>ERZ777003.851-NODE-851-length-54132-cov-6.457570_pt1 | contig 54132 bp, 52 predicted proteins | sample MGYA00374956_ERZ777003 | MGnify/ENA primary metagenome ERZ777003 (study PRJEB29302, sample SAMN06268252) | bioreactor metagenome | isolation source: Joint BioEnergy Institute, California, USA | place: USA:Joint BioEnergy Institute, California, USA | collected...
CAGATCGTCGTCGGCGGGCAGGTGCTGGCCGACTGGGTCGCGCAAGGGATCAGGCAAATGTACACCGCGGCGGTGGACCTGCGAGGTGCGCCGGTCCCTCTAGTGGTCGAGGAGGTCGTGCACGAGCCCGGGCGGCTTGTCATCGCCGGCCGGCCGTTCAGGGACGGTTAAGGGGGGGCCCTCGTGGGGCGGGGGTTGTGGCTGTGGGCGGTCATTGCAGTTGCGCTGGTCGTCTGTCTGCCGGCGCTCGGCGAGCGGGCGGCCATCGAGCGAGCCGACCTCCGGGTCGAGGTGGTGCTCGACCAAGATCGCGTGGAGGCCTTGAGCGAGCAGGCCGGCGTGCCTGTCCAGGACATCCTGGTCCGGCTGCGGGCCCAAGGAGCGACGGCCGTCGCCGTGTCTGACTTTGAAGCGGCCAAAACGGCAGCCGGGGCGGGGCTGCGGGTGGTGCCCCGCACTGTTCAGGCGGCGGTCGTGGCCGGCATCTACGGCTGGGACGTCGGCCCCGTCATTTTTTCGGGCGACCGCGTCGGCGGCTATCCGGACCGGCTGCCCGCCGTGGCCGCGCTGATGGAGGATCTCGGCGCGCCCCTCGGGCTCATCGAGTTTACCAACCAAGCGGGTGCCTCGGAGCTGGCCCGGCTCATGCAGTACCGGGCCCTGCGGGTGCACTCGATCTCCATGGACGAGCTCGCAAGGCTGGACGACGCGGGCGCCGCGGCGCGGCTTGCCCGGGCGGCGCGGGAGCGGCGGGCACGAATGCTTTACGTGCGGCCGCTGGTACGGGGTCCCGCGGATGAGATGGTCGCCCGCAACGAAGCGTACTTGGCGGACATCGCCCGGCGCCTGGCGGCGGCGGGCCTTGAGGTTGGCCCGGCGGAGCCGATGCCGCTTTGGACGACCCGCACCCGGGTGCCGGTGGCTGCTGCTGCGGCTGCGTCGGCCGGGGCGGTTTTGCTGCTCATGCACCTATGGCGCGCGCCGTGGTGGCTGGGCGCCCTGGCCGTGCTCGGAGGGGGCGGAGCCGTCTACGGCCTGATGCGCATGGGGGAAACCGTTTTTGCCCGCCAGGCGGCTGCCCTTGCGGTCGCCTTGGTGTTTCCGGCCCTCGCGGTGGTGGCGGCGCTCCGGCTCCCCGGCCGCCGGGGAGGGTGGGTCTTGGGGGTATTCGCCTTCGTGGCGGTGACCGCAGCGGGTGCGGCGCTTGTTGCGGCGTCTTTGGGCGACACGCGGTTTCTTCTCCAGCTTGAGCAGTTTCGCGGCGTAAAACTTGCCCACGTGGCGCCGCTGGCTGTCGTCGCGCTCTTTTGGGTCGCCGACCAGTACAAGGGCTCCTGGTACAGCTGGCTCACCGCGCCCGTGCGCGTGTGGCATGTGCTGGTGGGCGGGCTCGCGCTGCTCCTCGCGTACGTGTACGTCGGGCGCACCGGCAACGACATGGTGGGCGTGCTGGAGCTGGAGCGGGCCCTGCGGGTGGGCCTTGAGGACGCGCTGGTAGTGCGGCCGCGGACCAAGGAGTTTTTGCTCGGCTACCCGGCGGTGCTGCTCGGCTTTGCTTTTTGGACGGCGGGCCGGCGGGCGATCGCATGGCCCTTGCTGGTGACCGGGACCATTGCGTCCGTGTCGGCCATCAACACCTTTGCCCACGCCCATTCGCCCCTGGCCGTGAGCGCTGTGCGCAGCGCCTACGGGTTGGCGGGCGGCTCCTTGGTGGCATTGGTGGTATGGCTCGGGCTATTGGCCGTGCGTCAAGTGCCGGCGGTACGGCGGCTGATGGCAACGGGCGGGGGGATTGGCGGGGGCCCTGCGGGTTGGGCCGGGGACGGCCGGCCGACGGGGCCTGGCACCGGCCACGGGCCTGCCACCGGCCACGGGCGTGGCGCTGGTCCCGGGCTTGGCAGTGGAGTCGGCCGTGGGCCGGGGGCCGGCCCGGGATGAAAGTCGTCATTTCCGGCTATTACGGCTTTGACAACGCCGGCGACGAGGCGGTGCTGGCCGCGATCTTGACCGGCCTGCGGGAACAATGCCACAAGGTGCGCCCGGTAGTTCTGTCGGCGGCGCCGGAGAGGACGGCGGACCGGTGGGGCGTCGAGGCGGTGCCGCGGCTCTCCTTGCCCGCGGTGCGCAGGGCCATCCGCGGGGCGGCTCTTTTTATCAGCGGCGGCGGCACCTTGCTGCAGGACGCGACCGGGTGGGGCAGCGTGCCGTACTATGGCGGGTTGATGGTGCTCGCGCGGCGCCTAGGGGTGCCGGTCTTTGTGTATGCCCAAGGGCTTGGGCCGCTCCGCCGGCGTTCCTTGCGGGGGCTGGCGGGCCGGGCCCTCGCCGCCGCCGATTTTGTGACAGTGAGGGATGCGGCTTCGGCGGCCCTCTGCCGGGACCTCGGCGTCAATCCGGCGCGCGTCCATCTCACCGCGGACCCTGTCTTTACCTTCGTACGAGGGGATGGCGCGGTCATCGGCCCGCAAAGCCCGGCCCACGGCATCACCGACGCCGGCCGGCGCCTGCTCGCGAGCTTGCCCGAGGGGCCGCTCGTGGGAATCAGCCTGCGGTCGCTTCCGGGCGGGGGCGGTCCCGAGGCTGCCGAGCGCCTGCTTGACGGGGTGACGCGAGCCTTGCGGGCTGCGATGCCGGCGCTGGGGGCCCGGATCGTGCCGTTGCCCCTGCATCCGCCCCAGGACGGTCCGGTGCTGGACCGGCTCGTTGCCGGGTTAGGACCGTTGGCCGCGCCGTGGCCGGCGGCCGTGGAGCCGGCTGCGCTGGCGCCGTCCGATTGGATAGCGGTCTTTGAGCGGATGGAGTTGTGCGTGACGATGCGCCTGCATGGGCTGATCTTCGCCGCCTGCGCCGGGGTACCGGCCGTGGCCGTCGGGACCGACCCTAAGCTTGCGGCCCACGTGGACGAGCTGGGGCTGCCCCGGGAACGGTTTCTGTTAGGCGGCTGCGCCGGCCTATCGGACGTGCTGGCGGCCTTGTGGCCCGAGCGGCGGTCGTGGCGTCGCCGCATCCTTGATCAAGCCGCCGTGCTCAAGGAACGTGCCCGTGAAACCGCAGCGCGGGCCTTAGCCGTCGCCCAGGAGGCGGTCGCGTGACACCACGGGCGGCTGCTCATCGAGGAGCACCTGCCGAGGGCGGCGGCGGTGCACCAACTCCCGGCGAACGTGGGCCCGCCGGTGGACCCGGGGCTGACCCGGGGCGGGGGCGCCCGCGCCTTAGTATTTTGGGGACTCCCGTCGATCCCGTGACCATGCAGGAAGCGGTCGCCTGCGCCGAGGCGCTCATCCGGCGGGGGCGGCCCGCGGCCATCGTCACCACCAATCCCGAACTCATCATGCACGCCCAGCGCGACCGTGCCCTCGCGCGGGCGCTGGCCCAGGCGGACTTGGTCGTACCCGACGGCATCGGCGTCGTGTGGGCGGCCAGGCTTCTTGGCCACCCGGTTCCCGAGCGGGTGCCGGGCGTGGACTTGGCCGAAGGCCTGATGGCTCTGGCCGCGGCCAGGAGCTACCGCGTGTACATCCTCGGCGCGGCCGCCGGGGTGGCCGAGGAGGCGGCCCGCCGGCTCGCGACCCGGTTTCCCGGCTTGGCCGTAGTGGGCACCCACCACGGCTACTTTTCCCAGCAGGAGGAGCCCGCCGTCATCGCGGCGGTGCGGGCCGCGGCGCCCCACATCCTGCTGGTCGCCTTGGGGGCACCCCTGCAGGAGCTTTGGATCGCCCGTCGCCTTAAGGAGTGCGGCGTGCCGCTAGCCCTCGGCATCGGGGGCAGCGTCGACGTCTTTGCCGGCCGCGTGAAGCGTGCGCCCCGGTGGATACAGCTCATGGGCATGGAGTGGCTGTACCGGCTCGTGCGGCAGCCGTCCCGGGCCGGCCGCATGCTGGCTTTGCCGCGTTTCGCGGTACGGGTGCTCTTGGACGCCGCCCGTAGGAATTTGCTATAATGGCCTTGCATATTGGAGTGACAGTCTCATCCGCCAGGATTAGAGCCAGGTGATACCTTTGTACAAACGCCAATTGCGCCTCGTCGTGACGGTCCTGCTGATGGTCGGCCTCGCCGCCGGCGTGCTGCTGGCCCAGCAGCGCACCGACGAGGGCGGGCCGGGCCACCAGGCGAGCCTCGGCACCGTGCTCGAGGTCATCGCCCTGCTGCGTTCCTATCATGTTGAGGACGTGGATACGCTCGGCCTTGTGCGGGCGTACCTGCGCACCGGCAGCATCGACGGCATGCTGCGGGAAACCATCGAGGACGATTACACCCGCTACATGGCGCCCCAGGCATACAGCCGTTTCCAGGAAGACACCATACGCGGGGAGTTCGGCGGCATCGGCATCATGGTGGGCATCCGGAACGAACGGCTGACCATCATCGCTCCCATCGCGGGGACGCCGGGCATGCGGGCCGGCCTGCGGGGCGGCGACCTCATCGTGCGCATCGACGGCCAGCCGACGGAGCACATGTCGCTGGAAGAAGCGGTTTCCCTCATGCGCGGGCCGGAAGGGCAGCGGGTCGTGCTCACCATCTTGCGGGGCGATGAGCTCTTTGATGTGGAGATAATCCGAGACCGGATCCAAAACGTTAGCGTGCAGCGGTGGGACGTGATCACGCCCGAGCAGGCGCCCCAGGTGGATGCACCCATCGGCTACATCTACGTGAGCAGCTTCAACGAGGTGACCGTACGCCAGTTTGACCGGGCGGCCGAACAGCTGCTGGCGGCAGGCGTTCAAGGGCTGATCCTCGACCTGCGCAACAATCCGGGCGGCCTGCTGACGTCCGCCTTGGAGCTGGCGGACCGGTTCCTGGACGGCGGGCCCATCGTCCATGTAGTCTCGGCCACCGGCGAGCGGCGCACCTACAACGCCTCGGCCGGCGCGTCGCTGCCGGGCATGCCCCTGGTCGTGCTTGTCAACCAGTTTTCGGCCAGTGCCGCCGAGATTTTGGCCGGAGCCTTGCGGGACAACGACTTGGCGGTGCTGGTAGGGGATGTCACCTTTGGCAAGGGCTCGGTACAGACCGTCGTGCCCCTGCGGGACGGCTCGGGCCTTACGTTGACGACGGCCCATTATGAAACCGCCGGTGGTCACTTCATTCACGACACCGGCATCGTCCCCGACGTGGTCGTCCAGATCCCCGAGGAGGAGCTGGAGGAGTACTACCTCAGCTTTGACCAGGAGGAACTCAATTTTTCCGATCCCCAGCTGCAGCGCGCTCTGGAGGTGCTGAACGGCCTGATGGCCCAGGGGCGGCGGCGGGCGGCCTGAGGGAGAGGACATGTTTCCTTGGCGTGAAATCCTGGAACTGATCCTGCAGTCGGTGCCGGTCTTTCTGCGGCGCGGCGAGACGTTGATCCTGCTCGCCGTCGTTTTGCTGCTGGTGCACTGGCAGTACCAGCGCGTCGCGAACGTGGAGCGGGCCGTGTTTGGCCAACCCATGACGGACCCGGTGCGCAACACGCTGGTGGCGCTCTTGTACGGCCTTGGGGGCGGTGTGCTGGGCACGGCCGCCTTCGTGTTTCTCGGCATTTCCCTCGTGGATGTGGGCGTCATCTACCTCTGGATGGTCGCCCTCCTGCTCATGCAGTTGCATCCCCGCTTCATGTGCTTTGCGTACGCGGGCGGGCTTTTGTCGTTGACCCATCTCCTCTTTGGCTGGCCGGCGCTCAGCGTGCCCGCCGTCATGGGCCTGGTGGCGGTGCTCCACCTGGTGGAGGCGCTGCTCATCTGGGTGCACGGGCCGCAGGGCGCGACGCCGGTGTACGTGCGGCGGGGCGACGGCCGCACGGTGGCGGGTTTCACCCTGCAGAAGTTTTGGCCCCTGCCCTTCATCGCCCTAGTCGGTTTTCTCATGGCTCAAGACGCCCTTGCGGACGCGGTTTTGCCCATGCCGGACTGGTGGCCGTTGATTGAGCCGCTGGGCGAGGCGCCCGCGGGGCAATCCTACGTCTATATCCTGTTTCCCGTCGTCGCGGCGCTCGGGTATGGGGACATCGCCATTACCCGTCATCCGCGCGAGAAGGCCCGGCGAACGGCTGCTTCCCTTTTGGCCTACAGCCTTATCCTGCTGGCGTTGGCCGTGGTTGGAAGCCGCGGACCGGCTTGGCAGTGGCTGGCGGCGCTGTTCTCGCCTTTGGGCCATGAACTCGTCATCTGGCTAGGGCGCAGGTCCGAAGAGCGCGGGACGCCGCTGTTGGACGCCGCGCAGGGGGCCCTGGTCATGGGCGTGTTTCCGGGGAGCCCCGCCGCGGCTATGGGCTTGCGGGCGGGGGACGCGATACGGGCCATCAACGGGTTTCCCGTACGCAGCAAGGACGACTTGGCGGAAATTCTCAGCCCGTGGGCGGTGGACGTGACGCTGGAGGTCGAAAACGTCCTGGACGGGACGCGACGCACCGCCCGCTATCCGGGCAAGGTACCTCCTTTGGGCGTGGTGCTGGCGCCGGCCGGCACCGACCCGGGCTTCATGGACCTGCGGGACCGGGCGAATTACGGCTGGCTCTGGCGCCGGTTGAGCCGGCGGTTCAGGCTCTGGCGCGAGGCGGTTCGCCGTGGGCCGTAGTCGCTTGGTTGTCCCTGCACCGTTGCTTGCCGTCTTGACGGTGCTCGCGGTTCTCTTGGGTGTCGTTATCGGGGTGTACATGGGGAGAGGCGGGCAGGGAGCGGTGCCCGCCGTGGCCGACGGAGATTCCTTATCCTCTCCGGTCCCCGCACAACGCGCGCCGGAAGCCGAGCCGGCAGGCCCCGCTGGCGCGGCCCCGGCCCCCCCGGCGGCGGCGGTGCCGGACCCGTCCCCCCGAGCGGAGGCAGTGCCGGGCCCGTCCCCGGCCCGGGCGGACCTGGTCGTGCCGGTGCCCGACATTGCAGTTATTCCGGCTGGTGACGCTGCTGATCCCGGCGACGCCGGGCGGGTCACCCCAGGCGAGGCGAGCTTTGCCGCGAAGCCGAGCGTTATCCCCCGGCCTGCGCTGGCCGCGGCCGGGCCTCGGATCGCCGTAATCATCGACGACTGGGGCTACGGCTGGGAGGCGGCCGACTCGTTCCTTTCCTTTCCCGAACCGTTGACCGTGGCCGTTCTGCCGTACCTGCCGCGCACCGCCGAGCATGCCCGCCGAGCCAGAGAGGCAGGATTCGAAGTCATTCTGCACATGCCCATGGAGGCCCAGGACGCCGCCATCGACATCGGACCGGGCGGCGTGCGGCGGTCCATGACCGACGCCGAGATCGCCGAAGCCGTGCGGGCCGCGCTCGCGGCGGTGCCGGGCGCGAGGGGTCTCAACAATCATATGGGATCGGGCGCCACCACCGACCCGCGCGTGATGCGGGCAGCCCTGGGCGTCGTGGCCGAGCAAGGGCTGTTCTTCGTGGACAGCTACACGGTCTCAAGCACGATCGCGTACCGCATTGCCCACGATCTTGCCGTCCCATACGTTGTCAACCAGGTGTTTCTGGACCACGTCGACGACGAGGAGGCCATCCGGAACCAGATCCGGCGCCTGATCAATCTGGCGCTACGGCAGGGGGCCGCCGTCGGAATCGGGCATGTGCGGCCGCGCACGTATGCCGCCTTGGTGGACATGCTCCCGGAGATACACGCCGCCGGTATCCGGCTGGTGCCTGTGTCGCAGCTCCTGACGGTGCCTGCTCCGAGGAACGTGGCGGCGGCCGCCGGCGGGCTGCGCACGGGCGCGGAGCCCGACAGCGAGGAGCCACCGCAACCGCCCGCCGCAGCGCTTCCCGCCGGGGACGATGAGTCGAGCCCTGTTCGGTAGGCGAACTCGTGTACGTATGCTATAATGGGGGCCGTAACAGGGGGAGGCTTGTCCGTGAACGGTCAAGGGAGGCCCGCGTGGGAGCGGCCGCTGCCCAGCTCGGAGCTGCGGTTTCAGCTTGTTTCCGAGTTCCGGCCGCAGGGTGATCAGCCCCAGGCGATCGACGCGCTGGCGGAAGGAATCGAGCGCGGCCTGCGCTATCAGACGCTGCTGGGCGCCACCGGCACGGGCAAGACGTTTACCATGGCGTCGGTCATCGAGCGGGTGCAGCGCCCGACGCTGGTCATCGCCCACAACAAGACGCTGGCAGCCCAGCTGTGCAGCGAGTTCCGGGAGTTTTTCCCGCACAACGCGGTCCACTACTTCATCAGCTACTACGACTACTACCAGCCGGAGGCGTACATCCCCCAGACCGACACTTACATTGAAAAGGACGCCTCCATCAACGACGAAATCGACCGCTTGCGCCACGCCGCGACGAGCGCTCTATTTGAGCGCCGGGATGTCATCATCGTCGCCAGCGTCTCCTGCATCTACGGCCTCGGCTCGCCCGAGGACTACGTCGGCATGAAGCTGTCGGTCAAGCACGGCGACATCCGGGACCGGGACAACGTCCTGCGCCGGCTCGTCGGCATCCAATACCAGCGCAACGACGTCGGTTTCAAGCGCGGGACGTTCCGGGTTCGGGGCGACGTCGTCGAGATCATCCCCGTGTACGAAGAGAACGTCATCCGCATCGAGTTTTTCGGAGACGAAGTGGATCGCATCGTGGCCGTGGACGCGCTGACGGGCGAGCTCCTGGGCGAGCTGGACGAGGTGCGCATCTACCCTGCGACCCACTTCATCACGCCCGAGGAAAAGATGCAGCGAGCCATCGAATCCATCGAAGCCGAGCTCGAGGAGCGGCTCGCCTGGCTCAAGCGCCACGACAAGCTGCTGGAGGCCCAGCGCCTCGAGCAGCGCACCCGCTACGACCTGGAGATGCTCCGGGAAGTCGGGTACTGCCAGGGCATCGAGAACTACTCGCGCCACCTCGACGGCCGCGAGGCGGGCGAGCCCCCCGCGACGCTGCTCGATTACTTCCCCCGGGATTTTCTCGTTATCATCGACGAGTCGCACCAGACGGTGCCCCAGATCCGGGCCATGTTCAACGGCGACCGCTCCCGCAAGGAAACGCTGGTCGATTTCGGTTTCCGGCTGCCGTCGGCGCTGGACAACCGGCCGCTCACCTTTGAGGAGTTCGAGTCCCGGGTCAATCAAGTCGTCTTTGTGTCGGCCACGCCGGGGCCGTACGAGCGGGAACGGAGCGAGCGCATCGTCGAGCAGATCATCCGGCCGACCGGTCTTGTTGATCCGGAAGTCGTGGTGAAACCGGTGGAGGGCCAAATCGACGACTTGATGGAGGAGTGCCGCCGCGTCATCGGTCGCGGCGAGCGGGTATTGGTCACCACCTTGACCAAGAAGATGGCGGAGGACTTGACCGATTACCTCGCGGACATGGGATTCAAGGTGCGCTACCTTCACTCGGAAATCACGGCGCTGGAGCGGGTCGAGATCTTGCGGGGGCTGCGCCTGGGAGAGTTTGACGTTCTGGTCGGCATCAACCTCCTGCGGGAGGGGCTCGACCTGCCCGAGGTGTCGCTCGTGGCCATCCTGGATGCGGACAAGGAAGGTTTCCTGCGCTCGGAGACGTCGCTGATCCAGACCATTGGCCGGGCCGCCCGCAACGTCAACGGGCGGGTGGTGATGTACGCGGACCACATCACCGAGTCCATGCAGCGGGCCATCGACGAAACGAACCGCCGCCGGGCCATCCAGATGGAGCACAACCGCAAGCACGGCATCACGCCGGAGACGGTGCGCAAGGCAGTGCGGGACATCGTCCAGCAGGAGCGGGCGGCCGAGGAGCAAGCCCGCTACGAGGCGGCGCAGGAGGCCCTGGAGGACGTGCGCGCACTGACTCCGCAGGAACTGGCCAAGCACATCAAGGCTCTGGAAAAGGAAATGTTCGCCGCCGCCGACGAGCTCGAGTTCGAGCGCGCGGCCGAGCTGCGGGACCGGATCAAAGAGTTGCGGGACCTGCTTGTGACGCTGGACGCCACGGGCTGATAACCTTGGGTGATTCGACATGGCGAAGGACAAAATCGTAATCCGGGGCGCACGGCAGCACAACCTCAAGAACATCGACCTGGAGATTCCCCGGGACAAGCTGGTCGTGTTCACCGGGCTGTCGGGTTCGGGCAAGTCGTCGCTGGCGTTCGACACCATTTACGCCGAAGGCCAGCGCCGCTACGTGGAGTCGCTGTCGGCCTACGCCCGCCAGTTTTTGGGCCAAATGGACAAGCCCGATGTGGACTTTATCGAGGGCTTGTCGCCGGCCATCTCCATCGATCAAAAGACGACGAGCCGCAACCCCCGCTCGACCGTGGGAACGGTCACCGAGATCTACGACTACCTGCGGCTGCTTTACGCCCGCATCGGCCATCCCCACTGCTGGCAGTGCGGCCGTCCTATCCAGCAGCAGACCGTCGAGCAGATCGTCGATCGGGTCATGGCCCTCGGCGAGGGAACGCGCCTGCAAATCCTCGCGCCCGTCGTGCGGGGCCGCAAGGGCGAGTACCGCAAGTTCCTGGATGAACTGCGCCGCGAGGGTTTCGTCCGGGTGCGGGTCGATGGCGAACTGCGGGAGCTCGGCGAGGCCATCGAACTGGACAAGAACAAGAAGCACACCATCGAGATCGTTGTCGACCGGATTATCGTGCGGCCCGGCATCGAGTCGCGCCTGACGGATTCCGTGGAGACGGCGTTGCGCCGGGCGGACGGTATCGTGCTCGTAGACGTCCAGGGCGGTGAGCCGCTCCTGTTCAGTGAAAAGCTGGCTTGCCCCGACTGCGGGACGAGCTTCGAGGAGCTCGCGCCGCGCATGTTTTCGTTCAACAGTCCGTACGGGGCGTGCCCAAGCTGCGACGGGCTCGGCGTGCGCATGGAGATCGATCCGGATCTGGTGATGGACAAAAGCCGCTCGATCCGGCAGGGCGGCATTCTCCCCTGGGCCTCCATCCAGAGCAAGTGGCACCACGCGATCCTCGAAGCGGTGTGCCGAGAGTACGGCATCGACATGGACGCGCCCCTGGGCCAGCTCTCCGAGAAGCAGCTGCAAGTTTTGCTGTACGGCCTGGGCGACAAGCGGGTGTCGTTTCGCTACGTCAACCAGGCGGGCCAAGAGCGCACCTTCGATTCGGTTTTCGAAGGCGTCGTGCCCAACACCGACCGGCGCTACCGGGAGGCCCAGTCGGACTGGGCCCGGGACGAAATTGAGCAGTATATGAGCGCCCGGGAATGCCCGGCTTGCCACGGCGGGCGCCTGCGGCCCGAGAGCCTCGCCGTGACGATCGGCGGTCTCAACATCATGGAGGTCACGCGCCTTTCCATCCGGCAGGCCCGGGAGTTTTTCCTGCGGCTTGAGACCGAGCTCACCGAGCGGGAGCGGACCATCGCGCACCAGGTGTTGAAGGAGATCCGGGCTCGCCTTGGTTTCCTCGCGAACGTCGGGCTGGAATACCTGACCTTGGACCGGGCGGCCGGGAGCCTGTCGGGCGGCGAAGCCCAGCGGATCCGCCTGGCAACCCAAATCGGCTCGCAGCTGGTCGGGGTCCTCTACATCCTGGACGAACCGAGCATCGGACTGCACCAGCGGGACAACGAGCGGCTGCTCGGTACCTTAAAGGGGCTGCGGGACCTAGGCAATACCCTCATCGTCGTCGAGCACGACGAGGACACGATCCGCAGCGCCGACTACATCGTGGACATCGGCCCCGGCGCCGGCACCCACGGCGGCCGGGTGGTCGCGGCCGGGACGCTGGAGGAGATTATGCAGGCGCCCGAGTCCATCACCGGCCAGTACTTGTCGGGCAAGCGGTCCATCCCCGTACCCGCGGTGCGGCGAGCCGGCAACGGCAAGCGGCTCGTGGTCCGCGGCGCCCGGGAGCACAATCTCAAGAACATCGACGTCGAGATCCCGCTGGGCGTATTTGTGTGCGTCACCGGGGTGTCGGGTTCGGGCAAGTCGACCTTGATCAACGAGATCCTGTACAAGCGGCTGGCGCAGGCGCTGAGCGGCGCAGCGGCGCGGCCGGGCGCGCATGACGCCGTCGAGGGAATCGAGCATCTGGACAAGGTCATCGACATCGACCAGTCGCCCATCGGCCGCACGCCCCGGTCAAACCCGGCCACCTACACGGGCACGTTTGACCTCATCCGGGAAGTGTTTGCCCAGGTGCCCGAAGCCAAGATGCGGGGCTACACGCCCGGTCGCTTCAGTTTCAACGTCAAGGGCGGCCGATGCGAGGCTTGCAAGGGCGACGGGATCATTAAGATCGAGATGCACTTCTTGCCCGACGTGTACGTGCCGTGCGAGGTGTGCAAGGGCAAGCGGTACAACCGGGAAACGCTGGAAGTTCGCTACAAGGGCAAGACGATCGCGGACGTCCTGGCCATGCGGGTGGAGGAGGCGCTGGACTTCTTTTCGGCGCACCCGCGGATTCACCGCAAGCTGCAGACGCTCTACGACGTCGGCTTAGGCTATATGGAATTGGGCCAGCCGGCCACGCAGCTTTCCGGCGGTGAGGCGCAGCGGGTGAAGCTCGCCACCGAACTCAGCCGCCGCAGCAACGGAAAGACGTTGTACATTTTGGACGAGCCGACGACGGGCCTGCATACGGCCGACATCGAGAAGCTCTTGCAGGTGCTGCAGCGCCTCGTCGACGCCGGCGACACCGTCCTCGTCATCGAGCACAACCTGGACGTCATTAAGACCGCGGACTACATCATCGACCTCGGCCCCGAAGGCGGCGACGGCGGCGGCACCGTGGTGGCCGCCGGCACGCCGGAGGAAGTGGCCGAGGTGCCCGGTTCGCACACCGGCCGCTTTCTGCGGGGGGTGCTGGGCGGCGCAGCCTGGGCCGCCAGCGCGGCCTCAATTTCAGGGAACGGCTAGCACGCCGAGCCGGCGGCGCGAACTAGGGCTTGAGCGCGCCCGTGCTATAATGAACCGGGTGATGCTCCTTGACGGACACTCTTGACCCGGGTCGCGCACGGGACAAGATCGGCCCGGTCCCCGATGTGGATGGCGCCCCGCCGCGGGACCCGCGCCAGGAGGTGCGCGGGTCCGGCGATGACGATCCCGGAGCCGTGGTGCGGGAAGAGGACGAAAGGGAAGCGCTCCGGGCTAAGCTGCGGGTGCTGCCCGATCGGCCCGGCGTCTACCTCATGAAAAACGCGGCCGGCGAAGTCATCTACGTCGGCAAGGCGGTTTCCTTGAAAAGCCGCGTGCGCAGCTACTTCCAGTCGCCCGCCGGGTTGTCGGCCAAGGTGCGGGTGATGACGTCCCATATTGCGGACATTGAGTACATCGTCACCGGATCGGAAGTCGAGGCGCTCATCCTCGAAGCCAACCTGATCAAAGAGCATCGCCCCCGTTACAACGTCCGGCTGCGGGACGACAAGGCGTATCCTTTCCTCAAGGTGACCCTGAACGAGCCGTTTCCCCGGGTGGTCGTCACCCGGAGGGTCGAGCGGGACGGCGCCAAGTATTTCGGTCCTTACACCAACTCCAACGCCGTTCGGGAGACGACGCGGTTTTTGCGCAAGCTGTTTCCGATCCGGACGTGCAGCCTGGATTTGAGCGGCGAGCTCGACTACCGCCCGTGCCTCCTGTACCACATCAAGCGCTGCGTCGGCCCGTGCGCGAACAAGGTAAGCCCCGAGGAGTACAACCGCCTCATCGAGCAGGTGAGCCTATTCCTGGAGGGCCGCCATGACCGGCTTGTGCCCAGCTTGTACCGGGAAATGCGGGACGCAGCGCAGAAGCTTGAGTACGAGCGGGCGGCCCGGATTCGGGACCAGATCCGGGCGCTGGAGCGGGTCGCCGAGCGGCAGACGGTCGTCAGCGACAAGCCCGTCGACCAGGACCTCATCGGTTTCGCCCAGGAAAAGGACCTCGTCTGCGTGCAGGTGTTCTATGTCCGGGGCGGGCGGCTCATCGGCCGCGATCACTTTTTCCTCGAGGCGGTGGCCGAAGACGAGCCGGGCGAGATCATGGCCGCGTTTCTCCAGCAGTACTACCAGCGTGCTCCGTTCGTGCCGCCGGAAGTCCTCCTCCAGGTGCCGGTGGAGGACGCGGCCGTCATCGAGGGGTGGCTCCGGCAGCGGCGGGGCGGCGCGGTGCGCCTGCACGTGCCCCAGCGGGGCGAAAAGCGCCGCCTGATGGAAACCGTGGTCGAGAACGCCCGCATCGCCCTGAACGAACGGGTGACGCAGCTCGCGCGCCGCTCGGAGGAGGCGGAGCGGGCCATGGCGCACCTGGCCGAGGTTCTGGGCCTGCCGTCGTTGCCGCAGCGCATTGAAGCCTTTGACATCTCCAACATCCACGGCAACCAGGCCGTTGCGTCGATGGTGGTGTTTGAGGACGGGCAGCCCAAACCGTCCGACTACCGCCGTTTCAAGATCCGCACCAAGTCGACGCCGGACGACTTCGCGATGATGCGGGAGGCGGTGCACCGCCGGTTCCTGCGGGGCCTGCGGGAGCAGGCCGAAGAGGTCGATGGGCGCGGCTTTGCCGCGTTTCCGGATCTCGTCCTCATCGACGGCGGCAAGGGGCAGCTCAGCGCCGCCCGGGAGGTCATGCGGGAGCTGGGCGTGGAGGACATTCCCACGGTATCTTTAGCCAAGCAGTTTGAGCTCGTCTTTGTCGAAGGAAGACCTGATCCCATCGACTTGCCGTGGGCGTCGCCCGGCCTTAAGCTCCTGCAACGCATCCGGGACGAAGCGCACCGCTACGCCATCACCTACCACCGCCACCTGCGGGACCAGCGCACCTCCGAGTCGGCGCTGGACCAAATCCCCGGCGTCGGTCCTCGCCGCAAGCGGGAGCTCATCAAGCGGTTCGGTTCCGTGGCGGGCGTGCGCCGGGCTACCCTCGACGACCTCGCTGCCGTCCCGGGCATCTCCCGCTCCCTCGCTGAGCGTATCCTCCACCACCTGCAGGATTGAGGGCCAGCGCGGGCCAGCCGCGTTTCCCGATCACGCAAAAAGTTCAAGGTATCCGTTGACACTCCCGCATTTTCCCCGTATGATTGAGCCAGGATATAAACAAATTCAAGCCCTGATGTTGAAAACAACAAACCAGAACGTGAGAAGGTGATGTGGATGGCCTCCCGGAGGACGATTGGCCGGTGCCCCGTGTGCAACGACACGCTGGAGGTGCGGCGCCTGGAGTGCGTCAACTGCGGCACGGCCGTGGAGGGGCGCTTCGTCCAGTCCAAGTTCGACCGCCTGACGCCGGAGCAGCAGGAGTTCGTGGAAGTGTTCCTGCTTTCCAGAGGCAATATCAAAGAGGTCGAGCGGGTGCTGGGCATCTCGTATCCGACGGTTCGGAACCGGTTGGACGGGGTGCTGGAGGCGATGGGCCACAAGGTTGACCGCGACGCGGCGCCTGCCCCCGACCGGCGGACGGAGATCCTGGCTGCCCTGGACCGCGGCGAGATCACCGCGGCTGAAGCCATCAAGATGCTGAAAGGGTGAGATCGGTGAAAGAGGAACGCCTGCTGATCCTGACGATGCTGCAGGAAGGGAAGATCACGGCCGAGGAGGCCGCGGAGCTGCTCGAGGCGCTCTCACGCAATCCGGAAGGGCGGAAGGAGAAGACGATGTCCGACCGGGTGGCCGAAGTCGTGGAGCGGGTCGAGCAGGCCCGGGAGCAGGTGGAGGAGAAGCTGGAGGCCGCTCGCCAGCGCATCGAGGAGGCCAAGGCCAAAGGCGAGCGTACCGGTGAGGATGTGTTCCGGGGGCTCGAGGAGGTCTTTGGCAACGTCGAGCGAGGACTGTCGCGGGTGTTCAGCGAACTTCCGGACACCCTCGGGCGCTGGATCGGACAGTTCCGCTTCTGGCCGGAGCAGACCGTGAAACAGGTGTACGAAGGCGAGTTTCCGGAGGGCGTGTCGGAGGCCGACGTGTCCCTGGTGACGCGCGACGGCGCCATCCGCGTGGAGGCGTGGGACGGCCCCGGCTACCGGGTGGAAGTGGTGAACACCGTTCGAGTCGATGACGCCGACGTCGCCGCGCAGCTGGCCGCCGCAGCCACCCGCTGGGAAACGACGGAGCGCGGGTTTCGCCTGGTGGCGGGAGACCGGCGGGAGGTGGAGGCGTCCGTTCACGTCGTGCTTCCCCGGAGTTTGACCTACCGGATCGAGTGCCACACCGCCGATGGGTCGGTGCGCTGCCGGGACATGAGCTTTACCAAGGCACGGCTGACGACGGCCGACGGCAGTATCCGGCTGAGCGCGGTGCGGGTCGATGAGCTCGAGGCCAACACGGCGGACGGCAGCATCCGCGTGGCGGGGACGGTTGGCCGGGCCCGGTGCAGCACGGCGGACGGGTCCATCGAAGCCCGCTACATCCCCGAGGCCGACGGCGGGCCCGCCAACGTCGAATGGGATCTCCGCACCAGCGACGGACGGGTGCGGGTGTACCTGCCCAAAGGCGACGACGTCGGCTACCGGCTGGACCTGGACACCGCCGACGGGCGCGTGCGGTCCATGCTGGCCGGGGTCGAGCAGCGGGTGGCCGGCCGGCACACGCTGCGGGCGGAGACGCCGGGCTTTGCCGACAAGCGGTTGCAGTTTACGGTGCGTGCCCGTACGGCCGACGGTTCCATCCTGGTCGGGCACGATGAGGAAGGAAGCGGTGAGTAACCTAAAGGTCCAGTCGGGCCCGCTGCCCTGGGGCAGCGGGCCACAGGCCTGCGAACGAAAGGAGGGCCGCCGGTGACCGACGAGCGACTGCAGATTCTGCGCATGGTGCAAGAGGGCAAAGTGTCGGCGGATGAAGCCGTAAAGCTCTTGGAAGCGGTGGGCGAGGGCAAGGGCGGCGCGAGCGGCGCCCCGCGGCGGCGCAACCGGTTTGTCCGGGTGCGGATCCTCGACGGTGAAAAGACGAAGGTCAACGTCAACATCCCCTTGGAACTCGCCCGCGTCGCGCTGCGATTTATCCCCAAGGACGCCTTGAAAGTCCGCGGGAACGATCAGCCGCTGGACCCGGAGGACATCATGCGCCTGGTGGAGGAGGGCGTCGAAGGAAAGATCATCGATATCGAGGACGACGACGGGAAGACCCGCGTGGAGGTCGTGGTGGAGTGACGCCGCGGGCCAGCTTCCTCGTGTTGCAGGTGCGGCCGGCGGGCTGGCGCTTCCCAATCCTGTTGCCGGTGCCGCTGTTTGTGTTGGAGGAAGCGTTGGAAGCGGTGGCGCTCCTCGCCCGGGTGCTGCCGTGGCGGCGGTGGGCGGCTGCCCGCCGCCTCGCCCGGTCTTTGCCGGAGGGCACGCTCCTGGCCGCCTTGGACATACCCGCGGCGGCGATCCGGTCGCTCCGGGTCCAAGGCCGCCTCACCCTGGCTGAGGTGCGCGAAGGCAGCACGCACGTCGCCGTGCGCCTCGTGTAGGCGTCGCCGGCGCCGGCGCAAGGAGGGGAACCCATTGCCGAAGTGGCTGTTTCGCTGGCTCGTCAACACGCTGGCCCTGCTCCTGGCGGCCGCCGTTTTCAAGGGTGTGGAGATCGACGGCGTCGTCGCGGGTATCGTCGCGGCCGGCATTCTTGGTCTCGTCAACGTGAGCATCCGGCCGGTTTTGATCATCCTCACCCTGCCGGTGAACCTGTTGACCCTGGGCCTCTTTACGCTTGTCATCAACGCGTTGATGCTGCAGCTGGTGGCATGGCTCGTACCCGGCTTTAGCGTGGACGGGTTCGGCGCGGGTCTGGCGGCGGCGATCCTTTTGGCCATCGTCAGCGCGCTGACCAGTTGGTTTGTACCGGCCCGCTGGTATGTGTACCGGGACCGCTGAGGTCGGGCTTTATCGCGGATGACCCCATTCCGCTAGATCAATCGTCTCCGGTCTCGGGCTGCCGTCCCGGGCGCCGGTTTATCCGGAACGCTGCTCCGGCAAAGTTCGCCTGTACAGGAAGGACCGCGGCGAGGATGAGCCGAATGGTATCCCGGCAGGCGACCTTCGCCCGTGGAAAGGGGTCAGCGCCGTGGCTCGGGTAGTTTTGGAGAACGTCACCAAGCGGTACGGCAACGTCGTTGCCGTCAACAAAGCAAACCTGGTGATTGAGGACGAGGAATTCGTCGTGCTCGTCGGGCCGTCGGGGTGCGGCAAGTCGACCACCCTGCGGATGATAGCCGGGCTTGAGGAGATCAGCGACGGCAACATCTACATCGGCGATCGGCTTGTCAACGACGTCCCTCCCAAAGACCGGGACATCGCCATGGTGTTCCAGAACTACGCCCTCTATCCCCACATGAACGTGTACGACAACATGGCCTTCGGCCTCAAGTTGCGCAAGTTCCCCAAGGCGGAGATCGACCGCCGGGTGCGGGAAGCTGCCCGCATGCTGGGCATCGAAGAGCTGCTGCACCGAAAGCCCAAGCAGTTGTCGGGCGGGCAGCGCCAGCGGGTCGCCGTCGGCCGTGCCATCGTGCGGGAGCCGGCCGCGTTTCTGATGGACGAACCGCTGTCTAACCTCGACGCGAAGCTGCGGGTGCAGATGCGGGCGGAGCTCAGCAAACTGCACAACCGGCTGCGGACGACGACCATCTACGTGACCCACGACCAGACCGAGGCGATGACGATGGGCGACCGCATCGTCGTCATGAAGGACGGTTTCATCCAGCAGGTCGGGGCGCCGCTCGAGATCTACGAAAACCCCAACAACGTGTTCGTCGCCGGCTTTATCGGCAGCCCGGCCATGAACTTCATGCGGGCCGTGCTGCGGCGGGACGGGGACGATGTGATCGTCGACTGCCAGGCCTTCAAGCTCAAGGTGCCCAAAAGCAAGTTGGACCAAAACCCGCGCATCCTCGAGTACCTGGACAAGAAGGTCATCTTCGGCATCCGGCCCGAGGACATCGACGATGCGCAGCTCTTACCGGAAGAGAAGCGCGTCCAGCCCGTGACGGCCCGCGTCGATGTGACGGAGCCGATGGGCTCAGAAGTGTACACGTACTTTTCCATCGGTGAGCACACGTTCATCGCCCGCCTCGATTCGCTCACGAAGGCCAAGGACGGCGCGATGCACCCGGTGGTGTTTAACATGGAGAAGATGCACCTGTTCGACGCCGAGACGGAGCAGGCGATCCGGTAAGCGGCGGTTTGTCGACGCCGGAAACCGGACGGCGGCCGACGGCCCGCTTGGGCGGCGAGAAGCCCGGAGGTGTTTGTCGTGGAGATTGAACGGCGGCCGGAAGACGTCATTCCCTTCGTTCTCACCCTTGTCATCGCGGCGGTGCTCGTGCTGGCCATGGGGAGCAGCATCCGCGCCGTCACCTTGGCAGAGCAGTGCGGCCCCAGCGGCCTGGCCGCCACGCAAGGTAAGGTGGATGCGATCTTGTCGCGGACCGTGTACCGCGTGGAGACGCCGGACGGCGGCGAGCTTTTGCCGCAAGACGCCCGACTGACGCGGGTGCAGCTGCGCGCGCTGCTCACCTCGCCCATCAGCGAATGCGCCGAGCACCTCGGGCCGTTCGACGGCAGCGGCTGGCACGCACTGGCGAGCCGCGTAGCGGCCGAGATCGACCGGAGGCAGTAGGAGCAAAAGCCCTGCGGGTTCGCCGCAGGGCTTTTCTGGTACCCGCCGCCCAGTCCACCCACATATTTCCCCCACGCGGCCGGCAGGAACGGCCCATAGCTCGCAGAAATAGCTGAGCAGACAAGGATGGAGTGCGACAACCAAATACGGAGCGCAGGGCGTCACGGAGGGCTCGCCATCGGCGGAGCCCCTTTTTGTTGCCCGGCGCACGGAGGGCGCCGCAAGGACACGGGGCGCCAGGAGGGTTGGCCGGCCGATGGCCGGTGCAGGAAGGCCAGACACGATGACAAGTTTGCCCGGCTCCAACCAAGGCCTGACGCGCGGTGAGGAAAGGAGGTGAACAGGCCCCCGAGAGCCCGAGCAGGCCGGAGCGGGCAATTAGACGACGCAGCATAAGACGCAGCCAGGAAGAGCCCACAAGACCGGCGAGGAAACATGGAGACTCCCGGCGAGGCGGGCGCTTCCGTCAACGGGGCTTGGCCATGCAGCATCCATCGCAGCCTTCGTCCCAAATCAACGACGCATGCGTCGCAGCATCATCGCAGACATCAAGGGGGATCACCATGAGGAAAGCAGCTGTTGTGTTGACCGCCGCTCTGGTGCTGTCGCTTGCTGCTCCTTCGGTCTTTGCCGCGCAGGTTGACGTGACCGGCCAGGTGGAGACCCGGTTTGAGTACAAGAAGGACAGCGGCGGCGAGTACCACATGAACGGCAAGACGGGTATCAAGCTCTCGCCGAGCATCGGCGCGGGCGACAAGGTCCGCCTGGGCATCCAGCTCCAGACGCAGCCCAACAACTTCGACGATGACGGCAATCCGACTCGTGACTTCGAAGATGCCCACGGGTCCATGTCCAACTCCCTGACGCGGGTGTGGCTGGAAACCAAGGGCGCCTTCTGGAACGGCGGACCGGAAGTCACCACCACCATCGGTGACAAGACGCTCAACTGGAACGGTTGGGTGGCCCACATGGGCACCCGCCGCGGCATCGCCGTGGAAGGTCTCGACCTCGGCGTCGCCAACGCGGACGTGTTCTACGTCTGGCAGACCGGCTCCGAGGACGGCCGTCCCATCGGCGTACGGGTCAGCTCCGGCATCCTCGAGGGGTTTGACCTGAACGCTATGGTCGTCCGGCGGGCGGACAAGCTCGATGCCGCCATCGGTGCCGCCACGGAGCTGAACGGCGTCAAGCTGGACGGCACCGTGGCCCTCGATTCGGCCCGGCGCTACGCCTTCCGGGTCAACGCCGCCATGAACCCGGCGGACAACGTCAGCCTGAAGGCGGGCTTCCGCCAGATGCAGGCGGACTTCGAGCCGATGTATCCTGAGCGGGATTCCGACACGGGCCATATCGTGCCGTTCAATCCCGACAGCGACGCCAGCGGCTTCAACATCGGCGTCGAGACGGTGCAGCACGGCATCACCTTGGCCGCGGACTATGACCAGCCGACGAACAAGGCGGTGCTGAGCGCCGCCAAGACGTTCGATGTGTACGGCCACGCGGTGCAGGGCAAGTACACCGCGACTCTCAAGGCCGGCGAGGACGTGAAGCATGAGGTCCGGGCTTCGGCCACGACCGACGTGATTCCGTATCTCCAGGGCCTTGGCGTCAACGGCAAGGTCGTCGCGCAGGGCAGCAACATCGAGTACGAAGTCGGCACGACCTACGAAGCGCCCAACGGCATCAACCTCGGCGCCAAGTACAACTCCGTCAGCGGAGCGGTCGTGTCCGGCGGCCTGAAGGTCAGCTTCTAAGGGACTACTTTGGGGGAGAAACGCGGTCCCCGAGGCTGAACAAGGCTAGTCAGAACTGAGACAAGGCCCCAGGGGGAGTCTTCTCCACCTGGGGCCTTGTGCTATACTTTGGTAAGCAATAGTCCCGCCTGCACCGGGAGCGATGGCGCCACCCTTGAACATTGCGGGGCCGCGTGTCGTCCATTGCCAATAGAGGAGGGGCGCCGGCATGAACACCCGCAAGTCCGGCCCAATGCCCATCGACGAACTGATCGCCCGCTGCCTGACGGGCGACGTGCGCGCCTTTGAAACGCTGGTCAAGACGCATTCCAACCACGTCTACGGCTACGCGTGCCGCATGGTGGGGCCTGATGCCGCTGAAGACGTGGTACAGGAAGTGTTCCTGCGGGTGTACCGATCTCTCCATACCTTCCGCAGCGAAGCCGAGTTCAAGACGTGGCTGTACCGCATCACGACCAACGTATGCCTGGACCACCTGCGCCGGGTGCGCCGGCAAGGCAGCCGCTTCGTGTCCCTGGAGGGGGCGCCCAACGGCGCGGAGGACATGGCTCTGGCCTGGGGCGTGCCTGACGGTCAGCGGGACCTGGGCGCGATGGACCCGGCGGTGCGGGCCGAACGACGGGAGCTCGCGGAACTGCTCCAGCAGGCGCTGGGCCGGCTGAGCGACAAGCACCGGGCAGTGCTTGTCCTGCATGACATGTACGGCTTTCGGTATGAGGAGATCAAGGATATCCTGCGGTGCTCGCTGGGAACGGTCAAGTCGCGCCTTTTTTACGCCCGCCGGGCGCTCCGGGAAGAACTCCGTCCGTACCTCGAGGGGGCGGGCGACATCCCGGCCTCGGGGGCGTCGTCGGCCTCGTAGCGCGTCGGGAGGGGTATCGTTTGCGCTGTTCGTTGGAGCTCCTGTCAGCCTACATGGACGATAGCCTGCCTTGTGCCGTCCGGGAGCAGGTCAAGCGGCATTTGGTCCGGTGCGCCAAGTGCCGCGAGGAACTGGCAGAGCTGCGGGCGCTGCGGTCCATCCTGGCCAGTGTTCCTGGGCCGGCCGCGCCGCCGGGCCTCGTCGATGCGATTGTGGGGCACGTCCGGTTTCGTGAGGCCGAGCGGGTCCGCCAGCGGCCCCGGGTGCGCTTTTGGCAAGGGGCTGTTGCCGGGGGAGCAGCCGCGGCGCTGGCCGCCGCCCTGTGGCTGGCCGGATCGGCTTTTGTGGACCGCGGCACGCCCGTCGCTGCCGCCACGGCGGTGGAAGCGGCGGTGCAGGAGCACATCGTTTACGCTGCGCTGCTGGAAACCGGCGCTGGCGCCTGGATGGACTGGGCTTGGGCTCCCGCGGGCGACCGGCCATGAGGTTAGGCGACCAACGATGAGGATGCGCATGTTCCGGTCTTGCACCGGGGCGCTCGGGCCTGGGATACTTGTCATCGGGCTGGTGGCCTTGGGGCTCGCCGCGAGCGCGGGCGCCGCGGACAGCTGCCCGCCCGCGAGCTGGAGCGGCCCGGGTGACGCCCCGTGGCAACAGGCCCAGCGGTTGCTGCGGGAGGCCAATACGGCCCGCTGGGCAGGAGCCATTACGTATAAGGAGATGCAGATGCTGTTCCGGCGCCACGGGACCGAGACCGTGGCCAGGGAGATCGCATGGCGGCCTCCGGCCGAGCTCCGGGTCGAGGAGGAGCATGAGGGCGGGCGGCGCGTCGCGGTCTGGAACGGCGACGAACAGTGGCTCTACGACTCGCGCGTCCCCTACGTGCTGCACACGCAGGAATGGACCGCGGGCTGGGGACTGCTCGAACCGTCGCTGCCCGTCCGGCGGGGGTCGGCGCCCATCCATACGGCGGGACTGTGGACTTGGGGCAGCGCGAAAGGTCCCGGCGGGCGGCCCGTTTACTTGGTAGAAGGCGGGCGTCCCCACGCGTACAGCCGTTACTGGATCGATGAGGACACTTACTTCCCGTGGAAAGAGGAGCACTACGGCCCCGGGTGCGAACTGGTCGGCGTCGTCGTCCGCTCCGATGTGGACTTTGACCCGGAACTCGCCGACGATACGTTCTCTTTTGCTCCGCCGCCCGGGACCGAGGTCGTAGACGATCCCATCGCATGGAGCATGCGGGCCATCATCTACGGCCTGGCGCCTGAGGCGGCCATCGCGCCGGCCGTGCCCGGCTACGTGCCGCCGGGATACACGCTATTGAGCGGGGGCGTCACCGAAGTCGACGGCAGCCCTGCCCTGCACCTGCGATTCCATGACGGCAGGCAGCTCCTGTCGCTCTTCCAGGTCTTGCATGGGGAGGCGTCGTCGTTTGCGGGCGTAAGCCGCGTATCGGACGGAAGGGGAGCGGAGGTCCTTGTCATGGGCGCCGTCCGGGAAGGCTATCTGTTCCTGGTTGTCGGCGACGTGACCCAGGCGGAGGCCGAGCGCATTCTGAACAACCTGGAGTTTCGCCCCAACTACTGAAACCGGAGGCGGGCTATCCGTTTCCAGGAAAAAGTTGAACCCCGCACCGGTCCGGTGCGTCTATACTCAGTGCGTGCGGTTTCATACGCAAGAGAGGAGCGTGTTCCATGTCCCCTGCAGTGCCTGCCCGGGCGCAGCGCGCCTGGGACCGTTGCCTCATCCTTCCGGTGCTGGTGGCGGCCGCGCTCGGTTTCCTTTCAGTGGCGGCCCCAGCGGACGTTGTTCTGGCCCAGGCGCAGGCCGGCGACGTTCTCCGTCTCACCTTGGAGCAAGCCGTGGAGATGGCCTTTGATTATGACCTGGAGCACGCCATTGCCCGCCTACAGTGGGAAAACGCCCGCATCGACCGGCGCATCGCGCAGGCCAGCGGACCGGTGAGCCCCTACGAGCGGCTCCGCCAGGAAATCCAGGAGCGCCGGGCGGAAAATGATTACCGCAGCGCCCGCCGCAGCCTGGTGATCAACGTCACCCGGGATTACCTTGATCTCAAGCAGGCCTTGCGGCAGCTCGAGATCGCCCGCCGCAACCTGGAGCTGGCGCGGCAAGAGCTCGCGGTCGTGCAGGAGATGGTGAGGATCGGCGAGCGCCACCCGCAGGAGCTGCTGCGGGAGGAAAATCGCGTCGCGGGCTTGGAGTTGACCCTCGCCAGCGCGGAGCGCAACGTGGAAACGAGGCGCCAATCGCTATTGCAGCGGCTCGGGCTGGACGCGGACGCCCACGTAGAGCTGGTGGACGAGCCGGAGCCGGTATTGTGGCAGTGGGATTTTGAGGAGACGCTGACCTACGCGCAGGAAAACGCGTTTACCGTGTGGGAGCGGCAGGCCAACCTGCGCATCGCCGCGATGGACCTCGAGGCCCTGCGGGTGCAGGACCCGGCGCCGCTGCAGCTTGAGAAGGCGGAAAACGAGCACCGGATCGCCGAGATGCAGGCCCAGCAGGCGCAGCGGTCGTTTGAGAACAACGTCCGCACGGCGTACCACGCGCTCTCGGACGCGGCGCGGCGTCTGGAGACGGCGAAAGTCGACTTCGACCTGGCGGTGGCGGCCCACGACACGGCCCGCCGGCGCCATGAGGCGGGCCTGACCACCGACCTCGACTGGGCCCGGGCGGAGCTTGATCTCCTCTCGGCGGTGCAAAGTTACCACGATGCGATTTACAACTACATCCGGTCGCGCCTTGACTTGCTGAGCTTGATCGGCCACCCGCTGGACTTGGGGGAGGACCCAGCTGAGTGATGGGCCTTTGGCGTGCGCCGGCCGCCCGGGGACGCAGGCTCCGTCTCTGCCTATGCCTCTGCATTAGCCTTGGCATGGCAGGGGTGCTCGGCGGCCCGGCGGCCCTTGCAGCGGGCAGCGACGGCGTTGGGCAAACGTCACCGGATGACGCCGGGACGCTCATCCGGTTTCTGTCCCTCGACGAAATTTGGGAGCTGGCCGAGACCCAGCACCCTTCCATGCGGGACGCTCTGCGAGAACTCGCGGCGCTTGAGCGAACGCTGCAGCAGCGGGAAGCGGCCTACGCTCCCAGCGTGACGCTGCGGTCGGAGGGGCTTGGCATCCGGATTGACCAAAACGGGTCGGCCCAGGGCGTCAACCCGAGTCTGGCGGTGAGCAGCGGGCTGAAACTGCCCGCCGGCGTTCAACTGAGCGCCACGGTGACGGCGCGAGACTTGACGCGGATAGCGGATGGGGCGAATTCGCCGCTCCAGGCGACACTGAGTCTGAGCTATCCGCTGGGGCGCAGCGCAGAGCTGGATTCGGACGCCCTGGCCCTTCGGGAAGCACGGCTCGCTCTGGAGGCGGCAGAGAGGCGTCTTGAGGCGACCCGGGCGCAGGCGAGGATGCAGGTGCTTTCGGCCCTCCGGGACCGAGAGGTCGCCGCGGTCCGCTGGCGCCTCGCCCAGGAAGGTTTGGCCGACGCGCTGCGCCGCTGGGAGATTGTCCAGGCGCAGGCCGCGGCCGGGATGGCTACGGAGGCGCAAGTGGTGACGGCGGAGCTTGAGCGCTTGCGGGCGGAACAGGAGCTGGCCGTCGCCGAGCGCAACTACCATACCCGTGAGCAACAACTGCTGCGGCTGTTGGGGCTTGCGGGTTCCGGCGAACCGTACCGGTTCGAGAGCGTGTGGGATTGGACCGGTATGCCGCCCGCGCCGTCCCGCGCGGAGAGCGCGGAGCGGGCCGTCCGCTACAGCGCGGACGTGTGGGAGCGGGCGCAAGCGCTAGAGACCGCCCGCCTGCAGCTCCAGGCCGAGCGGGAGCGGGCGGGCCTCGACACGAGTCTCCAAGTGAGCTACAGCAACACGACGTCCCAAGGTCAAGGCCAGGATCAGATCGGGTGGCGCATAAACTTCCAGGTCAGCTACCCGCTGTTTGACGGCGGCCAGCGGAAGCTAGGCATCGTGAACCGGGAAGAAGCCGTGGCCCGGGCCGAAGAAGCCCTGGCGGCGGCGATTGAGCAGGTCCGGACCAACGTGGAGGAACTTGCCTTCCAGCTTGAGGATGCCCGCCGGCAGGTGGAGATGGCGCAGCTGGATGTGATGCGGGCTGAGCTTGAGCTCGCGGCCTTGGAGCGGCAGCTGGCCCTGCCCGTTCCGGCCGCGACGGAGGATGCCGTCGCCAGCGCCCGGCGGGCCCGGGAGCGGGCGGAAATCGCCTGGCGCGAGGCGGTGTGGACCTATCAATCCCGCTGGGTCGAGCTCCAGATCTTGCAAGGTGCGGTGGACTGGGACGCGCTAAAGGCGGGGAGTGATTGAGGTGCGGCGGAGAAAGTGGCTGTGGGTCGTGGCGGCCGTTCTGATCGTGGGCGGGGCCGTTTTCGTCCTGTTTGGCGATCAGGTAGCTAGCCGGCTGGCCGGCGGGCGTCCCCCTGAACCTGGGCCGGCCCGGGTGTCCACGTTCACGGTCCGGCAAGGCAACATCCAGCGCACCATTACCGCTACGGGCAACGTGCAGCCGGCGCGCCTTGTGGACTTGCGGTTCGGGATCAGCGGGCGGGTGCAGGAAGTCCGGGTTTCCACGGGCGACCGGGTGAAGGCCGGCGACATTCTGGCTGTCCTGGACAACCGCCAGCAGGAGCTCGCCTTCTTTCAGGCCCGCAACGCGTACGAGATCGCGCGCATCGACGCGGCGCCCAACACGATCCGTGAGCGGGAGATCGACATGCAGCTCGCGCAAGAGGCGCTGGAGCAGACGTACCTGCGGGCTCCTTTCGCGGGTGTCATCACCGCCGTCAACGTGGAACCGGGGCAGTCGATCGGCACCAATGAAGTCATCGTGCAGCTCATGGACGACAGCGTGTTTGAGGTGCAGGTTTCCGTGGACGAGCTGGACATCGCCCAAGTCGAGGTCGGGCAGCCGGCCACGATCCGGCTGGATGCCGATGCCAGCCGGGTGCGGCAAGGCGTCGTGCGGGAGGTCAGTCCTGTGGCCAACGTTCAGGGAAGCGTCGTGACGGTTCCCGTGACGGTACAGTTCCTGGAAACCGACCCGTTCCTGCGGCCCGGCTACACGGCCACTGTCGCCATCACCGTCGCCGCTGCCCGGGGCGTGCCCGTGGTGCCCGTGGAGGCCATTTGGCAAGAGGGCGACATGCGCACGGTGACGCGGGTGCTAGACGACGGCACCACCGAAATCGTGCCGGTCGAGACCGGCCTGTCGGACGGCGTCTGGGTGGAGGTGCGCTCGGGGCTCGATATCGGGGACCAGATCGTCGCCCTCAACTACCGCGGCGGCGCGGCCGCCGCCCCAGCCGCCGGCCGCAGCGGGGCCACGATCACCCAGTCGTTCGGCGGAATCCCCGTACGGCTGCCGTCGTTCCCCGGCCGATAGGAGGGTCCGCCATGCCGGTCATGTTCGCGGCCCACAACGTTACCAAGGTGTACGACATGGGGGCGGTGCAAGTGCACGCCCTGCGGGGCGTCAGCTTCACCATCGACCAGGGCGAGATGGTGGCCATCATGGGCCCCTCCGGCTCGGGCAAGTCGACCCTCATGCAGATCATGGGCTGCCTCGACCGGCCGACGTCGGGCACGGTGGAGCTCGACGGCGTGGACGTCACCAAGGTGCGGGACGACCGGCTGGCGGAGATTCGCAACAAAAAGATCGGGTTCGTGTTCCAGCAGTTTAACCTTTTGCCCCGGCTCACCGCGGTGGAGAACGTGGAACTGCCGCTGGTGTACGCGGGGCTCGGCCGCAAGGAGCGGCGCAAGCGGGCACTGGCCATGCTGGAGGCCGTCGGGCTGGGCGAACGGGTGGACCACAGGCCCAACGAGCTGTCGGGCGGCCAAAAGCAGCGGGTCGCGATCGCACGGGCGCTCGCCAATGAGCCGGCGGTCATCTTGGCCGATGAACCTACGGGTGCCTTGGACACCAAGACCGGCGACGAAATCATGCAACTGCTGGAGCGGCTACACGAGGAAGGCCACACCATCGTCATCGTGACCCACGACCCTGAGGTGGCGGCCCGCACCCGGCGCATCATCCACATCCGGGACGGCCTCATCTCTCGCGACGAGCCCGTGGAGAGGGCCAAGGAGGTGGCCCGTACGTGAGCATCCTGGACACCTTGCGGACCGCCCTTCACAGCCTGCGGGCCAATACGCTGCGCTCCATCTTGTCCATGCTCGGCATCATCATCGGCGTCGGCGCCGTCGTCAGCGTCGTCTCCATCGGCACCGGCGGCCAGCAGTTGGTGATGGCCAACATCTCGCAACTCGGCTCGAATTTGATCACGATTAACCCGGCGGTTCCCCGGGGGAGCGCCGGCCGGGTGCAAGAGGAAGTACGCAGCGTCTTCACCGTTTCCATGGCGCAAGAGATGGAGGAGCTGCTGCCTGACGTCATGAACGTCGTACCCATCGTAACGGGGCGGGCCCTCCTGGTCGCCGGCGGCGTCAATGTGCAGGCCAACCTCGTGGGCGTGACGCCGCCTTTCGTGACGGTGATGAACTATGAGGTGGCTCGGGGGCGGTTTATCACCGAGTGGGACGTGTCCGAGGAGCAGGCGGTCGCTGTGCTTGGCTCCGAGCTCGCCACCGAGCTGTTTGAGGACACCGACCCGCTGGGGCAGGAGATCATCGCCATCGTCAGCAACCGCCGGCAGATCCTGCGGGTGGTGGGGGTCATGGCGCCCCGGGGCCAGGCGCTGGGCGGCGACTACGACATGCAGCTGTACCTCCCCGTCACCACGATGATGGAGCGCATCGCCAAGACGCGCACCGTGTCGTATTTCGCCGCCCAGGCAAGTTCATCGGAGCGGGCCAGCGAGGCGGTGGACCAAGTGCAGTTTTTCCTGACCCGCCGCCTGGGCGATTCCCGGCGGTTCCGGGTGGCGAGCCAGGATCAGCTCTTGGAAACAATGTCCTCCATCACCCAGACGCTCTCCATCATGCTCGGCGGCATCGCCAGCATCGCGCTGCTGGTCGGTGGGATTGGCATTATGAACATCATGCTCATCTCGGTTACCGAGCGCACCCGCGAAATCGGAATCCGCAAGGCGCTGGGCGCCAAACGGCGGGTCATCCTGTTCCAGTTTCTCACCGAGGCCGTGACGCTGGCCGCTCTGGGCGGCGCCATCGGCGTGGGCGTCGGCTGGGTTGGAGCGCAGATAATCGGCTATTATGGCGGCTGGCCGGGCATCATCAGTGCCGAGTCGGTGGCGGTGGCCATGGGCTTCTCGACGGCGGTCGGGCTGTTTTTTGGCATCTACCCCGCGGCCAAGGCGGCGCGGCTTGACCCGGTCCAGGCCCTCAGTTACGAATAATCGAGCAACAACTCGGACGGATCAGTTCCTTGGCCGCCCGAATCCTCCTCTCCAAGCCGCGGAATCCCCTTGTGCACCCGCGCCGCGCGCGAAAAAATTTGCAAAGCTCCCGTGGGAATAGAAGGAGAAACTCCCAGCAGATAGAATAAGAGGCCATACATGCCCCATAATGGGCACTGGACGGATCGCAGCCCCGCAAGCCGCGGCAAGAAAGGAGGTGTACCCCACAGTTGGCCGACGGCACGGACGGCGGCGCGATCGCGGCAACGCTCGGAGGACAAGGGCAAAGGAAACACGGACACTTTGCACGAGGCTCCTCCCGGTTGTTGCCTGTCCGGCAAACACACATCAACTGAACAACTGAGGGGGATTTACGAAATGCGGAAGTCTCTCGTGCTGGCCATGGTGCTGGTGCTCGCGATTGCTGGCTCCTCCCTGGCCGCCAACGCCCCGACGATTTCGGGCAACCTCAAGCTGGAAGCTAAGTCCGCCACCTCCTTCACCGGGCCCTTTGCGCTGACGCCGAGCCTGCGTGTGGACGCCGACTTCGCCGAGAGCGGCGACAACTGGCAGTTCGACGCTCGCGTCCGCTCCACGTGGGGCGGCACCGGCAATGTCGAGGTCGGCATCAACCGGTACCGCGGCATTCTGACCGCCGGCAACTGGACCTACACCGTCGCCCGCAACTACTCGCTGGGCCACATTGACACGCCGTTCACCTGGATTCGCCAGGCCAGCAGCCCGGGCAGCACCGTTGATCAGCTGCGCGCGGTCGGCAAGCTCAACAACGTTGACGTGCATGCTCAGCTGGTCAGCAACGACAACTTCCTGCGGCTGCGCGCCCAGGCGCCCGTGAATGCTTGGACGCTGGGCACCGGTGTTGAGTACAAGCTGGGCGACACCGCCAACAGCAACTACACGGTGTATGGCATCGGCGCGTTCGGCGTGGTTTCCGTTAAGGCCATCTACGGCTCCTTCGCCGGCAACGGCCACTATGCCGTGGACGTCGAGGGCAAGGCCAGCGACGCGCTGACGCTCGGCGCCACCTACAGCGACTACACCTACAAAGACACCACCCAGGGCTATGCTCTGCGGGCAACGTTCGAGCAGAACCTGGTGCGGGCTACGGCGTCCTACAAGGAGCACGAGAAGAACACCAGCCTCTGGTTCAAGTATCGCGGCTCCGCGGACAACCAGGCGTTCGGCGACCTCTTCGAGGGTGAGCCCTGGAAGAGCGACCCCTGGAAGGAGACCTGGTACAAGAACGTGGCTCCTGCCTTCGGTCTGAACTACACAACTAAGGAAGGCACGGACGCCACCATCACGCTGTTCGGCGTCGCGCCCTTCGCCGGCAAGGCCATCGGCCGTGCCGAGGTCGAGACCAAGGCCGGCAACACCGGGTTCCTGGTGGAGGCTCGGTTCTCGCTCAGCGACAAGGTGGTCCTGAACCCGTTCGCTGACAAGGCGACGACCGCTCCTGACACGACCATCGGCGCCCGGTTGTTCTACACGGTGTCCAGCAACTCCGAGATCCACGTCGAGGCGAAGCAGACTGGCCCGGCTCAGTCGCTGCTGGCCAGCTACAGCATCAACTTCTAAGCTGGCGGTTCCTACCGTCGCTTGTTGCAAGCCCCCGGGGCGCATGCCCCGGGGGCTTGTCGCGTGAAGGGGAGAGGTCCTGGGTATCGCGGCGGGCGACTTCTCGCCGTGGCCCTTTGACGAGGGAACTTCCGGCGAAGAGTCGAAGACCATTCGAGCAGTTCCTCCGGGTATTGCCGACGCAACAGGAAAGGAGGGCGCGTGAGTGGCGCGCGAGGAAGAGAGTGGACGGGTGCTTGATGATGACGCGGCCCTAGCATCACGGGATCCCGGCGGGATGCTCCGGCGCGTGGTGGAGTTGCCGGAGCAGCTGGAAGAGGCCGTGGAGATCGTGGCGCGGGCCGCGCTGACGGGTTTTCAGGCGGTCAAGAATGTCGTGGTTTTGGGAATGGGCGGCTCCGCCATCGGCGGTGACCTGGTGAAGGCGCTGGTGGAGGCGGAATGCCCGGTGCCGGTCGCGGTGAACCGGGAGTATGACGTGCCCGCGTACGTGGGGCCGGAGACGCTCGTCATTGCCTCCAGCTACTCGGGGAACACGGAGGAGACCCTCAGCGCCTGCCGGGGGGCAGCGGAGCGAGGCGCACGCATCGTGGCTATTACTACGGGGGGCACGCTGGCGCGATGGGCGGAGCAGCATGGCTGGCCGCTCATCCGGATCCCCGGCGGCTTGGCGCCCCGCGCGGCCATCGGGTACTCGTTCGTGCCGCTGCTGGGCGTGCTGGAGCAGGCGGGTCTGGTCGGCAACAAGGGAGACGAGCTCAAGGAGACCGTTGCGGTCCTCCGGGCGATGCGGGCCGAGCTCGGACCCCAGGTGCCGACCGGCGCCAATGCGGCCAAGCAGTTGGCCTTGCGGTTCCACGGCAAGCTGCCGCTCATCTACGGCACCGGCGCCTGGCGCGCTGTCGTGGCGTACCGCTGGAAGGGCCAGATCAACGAGAATGCCAAAGCGCCCGCGTGGTGGAACACCTTCCCCGAGCTCAACCACAACGAGACCGTCGGCTGGGAGATACCGCCGGAGGTGACCCGGCTCGTGGAGCTCGTCGTGCTGCGCGACCGGGACGACGGCCCGCGGATCAACCGGCGCATCCAGGTTACCGTTGACATTATGGCCGACGCCCTGTCGGGCGTGACGCAGGTGTGGTCCCGCGGCGAATCGGAGACGGCGCGCCTGTTTTCCCTCTTGTACATGGGCGACTTTACCAGCGTATATCTGGCCCTCCTGAACGGCGTCGACCCGACGCCGGTGCGGGTCATCGACCGCCTCAAGCAAGAACTGGCTGTACTCGGTCCTATCGCATAAAAGCGGCCCGGCCACGGGCCGCTTTTATGCACCCGGGAAGCTGACCGGCTCGCGGCTCAACTTGTCCGGCCAGCGAACATCGTGGACAATGTGCCTGAAGCCAGCAAAAGCAGCGGAACCAGCCTGGCAACGGCGTCTGCCCCGGCGAGATCGCCGCGCCCGTACGCTTCTTGGGCCAGCAGCCACAGGACATGTCCAATGACGGCGCCGTGCTCGAGCGCCATGACGAGTCCAGGAGGAACGTCGGCGTGGCGGAGGGCCGTGGCCGCCGCAGCCTGGTCGCCCATAGCGTTGTATAGGTCTGCCAGCCGCCGCCAGCCGATGACCCGCAGGCAGGCGGTCAAGTTTGGACCAGGAAGGACGGCCTGTGTACCGGATGGAGGGCCTTGCGCCGGCAGTTGGGCGATGAGTATCTCCCAGGTACGGGCTGCCGCCACGGGATGGCCCGCCGCCCACTGCGCCTCGCCCATCCACAGTCGAGTAACGCAAGTTTCGGGCGAGCCGCCAACGTGCAGTGCCAGGGCCTGCTCGAGGTGCGCAACGGCGCCGGGCGGGTCACCCGCCGCTAGCAGCCGCAGCCCGGTCAGGCGTTCCACCCGCGCCCTGCTCGGCGCGTCCTGCCATTCCACCAATCGCCGAAGGTGACCGAGCCACTGGTCGGCAGCTCGCGGACCTTCCACCATGAGGGCAGCCTCGGCCATGGTAAAGACGGTGTCGGCCTGTTGGCGGGCGTCGGCAACGGCCATGAATTGCGCTGGGGCGACGTTGAGCTTGTGGGCGATGTGGAGCAGGGATGGGACCGACGGCGCAAGGGTTCCCTTCTCGAGCTGGCTGATAAAGCTTTTGGACAGGAGCGGAGAGCCCAGCTCGGATTGGGTCAACCCCAAGCGGCGGCGGGTGGAGCGGACGGCGCCGCCCAGCAGTGTCAGCCATGCCGCAGCCACGATGGTGGCCTCCTGTACACAAAAGCTGTACCGAGTACACTGAGTGTGGCTAAACGATAACACACTTTATGTATCCTGACAAGCGAACACGGCGGTAGAGCGGCCGCAGGTGAAGCGCGCAGAACCCGGCATGGCGAGCCGATTGACACCCTTTCCCGCGAGTGCCTATAATTTCCCTAAAGCTGGCCCGGGGGCGCCTCCGGCGGGCGGTGGCACAATAACCGCGCCATGGCCAAGCAGCAAGCCCGGCGCCCGGCGGAGATCGTGTGCCGGCGCGGCGACATCTTCTATGCAAACTTAAACCCGGTGATCGGCTCGGAGCAGGGAGGCTTGCGTCCCGTGCTCATTTTGCAGAACGACGCCGGCAACCGCACCAGCCCCACCACCATCGTCGCCGCGATCACCTCCCGCACCGCGAAACGCCGCTTGCCGACGCACGTGGAACTGCCCGCGGCCCGCTACAACTTGGACCGGGATTCCGTCGTGCTGCTCGAGCAGATCCGGACCATCGACAAGCGGCGGCTCAAAAACCGCATCGGACGCCTGGACGGCGAAGGGTTGACCCGCCTGGCACAGGCGCTGTCGGCCAGCTTGGGTTTGGAAGCGCGGCAAGATTAACGCCACCCGCGGGGGATCCCACAATGAAACATGCACCCCGGATCATGCCCGCCGGCGACGAGGCGGTGCTCGTCGAGTTTGCCCAGGAAATCCGCCGCGAGACCAACCTTTGGGTGCGGGCTTTGGCGCATCGAGTGATGGCGGAAAAGCCCCGGTGGCTGCGGGAAGTCGTGCCGGCGTACGCCTCGCTGCTCGTGTACTACGATCCCGGCGAGGGGGGATACGACAAGGTCGCAGCGACCCTGCGGGCGTTGGCGGGGGATGAGCTCCCAGGCGATCTTCCGCCCGCAAGGCAATTTCAGATCCCGGTGCGCTACGGTGGGGAGGATGGCCCGGACCTCGAATGGGTTGCGGCGAAGGTCGGGATGAGCCCCGATGAGGTCATCGCCCGCCACAGCGCGCCGCTCTACGTCGTGTACATGCTGGGCTTCCTTCCGGGTTTTTGCTATCTGGGCGATTTGCCGGCGGAGCTTGCGGTGGAGCGCCGGGAGACCCCACGGCTCAGCTTGCCCGCCGGCGCCGTGGCCATCGGCGGCCGGCAGACCGGGATCTATTCGCTCGACGACAGCCCGGGCGGCTGGCGCTGGATCGGACGCACCGGTGTGCGCCTTTGGGATCCCCGTCGGAATCCGCCGTTCCTTTTGCAGGCCGGCGATGAAGTGCGGTTTGTGCCGGTTTGAGCGCGGCGGGAGGGACGATGGAAGAGCGCATCGGCTTTGAGGTGCTCCTCCCGGGGCTTTGGACGACGGTGCAGGACCTGGGCCGTCCCGGCTACCAGCGCTTCGGCGTGCCCGCTAGCGGCGCCCTGGACGGTTTCGCCCTGGCGGCAGCCAACGGGCTGGTGGGAAACGAGCCGGGAGCCGCTGGACTCGAGATCACCCTCGTGGGACCGGTGCTCAAGGTGATGGCCGAGGGTCTCGTCGCCTGTACGGGCGCGGATCTCGGGTTCAGCATCGACGGCGAGCCCGCGGCCATGTGGCAGGCGCACCGGGTACGGCCCGGGCAGGTCATCGCCTTCTCGGGCCGGCGCTTTGGCTGCCGGGCGTACATTGCGTGCGCCGGCGGCGTCGCGGTGCCGCCGGTGATGGGCAGCCGCTCGACCTACACCCGGGCGCGCCTTGGGGGGCTCGCCGGCCGGGCGCTCCGGATCGGCGACCGGATCCCCGCCGGTCCATTGCCCCAGGGTTGGCGGCAACGGCACGGCTTGGCCCTTCCCAGGAATTTGCGCCGTTACGGACTGCCCCAGCCGGTGCGGGTTATCCTCGGACCTCAGCTCGACCGGTTTCGAGCGGTCGCGGTCGAGCGCCTGCTGGGAGCGCCGTTTCGCGTCACACCCCAGTCCGACCGCATGGGGTTGCGCTTGCACGGGCCGCGCCTTGTCCACCGCGGCGGCGCGGACATCTTGTCGGAAGGAGTCGCACCGGGTTCCATCCAGGTTCCCGGCGACGGCCAGCCCATCGTGCTGCTGGCCGACCGGCAGACGACAGGTGGTTACGCGAAGATCGCGACGGTCATCTCCGCGGACTTGGACTTTTTGGGACAGGCGGCCCCCGGCGAGCGGGTGACGTTCCGGGCGGTGGACGTGGCTGCGGCCCACCGGCTCCGGGAGGAGCGCCGGGGTTTATTGGCCGCGGTGGCGGCCTTCACCGGAACGCCAGCGGGCTGTGAGAACTAACTTGAGAGAAGCTGAGAACCCCGAGTGAACCTCAGAGCTCCGGAGGTGACGGTCATGACGGAACGGACGGCGCCGGTCATCGGCGTCACGTGTGGGCACGATAGGGCCAGCGGGCAGGATCGGTGGTTCGTGAAGGCGGCCTACATCCGCGCCGTGGTGGAGGCCGGGGGCATCCCCCTGCTCGTTGGCCCCACGGGGAGCGAGCGCCTGCTGGAGGAAGCCTTGGCCCGGGTCGACGGGCTGCTGCTCATCGGCGGGATCGACGTCGACCCTGCGCTATACGGCCAGGAGCGTCACCCGTGCCTGGGCGACGTGGACGGGGAGTGGGACAGCGTCGACGTGACCGCAGCACGGATCGCTCTCCGTCGTGACTTGCCGCTCCTTGGCATTTGCCGCGGGGTGCAGGTGCTCAACGTTGCCGCGGGCGGGAGCCTTTACCAGGATATCCCCAGCGAAGTGCCGGGCGCCATCGAGCACTCGCGGGAGGTGTCCGGCCGGCTGCCGAGGCATTCCGTATCCGTGGCGCAGGGTAGCCGGCTTCACGAGTTCCTCGGGATGACCTGGGCGGAGGTCAACAGTTCGCACCACCAAGCGGTGCGGGACGTGGCGCCGGGTTTCCGAGCCGTGGCGCACGCGCCTGACGGGGTCATTGAGGCCATCGAAAGCCCGGATCATCGCTTTGCCCTCGGCGTGCAGTGGCACCCGGAGCTCATGGTAGGCTCCGACCCGGCGCAGAGGCGGCTCTTCGCGGCGCTCGTTCGCGCGGCCATGGACGCGCAGGTCCATCCTGCGACCCCCGGCCGTTGACGTTCCGACACCCGCACGCGACGGCAGGAAAGCCTTACTGGGGACCGAAAGCCTCCCGTTGGGAACACTCAAGGCGATCAAGGGCGGGAGGCTCTTTCCTTTGATGTCTCAAGACGCGGGCGTGGCCGCGGTCCCCAGCTGGACCGTGGTCGTGGCGTCCGAAGCCGAGACGCGGCGGCTGGCGCGCCTTTTGGGCACTCTCGTCAGGCCGGGCACCGTCGTCGCCCTGACGGGGTCGCTTGGCGCGGGCAAGACGACGTTCGTCCGGGGGTTTGTGGAGGGACTCGGCATCGACCCGGCCGCCGTCAGCAGCCCCACGTTCGCGCTCATCCACGAGTACGCCGGTGAGACGCCCGTGTACCATTTTGACGCGTACCGGCTGGACGACCCGCGGGAGTTCGCCGACTTGGGCCCGGAGGAGTACTTCGACAGCCCCGGCGTCTGCCTAGTGGAGTGGGGGGACCGCGTGCGCGACTATTTGCCCCCCGATCATCTCGAGGTGCAGCTTGCACCCGACGGCGACGACCCGTCGGCGCGCCGGATCGCGTGGGTAGCCCGGGGGGGCCGGGCGCAGGCGCTCGTTGAGGAGCTGCGGGCGCTTTGGGAGGGACAAGCCGGGGCATGCGGGTAATCGGGCTGGACACATCGACGGCTACGGGCGGGGTGGCGCTGCTGGAGGGCGAACGGCTCGTCGCCGAGTACACCTTGAGCGTCCAGCGCACGACCCACGCCGAGCGCCTGTTGCCCGCCCTCCAGCGGGTGATGGAGGACGCCGGCTGGGACCCCGCCGCCGGGGTCGACGGCGTGGCGGTGGCCATCGGGCCGGGGTCCTTTACGGGCCTGCGCATCGGCGTCGTGACGGCGAAAGCCTTGAGCTACGCGTGGGGTGCGCGTCTTGTCGGGGTGCCCACCCTCGACGCGATGGCGTACCAGGCGGCGGTGCCCGGCGCGCTTATTTGCCCGGGCATGGACGCCCGGCATGGGCACCTTTTTTGCGCTGCATACCGCATGGAGGGAGAGGCGCCCGCCGCTTGCCTCGGCGCGGCGCTGCGCCCGTTGGACGAATGGGTGGCGCACGTCGCCGCGCTTGCCGCCGGCGGCGAATCGCCGGTCGTGTTCGTAGGAGACGGCATCGACCAATCCTGGGACGAGCTGCGGCGGCGCTTCGGTTCCCGGGCCTTGCGCCCGCCCGCGGGCTTGCGCACGTTGCGCAGCGGGGCGGTGGCGGGCCTCGGAGCGCTCCGGCTGCGGCAGGGCCGGGCTGACGACCCGGCCGGCTTGGCGCCCATGTACTTGCGGGCATCGGAGGCGGAGAGAAAGTGGCAGGCGAAGCACCGCTCCCCATCGTGATCAGGCCGATGCAAGTAGCCGACATCGATGCGGTGATGGAGATTGAGCGGCGCTCTTTTCCGACGCCCTGGTCCCGGGCCGCGTTTGTGTCGGAGCTCTTGGACAACGACCGGGCCCATTACCTGGTGGCCTGCGTTGAGACGGAAGAGGCCGCGCGGGTGGTCGGCTACATCGGCATGTGGCTCATCGCGGGCGAGGGCCACATTACCAACGTTGCCGTTCATCCCGACTTCCGCCAGCGCGGCATCGGCCGCCGCTTGCTTGAGGCCGCGGCGGATATTTGCCGGGCGTGCTCCGCCCGGCGCATGACGCTGGAGGTGCGGGTTTCCAACATCACGGCCCAGCGGCTGTATGAGGACTTGGGATTTGTCAGCGCCGGCATTCGACGCGGGTATTACCGGGACAACAACGAAGACGCGATCATCATGTGGAGGGACTTGTGACCGCGGTGGGCGTTGACCTCATCCTCGGCATTGAAACTAGCTGTGACGAAACCGCCGCGGCCGTCGTCGAAGCCGGCCGCCTTGTGCGGTCCAACGTCATCGCATCCCAGATGGAGCTGCACCAGCCTTACGGCGGGGTTGTGCCGGAGATCGCCAGCCGGCGTCACGTAGAGCTCATTATGCCCGTCATTGACCGGGCGCTGGGCGAGGCCGGGGCGACGCTCGCGGACATGGAGGGCATCGCCGTCACCCGGGGTCCGGGACTGGTCGGGTCGCTCTTGGTAGGCATCGCGGCCGCGAAGGCGCTCGCTTTTGCTCGCCGGCTGCCCCTTGTGGGCGTCAACCACATCGAGGGGCACATATACGCCAACTTCCTGGCGCACCCCGAGCTGGAGCCGCCCCTCGTCTGCCTGACCGTATCCGGGGGACACACCGTGCTGTTTTACGTTCCCCGCTTTGGCCGCTACGAGGTCATGGGCACGACGCGCGACGACGCGGCCGGAGAAGCGTTGGACAAGGTCGCCCGCATCCTCGGCCTTGGGTATCCGGGCGGACCCGCCATCGACCGGCTCGCGCGGGGGCGCGACCCCGGTCAGGTGGACTTTCCCCGGGCGATGTTGGACGAAGGGTACGAGTTCAGCTTCAGCGGGCTCAAGACCGCCGCGGTGCAGCGGCTTGAGCGGGCCCGGCGCCGGGGCGAGGCCATCGATGTCGGGGCGTTTGCCGCCGCGTTTCAAGAGGCGGTGGTCGACGTGCTGGTGGCCAAGGCGCTGCGGGCGGCCGCGGACAAACGGGTGGAGCGCCTGATGGTTGCCGGCGGCGTCGCCGCCAACAGCCGGCTGCGGGAGCGCCTTAGCGCCGAAGGCGCCGCGGCGGGCCTTGCGGTATACTGGCCGCCGCCGGAGCTGTGCACCGACAATGCGGCCATGATCGCCGCCGCCGGGTATTTTCGCCTGCGGGATGGCGAACGGTCGCCGTGGTCGCTGAACGCGGAGCCCTCGCTGCGGTTGCGCTGAAGGGAGCTGGGCGGCGACCGGCAGGCGGCAGGAATTTCCTCGTGCTCCCGGGAAAGGTGTAGGCAGCGGGACGGGGAGAGCGAGACCAAGCGCGATGGAAGGAGCCGGTTTATGTCGCAAGCCAACGTCCCCATCGCCCCGGCCACCGGTCCGTCCCCAGCCGGTGTAGGGACCGGGCCGGGCATGAGCCGCCGCGGCCTCTGGTGGGCGGCTGCCGCCCTTGTGCTGCTCTTGGCCCTCTTGGGCCTGTGGTATTACTGGAACAACCGGGTGACCGTCATCGGGAGCCAGGAGAGTGTCAACGTGCTGGCCCTCGGCACGAGCGACGACGGGCTCGACGCGGTGACGGTCGTCTCCTTTAACCCGGTCACCAATGGACTTTCCGCCATTGCGGTGCCCGCCGACACACGGCTCGGAGTGAGCGCGGAGCGGCGCGTGGCGGACGTGTACGCCGAGGACGGCGTGCGGGGTCTCGTCGCCGCCGTCGAAGGGCTGGTCGCGGCTCCGGTGCACTACATCGTGCAGGTGGACTTCGGCGGTTTCGAGGCGCTGGTGGACCTTCTCGGCGGCGTCACGGTAGACGTCGAGAGCGAGATCGTCTACCGCAATGCGGAGGGGGAAACCGTGTTTCGCCTCGAACCGGGCCGGCACAAGCTGTCGGGTGCCGAAGCGCTGCTGTACTTGCGCTACAAGGGCGACCGCCTGGACGACGAGACCCGCCGCGTCGAGCGTCAGTGGCGCTTTTTGACGGCGGTAGCCCAAGAGGCTCGTGCAAACCTCGACTGGCAGCGGGTGCAAGGCATGGTGCAGCTGGCCATCCGCTACGTACAGACCGACTTGGACTTGGCCGAGGCGACCCGCCTGGCGCAGTTCGCGTGGCAGGCGGATCCCTCGATCGCCTTGCATCTATTGCCCGGGCGGGCTGAGGACGGGGTGTGGGTGGTGGACGCGGCAGCGGCGCGGACTTTGAGCGAATCCGTGTTTCACAACCCCGGCTGGGTCGCAGCCCGGCGGTGAGGAGGAATCGACGTGAAGTTTTTCATCGACACGGCCAACGTCGATGAGATCCGGACGGTCAGCGCCTGGGGGATTCTCGCCGGCGTGACCACGAATCCGACATTGGTGGCCAAGGAAGGGCGCGTATTCGCCGACGTCATTAAGGAGATATGCGCCATTGTGGACGGGCCTGTAAGCGCCGAGGTGCTCGCCACCGACGCGGAGGGCATGGTGAGGGAAGCCGAGACGTATGTCACCTGGGCGGACAACGTCGTTATCAAGGTGCCGCTCACGGCCGAAGGGCTCAAGGCCACCAGCACCCTGGCCAAGCGGGGCATCAAGACCAACGTCACCCTCATCTTCTCGCCCAACCAGGCGCTTATGGCCGCCCGGGCGGGCGCGTCGTACGTCAGCCCGTTCCTGGGACGGCTCGACGACATCAGCTTTGACGGCATGCAGCTCGTGCGGGACGTGGTGGAGATCTTCTGGACCCACGACATCGAAACCGAGGTCATCGCCGCGAGCATCCGCCACCCGCTGCACATGGTCGAGGCGGCCAAGGCCGGCGCCCACATCGCCACGGCACCGTTTAAGGTGTACCAGCAAATGCTGCAGCACCCGCTGACGGACATCGGCATCCAGCGGTTTATGGACGACTGGCGCAAGGCGGAGGCCGCGCTCAAGGCCAAGCAATAGTTCACGAGGGCGGTGTGCGGCGCGTTTCGCGAGGGATCCGTCCCTGCACCATCCGGGAAACGCGCTAGCGCCGGTCCCGGCGGCGGATCCAGCGCACGGCAATGCCGCCTACCCTTCGGCGAACGACCAACAGCGGCCCCAGCTTGAGCAGGGGCCGTTCGTATTCGAGCACCCGCCGCCCGATCTTGACGCCGGTCCGGCGCAGTTGCCGGGTCGGGCCACCGGGCGGCAGGTGCGTCACCTTGGGCGAGGGAGCCGCTGGGCGATCCCCGTCGCCGCCCGGCGGGCTCATCCCTTGGCCTTGCTCAGTTGCCACTGTTTTCGACCGGCACCCATTCATAATAGGGTAGGATGTCCGCCGTAAAGGCGTCGACAGCCCGCTGGATGGCCTCCTCCCGCGCCCGCGGGATGTCCCGGCGGTGCGGTATGGGGATGACGGAGCGGGGCGGCGGATCGGCGCTCCACCAGTTCAGCTGGCGCGTTTCCGTGACCTCGGAGCGCCGCTGGCCGTTCCACCGGTGCACCACGCTGCCGGAGTCGACCCGGACCATTTGGGCTTGCATGCCGACGATGACCAGGGTGCGCTGGCTTACCCGCCAGTTGGTGCCGGTGGACGGCTGGGTCGACTGGACCCGGTAGGGCACATCCATGGAGACGTCGTCAAGATAGTAGTCGGCGATGCCGGTGATGAACGCGTCGGCGCCTAGAGCCTGCGCGATCTGCCGGGCGATTTGTCCTCCGGTCACCTGCCGGGTATCGACGCGCCGAGAGATCATGGCCGATTCGACTTGCTCCGGCGGGATCACTTGATACCAGCCGGAGTTGCGCAAGGCGCGCGTCACGCCGTCGGTCAAGGCCCGGGCGAGCCCCGGATCCGAGCTCCATGACGCGAACGGGAACACGGCCACGACCGAGATCCCTTGAACGGGCGCCCTGGGAGGCCGCAGCACCTGCTCGTATTCGCCGAGGCAGCCGGTGAGCGCGACAGCGAGCACAAGCAGCGCCGGCAAGGCGACCGCCCTCAAGTTTACGCCTTTGGGCAGCATCGAGTTTCCCCTCTTCCCGTAATCGGTTTACACTGGGAGTATCCTCCTCAGCGGGAATCTTCTGGGCGGCGGGGGCGCATACCTGCCCGCGGCGCCGGGATAGGGCGGCTCGTGGACCCGTTGAGACGGTCCTGGACTCCACGGGAAGGAGGGCTTCCGGTTGGACGGTTTCACCCACTTAAATGAGCACGGCCTGCCCCGCATGGTGGACGTGGGCGGCAAGGAGGAGACGGACCGGGAGGCGGTGGCTCGGGGGCGGGTGCAGACGACGCCCGCGGTCGTGGCGGCCATCCGCGAAGGTCGCGTCAAAAAAGGCGCGGTGTTGCCCGTGGCCCAGGTGGCAGGCATCATGGGGGCCAAGAGGACGTCCGAGTGGATCCCGCTGTGCCATCCGCTGCCCCTCACGGGCGTGGACATGTCGTTCGCGCTGGACGAAGCCGCCGGCACCATCGACATCGAGGCCCGCGTGCGAACCCGGGGTCGTACCGGCGTGGAGATGGAGGCGTTGACCGCGGTTGCGGCCGCTGCCTTGACGTTGTACGACATGTGCAAGGCGCTGGATAAGGCGATGGTCATCACGGGCATCCGGCTGGAGGAGAAGCGCGGCGGCAAGAGCGGCCCGTTTGTGCGCAGCGGCGGGGCGTCCGGCGGTGAAACGCCCGTGTTCTGAGGGCTTGCAGGGGTCGGCCCGGTGGTCTATGATAATCGTTGGACCGATTGGCACTCGCGGCCAGTGAGTGCTAACGATCCCAGAACCTCATCCGATGCAACTCATCCGATGAGCCAAGGAGGTTGACCCATGCAGTTGCAGCCGTTGGGCGATCGCGTCATCGTGCAGCCCCTCAAGGAGGAGGAGCGGACCGCGGGCGGCATCTACCTGCCTGACACGGCCAAGGAGCGGCCGCAGCAGGGCAAGGTCGTCGCGGTCGGCCCGGGCCGCCTGAACGACAAGGGCGAAAGGGTGGCCATGACGGTCAAGGCGGGCGACCGGGTGGTGTATTCCAAGTATGCCGGCACCGAGGTCGAGTTTGACCGGGAGGAGTACCTGATCCTGTCCGAATCCGACATCCTCGCGATCGTGGAGGAGTAGGGACGGGAGCGCCCGCCGGCAGGCGGGCACGCGCGTGCAACCTAGGCAAGGCGGTTGCGATTGGAAGACGGCGGCCGGCCCGGATATCCGAGGCGTGCCGCCCATTTTGGCACACAGGAAGGTGAAGTCGAATGGCAGGCAAGGAGCTTGCTTACAGGGAAGAGGCGCGCCGCAAGCTCGAGCGCGGCGTGAACGTCCTGGCCGATGCGGTCAAGGTCACCCTAGGGCCCAAGGGCCGCAACGTGGTGCTGGAGAAGAAGTGGGGCTCGCCCACCATCACCAACGACGGCGTCACCATCGCCCGGGAGATCGAGCTGGAAGACCCGTTTGAGAACATGGGCGCGCAGCTGCTCAAGGAAGTGGCCACCAAGACCAACGACGTGGCCGGCGACGGCACGACCACGGCCACGGTGCTCGGGCAGGCCATGATCCGCGAGGGCCTCAAGAACGTGGCGGCCGGCGCGAACCCGCTTCTGCTCAAGAAGGGCATGGAGCGGGCGGTGGCGGTCGCCGTCGAGGAAATCCGCAAGCTGGCCAAGCCCGTGGAGACCCGCGACGCGATCGCTCAGGTGGCCAGCATCTCCGCGGCCGACCCCGAGATCGGGGAGCTCATCGCCCAGGCCATGGAGAGGGTCGGCAAGGAGGGCGTCATCAGCGTCGAGGAATCCAAGAGCATGGGCACGACCCTGGACGTGGTGGAGGGCATGCAGTTTGACCGGGGCTACCTCTCTCCGTACATGGTCACCGACACCGAGCGGATGGAGGCCGTGTTGGAGAACGCCCTGCTCCTTATCACCGACCGCAAGATCAGCGCCGTGGCCGACATCGTGCCTGTGCTGGAAAAGACGATTCAGACCGGGCGGCCGCTCGTGATCATCGCTGAGGACGTGGAGGGCGAAGCCCTCGCGACGCTGGTCGTCAACAAGATCCGCGGCGTGCTCCAGGTGGCTGCGGTCAAGGCTCCGGGCTTCGGCGATCGCCGCAAGGCCATGCTGGGCGACATCGCCGTGCTGACCGGCGGCCGGGTCATCTCCGAAGACCTGGGCATCAAGCTCGAGAACGTCACCTTTGACATGCTCGGGCAGGCCGGCAAGGTACGCATTACCAAGGAAGAGACGACCATCGTCGACGGCCGCGGCAGCAAGGAAGACATCGACGCGCGGGTCGCCCAGATCCGGCGCGAGCTTGAGGAGACCGAGTCCGAGTACGATCGGGAGAAGCTGCAGGAGCGGCTGGCGAAGCTGGCCGGCGGCGTGGCGGTCATCAAGGTCGGCGCGGCCACCGAGACCGAGCTCAAGGAGAAGAAGCACCGCATCGAGGACGCCTTGTCCGCGACCCGGGCGGCGGTGGAGGAAGGCATCGTAGCCGGCGGCGGCACGACGCTGGTGGACATCCAGAAGGCGCTGGACGGCATCGAGGCCGAAGGCGACGAGCGCACCGGCATCCAGATCGTGCGCCGGGCGCTGGAGGAGCCGCTGCGCCAGATCGCGGTCAACGCCGGTTTCGAAGGCGCGGTCGTCGTCCAGCGGGTGCGGGAGCTCCCGGCCGGTCAAGGCTTTGACGCCCTCAACGGCGTTTATGTGGACATGGTCCAGGCGGGCATCATCGACCCGGCCAAGGTGACCCGTTCGGCCCTGGAGAACGCGGCCAGCATCGCCGGCATGGTGCTCACGACGGAAACCCTCATCGCCGAAGCGCCCGAAGAGGAGGAGCAGGCGCCCAACCCGGGCATGCCGCCCATGTAACTCCGGGCGCAGGGGCCCCGGGCGGCGAGCGTCGCCCGGGGCCTTCTCGCGGGCGCGTGCATAGGCGACCCGGGGGCTTGCGTCACCGCCGCCGGCGCGCCCGCTCTTTCGTCGCCGGCTACGTTGCCACCGCTTGAGGCGCCTCCTTGCGGCTTGCCCTTTCTTTTTGCGATGTGCTAGGATCAGAGAAAATTGGAGGCGGTGAACCCGCTTGCATCAAGATGTCGCGAAAGTTCTCCTGGACCAAGAGACGATCCAGGGCAAAGTGCGCGAGCTGGGGGCGCGCTTGTCCGCCGACTACGCGGGCAAGACCCCGGTGTTGATCTGCATCCTCAAGGGCGCCTTCATCTTCACCGCCGACCTGATGCGCACCATCTCCATCCCGGCCCGGGTGGACTTTATGGCCATCAGCAGCTACGGCAACAAGACGCGCACCTCGGGCGTCGTGCAGATTCTTAAGGACTTGGACAGCTCCATCGAGGGCGAGCATGTTGTGGTCGTCGAGGACATCATCGACTCCGGCCTGACCATCAACTACTTGCTGGAGAACCTCTCGTCCCGCCGTCCGGCGTCCCTGCGCACTTGCGTCTTGCTGGACAAGCCCAGCCGGCGGGTCTTGCCGTACACCCCCGACTACGTGGGCTTCACCGTGCCCGACGAGTTCGTGGTCGGCTACGGCCTCGACTACGCCGGCCTCTACCGCCACCTGCCCTATATAGGGGTGCTGAAACCGGACGTGTATGAGAACCGCGCCTAGGCGGTTCCCGCGCCGACGAACGGGGGCCTGAACGTCCATGACCGCCGCGTCCATTGCTGCGCCCAAGCCCGCCGCGGGCGAGCTTGTGGTCGTGTTGGATTTTGGTGCCCAGTACGGGCAGCTCATCGCCCGCCGCGTGCGCGAGCAGCAGGTGTACTGCGAGGTGCTGCCGGGCGACGTGCCGGCCGAGCGGGTGCAGGCGCTGAATCCCAAAGCGATCGTCCTTTCGGGCGGGCCGGCCAGCGTGTACGAGCCCGACGCTCCGAGGGTCGACCGCCGCATTCTTGAGGCCGGGATTCCGGTGCTGGGTATCTGCTACGGCATGCAACTGCTCGCGGCGGAGCTTGGTGGCCGGGTGCGGGCGGCCGAGCGGCGCGAGTACGGGCGCACGGAGCTCTTTGTCAGCGACTTCAGCGACTTGTTTAAGGGGCTCGACCGGGACCAGGGCGAGGGCGGAGCGCTCGTTTGCTGGATGAGCCACGGCGACATGGTGGAGGTGCCGCCGGACGGCTTTGAGGTGCTCGGCCGTACGGCCGACACGCCCATCGCGGCCATGGCCGATCGCCGGCGCAAGCTGTACGGCATCCAGTGTCATCCCGAGGTGGCCCACACGCCGTGGGGCCATCAGCTGTTGCGCAACTTCCTGTTTGACATCGCCGGCTGCCGGGGCGACTGGACCATCGGTTCCTTTGCCGAGCAGGTCATCGCCGAGGTGCGGCAAGCGGTGGGAGAAGGCCGGGTTATCTGCGCCCTAAGCGGCGGCGTCGATTCGGCGGTGGCGGCGACGCTGGTGCACCGGGCCGTCGGCAACCAGCTCGTTTGTATCTTCGTCGACCACGGCCTCATGCGCAAGGGCGAGCCGGAACAGGTGGTGGCCACCTTCCGGCGGATGGGCCTTGAGCTTGTCGCCGTTGACGCCCGGGAGCGGTTTCTCAAGCGCCTGGAGGGCGTGGCGGACCCGGAGCGGAAGCGCAAGATCATCGGCGAAGAGTTCATTCGCGTCTTTGAGGAAGAGGCCGGCAAGATCGGCGACGTGCGCTACCTGGTGCAGGGCACGGTGTATCCTGACGTCATCGAAAGCGGCACCGGCAAGGCGGCGGTCATCAAGAGCCACCACAACGTGGGCGGCTTGCCGGAGCGGATGAACCTAAAGCTCATCGAGCCGCTGCGCTGGCTGTTCAAGGACGAGGTGCGCCGGGTCGGTCTAGAGCTTGGGCTGCCTGGGGACATCGTCTGGCGGCACCCGTTCCCGGGGCCGGGGCTTGCCGTGCGCGTCATGGGACCGGTCACCCGGGAGAAGCTGGAGATGGCCCGGGAGGCCGACGCCATCGTCATGGAGGAGCTGCGGCGGGCGGGGCTTGCCGGCGACGTCTGGCAGGCGTTTGCCGTGCTGACGGAAACCCGCAGCGTCGGGGTTATGGGCGATCAGCGCACCTACGGGTACGTCGCGGCGGTGCGGGCGGTGACCAGCGTCGACGCCATGACCGCCGACTGGGCGCGCCTGCCCCACGAGGTGCTGGAGCGCATCGCCTCCCGCATCATGGGCGAGGTGCCGGGCGTCAGCCGCGTCGTGTACGACATCAGCGCGAAGCCGCCTGCAACCATTGAGTGGGAGTAGAAGGACGAGGATGGCCGAGCCGCTCTACACCCGGCGCATGACCCCCCGGGGGCTTAAGGACTTTTTGCCCAAAGACGCAGCCCGCAAGCGGGCCGTGGAAACCGCGCTGGCCGCAACCTTTGCCCGGTGGGGGTATGCGGAGGTCATTACCCCCACCGTTGAGTTTTTCGAGTGCCTGGCGCTGGGCGACGGGCCTGAGCTGGTCGAAAAGATGTACCGGCTCTTTGACCGGGAAGGGCACACCCTGGCGCTGCGGCCGGAAGTGACGACGCCCATCGGGCGCATCGTAGCGACGCGCCTTAGGGACGAGCCCAAGCCCTTGCGCCTGTACTACATCGCCAACGTGTTTCGCTACGAGGAACCCCAGGCGGGCAGGCACCGGGAGTTTTGGCAGGCGGGGGTGGAGCTTGTGGGCGCGACCGGCCCAGCGGCGGACGCCGAGGTGATCGCGCTCGCGGCGACGGCCCTGGCGGCGGCGGGCCTCGAAGACTTCCGCCTCGACATCGGTCAAGTTGGCTACTTTGCCGGTCTGATGGCGGGCGTTGACTTGTCCCACGACGACCGGTGGGCGCTCCGCCGGGCCCTTCTGCGCCGGGACTACGTGGCCTTGGAGGAGGTCTTGGACAGGACCGGTCTGCCCGGGGAGAAGCAGCGCCTCTTGCGGGAGCTGCCGCGCCTGAGGGGCCGGGAGGACGCCATCGCCCGAGCCGTGGAGCTGGCGGACAATCCCGTGTCCCGGGCCGCGGCCGAGAACTTGGGGACGATCTACGCGGCGCTGGCCGCCTACGGCGTATCGGAACGGGTTTACATCGACCTTGGCATGATCAAGGACCTGGACTACTACACCGGCATGGTACTCGAGGGTTACGCGCCCGAGCTCGGTTTTCCGGTCTGCACCGGCGGGCGCTACGACAACCTGATCGGCCGCTTTGGCTACGATTGTCCCGCGACGGGGTTTGTCATCGGCGTCGAACGCCTCATGCTGTCCCTCGAAGGCCAGCGGGCGCTGCCCGCGGACGCCGGCGTGCCGCAGTGGCTCGTAAGCGGCGATGGGAGCGGGCGAGCAAGGGCCCTGGCTGCTGCGGCAGCCTTGCGGGAGCGGGGTCTGGCGGTGGAGGTGGACGTTCTCGACCGCCCGCCCGAGGCGCTCGTCGCCTACGCCCGGGCCCGGGGCATCCCGCATGTCGCCGTGTACACCGGCGCCGCGCCCGCCCGGGTGTTTGCGGCACCGTCGTACCGGGAGCTACCTGCGGGCGAGGTCCAAGATCTCCCCGGGGCGGGTGATGGCCGGTGAACGCGCGCCCGTTGACGATCGCACTGCCCAAAGGCCGCCTGCTCGACCACCTGATCGGGATGCTGCGCTCCGCGGGCGTCGACGCCGAAGCGGTGGCCGCCGCCAGCCGCAGGCTCGTGGTGGACCACGGCCCGTGGCGCTTCCTAATCTGCCGGGCGGCGGACGTGCCGACGTTTGTGGAGTACGGGGCGGCCGACGTCGGCATTGCCGGCAAAGACGTCCTGTGGGAGGCCGGGCGGGACGTGGCCGAGCTGCTGGACCTGGGGGTCGGCCGCTGCCGGCTGGTGGTGGCCGTGCCCGAGGCGTCGGGGGTCCGGCGCGTGCAGGACCTGGACTTCAACAGCCGGGTGGCGACCAAATACCCTCGGGTGGCCCGCCGGTACTTCAACGAACAAGGCATCCAGGTGGAGATCGTGCCCCTGCACGGAAACATCGAGCTCGCACCCTTGGTGGGCCTCGCGGACGCGGTGGTGGACGTCACGGAAACCGGCCGCACCTTGAGGGACAACGGGCTCGCCGTCATTGCGGCCATCGGCACGAGCACCGCCCGGCTCATCGCGAATCCCGTCCGGTACAAAATTCGCTCCGGCCAAATCGATGAACTGGCGGCGGCGCTTGCCGCGGCCGTCGCCGCGGGGGGACGCTCATGACGATGCGCCTAGTGTTCACGGCCGAAACGTCCCCGGATGAACTGGCCCGCCTGTGCACGCGCCCGGCCCTCGAGGACATGGAGGTGGCCCCGGCGGTTCAGGCCCGCACGGCGGCCATCTTTGGCGAGCCCTTGTCGCCGGCGCAGGCTGTGGCCCGCATCGCGGCGGCGGTGCGGGAGCGGGGCGATGCGGCGGTGCAGGAGTTCGCCCGGCGCATTGACGGCACCGAGTTGCCGCCCGAGCGCTTCTTCGTCTCAGAAGACGAGATCGACGCGGCCTACCGCGCCGCCCGTCCCGAAGCGCTGGCGGCGATCCGGCGCGCCCGGGACAACATCCGCCGGGCTCACGAGGCCCAGCTACGCAACGACTGGTGGCTTTCGATGCCGAGCGGCGCCGTGCTCGGGCAAAGGTACGTTCCCTTGGAACGGGTGGCCGCGTGCGTGCCCGGGGGACGGTTTCCCCTGGTGTCGACGGCGCTCATGGCCGTCGTGCCCGCGCGAGTGGCGGGGGTGCGCGAGGTTATCGTAGCCACGCCGGCCCGGGGCGAGGGACGGGTCGATCCGCACCTGCTCGTTGCCGCCCGGGAGGCCGGCGCGGACCGCATCTTGCGGGTCGGCGGGGCCCATGGGGTTGCGGCGCTCGCGTACGGTACCGAGACCATTCCCGCGGTGGACAAGATCGTCGGGCCGGGGAGCGTCTTTGTTCAGTTGGCCAAGAAGCATGTGTTTGGCCGGGTCGGGATCGACGCCATCGCCGGGCCGAGCGAGATCTTGGTGCTGGCCGACTCCTCGGCGCCGCCTGCGTACGTGGCCGCCGACCTGCTTTCCCAGGCGGAGCACGACACGGAAGCGGCCGCGTGGCTCGTCACGACCGACGAAAACCTAGCCCGGGCCGTGCTGGCCGAGGTGGCGCGGCAGCTGGCCGCGTTGCCCGATCCGGAAGTCGCCCGGGCGTCGCTGGCGCGGTGGGGGCTTGCGGTCGTCTGCCGCGACATGGACGAGGCCGTCGCCGTGGCGAACCGTCTCGCGCCCGAACACCTCGAGGTGATGGTGGAGGCCCCCATGGAGGTGCTGCCCCGCCTGGCGCATGCGGGTGCCATCTTCATCGGCGCCCACTCGCCGGAGGTCATGGGGGACTACGTGGCGGGCCTCAACCACATTTTGCCGACCAACGGCACCGCCCGCTTCGCGTCGCAGCTCGGCGTGGACGACTTTGTCCGCCGGGTCGGCGTCGTGGCCTACACTCCGACCGCGTTTCTCACGGAAGGGGATGACGCGGCGTGTCTTGCGGAGATCGAAGGCCTTGCGGCCCACCGGCGGGCGGCCGAGGTGCGCCTGGAAACTATGCGCGGGTCCAAGGAGGGAAGGCGATGACGGAGGAAAGGCGGTTGCGCCGGGCCGAGATCGAGCGGCGCACGGCGGAAACCGACATTAAGCTCAGGCTCGACCTTGACGGGCAGGGCCGCGCGGAGGTCGCCACCGGCATCGGATTTTTTGATCATCTTCTGACCGCGTTTAGCCGCCACGGGTTGTTTGACCTGGAGGTGCGCTGCCGGGGCGACCTGCACGTGGACGGCCACCACACGGTGGAGGACACCGGCCTGTGCCTTGGCCACGGGCTCCGGCAAGCTCTGGGCGACAAGGCCGGCATTCGCCGGTTTGGCCATGCGTTTGTGCCTATGGACGATGCGCTTGTCCTGGCAGCCGTCGACATCAGCGGCCGGCCTTACTTGGACTACGATTTGACCCCGGCCGGGCGGATCGGCACCTTCGATGCGGAACTAGGGGAGGAGTTTTTCCGCGCCCTCGTGAGCACCGCCGGGATCACGCTGCACATCCGGCAGTTTGCCGGGCGCAACGGTCACCACATCCTGGAGGCGTGCTTCAAGGCGGCCGGGCGGGCCTTGAGGGACGCGGTCGCGTTGGACCCGCGGGTATCGGGCGTACCGTCCACCAAAGGGGTGATCGAGTGACGCCGGCGCAAGGCGCGGTCCCGGCCGGCGGCGAGCCGGGCCTGCTCATCATTCCCGCCATCGACCTGCGCGGCGGCCGCTGCGTGCGGCTCGTTCAGGGAGACCCCAACCGGGAGACGGTTTACGCCGATGACCCTGTCGCGGTCGCGCGCACCTTCGCGGCGGCCGGCGCCCGGCGCCTGCATGTGGTCGACCTGGACGGCGCGTTTGCGGGACTGCCCAGCAACCTCTCCGTCGCCGCGGCCATCGCCAAGGCGGTGGATGTTCCGGTGGAGCTAGGCGGCGGCATTCGCACCATGGCGGCCATCGAAGCGGTGCTGGCCGCCGGGATTACCTATGTCATCCTGGGCACGGCCGCCATCGAGCAGCCGGAGTTGGTCGAGGAGGCGTGCCGCCGGTTTCCGGGCCGGGTGTTGGTCGGCATCGACGCCCGGGAGGGGCGGGTCGCGGTGCGCGGCTGGGCCGAGGGCACCGACAAGGACGCGGTGGAGCTTGCCCGCGAAATGCGCGGGCTTGGTGTACAGCAAGTCATTTTCACCGACATCGCCCGGGACGGCATGCTGTCCGGTCCCAACTTGGCCGCCCTGGAGCGGGTGGCGCAGGCAGGCGTTGAGGTTATCGCGTCGGGCGGCGTGAGCAGCTTGGCCGACGTGCGGGCCATCGCGAGCATGCGGGAGCGGGGCGTGGCCGGCGCCATCATCGGCAAGGCCCTTTACACCGGCGCCGTCGACCTTAAGGAAGCGCTGGCGGTGGCGGCCGGCGCCCGGGCGTGAAGAGGGCAGGGGTTTTGCTTGAAGGCGCTGCCAATGGAGTCAAGTCTCCCGGAGACGAGCCCAGGGGCCCCGGTGCGCGTCATCCCGTGTCTTGACGTGAGAGGCGGGAGGGTCGTAAAGGGCAAGCAGTTCCGGGACATCCGCGACGCGGGCGATCCGGTCGAGATGGCGGCCGGCTACGACCGGGACGGCGCCGACGAGATCGCCCTGTTTGACATTGCGGCCTCGACCGAAGGCCGCGGCACCATGCTGGACGTGGTCCGACGGGTGGCGGCGGCGGTCTCGGTACCGTTGACGGTTGGCGGCGGCGTCCGTTCGGCGGCGGACATCGAGGCGCTGCTCGTGGCTGGCGCCGCCAAGGTCGCCATCAACACCGCCGCGGTCGAGCGCCCGGAGCTCCTGAAGGAAGCGGCGGAACGGTTTGGCCGCGAGCGGATCGTGCTGGCCATCGACTGCCGGCGCCGACGGGGCGCGGAGGATGCGGCTTGGGAAGTGGTCGTCAAGGGCGGCACCGCCCCTACGGGGCTGGACGTCATCGCATGGGCCAAAGAGGCCGCGATGCTGGGGGCCGGCGAGATCGTGCTCAACAGCATCGACGCCGACGGGATGCAGCAAGGGTATGACAACGAACTTAACCGCCGCGTCAAGGAGGCGGCGGGCGTCCCCATCGTGGCATCGGGAGGTGCCGGGACGCCGGAACATTTCCGGGACGGTTACATCGCCGGGCGGGCCGACGCCTTGCTGGCCGCAAGCGTTTTTCATTTCCGCCGGGTGGAGATTCGGGCCTTGAAGGAGTACTTGCGCCGCGCGGGCGTACCGGTGCGGCTGTAGGCGGCCGGAGCAACCGGACGCGCGACAAGGGTCGGGGGGTTTGCGCCAATGGAATGGTCGCAACTGAGGTTTCAGACGAACGGGCTGATTCCGGTGGTGGTGCAGGACGTGCACACCGGCGAAGTGCTGATGCTGGCCCACATGAACCGCGAGGCGCTGCAGCGCACCATCGAGACGGGCAAGGCGTGGTATTGGAGCCGGAGCCGGCAAAAGCTGTGGCTCAAGGGAGAGGAATCGGGCCACTACCAGCACGTGCGGGCCATCATCGCCGACTGCGACGGAGATTCTCTTTTGCTCAAAGTCGAGCAGGAGGGGCCCGGGGCCTGCCATGAGGGCTACCGGTCGTGTTTCCATTACGAGATCGACGGGGAAGGGAAACCGGCGGTCGCCGGCGAACAGGTGTTTGACCCGGATCAAGTTTACGGCGGCCGGGGACAGGACGTGTTCGAGCAGCTGTACCAGGTGATCGTCGAGCGGCGCGATCATCCCAGGGAAGGCTCGTACACGGCTTACCTGTTCCGAGAGGGCCTGGACAAAATCCTCAAGAAGGTTGGCGAGGAGAGCGCCGAGGTCATCATCGCCGCCAAGAATGACACCAAGCAGCCGCTGCTCGAAGAGTCCGCGGACCTCATTTACCACTTGACCGTGCTCATGGCCGAGCGGGGCATCACGCCAAAGCAGGTGTTTCACGTGCTCCGCAACCGGCGCAAGGACGCGCAGGCCGCCCACTGACACGGGCTGCGGCCGCACCGCCCCAAAACGACCCCGCCGGCGACGGCGCGGGACCCTCTGGAGGCTACCCCTTGGTGACCGATTGGCTGAAGGACTTAAATGACACCCAACGGGCCGCCGTCGAGCATACGGAAGGCCCTTTGCTCATCATCGCCGGCGCCGGCAGCGGCAAGACGCGGGTTTTGACCTACCGCATCGCGTACTTGCTCGAGGTCAAGGGCGTGCCGCCCCGCAGCATCTTGGCGGTGACGTTCACCAACAAGGCGGCCCGGGAAATGCGGGAGCGGGTGACGAACCTAATCGGCCCCGCGGGGGAGCAGGTGTGGGTCGGGACGTTTCACGCCACCTGCGTGCAGATCTTGCGCCGGCATGCGGACCGGCTCGGTTTCCCGCGGCACTTTCTCATCTTTGACACCGCCGACCAGCTGGCCGCCGTCAAGGAGACCCTCAAGGAGCTGAACCTGGACCCGAAGCGGTTTGACCCGCGGGGGATGCTCAGCGCCATCAGCGCCGCCAAAAACGAGCTGCTCGACCCCGCTGGCTTCACGGCCAAGGCGACCGACTTTTGGGAGCGCACGGTGGCGCGGGTGTACGAGGGGTACCAGGCCAAGCTCAAGCAAAACGGGGCCTTCGACTTCGACGATCTGATCATGGCCACGGTGCGGCTGTTCCGGGACGACGAAACGGTGCTCCGGCTGTACCAGGATCGGTTCCGCTACCTCATGGTGGACGAGTACCAGGACACCAACCACGCCCAGTACGTGCTGGTGAACCTCTTGGCGGGCCGCCACCGCAACTTGTGCGTCGTCGGC
>ERZ777003.852-NODE-852-length-54119-cov-14.812167_pt1 | contig 54119 bp, 48 predicted proteins | sample MGYA00374956_ERZ777003 | MGnify/ENA primary metagenome ERZ777003 (study PRJEB29302, sample SAMN06268252) | bioreactor metagenome | isolation source: Joint BioEnergy Institute, California, USA | place: USA:Joint BioEnergy Institute, California, USA | collected...
CCCTCCACAGATCTCTGTCCCGGCGGGTCTGCGGCAGCTTCGCTGCCGCAGACCCGCCCAACGTATACTGATCGCATGTGTGCGCGCCGCACACTGGCGGCGAGTGAGATCATGAAGATACTGGTACTGCACGGACCGAACCTGAACATGCTCGGGCGGCGCGAGCCGGAGATCTACGGCAGCACCACGCTGGCGGAGATCGACGCGGCGCTGCGCGAGCGGGCGGAGGCTGCGGGCGCGACGCTCCTCACGCTGCAGTCCAACCACGAGGGCGCGCTGATCGACTTTCTGCAGGCCGAGGCGTATGACGCCGACGGGATCATCATCAACCCCGGCGCGCTGACCCACTACGGGCTGGCGCTGCGCGACGCGCTGGCGAGCCTCAAGGCCCCGATCATCGAGGTCCACCTCTCGAACGTGTACCGGCGCGAGCCCTTCCGCCATACCTCCGTGGTCGCGCCGGTCGCCACCGGGCAGATCGCGGGGCTCGGGTGGCGCGGCTACCTCCTGGCGCTGGAGTGGCTGCTGGCCGCGTAGCGCGCCCTTCGCGGGCCGCGGCGCGGCGGAGGGCGGCCTATGCTATAATTGGCGCTCGTTGACCTGGACGTTATGTGCGATGGAGAGCCGCCAATGACTGAGGTCCCGCCGGAGCGACAGCGCGAATCAGCCGCAGACGAGTTCGGGTTGAGCGCGGTGCGCGAGCTCCTGCAGATGCTGAGCGACACCGATGTCACCGAGATCCAGATCGAGCGTGGCGACGTGCGGCTGCTGATCAGGCGCAGCTCGTCGGCGAGCGTGGCGCAGATCGCCCCGGCCCAGCCGCTCGTGGTGGCTCATAGCGCGCCCGCGCCCCAGTCGCAGCTCAACGGGCAGCCGGCGGCGCCGGGGGCTGCGCCCGCGTCCCCAGCCGGCGAGCAGGAGCCGCTCCCGCCCGGCAACGTGGTGACGGCGCCGATGGTCGGCACGTTCTACGCCGCCGCCTCTCCCAAAGACCCGCCGTTCGTCACCGAGGGCGACGTGATCCACGTCGGCGACAAGGTCGGCATCATCGAGGCGATGAAGATGATGAACGAGATCGAGAGCGAGTTCGCCGGCCGCGTGGTGCGCGTCCTCGTGAAGAACGGCCAGCCGGTCGAGTACGGCCAGCCGCTGATGGTGATCGAGCCCGTGTAGGTGGCACGTTCGCACGTCGCGCGTGATCGAGCGTTTTCGAACCAGTACCGCCTACTCGCGTTCTCGAACGTTCCGACGTGCCGGCGTTCCGGCATGCGACGCTCAACGGACAACGATGCGCCTCCTCACGGTCTCGCAACTCAATAGCTACCTCCGCGAGCTGCTCGAGGCCGACGAGATCCTCCAGGACGTGTGGGTCGAGGGGGAGGTCTCGAACTTCAACCGGCACACCTCGGGGCACTGCTACTTCACGCTGAAAGAGGGCGACGCGCAGATCAACGCGGCGTGCTGGCGCACCTACGCCGCGCGCCTCCCGTCGCTGCCGGCCAACGGCGAGGCGGTGCTCGCCCACGGCCGCGTGTCGTTCTACGAGGTGCGCGGCCAGCTCCAGCTGTACGTGGATATGATCCGGCCGGCGGGCGTCGGGCTGCTGCAGGCGCAGTTCGAGCAGCTCAAGGCCCGCCTCGAGGCGGAAGGGCTCTTCGATGCGTCGCGCAAGCGGCCGCTGCCCGAGCTCCCGCGCCGGATCGGGGTCGTCACCTCGCCCACCGGCGCGGCGCTGCAGGACATCCTCAACGTGCTGCGGCGGCGCTACCCGCTCGCCGAGGTGCTGGTCTCGCCGTGCCAGGTGCAGGGCGCCGGCGCCGCGGAGTCGGTGGTGGAGGCCCTCTACGCCCTGTACGACGCCGCCCCGGACGTGATCATCGTGGCGCGCGGCGGCGGCTCGATCGAGGACCTGTGGGCCTTCAACGAGGAGATCGTCGCCCGCGCGGCCTTCGCCAGCCCGGTGCCGCTGGTCAGCGGCGTCGGCCACGAGACCGACACGACGATCATCGACTACGTGGCCGATGTGCGCGCGCCGACCCCCTCGGCGGCGGCCGAGCTGGTCTCGCCGGACGTCGCGGAGCTGGCGGCCGCGGTCGCGGCGCTGGCCGAGGAGCTCGACTTCGCCATGGCCCGCCGGCTGGAGGACGCGCGCCAGGCGCTCGACGGGCTGCGGGCGCGCATCGCGCTGCGGTCGCCGGCGGTGCGGGTGCAGCGCGACCGGCAGACGCTCGACGAGCTGCTGCGGCGGGCCGGTGCGGCGGTGGGGCACAGCGTCGCGCTGCGGGCAGCGCGGCTGGAGGGGCTGCGGGCGCAGCTGGCGGCGCTCAGCCCGACCGCGACGCTCGAGCGGGGCTACGCGGTGGTGCGGCGCGCCGCCGACGGCCGGGTGGTCACATCGCCCGAGCAGCCGGCCGCCGGCGAGCGGCTGGAGATCACCGTGCGAGGCGGGACGTTCGGGGCCGTGAAGCAGGATGGGCCTTGAGTGGCGGCGAAGCTGCCGTGGAACGCTAGAGGCCGGGTAGCGAATATGGCAGAGCAGGATCAAACCTACGAAGCGCTCTTCGCCCGGATGCAGGAGATCGTTGCGGCGCTGGAGGCCGGCGAGCTGCCGCTCGAGCGGGCGCTGGCGCTCTACGAAGAGGGCATGACCGTCGCGGCGGCGTGCCAGCGGCTGCTGGACGAGGCGGCGCTGCGAGTGCAGGAGCTGCAGAGCGGGGCCGGCCTGCGGCTCGGCGCGGAGGAGTAGCGCGTGGACATGGAGAAGGTCCATCGCTATCCGCGCGCGATCAGCTGGCCGGTCGAGCTGCTCTCCGCGCTGGCGGTCGCCATCGTGCTGCTGCTGCTGGGGCGCGATGTGCTGCGCTTCATGTGGGCGGCGTGGGGCACCGACCGGGCGCTCTTCGGCCGCGTGCCCTACCTGTCCGAGATCGTGGAGCTGATCAACGACGGGCCGGTGGTGCGCGTGGTCGACCCGCTCGCGGCGCTCCCGGGGCTGCTGCCGTCGCTCGGCTGGACGGCCGTGGCGCTGCTGCTGGCCCTGCTGCTGCGCAACAGCCTGCCGACGCTGCGCACCAGCCCGCGCGGGATGCTGGTGGAGTGGGCCGGCGGCTGGCTGCCCGTGCCGTGGGAGAGCTTCAAGACGATCAAGGTGACCGAGGCCGCCGAGCGCTACGTGCTGCTGGCCGAGACCGACTGGGGGCACCTGACCGGCTGGCACTGCGCCTACAGCCTGATCTACCGGCTCGGCTTCCGGCCCGGCTTTCTGATCACCTCGGCGATCAGCGACTTCGACGAGCTGGTGAAGACGCTGCTCAGCGAGACCGACCGGGTGGCGCGGGTGCTGGACAACGCCCGCCCGGCGCAGCTCCAGGAGGAGGCGACCTCGCCGCTGTTCCGGCTGCTGCTGAGCCCGGCGGCGTTCTTCGCCCAGCGCACCGGGCCGGCGCCCGCCCCGGCCGAGACGACCGCGGTGGCGACGAGCGGCGAGACGGTGCGCGGCACGTACCCCGGCCGCATCACGGCCATCCTGCACTGGGGCACCGCGATCATCGCGGTGCTGGCGGTGCTGCGCTACGTCGTCGCCGTGCTCTCGTTCCTGGCGCTCACCTTCCCGTCGCTGCTCTACCTGCCCGTGTTCAACCGGCTCGAGCTGCGCGAGCTGCCGGCGCCGTGGTGGCTGCTGGTGGCCGCGCACCTGGCGCTGGCGTTCCTGCTCTGGCTGCTGCTGGCGATCCGCAACTTGCTCCCGCCGCTCGAGGCGCGCAGCGAGGGCCTGCTGGTGCGCTACTTCGGCCGCGACGTGACGGTGCCGTGGCAGCGGATCAAGCACGTCAAGGTCACGGAGTTCTCGGAGCGCAGCCAGGTGGTGCTGATCCAGTTCACCGGCGGGCTGCCGCTGAGCGCCCGGCTGTCCAGCCTGCTGTACGACGGGAGCCTGGCGCCGGGCGTGCTGCTGACCTCGGCGCTCAGCAACTTCGAGCCGCTCCTGCAGCGCGTGATCCTCGAGGTGATGCGCCACCCGGCCGACCCGGAGGCGCCGAGCGAGGTCCCGGTGTTCCAGAGCGACGCGCGCTCCGACCTGCTGCTGCTCAGCTTCCAGTCCAGCGCGGCGATCGACCGGCTGGTGGAGGAGTCCAAGGCCGACGAGGAGACCAAGGCGCTGCAGGTTGGGCCGCTGCTGCGCGCCGCCCGGCCGATGATCTGGCTGGCGCTGATGCCGGCGCTGATCCTGTTCTGCTCGCGGGCGTTTGTGCTGGGGATGCTGCCGGATGCCCGGCTGGTGGTCACGGCGCTGGTGCTGTTTCTGCTCAGCCTGCTCGAGTGGCCGCTGGTCGTGATCACGTCGATCGTGCTCGACGAGATGACCGGCGGCGGCGAGGAGGGCAACCGGGCGGTCTACCTCTACCCGCCTGTGCAGCTGCCGCGCACTCTGCCGCTGCTCGGAGCGCTGCTGCTCACGCTGGTCGGCGTGCCGGTGGTGCCGACGCTGCTGTGGCTCGCGGCGATCGGCTGGTCGTTCCTGCTGGCGGCCGGGCTGTGGGGCGCGCTGTACGACTGGCGCGGCGGCCAGCTGCTGACCGGCGGGCTGGTGCCGGCGGTGTTCCAGCTGTTCATTCTGGTCGGGTATCTGATCGTGCGCTAGCCACGTCGGGGAGACGCAGCCTCTTCATCTCCCACTCCGAACCCCACGAGCGGCTCAGCCGCAAAAACACATAGGACTTACGCGGTGGTCCGTCCTACACCCAAGCGTGTTCCGCAGGCGCTTGTGCAGACGCTCCGCCCTGCACCCGCGCCAGGGCCTGCGGCCCTGGACCCGCAAGGGAACGATCCCGTGCCTGTCTGCCCGTTGTCATGCCCACCTCCACCGATGCCCGTGCCCCAGGCACACACTGATGCGCTGCAACGCCCACTGAGACGAGCGGCTGGTGGGCTGGAATGTCCCTTCCGGCAGGGGAGAGCGCGAGAGGGGTCGGTATCCCTCTCGCCCTCAAGCACGCTCTGACCGCACCGCGTACCTCCTGTATATTTTTTCTGGAGCGAGGAATGGCCCGCGTCACGGAGCTCGTGGACGCAGCGTACCTCTCCCGGGAGCCGCCGCGGCCCTTCCCCACCGCGGCGCTGCCGGACCTGATCGGCGCGACGCTGCTCGAGCGGCCGCTGCGCGCGCTGCTGGACCCGCTGCTGCTGGTGAGCGTGGGCCTGGTGCTGCTCCTGGTGGCCGCCCGCGCGCACTGGCTGCTGCTCGCGCCGCCGCTCGCGCTGGGCGCGTGGCGGGTGTTCGCCGCAGCGTCGCGGGTCTGGAGGCAGCTACGGGACGAGCTGGCGCTGCTGCGGTACGGCCAGATCGTCCGCGCCCACGTGCTGCGCCTGCGGCCGCACCGCACGCTGCTGGGCGAGATCGACGGCGCGCTGCTGTACTGCGCGATCCCCGTCGCGCCGCGACGCACCTACGTCGGCCGCGTCTGGCTCTCGGACGGGACCGAGGCGCTGCGCCTGGCGCGGGCCGGGCGGGTGAAGGTCATCTGCCTGCCGCGCACCCCCGGCACCTGGCGCATCATCGAGGATCTGCAGTCCGAGGTGCGCTACGACCACCGGGAGCCGTCCCCGCCGCTGCCCGAGGAGTAGGCCCTCTTTGCCGTCCGCCGGAGGCTCACCCGGCGCCGCGCGCCAAGGCGATCAGGAGCGTCAGCGTCACCAGGCTGCCGAGGGTCGTCAGCAGCACGCCGTTGCTGACGAACTCGGGCCAGGAGTCGAACTCGAGCGCGATGACCACCATGTTCACCGCGGTGGGCATGGCGGCCTGGATCGTGCCGACGTACAGCGGCAGGCCCTCGAGCCCGAGCAGCACCCCGAAGCCGTAGCCGAGCGGGATGGAGGCGAGCAGCCGCACCAGCACGGCGGCCGCGAGCGGGCCGTTGGCGTGAACCGGCTCGCGCGCGGTGAGCTGCGTGCCGAGGATCAGCAGCAGCACCGGGAGCGCGGCGTCGGCCACCAGCCGCAGGCCGCGGTAGAGGCCCGCCGCCAGCGCGCCGTCCCCCTCGTCGAGCCGGATGCCCGCCGCGCGCAGCGCCAGCGCCGCGATCAGGGCGTAGATCAGCGGCACCCGGAACACCTGGCGCAGCGCCGCCAGCCGGCTGCGGCTCCCGGCCGAGGCCAGGTAGACCGCCACGGTCTGCGACAGGATCGCCTGGGTCAGGTAGCCGATCACCGCGTACTGGAACCCCAGCTCGCCGAAGGCGAAGCGCGTGACCGACAGCCCGTAGTTGCCGGAGTTCATGAAGGTGCTGGTCAGGAGAAAGCCGCTGCGCTGGGCGCGGCTGAGCCGGAAGACGGCCGAGAGGACGAACCCGAGCAGGAGCGTGCTGGCCATCACCAGGCCCATCTGGGCCGCGAGCCGCAGCGCCTCGCCGCCGACCACCTCGGTGCGCAGCAGGCTGACGAACACCAGCACCGGGGTCAGGACGTACAGGCTCAGCCGGTTGAGCGTGCGGATGTCGAGCGGGAAGGCGCGGCGCAGCCCGTAGCCGAGCGCCACGACCACCAGGACGGGCAGGAGCACTTCGGCGAAGGCGGAGAGAACGTCAAGCATTGGGGCGTAGCGACGTGTATCAAGCGGTTGTCTGTGCTCGAAGGGCGCCGGGGGCCGGTGGGTGCCCCACAGGCCGAGTCAGCCGCGGGCGGTGAACGGGCGGAGCGGGGCTCCGGCACGGCGTCCCGGCCGCGCAGGGCGCCGTTTGCGCTAGCGCAGAAAGCGCCGGCGCTGGCGTTCAGAAGCCGGCGCGGGAGGGCGACGGCGGCCGGCTAGGGCAGGACCGCCTTGAAGATCAGGCTGTCGATCAGCGCCTCGACCGGCGCGTGGTCGTCGGTGAACGGCTCGAGCGCCACGCCGCGCCGCGCCGCCTCCTGCGGGTCGAAGCGCCGGGCGACCACCGTCTCCATCACCGCCCGCAGCGCCGGGTCGCGGATGGCGCTGTAGTTGCGCACGAAGTCGGTCAGCCCATCGCCATCCTCGCGCCGCACGCCGACGATGATCTGGTTGCCGGCGCGCGGGGTGTCGATCACATACACCTGCGGGAAGACCCGGCTCATCGTCACCGCGATCGTGTCGCCCAGCCGCGTGTCGCCGTCCGGCCCGACCCCGGCGTTCACCACCGCCACGCCGTCGGGCGTGAGGCGGTCGCGCACCAGCTGGAAGAACTCGACCGTGGTGAGGTGGAAGGGGATGTACGGCTGGTGGTAGGCGTCCATGCCGATCACATCGTAGGTGGCGTCGCTGGCGCGGGCCGCCAGCCAGAAGCGGGCGTCCTCGGCGTGGACGCGGTAGTTGGGGTACTCGGGCCCCACCTCCGCGTCGCGGACGCCGAAGTAGCGCCGGCCGAGCGCGACGATCGCCGGGTCGATCTCCACCGCGTCGATGCGCGTGTCCGGCCCGTAGAGCGCCAGGAACTGGGCGGGCACGGTGCCGGCGGCCGAGCCGAGCATCGCCAGGCTGCGGATGTCCTCGGGCGAGCGGCCGGCGACGAAGTACGGCGCGACGGCGAAGTAGTCCCACGGCCCGCCGCCCGTCGTGGTGTCCAGCGGGTCGCCGGTGCGCTCGTAGCGGGTGTTGTAGATCGAGTGGACCGCCAGCCCCTCGTTGAGCATCAGCACGATCTGCTCGCCGTAGGCCGGGTGCTCGCGCCGCGCGACCTGGATGTAGTTGGTGCCGGACTCCTGCTCGTGGATGAGCGTGCACCCGGAGCAGTCGGCGCTCTTGATGACGCCGCGGGCGCCAAAGGTGTAGGCCGCGAGCGCCGCGACCGCGGCGAGCGCCAGCAGCCAGCGCCAGTCGCGCAGGCCGAGCACGCCGAGCGCGACGAGCAGCGCGGCGTACAGGTAGGTGGTGGCGGCGGTGCCGATGGTCGGGATGAGATACAGCGCGGTGAGGAAGGTGCCGAGGATCGAGCCGGCGGTCGAGAGCGCCGAGATCGTGCCGGCGGCGCTGCCGGCGTGCGCGAGGCCGGAGCGGTGGACCTGCAGGCGCACCGCGAACGGGCTGACCATGGCCATCAGCGTGACCGGCGCGGCGAACAGCAGCAGCACGCCGAACAGCGCGCCGAGGAAGCCGCTGACGGCCAGCTGCGCCACGGCGCCCTGGGCGAGGCCGAGGATCGGGCGGGCGAGCGGCGGGATCAGGGCGGTGAGCAGCCCGGCGGCGACGATCAGCCGGTAGAGCAGCCGCTCGTCGGGCCGCCGGTCGGCCAGGCGCCCGCCGAGGTGGTAGCCGACGGCCAGATAGATCAGCGTCAGGCCGATCACCACCGCCCAGATCGGCTGGGAGGTGCCGAAGTACGGCGCGAGCAGGCGCGAGGCGATCATCTCGACGCCGAGCGTGCCGGCGCCGGCGAGGAAGATAGCTAGCAGCAGAAAGCGGCCCGAGCGCAGCACAGTGCCGCTGGCGGGGGCCGCCTCCGCGGTGAGGGGATGTTCCATCAGCGCCCTAGTAGCTCGGGATCGCGCTCACAATCAGCTGGCCGAGCGCCTGCAGCAGCAGCATCGCGATGATCGGCGAGAAGTCGAACATCGGCATGCTCGGCAGCAGGTTGCGGATCGGAGACAGCATCGGCTCGGTGACGTCGCGCAGAACCTGGGTGATCCGCATGTTTCCCATCGGGTCCACCCACGAGAGCAGCACGCGCCCAAGGATGGCGAACGATAGCACCTGGAGCAGCATGAGAATGAAGCTGACGATGAACCCTGAGCCGGTCATATGTGCACTGCCTCCTCGCGCAAGGTGGGTTCGGGATACAGGTATTATACCACCACGCACCCGGTTGCGCGCCGCACGTCAGCGCGCTACTCCTCGAGCCGCGCCCTGACCGCCGCCGCGTGGGCCGTCAGCCCCTCGGCCTCGGCCAGGCGCACGGTAGCCGGGCCGATCCGCCTCAGCGCCGCATCGTTCAGCCCCACCAGCGAGATCACCTTGCGGAAGTCGTCGACGTTGACCGGCGAGGCGAAGCGGGCGGTGCCCCCGGTCGGCATGATGTGCGACGGCCCGGCGGTGTAGTCGCCCAGCACCTCGAAGGAGCGCTCGCCCAGGAAGATCCCGCCGGCGTTGCGCACCCGGCCGACGTACTGCCAGGGCTCCTGCACCAGCAGGCAGAGGTGCTCCGGCCCGTACTCGTTGGCGAGCGCCAGCGCCGCCTCGAGGTCCGGCACCACCACGATGCCCCCGCGCCGCTCCACCGTCTCGGCGGCGGCCTCGGCGCGCTCGAGGGCCTCGAGCTGGCGCGCCACCTCGGCCTGAACCGCCTCGGCCAGCTCCGCGCTCGGCGTGAGCAGGATGGCCGAGGCCAGCACGTGCTCGGCCTGCGCCAGCAGGTCGGCCGCCACCAGCCGCGGGTCGGCCTGCGCGTCGGCGATCACCAGCGTCTCGGTCGGGCCGGGGAGCGCCTCGATGCCCACCACGCCGTAGACCGCGCGCTTGGCAAGCACCACGAACAGGTTGCCCGGCCCGGCGATCTTGTCCACCTGGGGCACGCTGTCGGTGCCGAAGGCCAGCGCGGCGATCGCCTGCGCGCCGCCGAGCCGGAACACGCGCGACACGCCGGCCACGTGGGCGGCCGCGAGCACCACCTCGGCGATCTCCCCGCTGGCGCGCTGGGGCGGCGAGCAGACGACGATCTCCTCCACGCCGGCGACGCGCGCGGGGATGGCGGCGTGCAGCAGCGAGGAGGGCAGCGGCGCGCTTCCCCCCGGCGCGTAGATCCCCACCCGCGCGAGCGGCACCACCAGCTGCCCGAGCGCCCCCTCCGGGCCGAAGTCCACCCAGGAGTTGCGCGCCTGGCGGCGGTGGAAGCGCTCGAGCTCGGACGCCGCCAGCTGCAGCGCCTCGAGCAGCGCCGGGTCCAGGTTGGCGGCCGCCTGCGCGAGGCGCTCGGGCGGGACCGCGAGCGGCCCGCTGTACCCGTCAAGCCGCTCGCCCCACTCCTGCAGGGCCGCGTCGCCGCGCGCGCGCACGTCGGCGATGATGCGCTCGACCGCCTGCGCCGGGGTCAGGCGCTCGCCGAAGATGCGCGCGATCGAATCGAGCAGCTCGGGCGGCGCCTCCACCTCGTCCAGCGGCGTCCGCCGCAGAATGGTGCGTCGGGCGGCGGCGATATCGTCCAAGATCGGGATAGGCATCGGCTCTCCTGTAGGCATTCGTAGAGTCGTGCGCATTATACGCGGAAACGTGCGTATCCTTCGTGCGCGCTCATGCGCTAGATACAGTGTGATCGCAGCGTGGCGGGCCAGGTTCGAGGAACTGAGCCTGTTTCGCTCACACTTCGACACCTCGGGCCTGTGACGTGCGTCTTAGACTCTGGCGACGGCGCGCAGCGCCGCAGACGCTACATCATATCGTTCTAGGAGGATTCCCGTGTTCACATCGATCCTCGCACGTCGGCTGGCGCGCGCACTGCTGTTCGCCACGCTGCTCGCGCTGCTGGCTGCCTGTGGCGGCGGGTCGCGGTCGAGCTCTCCGACGGACACCCCGCGTGAGCAGCCGACCGCCGGGCGGCGCGAGCAGCCGACCGCCGCGACGACCGGTGAGGCCAAGCTGGTTAGCGCGACTCTCGCCAAGGAGCTTGGCGAGAACCAGGAGCCGATCGACCCGACCGAGTCGTTCTACCCGGATGAGACGATCTACCTCTCGCTCGAGTTCGAGGGGCGGCCCAAGGAGGGCGTGGTCCGCTCCGAGTTCTTCTGGGGCGATGAGTCGATTGACGCGGCCGAAGTCGACTTCGCCGATGTCAACAGCGACGTGCTGTTCTCGATCGGCCAGAGCACGTTCGCCAGCTTCCACCTGACCCCCGCGAGCCCGCTGCCGATCAGCTCCCGGTACCGCGTCGAGACCACGCTCGACGGCGAGCCGCTCGGCATCTACGAGTTCGAGGTGATCCCGCCGGCCGACGCGATCGAGACGAGGATCACCGATGCGACGCTGGCCAGGGGCGAGGAGGGCTTCGTCCCGATCGACCCGACTACCGAGTTCGCCCCCGAGGACCACGTCTACCTGGTCGGCAGCGGCACCCTCGGCAAGCTGTCCTGGCTCAAGGTCGAGTGGTACATCAACGGCGAGCTGGACGACGCCGGGACGAAGACGGTCGGCCCGCTCGAGGAGGACATCGAGGACGGCGGGTTCTCGTTCTACTTCCGGCCGGCGGGCGGCTGGCCGGAGGGCCTGCACGAGGCGGTGCTGTACGTCAACGATGTGGAGGTCGGCAACTTCGGCTTCAGCGTCGGCGAGGTGCTGGCCGAGATCCCCACTCCGGCCATCACGCCCGGCGAGGAGGGCACGGCGACGGTCGAGATCGGCGCGCTGGAGACCTTCAGCCCGGCGAGCGGCCTGTTCACGATCGACGTGCCGTCCAACTGGGCGTTCGGCGACAACAGCAACGAGCTGAGCGCCAACTACTCCTGGACCGCGCCGAGCGGCACCGCCGGCATCATCATCTCGCTCTACGTGAACCCGGAGGAGATGACCGAGGATCAGCTGAGCGAGGTGGGCACCGACTTCGTCGAGAGCGTGTTCGGCAGCGAGCCGGCGTTCGAGATCATCGAGGTCACGCCGCAGAGCGACGGCAGCGTGCTGATCGCCTGGCTCGCGACGCCTGAGATCGACGGGCCGATGGACATGATCGGGCTGACCTACATCGAGCAGCGCGGGGACAAGGTCTCGCTGCTGAACGTCCTGCTGCCGGAGGCGGAGTACGAGGACCTGTGGGACAGCGCGTTCGACCACATCGTCAACAGCTACCGGATCGACCCGTCGGTCGACATCGCTCCGTAGCCTGACGTGAAGCGATGTGTCTGCGCGCCGCGGGAGGGCCCGGCACGCAGATAGGGGAAGAGGTGTGGTAGACGGCTTCGCCGCCGGCCACACCTCTTCTCTTTGACGGCTTACCCGAGCTGCTCCAGCAGCGCCGCGTAGGAGTCGCAGCGCGCCTCGAAGACGTACTGGGCCGGCGTGACGGCGATCCCGCCGCCGCCGAGGGCGCGCAGGTGGTCGACCAGCGCCAGCACCCGCTCCTGCGGCACCACCAGCGTCACCATGAACCAGCCTGTGGGGCCATCGGCCCCCGGCGTGCCCGGCCACACCGGCGCGATCGTCGGCCCCTGCATGCCGGCCAGCTCCGGGCGCGCCACCACCCGCCGCCCGACATCCTCAACCGACGCGCCGGCGATGTTGGCCGTGACCTGCACGAAGCGCCGCGCGCGCCGCCGGGCCTCCATGAGCTCCAGCACGTCGCGCGTCGTCTCGAGCGCCGACGGGTTGGCGCGCAGGCTGCGCCGGCTGGCGATCAGGCAGGCCTGCGAGCGCAGCAGCGGCCCGCCGACGATCTTGAGCTGGTTGTCGCGGATCGTCGTGCCGGTCTCGGTGATGTCGACGATGATGTCGGCGTACCCCAGGCCCGGCGCGGCCTCGGTGGCGCCCTGCGAGTCGATCAGGCGGAAGTAGTTGATCCCGTTCGCGTAGCAGAAGCGCCGCGTCAGCGACGGGTACTTGGTGGCGATGCGCAGCTGCCGGCCTTGGGCGTGCAGCTCCACCGCCAGGTCGGCCAGGTCGTGCGCCGAAGTGACGTCGATCCAGGCCTCGGGCACCGCCACCACCAGCTCCGCCGCGCCGAACCCCAGGTCATCGAAGATCACCAGCGGGTCGTCGCGGTCGCCGCGCAGCTCCTCCACCAGGTCCAGCCCGGTGATCCCCAGGTCGAGCTCGCCCTCGGCGATCTTCTCGACGATATCGGCCGGCCGGTGCAGCAGCACCTCGGCGGACGGCAGCGCGCGGATGGTGGCGGTGTAGCGCCGCGGGTTGGGCCGCGAGACGCGCAGCCCGCAGCTCTCCAGGAAGGCGAGCGTGCCGTCGTACAGGCTGCCCTTCGATGGGATGGCGAATCGTAGGGTCATGGGTATCTCAGTTCTTGAGGGTCGCGACGACCCGGCTGAGCGCCACGACTCCCGCCAGGCCGAGCAGCAGGACCCAGATGAATCCGAGCTCGATGCGGACGAGCAGCGCGGCGGCCCCCAGCGCGAGCCCGGCGCCGACGACCGCCGCCAGGCGACGGGCGTGCGCCCGCCACAGCCGCTCCTCGTCCACCACGCGCCCGATCGCCTGCAGGCGGAGCGCGAAGCCGGTGAGATCCCAGGCGACGAGCGCGGCGGCGACGCTGGCCAGGCCCCATGCCGGCGCGAGGCTGCTGAGCACCGCGAAGCCCGCCAGCCCGACGAGCAGGAGGAACCCGACGGTGCCCGGCCAGCCGAGCCCGCGGCGCAGGCCGCCCAGCCAGGCCGCCCCGGCGATCGCGCACAGCAGCGCCTCGGTCAGGCGCCCGGCGCCGGCGTAGGCGACCGCCGGGATGAGGCCGGCGGCGACGATAGCTATGGCAACGAGACGGCTCATCGCGCCAGTGTCATAAAAGGCCGCGCGAGCGCCTGCTCGGCCAGCTCGCGGAACGGCACCTCGACATGCCAGTCTACCACGCGAACGCCCGTCTCGCGGATGCGCCGCAGCAGCAGGCGGCGCTCCAGGCTGGCCAGGCGCAGCGCGACCTCGGCCTGCGGCGTCTCGGCGAGGTGCGCCCGCTCGAAGGAGACCGGGTCCGGGCTGATCACGAGCAGCTCGTAGCCGTGGGCGCGGAGGCGCGTCAACGTCGGCAGGTCGCCGCGCTGGAGCGGGCTGATCAGGATGAGCTGCGAGCGGGCCGGAAACTGGCGCGTCGGCAGGTTGTCCAGGCTCTCGAAGGCCACGTGGTCGCCCTGCTCGGCGCGGGCGAGCGCCCGCATGATCCGCTCGCGCTGGGCCTTGCCGTAGCCGGGGAAGGTCCAGTCGAGCGCGTTGCCGTACACCACCAGCCCGACGCGGTTGCCGCGCTCGAGCAGGGCGTCGGCGAGCGACGCGGCGGCCTCGACGGCGTGCTCGAACAGGGCGCCCCCTGGGCCGCTGACATCGCTGCTGCGGCGGGCGTCCAGGATCAGGCCGACATCGGCGACGCGCTCCTGCTCGAACTCGTTGACGAACAGCGTCTGCGGGAAGCGGGCGGTGACGCGCGCGTTAACCCAGCGGGTCGGATCGCCGGGCTGATACTCGCGCACGCCGAAGAACTCGACGCCCGGGCCGCCCTGGCGCGCGGGGATGAGCCCGGCGTTGTTGCGGGTGCGGCGCGGGCGGATGTCCATGCGGCGCAGGCGCGCGAGCGGCGGCAGCACGAAGAGCTGACCGGGGGCGGGCAGGCGCACCAGGCGGCTGCGCAGGCCGAGCGCGTCGGTGACCACCGCGCTGGCCGCGGCGAAGCGGTACAGCCGGCGCTCGCCGCGCACCGAGTAGGTGAGCTCGGCGGACTGGCCGGGCGCAAGCGCGGCGCGCAGGGTCGGCTTCCCGTCCGCCAGCTCCAGGCCGGCGGGCAGCTCGTCCACGAGCAGCAGGTCTGCGGTGTGCCGGCCCTCGTTCGTCACCTCCAGCCGCACGGTCACCGGCTCGCCGGGCCTGGCGCGCTCGGAGGAGAGGCGGCGGCGGGCGCGCAGGGCGATGTCGGCGGGCTGCGAGATGAGCGCCGCGCCCAGGTAGACGAGCAGCGGCAGCGCGAGCGCGAGCAAGGCCCCGCTGAGGGTGGCGAGCCCGGCGATCAGGAGCGCGTAGAGCGCCAGGTTGAGGACGAGCGCCCGGCTCATGGGGCGCCTCCGGCGCTCAGGGGGTGCCGCGGCGCGCGGCGGGCGGCAGGGGCGGGCTGCTGCCCCTGACCCCCCCTCGAACACCAAACGCGGTGCCGCGGCGCGCGGCGGGCGGCAGGGGCGGGCCGCCGCCCCTGCACCCCCGGCGAAGGGCTTCGCCCCTTCGAACCCCAAAAAGAGCGAGTCCTGTGCTGTGCGCCCGTTGCCATGCCTCCGGGCACCGCAGCGCCGGCATCCCGCCGACGCAGGTCAGACACCATCCGCACCTCGCGAGGGCATTCGATCCGGCGGCGATTCGGATAGTGGCGAACATCGGGGCTGGAGCACGGCATGACAACGGGCAGTCGTGCTTGGACTCGACCGCTTGCGGGGGGGACTGGGGGGGCCGCTAGGCCCCGCCCAGCGGGGGAGCGCGAGGGGGCAGCAGCCCGCCTCGCAGATGACGCACACTGTATCTGGTACGGCAGTGTAGGAAGCGAGCGCACCGCGCTGCGGGCGGACGCGGGGGAGCGCGAGGGGGCAGCAGCCCGCCTCGCACACAGCACACATCGCAGCCGGCGCGGCAGCGTAGGAAGAGAGCGCACCGCGCTGCGGGCGGACGCGAGGGAGCGCGAGGGGGCAGGAGCCCGCCTCGCACACAGCGCAGCCGCAGAAGCCTCGCGCAGCCTCCTCATCGGGGCGCCTCGCCGATCGAGGGCACCGCCACAGCGTTGAGGATCGCGCCCAGGATCTCGTCGGTCGCGCGGCGCTGCATCCATAGGTCGGGCGTCAGGATCAGCCGGTGCGCCAGCGCCGGCCGCACCAGCCCTTTGACATCGTCCGGGATCACGTAGTCGCGCCCCTCGATCGCCGCCTGCGCGCGCGCCAGCTTGAGCAGCGCCAGCGAGCCGCGCGGGCTGGCGCCCACCGCCACCCGGCTGTCCTGGCGCGTCGCCGTGACCAGCGCGACGATGTAGCGCTCGATGTCTGGGTCGACATAAACATCCTCGATCGCCGCGCGCATCGCCAGGAGCTCCTCGGCGCTGGTGATCGTCGCGAGCTGCACCTCGTCCGCGCGGCGCTCGCGGCGGCGGCGCAGGATCTCGCGCTCCTCCTCCGGCGCCGGGTAGCCGACCGAGAGCTTCATCAGGAAGCGGTCGAGCTGGGCCTCGGGCAGCGGGAAGGTGCCCTCGTACTCGATCGGGTTCTGGGTGGCGAGCACCAGGAACGGCTCGGGGAGCGGCATCGTCTCGCCCTCGAGCGTCACCTGGCCCTCCTGCATGGCCTCCAGCAGCGCGCTCTGGGTCTTGGGCGAGGCGCGGTTGATCTCGTCGGCCAGCAGGATGTTGGTGAAGATCGGCCCCTTGCGCAGCTCGAAGCGGCCCGTGGCGCGGTCGTAGATGTAGCTGCCGGTGATGTCGCCCGGCAGCAGGTCGGGGGTGAACTGCACGCGCCGGAACTCGAGCCCGAGCGCGGTGGCGAAGCTCTTGGCGATCAGCGTTTTCGCCAGGCCGGGGTAGTCCTCGAGCAGCACGTGGCCGCCGGCCAGCACCGCGGCCATGATCCGCTCCAGCACGGTGCGCTTGCCGACGATCGCGCGCTCGACCTCGTGGATGACGTGGGCGCTGAGGGTGGCTACGTCGTTGATGCCGATAGACACAGGTATCTCCATTCCCATCGCCGGCGGCCGCTTCCCGCGCCCAGCGACGAATCTCAAGCACGCTTCCTACCGCGCCTCCAGCTCTTCGAGCCAGCCGACGACGACCGCGGGGTCGATGTCGAGCTGGCCGCCGCGCACGATGCGCCCCTGGGAGCCGGGCCTCGGCTGGTAGGCGGCCAGCCCGGCCTGCAGGTAGGCGCGCACCGCGGGCGGGATGTCGAGCGACGGGTCCTCGAGCCTGCGGCGCGCCTGCTGCGGGGTCACCCCCTCGCGCGCGGCGATCAGCTCCTGGGCGAGCAGCGCGAGGCGCTGGGCGAGCCGCCAGCGCGAGTACTCGTCGCGGGCGGTCAGCTGCAGCAGCCGGGCCCACTCCGCCGCGCGCCCGGAGCTCTCGGGCTGCGTGCGGTGCGGCGGCCGGGGGACCGTGAAGCCGCTCAGGCTGCTGAAGGCCAGCACGACGGTGAGCCCCAGCAGCAGCGTCCACGGAAGCGCCTGCGGCAGGCTCTCCAGCAGCAGGCGCGCGTCCCAGAACAGGAGCAGCAGCGGCACGACGACGACCTCGCGGACGGCGCCGCGCACCGCCGCGGCGATCAGCACGGCCAGCAGCAATCCCAGGCCAATGAGCAGGAGTCTGTTGCGCATCTCGTCTCTGTGACCGGTGGCTGCTACCCTGTGGCCCGTGGCCCGTAGGCCCTGTCATCTGCCGGGCTGCTCGTGTACGCCGCGACGATCGCCTGCAGGCACTCGACCGCCTCGCGCTCCTCCCGCTCGCCCGGCTCGCGGGAGCCGTAGCGGACGCTCTCGAACAGGCGCGTCAGCCGCCGGATGTGCTCGTCGCGCAGCCCGGCCGCCGCCAGCCGGCTCTCGAACTCGCGCGGCGTCATGGCCTTGTCGCGCTGGACGCCGCGCTGGCCGGAGAGCACCCGGCTCATCTCGGCGTAGCAGCGCAGCACCGCGTTGCGCAGCCCGGCGCCGGCCTCGATCTCGGCGAGCGCGTTCTGCGCCCCGCGCACGATCTGCGCCTGCGCGCTGGCCGGCTTCTGCCGCCGCGCGCGGTACACCAGCAGCCAGATCGCGCCCACGACCGCCAGCCCGAGCGCGAAGCTCACCAGCAGGACGAGCCACTGCGGCGGGCTGGAGATGTACTCCGGCGTCACCAGCGGCGCCGGCTCGGGGAGCGGCGGCGGCTGTGCCGACTCGCCCATGCCCGAGGGCGCCGGGTTCCCGGCTGGCTCGGCGGCGCACGACTGCAGGTTGGTGAACAGGAGGTAGGCCAGCAGCCCGTACAGCAGGTACAGCGGGAGATTGCGCAGCAGGTACCGCCGGAGCGAGGGCGAGACGATCAGGCCGATGGCGCTGATCAGCAGCGTGGCCCACAGGAGCCCGACGAACAGCAGCCGGATGTCGAAGGCGCCCACCGGCTGCCCGCCGCCGATGGTGCTCGGCGGCGAGAGACGTAGCGGCTGCCCCGGCTGCAGCGTGAGCGTGTCCAGCGACACCGCTAGCGCCGCCAGGGCCAGCACGGCCAGGACTAGCGCGGCCAGCCTCAGGATGTTGTTTCGCGCCTCCACTACCGACTCGTCCTCTCGCGCCACCACTCCTGGATCGCCTCCTCCCACGAGCCGCGGAAGTAGCGCTCGACGTAGCTGCGGTAGGCGGCGCGCCGCCGCGCGTAGAGCTCGCGTAGCACGTCTGCGGTGCCGTGCTCCAGCAGCGCCTGCACCGACAGGGCGATGCGCTCGGTGGCCAGCGCCAGCGCCGACTCGCCCTGGCCGGGCGTTGCGCCGCGCGGGTCATCCCCGAGCACGGCGTGCTCGGCCGGCCGCAGCTCGGCGCCGTCCAGCGCCGAGAGGTCCACCAGCCGCGGTCGCAGGGCCAGCAGCTGCGCCGTCTCCCACAGCGCGGCGTGGTCGAGCATCTGCTCGTCCACCAGCGCCAGCGGCGGCACCGCCAGCACCAGCAGGTCGTGGCGCGCCATCGCGTGCTCGGCAGCATCCATCAGCACCAGCTCGTGGCCCTGCGCGTAGTGGCCGCTCAGCACCACCACCACGCGGAACCCGGCCCGCGCCAGCTCCGCCAGGATGCCGTCCCACAGCGCCTGCACCACCTCGCTCGCGATCGAGAGCGAGAAGCGGTGCGGCAGCGCCGTGATCGGCCACCACGTCGTCGGCAGGAGCACGCCTCCGGTGCGCTGGGCGACCCGTTCAGCGACGCCCTCGGCGGTGAAGCCGTCCAGCCCCAGCGGCAGGTGCGGGCCGTGCCACTCCAGCGCGCCCCACGGCACATACGCCACCGGCGCGGCGGCGAGGATCGCCTCGAGCTCGGCCGGGCGCAGCTCTGCGTAGCGGCCCCAGGGCGGTATGTTCTCCATGATCCCCCAGTAAGCAGTGTATGTGCGGCGCGCGGGCGGTAGCCAGGCCGAGATCCCGGCTCAGGCCGGCGGCGCCCCTGCGCCAGTCGATGGTCGCTGGTCGGCGGCCGGCTGAAAGAACCGCAGGGCCGCGTAGATCGCTTGGTTGGCTGGCGTGGGCACGCCCAGACGCCGCCCGAGGCGCACGACCGCGCCGTTGAGCGCCTCGACCTCGAGCCGGCCGCCGCGCTCGAGGTCGCGCAGCATCGAGGACTTCGCGCCGTACGGGAAGCGGGCGGCCATCTCCAACCCGCCCGCCACCGGGTCGGCGTCGAAGCGCACGCCCTTCGCCAGCCCGACGGCGTGAGTCTCGGACATCACCGTGCGCAGCAGCTCGCGGCTCTCGTCGTCGGCGAGCAGCGGGCCGAGCGGCTGGCGGGTCAGCGTCGTCACGCCGCTCATCGCGCAGATGAAGCAGCACTTGCTCCACAGCGCGCCGAGCACGTTCGTGCTCAGCGTCGTGTCGATCCCCGCGCTGGTGAGCGCGTCGGCCACCGCCTGCGCCCGCGGCGTCACGCTGCCGTCGAGCTCGCCGAAGACGATGCGCGCCAGCGGGGTGCCCTGGTAGATCACGCCCGGCGCCTTGATCGCCACCTCGCAGTAGGCGATCCCCGCCAGCACGCGCTCCGCGCCGAACGCCGCCGCCGCCAGGTCGGGCGCCTCGACGCCGTTCTGCAGCGTGAGCACGGCCGTGCTCGGCCCGACGAGCGGGCGCATGCGCTCGAGCGCCTCGCTCAGCGCATAGGTCTTGACCGTGAGCAGCGCCAGGTCCACCGCGCCGACTGTCGCCGGGTCGTCGGTGGCGCGCACCGGAGCGATGCTGAACGGCCCGTCCGCGGCCTCGACCCGCAGCCCGCGCTCGCGCATCGCGCGCAGGTGCTCGCCGCGGGCGATGAAGGTCACGTCCGCCCCGGCCTGCGCCAGCCGCCCGCCGAAGTACCCGCCGACCCCTCCGGCGCCGATCACCGCGATCTTCACGACTCTGCCGCCCTCCCGACCGGAGGTATCTCCTGGATCGACACCCGCCGCTCCTCGCGCCCGGCGACATCGCGCCAGAGCACCGTGCCCGCCGCGCGCTCGGCGGCGCCGACGATCGCCACGTAGGCCACGTCGCGCCGCGCGGCGTCGCGCAGGTTGCCCGCCACCGACCTGCCGCGCACATCCGCCGTCGCCAGGTACCCCTGTTCCCGCAGCTCCGCCGCCACGCTGAGCGCGTAGGGGTAGCTCTCGTCATCCGCCGCGACCACCAGGACCTCGGGCGGGCCCGCCTCCGAGGGCTGCTGGCCGGCGGCCGCCACCACCCGCTCCAGCCCGTAGGCGAAGCCGACCGCCGGCGTCGGGCTGCGCCCGCCCAGCGCCGAGACCAGATCGTCGTAGCGGCCGCCGCCGCAGATCTGCAGGCCGTCGTGCGAGTAGATCTCGAAGATCGCGCCGGTGTAGTAGTGCAGCCCGCGGCCCAGCCCGAAGTCGAGCGTCAGCTGCTCGGGCGGCACGCCGTGGGCCAGGGTCAGGTCCAGGATGGCGCGCAGCTCATCGAGCCCGTGGGCCGGCAGGTCGAACTCGCGCAGGAGCTCGGCGGCGGCGGGGAGCGTCTCGGCGGGCGGGCCGTAGATGCGGCACATGCGCTCCAGAAGCGCCAGCGCCCGCTCGACGCGCGGCTGGGGGTCTTCGCGGCGCAGCTTGCGCACCAGCCGCCTGACGATCTGCTCGGGCGGGCGGGTGCCGAAGCGCAGGTTCACGCCGATCTCGCGCAGCGCGTGCAGCAGCAGCGCCTCGGCCTGCTCGTCGTCCAGGCCCTCGACGAGCGACCGGTCGAGCGGCGGCGGCTGCGGGCTCTCCAGGCGGGCGCGCACCGCGTCCACGCCCTCTTCGCGCATGCGCTCCAGGCTCCAGGCGAGCAGCCCCTGGGTGCGCTCGGCGAGCCCGAGGGCCGCGAGCACCGACCGGATCAGCCCGATGTGGCCGATCCGCACCCGGAAGGAGGAGACGCCGGCGCGGCGCAGCCCCTCACAGGCCAGGGCGATGCACTCCGCATCGGCGCGCGGCGCCGGCCCGCCGATCAGCTCGACGCCCACCTGCGTGAACTGGCGGTAGGTGGCGCGCTGCGGCCGCTCGTTGCGGAACACCGGCCCGGCGTAGCGCAGCCGCAGCGGCAGCGGCTGGTCCTGCATGCGGCCGACGTACGCCCGCAGCACCGAGGCGGTCCACTCCGGGCGCAGCGCCAGATCGCGGCCGTTGAAGGTGAACTCGTAGACCTTGCCGACCAGCTCCTCGCCGAGCTTGCGCAGGTACAGGTCGCGCCGCTCGATCAGCGGCAGGTCGATCGGCTGGTAGCCGTAGCTGGCGAGCGTGCGCTCCAGGCGGGCGGCGATTGCCGCCTGCGCGGCGTAGTCGTGCGGCAGGACATCGCGCATGCCGCGGACGGGGTCGATGCTGGTGCCCACTCGGGCCTCTACTCCACTGCTGCTCCACTCAGGTGCGGCGGGTATTGTACCTGATACAAAGCGGCCCAGTCAAAGCGGCGCGTTGACTCGGGTGCGCACCGTTGCTATACTGCGTTACAGTCAACTCTACCGGAAGAAGGTGTACCGGCCCGGCGCGCTCTGCTCGCGCCGCCCGCTCTGGAGCCGCTATGCAACCATTCTCCTCCGTCAAGCTGAGCGACGAAGCCCCCGCCCCCGCGCCGCTGCTGCCGCCCCGGCCGCGCCGGCTGGAGGACACCGGGCTGTCGATGTCCTACATCTCGGACCTGGTGCTGCGCGCGCTGTATCTGATCGGCGAGATGACCGGCCAGATGATGGTGGACCTGCTGCACCTGCCCTGGGAGAATGTCATCGACCAGGCGGTGGCCTACCTGCGCCGCGAGCAGATGGCCGAGGTCAAGGGCGCGGGCGGGATCGGCGAGAAGTCCTATCGCTACCAGGCGACCAGCAAGGGCATCAGCAGGGCCAGGGAGGTCGGCGAGCGCAGCCAGTACCTCGGCCCGGCGCCCGTGCCGCTCAGCGCCTACTCGGAGATCATGGCCCGCCAGACGACGCAGGGCCTGAACGTCACCGACGAGAACATCCGCTCGGCCTTCTCCCACCTGGTGATCGGCGAGCCGCTGCTCCAGCAGCTCGGCCCGGCGATCAACTCCGGCCGCTCGATCTTCCTGTTCGGCAACGCCGGCAACGGCAAGACGAGCATCGCCGAGGCCGCCGCCCGCCTGCTCTCCGACACGATCGCCATCCCCTACGCGGTGATCGTCGACGGCCAGGTGATCCGGGTGTTCGACCCGATCCACCACGACCAGGTGGCGCTCTCGCCCGAGCAGGAGATACTGACGGACCGGCGCTGGGTGCTCTCGAAGCGGCCGATCGTCGTGGCCGGCGGCGAGCTGAACATGGCCTCGCTCGACCTGGTGTACAACGAGGACAGCAAGTACTACGAGGCGCCGCTGCAGATGAAGGCCAACGGCGGCCTGTTCCTGATCGACGACTTCGGCCGCCAGCAGATGCGCCCGCGCGACTTGCTCAACCGCTGGATCGTCCCGCTCGAGAAGCGCGTCGACTACCTGACCCTGCACACCGGCAAGAAGATCGAGGTGCCGTTCGACCAGCTGATCATCTTCAGCACCAACATCGAGCCGAAGCAGCTGGTGGACGAGGCGTTCCTGCGCCGCATCCGCTACAAGATCGAGGTGCCCAACCCGTCGCCGCGCGAGTACCGTGAGATCATGGTGCGCGTCTGCAAGGCGAAGGGGGTGCCCTACAGCGACGACGGCCTGCGCTACCTGCTGGAGGTGGAGTACCCGAAGCGCAAGCTCGACCTGCGGGCCGTCCACCCGCGCGACCTGATCGACCAGCTGATCGACATCGCGCGCTTCACCCGCACCCAGCCGATCATGTCCCGCGAGCTCCTCAGCGCCGCGTGCAGGTCCTACTTTGTGGAGATGTGAGGCTCACTCCTGACCTGCTGATCGCCGCCTACTGCCAGGGGCTGTTTCCCATGGCGGATGAAAGCGGCGAGATCGGCTTCTACGACCCTGACCCGCGCGCGATCATCCCGCTGGACGCGTTCCACGTGCCGCGGCGCCTGGCGCGCACGGTGCGCAACGGCGGCTTCGAGATCCGGGTGGACACCGCCTTCCGCCGGGTGATCGAGGAGTGCGCCGCGCCGGCGCCCGGCCGGGAGAGCACCTGGATCAGCCCGGAGATCGTGGCGGCCTACACGCGCCTGCACGAGCTCGGCTTCGCCCACAGCGTCGAGGCCTGGCGCGACGGGCGGCTGGTGGGCGGGCTGTACGGAGTGGCGCTGCGCGGCCTGTTCGCCGGCGAGAGCATGTTCAGCCGCGAGCGCGACGCCAGCAAGGTGGCGCTGGTCCATCTGGTGGAGCGGCTGCGGCGCGGGGGGTTCGTGCTGCTGGACACGCAGTTCGTCGCCGGGCCGCACATGCTGCAGTTCGGCACGATCGAGATCCCGCGCGAGGAGTACCAGCGGCGCCTGGCGGCCGCGCTCGCTGTCGAGGCCACCTTCTGATCCTCAGGCGCGGTTGAGGGGACGCGGCGTTGGCGGGACGCAGCACGCTGCGTCCCTACGTGCTCTCTGTGGATCAGTCGCCGCCCGGCCGCGCCGCGAGCGTCATCTGCACCTCCAGCTCCCGCCCGTCGCGCATGATCGTCATGGTCACCGTGTCCCCGACGGAGGTCTCGAGCTCGAGGTAGCTGATCAGCTCGTTGCCGTTGCGCACCGTGAGGCCGTTCATGCCGGTGATGATGTCGCCGCCGAGGATGAGCGGCGCGCCGCCGTACACCTCCGCCCGGTCCCCGGCGCGCAGCCCGGCCTGCTCCGCCGGGCTCCTCGGCTGCACCTCGGTCACGAGCACGCCCTGGCGCACCGGCAGGCCGAACCGCCGCGCCATCACCGGGTCCACGTCGCGCATGCCGATCCCCATCCACGGGTGGTCGTAGCGCCCCGTGGCGATCAGCGCCGGCACCACGCGCGCCACCGCGTTGGCGGGCACCGCGTAGGCGACCCCCTCGAAGACGCCGGTCTGGCTGCGGATGGCGGTGTTGACGCCGATCACCTCGCCGCGGATGTTGAGCAGCGGCCCGCCCGAGTTGCCGGGGTTGATCGCCGCGTCGGTCTGGATGACGTTCGGGATGCGGAAGCGCCCGCCGCTGGGGCTCATCGGCCCGATCAGGCTCCGCCCGATGCCGCTCACCACGCCGACGGTCAGGGTGTTCTGCAGGCCGAACGGGTTGCCGATCGCGATCGCCGTCTGGCCCACCACAACCTCGCTCGAGTCGGCCAGCTGGAGCGGCGCCGTCCCCTCGGGCAGCTCGTCCACCTTCAGCACCGCCAGGTCGCTGCCCGCGTCGCGGCCGACCAGCCGCGCCTCGATGATCGAGCCGTCGGCGAAGCGCACCTGGAACTCGCTGCCATCCTCGACGACGTGGTTGTTGGTCACGATGTGCCCCTGGTCGTCGTACAGGAAGCCTGAGCCCTGCGCGAACTGGATGGAGCCGGGTGAGAAGCCGCCCTCGATCTCGGGGTGGTCGGCCACCACTTCGATGCTGACCACCGCCGGGTTGACGCGCCGGTACAGCTCGATCAGGATCTGCTGCTCCTCCTCCAGCGCGTTGGTGACGTCCGAGGCGAGGGTCGGGACCGGCTCGATGGTCGGCAGGGGGGCCGCGGGCGCGGCCGCCTCGTCTGCGGGGGCGGGGCTGGGCGACGGCGCAAGCCCGGCCGTCGGCGCCAGGGTCATGGTCGGCGGCGCGGCGGTGGGCTCAGCCGCAAATGGCAGGCGCAGCGGCCCGCCGGCGCAGGCCGTGAGTATCAGCGCGGCGACGGTGGCGACGGTGGCTAAGAGAGTGCGGCGCATCGGCGGGCTCCTCGGCTGGCGCGGGTTTCGTATCCGCCTCCATCATACCATCACCTGCCGCGGCGTACGGTCGCCCGAGGTTAGAGTGCGATGAGCGCCGCTTCAGGTGAGAATATCACGCAGCGCCGGCTCGAGCGAGGGGTACCGGAAGTGGTAGTCCAGCTCGAGCGCGCGCTTGGGGATCACCCGCTGGCCGGTCGTGACCATATCGGCCATCTCGCCCACCAGCAGCCGCAGCGCGAACTTCGGCACCGGCAGCCAGGCCGGGCGCCCGAGCACGCGCCCGATCGTCTGCACGAAGTCGCGGTTGGTGAGCGGCTCGGGCGCGGTGGCGTTGACCGGCCCGCGCATGCGCTCGTCGTCCAGCGCCTTCAGGATCAGGCCGACGATGTCGTCGATGTGGATCCAGGAGATCCACTGCGTGCCGGGCAGGATCGGGCCGCCGGCGAAGAAGCGGAACGGCAGCACCAGCAGGGCCAGCGCGCCCTCCTCGGTCTTGAGCACCAGCCCGGGCCGCGAGAGCGACGCGCCTCGCAGGTCGATCGGCAGGCGCCTCGGCCCCTCGCCGCCGCCGATCACCACGCCGCTGCGCAGCAGCACCGTGCGCACCCCGAGCTGCTCGGCGGCGCGCGCCTCCTTCTCCCAGGCGTCGCGGCACACCTGCGCCAGGAAGTCGTCCCCGGGCGGCGACTCCTCGTTGAGCGGCTCGTCGCCCCGCGCCCCGTAGTAGCCGACGGCGGTGATGCACACGAACGTCGCCGGCCGCCGCTGCGCCTGGCTCATCGCCTGGACCAGCCCGCGCGTGCCGATCTGCCGGCTCTCGAAGATCTCGCGCTTGTACTCGGCGCTCCAGCGCCGCTCGAACAGCGATGCGGCCGCGAGGTGGACGACCCCGTCGGCGCCGTCCACGGCTGCCGCCCACGGCCCTTCCAGCGACGGCTTCCAGGCCACGTACTCGGCCGCGCCCGGCACGCGCCCGCGGGCCGCCGCAGGGTCGCGCGAGAAGACCACCACGGCGTCGCCGCGCTCGATCAGGCGGCGGCACAGCGCCCGGCCGATGTGGCCCGTGGCGCCGGTGACGATGATTCGCTTTGGGTTGGACATCGAGTGCCTCGAAAGCTGCTGGAAGGGCGACGGGGTGACCGGCTGCATTCTATCACCTTGTCACCCCGGCGCTGCGGCGTCCCCCGAGCCGGCTGCGCGGTGCCTACAGGCGCTTGATGCGCCTGTGCGCGCGCCACATGATGAGCAGCTTCTCCAGCAGCGGCACATACGCGCGCCTGCTGAACACGTCGTAGTCGTTGGCGGCGATCTTGCCGAGGATGCCCCGGTACACCTCGGCCGCCGCCCCGATAGCGAGCCGGCCGTCGTCGTGCAGCAGCGCGATGCCCGGCCAGGCCTCCTCGTACAGCCGGTGCGCGCGCTCGATCTCGAAGCGCATCAGCGCGCGGAAGCGGTCGTCGCGCGTCCCGGCCAGGATGTCGTCATCGGTGAGGCCGAAGCGCGCCAGGTCTTCGAGCGGCAGGTAGACGCGGCCGCGGCGCGCGTCCTCGCCGATGTCGCGCAGGATGTTGGTGAGCTGCAGCGCCACCCCCAGCTTGATGGCGTACGGCGCCGCGCCCTCGTGGTGGCCGATGATCCGCATCGAGACCAGGCCCACCACCGAGGCGACCCGGTAGCAGTAGAGCCACAGCTCCTCGAAGGTCGCGTAGCGGTTGACCGTCAGGTCCATAGCGATCCCGGCCAGCAGCTCATCGACCAGCTCGGCCGGGATGCCGTAGGCCTGCGCGGTGTCGTTCCAGGCCAGCAGCACGGGGTTGTCGGCCGACGCCTGGCGGTTGTGGACGCTGGCGACCCAGGTGGCCAGCGCCCGCGCCGGGTTCTGGCTTTCGTTGTCGACGATATCGTCACTGGTGCGGCAGAAGGCGTAGAAGGCGCGCGCAGCCGCCCGCTTCGCCGGCGGCAGGAGCTGGCTGCTCAGGTAGAAGCTGGCTGAGTTGGCGCGCGTGATTGCGGCGCAGTGCTCGTATGCTTCGTCAAGCGAGTAGCTCCGGCGGCTCGCGGTGGGGGCGATGGGCGAGTCGCTCGTCTCGGCGTGGTGTCTCAGGTTGGACAGCAGGACGGACGCCTCGCGGATGAGGAGCTCCTGCTCGGCAAACGGGCGCACAGCCCAGCCCTGGGAATGGCCGAACGACATCCCGACTCCTTACTAATTGCCACAATGCTCAGGTCGTGAGGGGCTGCCGCGTGTATGCTGCAGCCTGCGATTCTCAACGTGGTGCTACTCGGTCATGGATGTGGGGCTGCGTGCGAGTAGGGTTGCCACGTTGTCCACAAGTTCGCGTGCGTCGCGGCCGAGGAAGACGCCCGGCATGGTCGCGCACAGCTCGGGGGTGCTGTTGAAGATGCGGCCGCCGTAGCCGAAGCGCACCTGCGGGAAGCGCTGCTCCAGTGCCTGCGCCACCTCTCGCATCGTGCCGGCCGTCTCGGCCGTGGAGGCCGAGAGGCAGACCAGCTCTGGCCTGACCTTCTGAATCAGCTCCAGCAGGTCGGGGAGCGGCACCTGTGCGCCGAGGTACACGACGTGCCAGCCGCGGCGCACAAGGAACAGTGTGGCAAGAAGCACGCCAATGTCGTGGAGCTCGCGCGGGGCGCAGCCGACGACGATCGTCGCGCGGGCGGGGTTGTTCTCGAACACATTCAGCAGGCCGGCCAGCTTGCGCCGCACGAACTCGCTGGCGTAGTGCTCGCTGGCGACGTTGATCTCACCGCGCTGCCAGCGGTCGCCGATCTCGATCATCGCGGGCTGGACGAGCTCGAGCAGCACGCTCTCGAACGGGTAGATCGCGAACGCCTCGCTGAGCAGCCGCTCTGCGCCCGCCGCGTCGAAGCTGGTCAGCGCGCCCACAAGCCCGCCGACCATCCGGTCGAGCCCGCGCGCCTCGCTGTCGGACGCGTGCGGCCCCTCCTCCAGGACGTTCACCAGCAGCATCACCGCGTGGCTGATGTTCATCCCCTCGCTCGTGCGGTCGCGCAGCCAGCGGATGATCGCCATGTCCCGCTCGGAGTACAGCCGGTGGCCGCCGGGCGTGCGCTGCGGCCGGGGGACGCCGTAGCGGCGCTCCCAGGCGCGAAATGTGTCCGGCGGGACGCTCGTCTCGCGCGCCACCGCCTTCGTGTTGAAGATCGGCGCAGTCGAGAGGTGCGCGAAGGAGGGCGGGTGTGCCATAGATGTGCCCGTTATACCTATCATGATTCTCTAGTGTAACACATCGCACAACTGTTGTCAAAAAAATGCACATAGCTTATCAGGAAGTGCGGGCGGGCCGGTGGGCCAGCGGCCTGCCACACTCCTCTTTCCACCGCGCGAAAAAGGCAGACTCTGGCAGGGCTCCTCCAAGAGGTCGCGGGACGGGCCGTGTGCAAAAGCTGTTCGCCGGGAAATTGTGGATGAAGTCAGGCCCACGCGGGCCGCGTTCCGCCGAGAGGGATAGCGCGCCGTCGGCCCACTGGTGACGCGGTAGCGTCCGAGGATTCGTCGTCCGTCGCTCTGCGGCGCCACGTGTCACAGAGCGACGGAGAACAGGTCTGTGCTCTAGGCCAGGCGAGCGGCGCTGATCGCGCGGACCGGCGGCAGCCCATCCTTGAGCAGCCGCCAGGTGCGGCCGCGGTCGGTGCTGAGGTACACCTGGCCGGAGCCGGTGCCGGCGAACGCCGTGTCGATGTGGTAGGCCGCCGGCGCGATGACGCTCACGCCCCCCTGCCACGCGACGTCCGCAGCCGCCTCCGTCCACGTCGCGCCGTCGTCCGCGCTGCGCAGCACGCCCTCGCCGCCGGCCAGCAGCAGCACCGGCTCCTTCCCGGCCAGCGCCACAAGCGGCGCGGGGCGCCCAGCGATGGGCTGCGAGTCGCCCGCCGCCTCGCGCACCTGCGCCCAGCTCTGCCCGCCATCCGCGCTGCGCCACACGCCGCCCGCAGCGGTCACCGCCACCACGTGCAGCGGGTTGTCGGGGCGCGCCCACACGCTGTGCAGCTGGTGGCCGCGCAGCTCGTGGCCCACCCGCAGCCAGCGCCCGATGGCGCCGGGGTTGCTGAAGAGCACCACGCCGTCGTCCGTGCCGACGAACAGAAGCCCTGCTTTTGCCATCTGAACACCCCCTTACGGCGTCTCGCGCCGCGCACAGCTTGTGAACAGCACGATCCCGTACTGCTCGCGCCGCAGCGTGCGCAGCCGGTGGCGCGCGAACGCCTCGGTCAGCTCCTGCGCCGTCCAGAAGTCCACCCCGGCCACGCCCATCAGCCGCTGGATCGCCCGGCCCACAGGCGTCGCCGCTCGGGCCAGGGTCATCGCCACGAAGCGCCCGTCGGCGGCGAGCGCGCGGTGGACCTCCGCCAGGCAGGCGTCGAGGTCGCCGATCTCATTCAGGGAGCCGCCGATCGTCACGATCTGTGCGGCGCCGGCTGCCACCGGGAGCGCCTGGGCCTTCGCGCGCGCGTACGTGATCCGCAGGCCGGCGCGCCGGGCGAGCCGCCGCGCCTCCTCCAGCATCGGCCGCGCGTGGTCGATGCCGATCACATGGCCGGGGGCGGAGCCACGCGCGCGGGTGAGGGCGCGCGCGTACAGGCCGTTCGAGCAGGCGACATCGAGCGCCAGGCCGCCGCGCTCCGCCTGCGCCAGCCTGGCCACCAGCGGGAGCTCGCGGCGGTAGGGGAAGCGCTCGCCGCTCAGCAGCGTCAGCGCGAACGGGCGCCAGACGCGCTCGTAGATCCGGCTGGTGGCCGGCCACTCATTGATCGCCTGGGTGAGGCTTGGAGGGCGCGGGGCGCCGAGGAAGTCCGCGATCCCGTCGCGGATCGGGTAGCGCCGTGTGCACAGCGTGCACGCCAGGCAGCCGCTCACGATCTCATCTGCGCTGTCGCGCGCGGCGTCCTCCAGGCGTAGCGCCGCGCGGCACGCGGGGCAGCGCAGATGCGCAAGGGCTTCGCTGTACATGGCTAGTAGATGCGGAGCTGCCCTTCGTTGAGCAGCCTGATGAAGACGTCGAGTATCTCGGGGTCGAACTGCGTGCCGCGCCCGGCCAGCAGCCGGCTGAGCGCCTCCTCCTTCGAGAGCGCGCGGCGGTACGGCCGGTCGTTCACCATCACGTCGTAGGAGTCGACGATCGAGATGATCCGCGCCCCGAACGGCACCTGGGTCTCGCGCAGGCCGTCCGGGTAGCCGCGGCCGTCCCAGCGCTCGTGGTGGTGGCGGATGATCGGCGCGACCTCAGGCGCGAAGCGCATCTGGCCGACGATGCGCGCCCCGATCTCCGGGTGGCGGCACATCTCCGCGCGCTCGGCGTCGGTGAGCGGCCCGGGCTTGAGCAGGATCGAGTCGCGCACGCCGATCTTGCCGATGTCGTGCAGCAGGCCCCCGTAGCGCACCGCGCGCACCTCCTCGGCGGTGAGGCCGCAGGCGAGCCCGAGCTGCTCGGCGTAGGCGCTGATCCGCTGCAGGTGGCCCTCGGTGTAGGGGTCCTTCGCCTCCACCGCCTGGGCCAGCATGAAGATCACATTCTCGGTGTGCTCGAGCTGGTCGACGAGCCGCTTGAGCCGCAGCTGGGTGCGGATGCGCGCGCGCAGCGCCATCTGATCGATCGGCTTGGTCAGGAAGTCGTCGGCGCCGGCCTCGATCCCGCGCCGCCGGTGGTCCTGGTCGTCGAGGCCGGTCAGCATCGTCACCGGGATCAGCGCGGTGCTCTCGTCGTCCTTAAGGCGCCGGCAGACGGCGAACCCGTCGAGCCTCGGCATGGTGACATCCAGCAGCACCAGGTCGGGCTGGTGCGTGGCGACGCGCTCGAGCGCCTCGACCCCATCGCTCGCGCTGATCACCTGGTAGCCGTCGCGGGAGAGCATGCGGGTCAGCAAGTGGACGATGATCGGGTCATCGTCTACAACGAGGATGCGAGCTGCCATAGCCAGTCCTCTGCGCACAACCGTGGCGGATGCAGCGGGGAACGACCTACTAGGCGGCGTGCTGCTGTCGCTGCCACACGGCGGCGGGCGGGCGAGGACCGTTTACGACAGCGAGTCTGTGTCAGGCTGGTTCGCAGCGATGCGCAGGCGTGGTGGGCGCATCTGCCCCTCGGCGAGGACGAAGCGGTCCATCTCGCCGATCAGCCCCGCGACATCCAGGCGGCGCACGAGTGGCGCGACCGCGACCAGCTTCGGGCGACCTTTGGCCCAGTTGCGCCGCAGCCCGCGGGGGTTTTGCTTCTGCCAGTGGACGAGCGCGGCAGCCGCCTGGATGATCCCTTTGTAGAAGGTGGCCTCCGGCTCCGCCGCGCGAAGCCAGCACGCCTCCCACTGCTCGTGGGCGTGCCAGTAGTGCCCCTCGTTGAAGAGACGCACCCCTTCCAGGAAGTGGCTGTCCGATGCGCTCACGCCTGCTGCGCGTCAGAGACACGCGTCACGCGGCCGCCCGAGCGGCTGCCCGCGCAGCCCTTCCGCCGGGAGGTGCGGCGGGCGTGTCGCCCAGCGGGGCAGCTTTCCGCCAAGAGGCCGGAGGACCGTAGACCTACTCCCCGCCGCTGGCGAAGGATCTCGGGAAGGCGAAACTACCCCAGAATCCTCCGGGCGGTGCGGAGGCCAGGCCACCGCGTACGTCGTATCTTCGTATCTACTATAGCAGAGAACACAGCGGCTACCCGCCAGATCCGGGCGGGTAGCCGTTACAGCCGATCTGCCGCTGGAGAGAGGCTCATGCGGCGCGTGACAGCGCGGGACCGATGGAGAGACGTCTAGTAGCCGCCGCAGCTGCAGCCGCCGCCGCTCGCGTAGCCGTCCTCGTAGTCATCGCCCGCAGCCTGGTCGCGGGTGCGGAACGAGTGCCCACAGCCGCAGCTCGCAATCGCGTTCGGGTTGTCGATCTTGAAGGCGCCCGCCAGCATGTTGTCCTGCTGGTAGCTGATCGTCGCGCCGGCCAGGTAGCGAGCGCTGATCGGATCAACCATCACCTGCAGCCCGTGGGCGTACCACACCGTGTCGCCCTCGCGCTGCTCGTTGTCGAAGGTCATGCCGTACTGCAGGCCGGAGCAGCCCCCGCCCGACACAAAGACCCGCAGGCCGTAGCCGGTGAGCTGCTTCTCCTCCATCATGCTCTGCAACCGCTTCGCCGCGCCCTCGGTGATCTCCAAGGTCGGCTGGAACTCCTGGGCCGAACGCAGGTTGATGACATCGCTCGTGGCCGTCATGGGGATGAACCTCCTCAAGCGCTCCCGCGCTTCTGTTTCACGCGCCTCAGTATAGCAGACTTACGAAAGGATTTCAATAACAAACTCGCCCGGCCGCGCCCGCCGCCGAAGCTGGCGAGAGCTAGCCGCCGAGCGACGACATGCCGCGCACCGTCGGCAGCACACCTTCCGGCAGGCCGTGGCCCCACGGCTTGATCGCGACCGCGTGGCGGATCAGCTGCTCGACCTCGTCGAGGCTCGCGCCCGCGCGGATGGCCGCCCGCAGGTCCACCTCGTCGTCGCGCAGCAGGCACAGGTGCAGCCGGCCGTCGGAGGTGAGCCGCATGCGGTTGCAGGTGGCGCAGAACGGGTCGCTCACCGAGCTGATGAAGCCGATCTTGCCCTTCGCGCCCGGCAGCCGGTAGCGGCGCGCCGACTCCGAGGGGGCCATCCCGAGATCCTCCAGCGGCCCGTAGACCCGCTGCAGCTGCTCGATCAGCTCGGCGCTCTTCACCACGCCGTCGTTGGCCACGTCGGCCACGCCCGTGAGCGGCATCACCTCGATGAAGCGCATCTCCCACGGCCGGTCCAGCGTCAGCCCGGCCAGCCGCGGCACCTCATCGTCGTTCATCCCGCGCACGACCACCGCGTTGAGCTTGATCGGGTGCAGCCCGACGCGCTCGGCCTCCTCGATGCCGGCCCACACCTGCTCCAGCCTGCCGCCGCGGGTCATGCGGCGGAACTTCTCGGCGTCGAGCGTGTCGATGCTGATGTTCACCCGGTCGAGCCCGGCCTCCTTGAGCGGCCCGGCGAGCTTCTGCAGGCGCACCGCGTTGGTGGTCATCGCGATGTGTTCGATGCCGGGCGTGGCCTTGATCTCCCGCACGATCTCGACCAGGTCCGGCCGCAGTGTCGGCTCGCCGCCGGTGAGGCGGATCTTCTGGAACCCGGCGCGCGCGGCCGCCCGCACCACCAGCAGCAGCTCGTCCGTGGTCAGCAGCTCGGGCCGCGGCAGGAACTGCATGCCGATCGCGGGCATACAGTAGACGCAGCGCATGTTGCAGCGGTCGGTGAGCGAGATGCGCAGGTAGTTGATCCGCCGGCCGTAGGCGTCGAGCGCCGGCGCGTCGGTCGGGTACTGCGGGCGCGCCACCGGCTCGGGGGTGTACAGCGGGATCGTTGTCTTCCGCACGTCTTCGGGCTTCATAAGTGTCCCTCGTCGCGGTGTGGGACGGAGCGCGCTCCGTCCCTACTCCATCCCTACTCTGCGTACTCCATCACGCTCACCCGCGCCGCGAGCTTCCTGGCGATCTCGCGGAACGCCTCGGCGTAGGCGTCCGGCTCATCGCTGATCACCGCCGGCAGGCCGCGGTCGCCGCCCTCGCGGATGCTCACCCCGATCGGGATCTGGCCGAGCAGCGGCACCCCGATCTGGCCGGCCAGCCGCGCCGCGCCCCCGACGCCGAAGATGTCGTAGCGCTTCCCGGTGTCCGGCGCGATGAAGTAGGCCATGTTCTCGACGATCCCGAGCAGCGGCACGTTGACCTTCTTGAACATCTCCATGCTCTTCAGCACGTCCAGCGTCGCCACCTGCTGCGGCGTCGTCACCGTCACGGCGCCGGTGAGCCCCACGTTCTGCAGCGACTGCGCCAGCGTGAGCGCGATGTCGCCCGTGCCGGGGGGCATGTCGATGATCAGGTAGTCGAGCGGCGCCCAGTCCACCTGGTACAGGAACTGGCGCAGCAGCTGCGAGACCATCGGCCCGCGCCAGATCACCGGCTGCCGGTCGTCCACCAGAAAGCCGACCGAGATCACCTTGATGCCGTGGGCCTCGATCGGGACGATCGCCTGGGAGCCGTCCGGCTTGGTGATGCCCTCTGGCTGGCGGCCGGTCACGCCCATCATGAGCGGCACCGACGGGCCGTACACGTCGGCGTCGAGCAGCCCGACCGCCGCGCCCTCCTGGGCCAGCGCCACCGCCAGGTTCACGGCGACGGTGGACTTCCCCACGCCGCCCTTGCCGGCCGACACCGCGATCACGTGGCTGACGCCCGGGATGGCCGCCTTCTCCATGATCCCGCCGCGCGGGCGCACCTGGGCGGTGAACTCGATCGAGACCTCTTCGGGCCGGAGGCCGAGCTGGCGTTCGAGCGCCTCCTCACATTCGCGCTTGATCCGGTCCTTGAGCGGGCAGGCTGGCGTAGTGAGCTCGATGGCGAAGCTGACGCGCCGGCCGTCGATCGCCAGATCCTTGATCATGCGCCGCGACACCAGGTCCCCGCCGAGCTCCGGCTCCTGGACGGTGCCGAGCGCCTGCAGGACCGCCTGCTCGGTGATGTTGCCCGAATGAGAGAAGAGACCCATCGATACCAACTCCGGTCTATTTGCGCGACTTACGCGGCGGCCTCCCCGCTGGGAAGTGCGGTCGGCGGCAACCGCGTAACTCTGTCTATTTCGGTGTTGCTGTGGGGCGGCAACGCCGCGCCACAGCAACGTACAAACACATCAGAATGCGGCCTGGCCGGGCATCGCTTCAGGCCGATTATAGCACATTTCAAAAGCGAATGCTATCGAAAGTGCGCTAGGCGTGCGGAGAGGCCGGGCGGTGCAACAGCTCCTCCACCGGCCGGTCGCCCGCGAGGTGCTCGGCCACGATACGCCGCAGCCGCTCGGCGGTCAGCTGCGAGTAGTGGTACGGCCCGGGCCACACGGTCGCGTTCGGCGCATCGTCGCAGCGGTTCTGGCAGCCGCTCACGCGCACCTCGACCGCCTCGTCGATCCCGAGTGCCCACAGCTCGTCCTCCAGCACGCGCAGCAGGGCGTCCCGGCCGGCGGCGGTGCAGTGCACGCCGGCGCAGAGATAGATGCGGTGCTGCTTCGGATCGGCCATGGGTGTATTGTAGCCCATGTTGGGCCCGAGCGCGGTGCGCGCTCGCTGAGAAATGCCGCTCACCCGGCCTGGCCGCCGATCAGCGCCACGAAGACATCCTCGAGCGACGGCTCGATCCGCTCGGCGCGCGCCTCCTCGACGCCGGCCTCGCGCAGCGCCCGCACGATCTCCCCGGCGCGCCGGGCGGCATCGTCCACGACCGCGTGCAGGCGCGCCCCGTGCGGCGCCACCTCGCGGACGCCGGGCAGCCCAGCCGCCACCTCGCGCGCTCGGTCCTGCGGCGTCCCCTCGATCTCCAGCACGTGGCCGTCGATCGCGCTGCGCTTCAGCGCGGCCGGCGTGTCCAGCGCCACCAGCCGCCCCGCGAACATCAGCCCGATGCGGTTGCAGTGCTCGGCCTCGTCCATGAAGTGGGTCGTCACGAACACCGTCACGCCGCCGGCCGCGAACTCGTAGATCAGCTCCCAGAAGGCGCGCCGGGCGTCCGGGTCCACCCCGCTGGTCGGCTCGTCCAGGAACAGCACCCGCGGCCGGTGGACGATCGCGCAGCCGAGCGCCAGCCGCTGCCGCCAGCCGCCCGAGAGATTGCTGACCAGCTCGCCGTCGCGCCCCTCCAGCCCGGCGAGCGCGATCAGCTCGGCGATGCGCGCGCTCCGCTCGTGACGCGGGATGCCGTACACCGACGCGTAGAACTGCAGGTTCTCCCGCACCGTCAGATCGGGGTACAGGCTGAACTTCTGCGACATGTACCCGATCTGGGCGCGGATGGCCTCGGCCTGGCGCGTCACGTCCAGCCCCAGCACCCGCGCGCTGCCGCTGCTCGGCTGAAGCAGCCCGCACAGCATGCGAATGGTGGTTGTCTTGCCCGAGCCGTTCGACCCCAGGAAGCCGAACACTTCGCCGGTCCGCACCTGGAGCGAGACGTCGTCCACGGCGACGAACGGGCCGAAGCGGCGGGTCAGGTGCTCGGTCTCGACTGCGAATGTGGCCTGCATATCAGCCCGCCGTGCTGCTCAGATGCATGTAGACATCCTCCATCGTCGGCGCCACCCGCCGCATCCCCTCCACCCTCACACCGGCGGCGGCCAGCGCCTCACGCAGCGCCGCCTCGTCGGGCGCCGTGTCCGTCACGACGTGCAGCCGGTCGCCGAGCGCCTGGACGGTACGCACGCCTGGTGCCGCGCGCAGCGTCTGGCGAGCCACATCGCGCGGCGCCGCCTGCACCTCGAGGATCGTCCCCGAGACCAGGCGCTGCAGCTCGCGGGGCGTGCCGCTCGCCAGCAGCCGGCCCGCGCGCATGAACGCCACGGCGTGGCAGCGGTCGGCCTCGTCCATGTAGGGCGTCGAGACCAGCACGGTTGCGCCGTGCTCCAGCACCGCCTCGCGCAGGATGTCCCAGAACTCGCGCCGCGAGATGGGGTCGACGCCGGTGGTCGGCTCGTCCAGGAACAGCACCTGCGGGCGGTGGATGAGCGCGCAGGCCAGGGCCAGCTTCTGCTTCATCCCGCCCGAGAGCGCCTCGGCCCGCCGGTTGCGGAACGGCCAGAGCTGGCTGAAGTCCAGCAGCCGCTTGGTGAGCTCGGCCTGGGCGCGGCGGGGCACGCCGTACACGTCGGCGAAGAAGCGCATGTTCTCCTCCACCGTCAGGTCGCCGTACAGCCCGAAGCGCTGCGCCACGTAGCCGATGCGGAGCCGCACCGCCTCAGGCTCCCGCGCGATGTCCAGGCCGGCCACCAGCGCACGCCCGCTGTCGGGGGCGAGGGCGCCGCACAGCATGCGGATCGTCGTCGTCTTGCCGGCGCCGTCCGGGCCCACCAGGCCGTAGATCGTGCCGCGCGGCACCTGCAGATCCAGGCCGTCCACGGCGCGCATGGCGCCGAAGGAGCGCGTCAGGCCCGCGGTCTCTATGGCGAGTGATTCGTTCACCGCTCAACCTCCGCTGGCGGCCGCTCAGTCCTCGAGCAGGATCGCGTCCGCCGGCATGCCCGGCTTCAGCGCCTGGTCCGGGTTCGGCAGCTCGATGCGCACCGCGAACACCGTGGTCGCGCGCTCCTCCTTGGTCTGGATGTTGCGCGGCGTAAACTCGGCCTTCTGGGCGATGAAGGTCACGCGGCCCTCGAAGACCCGGCCGGGGAAGCTGTCCACCGTCACGTGCGCCACCTGCCCCTGCTGCACCCGCCCGATGTCGGCCTCGCCGATGTAGATCGTCACGGACACGCTGTCGAGCGCGCCGACGGTCAGCAGCGGGGCGCCGGGGCTGACCTGCTCGCCCTCGCGCACCGACTGGCTCAGCACGATGCCGGCGCGCGGCGCCGTGAGCGTCGCCTTCTCGAGCTGCACCTCCACCTGGCGCTGGGCGGCGCGGGCCTGCGCCAGCTGCGCCTCGGCCGCCTGCACCTGCTCGCTCCGCGCCCCGCTGCGGATCATCTCCAGCTGGGCCTGGGCCTGCGCCAGCTGCGCCTCGAGCATCTCGAGCTGCGCGCGGGCCTGGTCGGCGGCGGCCCTGAGCTGCTGCGGATTCTCGCGGATGGCCAGCACCGCGTCGAGCGTCCGCTGCGCCGCGGCGAGCGCCGTCTCGGCCTGCGCCAGGTCCTCCGGCGTCGCCCCGCTCCTGGCCTTGGCCAGCGCGGCGTCGGCGGCCTTGAGCTGCTGCTCCGCGGCCTGCACGCCGGTCACCTCCGCCTGCCGCGCCGCCTCGGCCTGCGCCAGCGCCAGCTCGACCGCCTCCTCGGCCTGCTTGAGCGCCGCCTCGGCCTGCACGAACTGGGCGTAGTACTGCTCCTGCAGCCCGCCGCTCGCCTCGTTCGGCACCTCGCGCACCCCCTGCGCCGTGCTCACGCGCGCCTCGGGCTGGATCGGGTCGCGGCCGGTCTCCTGTACGTAGGTCCAGTTGTACTTCGCCTGCGCGTAGCGCGCCTGGGCCTGCGTGAGCGCCTGGGCCGCCTGCTCCACCGCCGCCTCGGCCTGGGTCTTGGCGATCGAGAGCCGGTCGCGGGTGGCCTGCAGGTTGACCTGCGCCTGGGCCAGGGCGGCCTCGGCGGCGGCGATGTCCTCCGGGCGCGTGCCGGCCCGCAGCTTCTCCAGCGTGCGCTGGGCGGCGTCCCGGGCGGCGCGCGCCTGCGCCACCTGCACGTCCAGCTCCTGCGGGTTCTCGAGGACCGCCAGCGCGTTCTCGTAGGCCCGCTGCGCCCCGTCGCGCGCGGCGCGCGCCTGCGCCACCTGCGCCTCGGCCGCCGCGATCTCCTCGGGGCGCGCCCCGGCCCTGACCAGCGCCAGGTTGGCTTCGGCCATCTGCACTGCGGCCCTGGCCTGCTCGAGCTGCGCCTCCTGCAGCGCCGTGTCGAGCTGCGCCAGCACGTCGCCCGCCTGCACCGCGTCGCCCTCGTCCACCAGCAGCTGCTTGACCCGTCCCGACACCTCGGCCGTGATCAGCACGTCCTCGGCCTCGATCGTCCCCGAGCCGCTCAGCTGCGTCGCCGCGCTGGCCTGCGCCTCCCGCTGCGCCCACCACCAGTAGCCGCCGCCCACGAAAGCCAGGATCAGAACCACCGGCAGCACTATTCGAATACGCTGGTGCATCTCGCTTCTCCTCAGCAGTTAGTCAAGCCGCTTTCTGAACCTCACCGACGCCAGTACCACCAGCACCGCGCCGAAGATCGCCAGCGCTCCGATCTGCGGCGTGAGCGCCGCCACATCAACGCCCTTGATCACGATGCCGCGCACCACGACCAGAAAGTAGGTCAGCGGCACCAGCCCGCTCACCGCCTGCAGGAAGCCGGGCATCGCCGCCACCGGGTAGATGAAGCCGGAGAGAAACACCGACGGCAGCAGGGTCAGGAACGTCAGCAGAAACGCCTCCTGCTGCGTGTTCGCCACCGTCGAGATCAGCAGGCCGATGCCGAGCGTCGAGAACAGGAACAGGCACGAGATCGCCAGCAGCAGCGCGACGCCGCCCCGGATCGGCACGCCGAACCACAGCGTGCCGAGCAGCAGCACCTCGACCATAATCAGCAGCGCCACCAGCGCGTAGGGCAGGATCTTGCCGAGGATCAGCTCGAACGGCCGGATCGGCGTGACGATCAGCTGCTCGATCGTCCCGCGCTCGCGCTCGCGCACGATCGCCGAGGCGGTCAGCAGCGTCGCCTGGAGCTGGAGCACCAGCCCGATCAGCCCCGGGATCATGAACACGGCGCTGGCCATGTCCGGGTTGTACCAGACGCGCGTCCGCACCTCGAGCGGCGCGGCGATGCCCGCCGTCTGCCCGCGGCGCTCCAGCGCCCGCAGCTGCACGTCGGTCGCCACCGACTGGCCGATCAGCCCGGCCGACGAGAGCGCCGAGGAGGCGACCGACGGGTCCGAGCCGTCCAGCACGAACGCCACCGCCGCCCCGCGCCCGCCCAGCAGGTCCGCGGCGTAGGTCGGCGGGATCACCAGGCCGGCGCGCGCCTCGCCGCCGTCGATCAGCGCGGCCAGCTCCTGCTCGCTGCCGACGTAGCGCGCGACGGCGAACTGCCCCGACTGGACGAAGGCGTCCACGAGCTCGCGGCTCTCGCGCGAGCGGTCCTGGTCGTACACCGCCAGCGGCACGTCGCGCACGTCGGTCGCCGTCGCGTACCCGAGCAGGATCAGCTGCATCAGCGGCGCGACGAACATCACCGCCAGCGTCCGCGGGTCGCGGAAGATGTGGATGAACTCCTTGCGCATGATCGGCGCGACTCGTGAGAGCATCGGCGCCTCCTCTCGTCCATCTGATTGATTAGTCAATCAAAACGCGCCACACGTCGGCTGCGCGGGTATCTGGGAACGTTCGTGCAGGCCAGCGGCGGCTACCTAGCCTTCGGCCCCCGACCCTTCGGCTTCCAGCCCGTGCAGGAAGATCTCGACGGCGTTGCGCACCACCTCCTCGTCCGAGGTAGCCTGGGCCTCCGGCTGGCGGAAGATCTCGCGGACGAAGATGTGCGCGAGGAACATGCCGACGAAGCTGCGCGTCGCGATCAGCGAGTCGTGCGGTCTCAGGCGCCCCAGCTCCACCTGGTGCTCCAGGTAGCGCTTGATCAGGTTGAAGATCCGGCTGACGAGCGTCTGGTACATCATCTCCGAGATCTGCGGGAAGCGGATCGCCTCGCTCACCAGCATGCGCAGCACCGCGGCGTTCCCGGGCGACCCCGCGGCGCTCAGGTAGCTGCGCCCGATCAGCGCCAGCCCCTCGCGCGGCGGGAGCTCCATCAGCTGCTCCGGGTGCATCGCCAGGCTGACCATCGGCGCCCGGTCCTGGATGATGGAGAAGAACAGGTCCTGCTTATCCTTGAAGTAGTGGTAGATCAGCCCGGGCGAGATGCCGCCCGCGGCCTCAGCGATATCCTTGTTCGTCGCCTTCTGGAAGCCCTTGGTGCTGAACACCCGCAGCGCCGCCTCCATGATCTGCTGCCGCCGGTCGCCGCTCTCAGGGTGCTGAGTGTCCGCCATTGTGGTCTGCTTTCTCCTTTTCTGGCGGCAGAGCGCCACGTGATTGATCAGTCAATCAACTGTCGCCATTATACAGGCGGTTGACTGACGAGTCAATCATAGATTTATTGTGGTGGCCCGTCCTGCACCCGGTCGCATCCTCGCAGGCGCTGTGCCCTGCACCCGGTCGCATTCTCGCAGGCGCTGTGCCCTGCACCCGGGCAGGAGGGCCTGCGCCGGCCCTCCTGCACCACCCGCGCCAGGGCCTGCGGCCCTGGACCCGCAAGGGAGCGAGCACCGTGCTGGTATGCCCGTTGTCATGCCCTCGTACACCGATGCCCGTGCCCCAGACACAGACTGATGCGCTGCAATGTCCAGTGAGGTGGAACCACTTGTGGGGATGGTTTGGAAGGGGCTGCTCAGCCCTTTCCGGTGGGGGGAGCGCGAGAGGGCTCGCCCTCAAGCACGCTGTGACCGCACCGCGTGCCTCCTGTCAATCAGACCTGAGGCCGGGCTGGGATCGCTTCATCTGCGAAGGGGGCCGGCGGCAGCGCGACGCCCCCGGCCCGCGCAGATCTAGGGGGCGCCCGCCGCCCGCGAGATGCCCGCCCGGGCGGCCAGGAACCGGTCGTACGAGGCGAAGAACTGCTCGGGGCGCTCGAAGTACGGCAGCGCGCCGCTCTCGAACGGCTCCGCGCTCCAGTTCGGCCACTCGCTTACCACGCCGGCCTCGCTGAGGTCGCTGAAGTCGCCGCGCGTGCCGTACGGCATCCACACCGGCGCGCTCAGCCCGGCGTAGACCCGCCGGATGTCGCGGCTGAACAGCCGCCCGGAGATGAACGCGTACGGCGCGTACTGCGCGCCCGGCTGGTGCGACGTCAGGTAGTCGTACTCCAGCAGCCCCTCGTCGATCTCCTTCGAGCCCCAGGTCTTCTCCAGGAACCAGCGGATGCTCGCCTTGCTGGTGAGCAGGTCGAAGGCCGCCCGCTCCCAGATCGGCACGCGCAGCGCCGCCAGCAGCCCGCGGTTCTCGCGCGTCGCCCCCGGCTCCGCGTCGAAAGACGACTCGTCGCGGCGGAAGCCGGTCGGGGTGACCAGCGTCAGCGTCCGGAAGCGCTCCGGGCGCTCCAGCGCCGCCCGCGCCAGGAACTCGCTGCTGAGCGAGAGCGCCAGCGCGTCCACCGGCTCCGGCCCGATCACATCGAGCATGTCGTGGATCGCATCCACGTACAGCCGCACGTTGTACTCCCGGTCGCTGCGCTCCGAGAAGCCGAAGCCCGGCAGGTCGGGGGCGTACACCCGCCGGCTGCCGGCGTAGCGCTCGAACACCGGCCGGACCTCGTAGGCCGAGCCCGCGGCGTTGATGCCGTGGATGAGCAGCAGCGGGCTGCCCGTGCCCGCCCGGTAGTAGCTCAGCCGCCCCGACCGCCCGTGCGTCTCCAGCCGCTCGGCGTCGACCGCCTTCGGCAGCGGCAGCTGGTGCGGCACGAACCACGCGCTGTACCCGAGCCAGCCGATCCCGGCCAGCAGCGATGCCCCCGCCGCCTTGCGCAGCGGCCCCGCCAGCGCGCCCGCGCGCCTCTTCCGATCTCCTATCTGCATAGGGTGTGCTCCTTTGTGCTTCGCATTATGCGAAGCCATGTTGCACACCCCGTGCCCAGGGCGCTCCCCGGCGTGCCTGCGGCGCAAAAAAGGTGCGCCGGAGCACGCCCAAGCACGCTCCGGCACACCTCCGTGCGCCCCGTGTGCCCCGGCTCAGCGGCCCTGCCCGCCCGCGAGCCCTTTGTCCCTGCGCCTCGCTACCGCGCCGCCACGAGCCCCTCGATCTCCGCCCGGTCGGCCTCGCTCAGCTGCAGCCGCGCCGCGCCGACGATCTCGTCCACCTGGTCGGGGCGGCGCATGCCGACGATCGCCCCGGTCACCGCCGGGTGCCCGAGCGTCCAGGCCACCGCCACCTCGCCCGGCGAGGCGCCGTAGCGCGCGCCCACCGCCCGCATGCGCTCCACCAGCTCCAGGTTCTGCGACAGGCGCGGCTCCTGGAACTCCGGGTTGCGCCTGCGCCAGTCGTCCGGCGGGAAGTTCAGCGCCCGCTCGCGCGTCATCTTGCCGCTCAGCAGGCCCGACTTCATCGGCGAGTAGACGATCACGCCGATGCCCTGCTCCTTGCAGTACGGCAGCACGTCCGCCTCGATGCCGCGGTCCAGCAGCGAGTACGGCGGCTGCAGCGAGGCGATCGGCGCGATCGCCTGGGCCCGCCGCATCTGCTCGACGTTGAAGTTCGAGACGCCGATCCAGCGCACCTTGCCCTCGCGCTGCAGCTCTACCAGCGTGCTCCACCCCTCCTCGATATCCTCGTCCGGCCGCGGCCAGTGGATCTGGTACAGGTCGATCGCATCCACGCCCAGGCGCCGCAGGCTGTCCTCGCACTCGCGCCGGATCGAGTCGGCCTTCAGCACGCTCTCGATCGTCATCGGGTCGCGCCACACCCGCGAGCACTTGGTGAAGATGTACGGCCGCTCGCGCATGCCCTTGATCGCGCGGCCCACCACCTCCTCCGAGTGGCCCAGGCCGTACACCGCCGCCGTGTCGATCCAGTTGATCCCGCGCTCGATCGCCCGGTGGATCGTTGCGATCGACTCGGCGTCGTCCTGCGGGCCCCAGCCGTTCAGCCAGCCGCCGCCGCCGATCGCCCACGCCCCCATCCCGATCACCGAGATCTGCATATCCGTGTGTCCAAGCTGCCGTTTCTCCATCGAGCCGCGCTCCTTCTGCTGACGCAAAGCGATGCCGTCTCTGCTACACCCTCATCTCGCATGCCCCCGACACGGGCGAGCCGCGGGCACGCGCCTCCGGCGCCATCATACCATCCCACACAGGAGTTCCGCGGCGGGGCGAAGTTCCAACTCCCAGATGTCGGCTGGCAGAGCGGTGCGGGAGCAGAAAGGGGAGTGTGGCGGGCGGGAGGGAGATATGGCGGCAGACGGGGAGTGCGGAGGGCGGCGCGCCCCCCGCAGCCCCACGTCACTTCAGGATGTAGTACGCCCCGCGCTTGTCGCCGATCCGCATCAGCAGGCCGCGCTCCACCAGGTCCGCCAGGTCGCGCCGCAGCGTCTCTGGCGACACATCGGGCGCGAGGTCCTGCATGTCGCGGTTGGTGATCCGCCGGTGCTCGGCCAGGTGCAGCATCGCGGCGATCTGCCGCTCGTTGAGCCCCATGCGCCGCCACTCTGAGGTGTCCACCCCGCCGGCATCCAGCCGGTCGTCGCCCTGCTGGCCGCGCAGCGTCACCAGGAAGCCGGCGGCGGTCTCGCGGAACTCCGGCGGCGGCAGGCCCGCCTCGGCCATCTGGCGCAGCATCCGGTCGATCCCGTACCCCAGCCGCTCGATCAGCCCGTAGTCCGCTAGCGCCTGCACCAGCGTCTCGTTGCGGCTGTAGCGCTCCTCCACCAGGTTCTCCAGCGTCACGTGCCCCGGCAGCCGCCCCGGCGAGTAGCACTCCATCCGGTCGCCGAACAGCGCGATGCGGATGCCCTCGCCGCGCACCGTGTAGTCGCGGTGGGCCACCGCGTTCACCAGCGCCTCGCGCACCGCGCCCATCGGGAACTGGCTCCAGTCCTGCCGCTCGAAGCCCACCATCCTGCTGCCGCGCCGCATGTTCTCGCTGAGCCAGATCTCGGCCCGCCGCACCGCCTCCGGCAGCGTGTCGCGCACGTCCTCGCGGATGAACTCGTCGCTCATCTCGCGGCCCCGGTAGCGCACCAGCGTGATCTCGCACTGCGGGAACCAGCGCTCCACGTCCCGCCCAAACAGCAGCAGCCCGGCGTTCGTCGGCACGTAGAGACGCCTCGCCGATGCGTCTTGCTCCGCCGATGCGTCCCGGCGCTGCGCCAGCGCCCCCCGGCGGAACAGGAACGCCAGCGGGTCGGCCTCGGCCGCCGCCCCGACGCGCCGGGTGTAGGCCGCGATCTTCTGCGGGTCCAGGTCGTCCAGCTCCGCGCCCTCGGGGGTGAGCCGCTCCCAGCTCGTCTCGCCGCGCTCCAGCAGCAGCCGGCGCAGCGCGTCGGGCGGTATCGGCCGGTCCGCCGCGCCCTCGCGGCGCAGGTACTTCCCGCGCACGCTGTAGACGTGCGGCATGCCCGGCGGCACGGTCACGATGAGCAGCGTGCGCTCCTCGTGCCGCACGACCTCGGGCAGCGGCAGCAGCAGCGGCGGCGTGCAGGCCAGCGCCGCGTCCAGCACCGCGGTCCGCGCCGCCTCCACGTCCGCCACCCCCTCGAGCCGCCGGCCCTTCCCGCCCGCGCCGACGACCACCCGGCCGCCTTGGGCGTTCGCCAGCGCCGCCAGCGTCTCTGCCAGGTCGTCGGGGCGGAACGTGGCGCGCACGAAGGCCAGGTGCGGCCCCTCCGGCTCCGCCAGCAGGGCGGCGTGGTCGATCTCCGCGCGCTGCATAGCTCTCCTCCGGTCACTCACGGGAGCTGCGCCACAGGGCTCTGCCCGCGCACCCCGCGGCGTCAGTCGTCTCTTGGTGTGCGGCGCCCGCAGGCCCGCGCCGCAGCCCGCACGAGGCTGCTTGCGCTCACGTGTGCGGTGATTGTAGCACAACCAGCACACCCATGCTTGCACCGTTCGCATGTATGTGCTATGCTCCGCCGGTGGACCGGCGCTGTCTGCCGCCGCAGGCCCTTCGCGCAGCGCAAAGGATCGACACTGTGCCCGGAGCCCGCACCCACGATATCATCACCGTCGTCACCGCCGCCGCACTGGTGCCGCCGGCGTACACCGCCTTCGCAGCCACCGACCCGCAAGGCGCCGCCGGGTCCACCGCGCTCCTGGTCGGCGCGCACCTCCTCTCCGGCATCATGTTCTCGCCGGACCTCGACATAGACTCGGCGATCGACGACCGCTGGGGGATCTTCTTCTGGATCTGGCGCCCGTACATGGTGCTCATCCCGCACCGCCGCTTCTGGAGCCACGGGCTGGTCATCGCCCCGCTGCTGCGGCTGGTCTACTTCTACCTCGTCCTCATGCTCCTGCTGTTCGGCCTCGGGTGGCTGCTGGCGCTGTTTGGCATCGTGCTGCCGGACTACCACGTGCGCCTGACGGTGCTCATCCGCGATCTGTTCGTCCGCTACCCCGAGCACGTGCGGACCTTCCTGATCGGGTTCATCACCGGCAGCGCCGCGCACACGATCGCCGACTGGCTGGTCACCAGCGGGAAGCGCTACCTGCGCATGCTCGGCATCCGCGTCCGGCGGGACTACTCGGACCACGACCGCTATGTCCCGCGCGAGCGCCGCGCCCAGCGCCGCGCGCGCTCCTGGTAGCGCCCGTCTCCATTCCTCCCGGCCGCGTGCGAGGCGCCGCGGAGCACATGCCAAGAGGGCCTGCAGACACGCTGCAGGCCCTCGGTCGTGTGTCTTCGTGTGTCTCTCGCGGAGGTGTCCGCCGGCGTCACACAAGTGTTATCCGCCCGACGCTCACCAGCGCGGCGAACAGGAGCAGCATCACGGCGCTCAGCACGACCAGCAGGCTCACGAGCTGGACCTTGCGCACAGGCTCTCGCGTGCTCCGCATCCCGAGCGCCCGCAGCGCTTCCTCCGGCGTGCCGCTCGCCCGCGCCTTCGGGCGGGAGGTGCTGAAGTAGCGCTGCGCGACCGTCGCCGCCAGCGTCGAGGGACGGCTGTCGCTCTCTCTCGCCCGGTGGTTGAGCAGCTGCGCCAGCGCCGCTTCGGCAACCTCTTCCGGCCGCGGGGCAACCTCTTCCGGCCGCGGGGCCGCTTCTCCGCCCGCCGCCTCGCTGAGCAGCATCGGCTTGAGCTCGAGCGGCGGGGTGGAGGAGCCGCGCGCCCGCCCGCGGCTGGCCGCCTGGCTTGTTTTTGCTGGCTCCGCCTCAGTGTGCTCGCGTCGCTCCGCTGCCCGCTCCTCCTGCGCCGGCTCTCCCTCCGGCACCGGCGGCTCGTGGGCGTCGGTCGCCTGCGTGGCCGGCCGATCCTCTGTGGCTCCCTGCGTCAGGGCCGCGCGCAGCGCAGCAACTGCCGCCGCCTGATCCTGCTCGATCCCTTCCAGCTTCGCGCGCCGCTCGGCCCCCGGCTCCGACTCGCGCCGCGCCGCCGCCGCAGCCAGGCGGGCCGCCAGCGGGCTCGTCGCCCCCGACGTCGCCGGCTCGTGTCGTGTCGCCGCGGCCAGGCGGGCCGGCAGCGGGCTCGTCGCATCCGGCGTCGCCGGCTCGCGCTCCGTCTCTGCGCGGATGTCGGCCGGCGAGTCGCCCTCCGTCGCGGCTGGTGATGGCGCCGCGGCCTCAGGCGCAGGCTCGGCTACGCTGGCGATTGGCTCCTGGTGGCCATCTAGCGCGGCGAGCGCGCTCTGCGCCCGCTCGTTCGACGGGTTCAGCGCCAGGCAGCGCTCCAGGCAGTAGCGACGGCGTTCTGTCTCGGCGACGGCCTCGGCCAGCGCCAGCCAGACCTCCTCGTCTGTGGGATCTATGCGCACGGCCCGTCCCAGGATCTGGACGGCTTGTTCGCGGTCGCCCTGCCGCAGCGCCGCCAGCCCCTGCTGGATCAGGGCCGAAGCGGAGCGCTCGGGCGAAGTACTAGACATCGTAGTGACTCCTGAGTTGCACCGCTATACGTCCGGCGTTGGCGGCGCGATCGCAACGCCGATATCATACACCTCGCTCTTTACCAAATAATTACAGTTGAGGCTCGTTTGATGACCGGCTGTTAAGCCGCCTCTCAGCCCTCCGTCACCCGCCCGTAAGCGGTTCGCGCAGGGGCGCCGTGCTACAATACGGCCACGTGCTGCAACCCGGAGACCGACGATGACCGCGCTTGCGAACTCAACCCGCGGGCTGCTCGCCCTTCTGCTGATGGCCGCGCTGCTTCTCGCTAGCTGCGGTGTGCCGAACGCCGGCGGCAGCTTCGTCCCCCCGCCCGAGCCGGCGCCCTCGGCCGCTCAGCCATCCGCCGGCGAGCCGCCGACAGCTGCCGCGGCGACGCCGTCCAGCGAGCCAGCTCCTGCGACGACAGCTCCGGCGCCGGAGACGCCCGTCCCGACCGCCGCTCCGGTGCAGGAAGAGACGCCCGTCGCCTCCGAGCCGGCGGCGCCGGCCGAGACCGCTGTCCCCGCTGAGACCGCCGCTCCCGCCGAGACGCCGGCCGAGCCGGCCCCGGCCTTCGGCTCCGAGATCCTGTTTCTGCGCCAGGGGGATCTGATCGCGCTCGACGTGTCGACGCGCGCCGAGCGCCGGGTCGCCACCGACGTGCGCGACTTCGCCGCGACGCCCGACGGCGCCAAGATCGCCCTGGTGCGCGTCGTGAATGGCTCGACCGACCTGTGGCTCGTCCAGCGCGACGGCAGCGGCCTGACGCAGCTCAGCGTCGATGGGAACGACCGGATCGAGGCCACGCCCTCCTGGGCGCCGGACGGCCTGACGGTCGTCTACGCGGCCGCCGACACGGCCGAGCAGTACCCGCTGCGCTGGCCGGACTGGGGCGCCTGGTGCGCCGTGAGCCAGATCTACGCGCTCGACCTGCCCACCGGCACGCTGCGGCCGCTCGGCGCCGGGTGCGACCCGCAGTTCTCGCCGGATGGCCGCCGCATCGCCTTCGCCGCGCAGCCCACCCGGCCCGAGTTCGGGCTGGAGAGCTACGGCCCCACCACCGTGAACAGCGTCCGGCTGATCAACCGCCAGGGCCAGAACGGCTGGAACTTCGCGCAGGCGGCGGGGCCGGAGGCCGCGGGGAGGAGCGCCGGTCGGCTGGTGTACGCGCCGGCCTGGTCGCCCGATGGCTCCCAGGTGCTCTACCACCGCTTCTACGGCAACCAGGTGGAGGTGGATATCAACGTGAGCGAGCTGGGCGGCTCGTTCGAGGGCCAGGGCCAGCCGACGCTGGAGGGCGCCGGCTGGCTGCTCCCGGCGCGCTTCTCGCCCGACGGCCGCTCGTACCTGGTCACCGAGCACAACTTCAGCGACGCGCGCGGCTTCGGCGGCTACGATGCCTGGTCGGTCTCGGTGGTGCGCATGGAGGGCACGCGCAACGTCTTCCTGCCCAGCGGCGAGCTGGCGATGCGCGGGACGCTGCTGGGCGGCGAGCCGCTCGAGCGGGCGCAGCGCGCGGCCTGGTCGCCCGACGGCTCCGAGCTTGTGGTGCAGCTGCCGCCCGGCTGGCGGCCCGGGATCTCCGACCAGGAGCCGCTCGACCCGAGCGGCGCCGAGCGCCCCGGCGAGCTGTGGCGCTGGCGACCCGGCGCCGACCCGCAGGAGCGGCTGGTTGGGGACGTGGACTTCGCCTCGCCGCTGGCCTGGCTGCCGCCCGCGCCCCGCCTCGAGCTCGCCGCGGGCTACCGGCTGGCCTACCCGGCGAGCTGGCAGCTCGCGCCGTCCACCGAGTCCGAGGAGCGCACCGCGCTGGCGCCGGACACCCTGCAGCTGGTCAGCGCCGCGCCCTACGCCCCGCTGAGCGCGGACGAGCTCGGCTCCAAGACCGTCGCCGAGATGTTCCCGTCCCTCGTGCAGCCGGGCGGCGACAACGGCGACCCGATCGCCTGGCCGGACGGCAGCGTCTACCGCGAGTTTCGCAGCGTCGACGCGCGGGGCCAGCGGGTGGCCGGCGCAACCCGCGTCGCGCACGCCGCCGATGGCTCGACCGTCGTGCTGCTCTACCGCACCACGCCCGAGCGCTGGCCGCTCGACCGGCCCTTTGCCCAGGCGCTGCTCGCCCGCTCGGGGCCGGTTGGGTGACTTGGTGACTTGGTGATGGGGTGACAGGGTGACACGGTGATCTGTGGCCCGGCACAGGTCTCCGGTGTCTAAAAGTCACCCCGTCACCCCCTCACCCCGTCACCGGTCCGGAATAGTACGTCGTTGCGGGCGCACCACAGACATCCGAGCGCCATCCACACCCAGTCACCCCCTCACCCCGTCACTGGCTCAGGGGCGTCGCTCGGCCTGGGCCGCCGCCACAGCGCCAGCAGCAGGAGCAGCCCCGGCGGGACGAACACCAGCGCCAGCGCGACCGCCAGCGCCCGCGGCTCCCACCCCGCATCCGCCGCCACCCCGGTCACGTAGCTTGACGCGGCCGTGGCCAGCGTCAGCAGCGCCAGCTCCGCCGCGAACACCCGCCCGAGCAGCCGGTTCGGCACGTTGAGCTGCAGGAGCACCGTGCTGAACACCCACTGTGTGCTGCCGCCCATGTGGGCCAGCATCACCGCCAGCGCCGCCAGCCACAGCGAGGGCGCCGCGCTCATGAGCAGGTAGCCGAGGGCGCTGCACAGGATCGACGGCCCGATCATGCGCCGCAGGAAGGTCTGCGACGCGCCCCCGAGCCGCTGGGCGAGGAGCGGGCCGATCGCCGCGCCGACGCCGCGCGCCGCGTACAGCAGGCCGATGCTCAGCGCGCCGTCCGCCCCAACCGGGAAGATCTGCCGCCCGAACAGCGTGAGCAGCACCAGCACGCCCCCGCCGAGGCTCCAGAGCGCCTTGGCGAGCGCGTAGAGCGCGACATCGCGCCGCGACCGTAGGTACGCGACCCCCTCCGCCAGCTCCTGGACGCCGCTCGTGGTGGGGCGCGCGCCCAGGTGCTCCTCGCGGATCGGGATGCGCCAGATGATGACGCCGGAGAGCAGGAAGGAGGCCGCGTCGATGACGAAGGCCGCGTCGGTGCCGAGCGTCCCCGCCACCAGGCCGCCCAGCGCCGCCCCGATCGCCAGCATCGCCGACCACGTGGCGCCGCTGATAGCGTTGGCCGGCACCAGCTCCTCGCGGGTCGTCACCGCCGGGATCACCGCCGAGCGCGCCGGCTCGAAGAGGGCGGCCAGCACCACCTTCAGCACCGTGACCAGGTAGACGATCCAGATATCGCCGACATCGCGCACGAGGAGGAACAGCAGCGCCAGCAGCGCCCGCCCGACGTCGGCGAGCACCATCAGGTGCTTGCGCGGCAGCCGGTCGACCAGCACCCCGGCCCACGGCCCGACCAGGGTGGCCGGCAGGAGCTCGGCGACCAGCAGCAGGCCCACGGCCTGCCCCGAGCCGGTGAGGCGCAGCAGCAGGGTGTAGAGCGCGATCGAGTTGAACCAGTCGCCGAGCTGGCTGACGATCTGGCCGTACCAGAGGTGGCGGAAGGGGCGGTTGCTACGCAGCAGCGCGACGTAGCCGATTGAATGCGCAGACATCTGGGCGCCTCTGTAGCATAGAAACGGGCGCCCTATTATAGACGCCCCGCCGGGGCGCCTTGACGTGTGGCCGGCGATGACATGGGGAAGGGGTAGAGACGCGCCGCCGGCGCGTCTCGATGCGGTTGCGTAGGGCCGGCGGCGCGCCCGGCGTCGCTAGAGCACCGCGGCTGTGGCGGAGCTCCGGTCCACCCGGCGCTCCTGGCGCGCGCGGCCCTCCTCGATCAGCGCGGCGAAGTCGGCCGCGGAGCCGCCGAGCAGCGCCTCGGGGATCACGATGTCGTAGCCGGTGCGCTGGCGGCAGGTCGCCAGGTGGAGCGCCAGCTCCGCGTCGGCGGGGGGGCGGCTGGCGCGCAGGGCCGAGCGGACCAGCTGGAGCCCGCGCTCGATCGGGCCGGGCGCCTTCGGCAGCCGCTCCTCGTAGCTCTGAATATAGGGGCGCACGTCGCGCAGGGCGATGCCGAGCTGCCAGCGGCTGCCGAAGGCCAGCACGCTCGTGCCGCGCCAGGTCACCCCGACGCGCTCGATGTTCGACCAGGCGACGAAGGCCGAGGACTGGCCGAGGTTGAGCAGCAGCCCTTTGCGGTCGATCGTCACGCCGGCCTGCCGGTCGCGGCTCAGTGTCCAGAAGGCCAGGCCGGCCGCGAACAGCGGCAGCGCGCTGAGGAAGGCGCCGAGCGCAAGTACATTGTGCGCCAGATAGATGGGGGGCAGGCTCGCGCCGAACAGATAGCTGATAGCCCGCAGCACCGGCTCGGCCAGCAGCCTGGCGAAGAGCCCGGCGCCGATCACAATGAAGCAGCCGCCGAGGATCAGGAGCACAAGCGCGATCTTCCGCAATCGTGCGCGGTTGAAAGTCGTTCTCATCTCGTTCCTCTCGGGCGCGCTAACTACGCGACAGCAGCGGTGTCCAGACAGGGTGCCGAGCGGCACCGTTGCCGCTCAACGCCCTGGAGCCCCCTCCGTATGGGCAGCGGCGCAGCTCCCCAGCTCGCTGCCGTCCCCGGTCGGTCGTGGACCGGGGAGAACTCGTGACCAATGTACTATTCGGGGATTACCGGAGCGTTACTATGCAATGTGAGAACCGAGAACGTGAGAACCGAGAGCCGGCTACTCCAAGAACCACCTTTGCCGGAACCACCTTTGTCGGGAACCTGGTTTGCCGAGAACCGACTGCGGCGAGAACCAACTGCTCCAAGAACCGGCTGCGCCGGGAACCGGCCATGCCAAGAACCAACTTTCTGAGAACCGATTGCGCCGGAAACTGACTGAGCCGAGAACCAACTTTCTTTGCCGGAACCTACTTCGGCGAGAACTGGCTGCGTCGAGAACCAAGCTTTGCCGAGGACCGACCGCTCCAAGAACCGACTGTCTGAGAACCTACTTCGGTAAGAACAGAGTGTGCCGAGGGCCGATTGTGCCGGGGGATTTCTGGGGGAGGGTGCGCTGGTGCCGGGCGGCTTGCTGGGGCGGGGCGGGCGGCGCCCGTGTGGTATAATCCGCCGTTGTGACGCCGATACGGGGCGGGCAGGGGCCCGGCGGGGGCTGCAGCAGGTACGCAGCCAGGATCGGCGCCCCGGCCGGCACGGCGCGGCACGCAGCGGGAACGCGCGCCGGTGGCCGCCGGCATCGCTTTCCGCCGCCCCGCGGCTCCCGCTCTTGAGGCCGCCCGACCTGTTCGGGCGCGAGGAAACCCAGCATGACCACAGAGTCGGTCCCGGTGCTTGACTTCGGCTCGCAGACGGCGCAGCTGATCGTGCGCCGCGTGCGCGAGCTGGGCGTCTACAGCGAGCTCGTTCCGCACGACGCGCCCGAGGAGGAGGTGCGGCGGCTCAACCCGCGCGGCGTGATCCTCTCCGGCGGCCCGGCGAGCGTCTATGAGCCCGGTGCCCCCGAGATGCCCGCCTGGCTGCCGCGCTCCGGCCTGCCGATGCTCGGCATCTGCTACGGGATGCAGCTGCAGGCCCACGCGCTCGGCGGCCGCGTCGAGGGCGTGCGCCACCGCGAGTTCGGGCCGGCGACGCTGGTGGTGGACGAGCCGGGCGTCCTGCTGGCCGGCACGCCCGCCGAGCAGCCGGTCTGGATGAGCCACGGCGACCACATCGCCGCGCTGCCGCCCGGGTTCGTCGCCATGGCCCACAGCGCCGGCGCGCCCTTCGCGGCCGGCGGGGACCCGCGGCGCGGCTGGTACGGCATCCAGTTCCACCCCGAGGTGGTCCACACCCGCTACGGCCGCGAGATCCTGCGCAACTTCCTGTACGATGTGTGCGGCTGCGCCGGGGACTGGAAGGCGGCCAACTTCGTGGCCGAGGCGGTCGAGCGCGTCCGGGAGCAGGTGGGCGACGGCCGGGTGATCTGCGCGCTCTCGGGCGGGGTCGACTCGGCGGTGGCGGCGCTGATCATCCACCGCGCGATCGGCGACCGGCTGACCTGCGTGTTCGTCGACAACGGCCTGCTGCGGCAGGGCGAGGCCGAGCAGGTGGTGAGCACCTTCCGCGAGCACCTCCACGTCCCGCTGGTGGCGGTGAGCGCCGCCGAGGAGTTCCTGGCTGCGCTGGCCGGCATCGCCGACCCGGAGCAGAAGCGCAAGGTGATCGGCGAGAAGTTCGTGCGGATCTTCGAGCGCGAGGCGCGCGCCCTCGGCGACGTGCAGTTCCTGGCGCAGGGCACGCTGTACCCCGATGTGATCGAGAGCCGGGCGCCCGACCGCCAGAAGGGCGTGACGATCAAGACCCACCACAACGTCGGCGGGCTGCCGGCCGACATGCAGCTGAAGCTGGTCGAGCCGCTGCGCTACCTGTTCAAGGACGAGGTGCGCGCCGCCGGGCTGGAGCTCGGCCTGCCGGAGGAGTGGGTCTGGCGCCACCCGTTCCCCGGGCCGGGCCTGGCGGTGCGGGTGATCGGCCCGGTGAGCTGGGAGCGGCTCGAGACGCTGCGGCGGGCGGACGCGATCTTCATCGAGGAGCTGCGCGCGGCCGGCCTGTACCGCGCCACGCAGCAGGCCTTCGCGGTGCTCCTGCCAGTCCAGAGCGTCGGCGTGATGGGCGACTACCGCACCTACGCGGATGTGATCGCGCTGCGCGCGGTGACGACCGAGGACTACATGACGGCCGACTGGGCGCGGCTGCCGGAGGACCTGCTGGCGCGCGCCAGCAGCCGGATCGTCAACGAGGTGCCCGGCGTCAACCGCGTGGTGTACGACATCTCCTCCAAGCCGCCGGCGACGATCGAGTGGGAGTGATCGGGGCCCGCCGATCTACCTTCTAGCATGACCCTCGCTACTGCCCCCGGCAAGCTGATCCTGTGCGGCGAGCACGCGGTGGTCTACGGGCGGCCGGCGATCGCGCTGCCGCTCTCCGGCGTGCGCGCGCGGGCCTCCGTCGATCCCGGGCCGCCCGGCTCGGGCATCCGCCTCCACGCGCCGGCCCTCGGGCGATCCTGGTCGCTCGCCGAGGCCCCCGACGACCCGTTCTCCGAGCTCGTCGCCGCCCTCGTCGCCCGCTGCTCCCCGGCGTGCGCGCCCGATTTCGAGGTTGTCATAACGTCGGACATCCCGATCGCGAGCGGCATGGGCAGCGGGGCGGCGATCGCCACGGCGCTGGTGCGGGCGGTGGCCGGGCACCTCGGCGCCGAGCTGTCCGCCGCGGAGATCTCGGCGCTGGTGTACGGCAGCGAGCGGCGCTTCCACGGCACCCCGAGCGGGATCGACAACACGGTGGTGGCGTTCGAGCGGGCGGTGTGGTTTGTGAGGACGAAGAACCGAGAACGTGAGAACTCAGAACCTGAGAACCGAG
>ERZ777003.855-NODE-855-length-54098-cov-44.438799_pt1 | contig 54098 bp, 57 predicted proteins | sample MGYA00374956_ERZ777003 | MGnify/ENA primary metagenome ERZ777003 (study PRJEB29302, sample SAMN06268252) | bioreactor metagenome | isolation source: Joint BioEnergy Institute, California, USA | place: USA:Joint BioEnergy Institute, California, USA | collected...
AGCCGCAGCCGGCCCTGCTCGATCACCCCGATGTCGCCGGTGTGCAGCCAGCGGTCGGCGTCGATGGCCCGGGCCGTGGCCTCCGGGTCGTTCCAGTACCCCAGCATGTTGTAGGCGCTGCGGATGCACACCTCGCCCTCTTGGCCCTCCGGCAGCGTCCGGCCCTCGGCGTCCCGGATCTCCAATTGCACCCCGATGATGGGGCGGCCCAGCGTGCCCGGCGCCTCGGCCAGGTCCATCGGGGAGGCCACCGCCGCCGCGGTGCACGACTCGGTCAGCCCGTAGCTGTCCACCAGGGCGTCGCGGGCCGGCGGGAACGCCTTGCGCAGCCGTTCCTTGAAGGCCGGCGAGGACGGCGCCGAGGCCAGCGCGAACGCCGTCAGCGACGACAGGTCGTACTTGGACAGGTCCCCGTGCTCCAGCAGCCGCCGCGCCATGGTCGGCACCGCGCCCCAGTTGGTGACCCGCTCCCGCTCGATCAGGGTCAGCACCTTGTCCACATCGAAGGAGCCCTCGTGCATGACCACGGTGCTGCCGGTGGCCAGCCGCGGCACGGCCAGGTTGTGCAGGCTGGCGATGTGGAACAGCGGCAGCGCCAGCAGGTAGCGGCGGTCCCGCGGGTCGGTGGGGTCGCCGAAGGCCTGGGCGAGCGCGTCGTTGTAGCGGTGATACATGATCACCGAGGTGAGGTTGCGGTGGGAGTGCACTGCGCCCTTGGGCCGTCCGGAGGTGCCGCTGGTGTAGAGGATCACCACCGGGTCGTCCTCGGCGGCCGGCGGGATGTCCAGTTCCGCCCCCCGGTACCGCTCGATCAGCGCCGGCACGTCCTCCTCGAGGGTCAGCACGCGCACCCCGTCCGACTTCGGGGTCACCGCGGCCCGCTTGGCGTCCACCAGCACCACCTTGGGCGTGGTGTGGCCGAGTGCGTACTCGACCTCCCGCGGCGCCCACCAGGCGTTGTAGCCCACCGCGACGGCGCCGGCCGCCACCGTGGCCCAGAACGCGATGATCCAGTTCGGGCAGTTGGCGGCGTTGATGGCCACCCGGTCGCCGGGCCGCACCCCGTGCTCGGTGCGCAGGGCCTTGGCCAGGGCGGCGACCCGGACGGCGTGCTCGGCGAAGCTGATGCGCTCCTTGGCGGTGACGATGTAGTCACGGTCGCCGTGGCCGGCCGAGGCGATGAGCACCTCACCCAGGCTGCGGTCCCGGTTGACGAACACCGGCAGCCTGGTGCCCAGCACCTCTTCTTCGCGCAGCTCGAACGGTCCGCCCGGCCCGGTCAGCCGCTGCATGATCTCCATCGCCGTCGTGGCCATCAGTTCTCCTGTTACCTGGGTCTCACTGACTCGCCCGGGCGCCATTGTGATCCCCATCCCACTCGGTGAGGCCGATTTCCCGCTCAGTGGGATGTCCGTTCTCCCTGATGCCTCGTCACCGTTCCCGCTGAGCGGGACTGAGCCTATGGGGTGTGCCGCGTCACATCACCATGGCGGTCGATCGACGACATGGGCATGGCGGGAGAGACATGGGCAGCCTCGACGAAAAGGTCGCCATCGTGACCGGTGCTGGACAAGGCGTTGGTCAGGGCATCGCTTTGGCGCTCGCATCGGAAGGTGCGTCCATCGCGGTGCTCGGCCGCACCCCGGCCAAGCTGGAGGCCACCTGCAAGCTGATCGCCGAACGCGGGGCACGCGCCGAGCCGTTCCCCTGTGACGTGGCCGACACCGACGCCATCCCCGCCCTGGTGGACCGGATCGCCGAACGCTTCGGCGGCATCGACATCCTGGTCAACAACGCCTACTCCGGCGCCTACGGCCCGCTGCTGTCGATGAGCCAGGCCGACTTCGAGAAAGGCTTCCGCACCGGGCCGTTCGCCGCCTTCGCCTTCATGAAGGCCTGCCACCCCCACATGAAGCGACGCGGCGGCGGCCACATCATCAACCTCGTCACTTCCGCCATGGTCCGCTGGGACCCGCAGACCTACGGCGCCTACGCCGCCGCCAAGCAGGCGCTGCGGTCCCTGACCCGCACCGCGGCGGCCGAATGGGGGCCGGACGGCATCCGCGCCCTCGCCATCGCCCCGCACGCCCTCTCCCCGGGGCTGCAGCGCTGGGCGGAGGCCAACCCCGAGGCCGCCGCGGAATTCCGCAAGACCATCCCGCTCGGCTACATCGGCGACTGCGAACAGGACATCGGCCGAGCCGTGGTGGCGCTGGTCAACCCCGATCTGCGCTACCTCACCGGCGCCACCGTGCCGCTGGACGGCGGGCAGGCCTACTTCGGATGACCTCCGAAGGCACGCCGTTCCCACCCCCTTTGGTTTCCGTTCCACCCCACCACCCCGCCTCGCCGCGTCCGCGGCGGGCATGCAAAGGAGACACCACCGGATGAAGGTCACCAAATTCGGGCGCCTGGCAGCCGGCGCCCTGGCCCTTGCCATGGTCACCACCTCGTGTGCCAGTGAGCGTTCCGGCGACGACGGCGTGAGCGCCGGCGGCGGCCAGAGCTCCGGCGGCGGCCGCTACTTCGGCACGCTGCCGTCCCCCTGCGGGCCCGGCGACGCCAAGGGCGCCACCGACCAGGGCGTCACCGACACCACCATCACCATCGGATTCGGCGACGACCGCGGCTTCGCCTCCGCGCCCGGCCTGTCCAAGGAGATGGGCGACGCGGTCAAGGCGATGATCGACTGGTGCAATGAGCAGGGCGGCATCAACGGCCGCAAGATCAAGGGCAACCAGTACGACGCCGCCTACACCAACTCGGTCAAGGTCATCCAGCAGTCCTGCAAGCAGGACTTCATGCTGGTCGGCCAGGGCTTCGCCATGGACGAGGCCGCCGAGCAGCACCGGGTGGCCTGCAAGCTGCCCACCGTCGCCGGCTTCACCGTCGGTCCCAACGCCACCATGGGCCCGATGAAGTACGAGGCCGTCCCCTACCCGGTGGACCTGATGAACGTCGGCGGGCTGCGCATCGCCGAGAAGCTGTTCCCCGAGGCCAAGGAGAAGGCCGACATCCTGCTGTCCACCTCGCCGGCGGTGACCATGGGCACCAACAAGGTCTCCGCGGCGATGAAGAAGCTCGGCTACAAGCAGCTCAACTGCGGCGTCCGGCTCAACGACGCCGGGGAGAGCAGCTACATGCCGCACGCCGAGAAGATCAAGAAGTGCGGCGCCGAGCTGCTGTGGAGCTCCGACTCCCCCGACCCCGGCCAGTTCAGCCTGCTGGAGTCGATCGAACGGGTCGGCGCCAAGCCCAAGTACGTGTTCGAGGCCACCTGGTACAGCAGCCTCGTCGCCCAGTGGAACAAGGCCGGCACCGGCGACAACATCCACATCGCCATGATCTTCCAGCCGCTGGAGAACGCCGACAAGGTCCCGGCGGTCAAGCAGTACATGGACCTGGTCAACGCCCAGAAGGGCAAGGTCGCGCTGCTGGGCATGCAGGCCACCTCCTCGTTCCTGCTGTGGGCGCAGGCCGCCAAGAACTGCGGCTCCAACCTCACCCGCCAGTGCGTGATCAACGAGCTGTCCAAGGTGCACGAGTGGACCGGCGGCGGGCTGCACGCCCCCACCGACCCCGGCGCCAACAAGCCGTCCTCCTGCGCCCTGATGGTCAAGCTCACCGGCACCAAGTACGAGCAGGTCTACCCCAAGACCATCGGCGAGTACGAGTGCAGTGACGACATCGTGCTGGAGACCGACCCCAAGACCTGGGGCACCAAGCTCAACGAAGACCGGGTGGCGACCACGTTCCTGACCGACGACGTGATCAAGCCACAGTCCTGATCCGCCGAGGCGGCGACCAGCGATGACGACCTTCCTGACCTATACCCTCCTCGGCCTGGTCCTGGGCGCGGTGTACTTCATCGCCGCCTCCGGGCTGGTGTTGACCTACAACACCTCCGGCATCTTCAACTTCGCGCACGGCGCGCAGGCGATGCTCGGCACCTTCCTGTTCTGGCAGCTCAAGTACGACTGGGGCTGGCCCACCCTCGCCGCGCTGCTGGTGGTGATCGGGCTGGTCGGCCCGCTGCTGGGGGCGGCGCTGCACGCCCTGATCATGCGGGGGCTGCGGGACACCGCCGACGTCACCAAGATCATCGTCACGGTGGCGGTGCTGCTGGGCATGGTCTACCTGTCCCAGTGGATCTGGAACCCCGACGAGGCCCGCACCGTGGAGATGTTCTTCGGCGCGGACGCCAAGGTCACGCTGCTGGGCGTGGTGGTGCGGTACCACGAGATCGTCTGCCTGGTCGCCGCCGCGGCCATCGCCATCGGGCTGCGGGTGCTGTTCACCCGCAGCCGGATCGGCGTGGTGATGCGCGGCTCGGTCGACGACCCCGACCTGCTGCGCCTCAACGGCCACGACCCGGAGCGGGCCGCCATGCTGTCGTGGGCGCTGGGCTCCACCCTGGCGGTGACCGCCGGCGTGCTGATCGTGCCGGTCGGCGGCGGCGCGCTGGAAGCCAACATGCTCACCCTGTTGGTGATCGACGCGTTCGCCGCGGCCATGTTCGGGCGGCTGCGCAGCATCCCCCGCACCTTCGCCGGCGCCATGGTGCTGGGCCTGGCCGCCACCTACGTGATGGGCTACCTGCCGGCCTCCGGCCCGGTGACCGGGAACCTGCGGGTCTCCCTGCCCATGATCGTGCTGTTCGTGGTGCTGGTGGTGCTGCCGCAGGACCGGCTGCGCGGGGCGGCCATCCGCACCCGCGAGCGCTACCGGGTGCCCACCGTCCGCTCGGCGGCGGTGTGGGGCCTGGTGCTGGTGGCCGTGGTGTACCTCTACAGCCTGCTGCTGGAGGACTCCGGCATCACCACCCTGACGCTGGGCATGACGTTCGCGATCATCGCCCTGTCGCTGACCGTGCTCACCGGGTACGCCGGCGAGCTCAACCTCGCCCCGCTGTCGTTCGGGGCGGTGGCCACCATCGTGGCCTTCCACTTCGGGGTGTCCGGCAGCGGGCTGTCGGCCTACCTCACCCCGCAGGGCGTGCTGGCCGGGGTCGCCGCCGCGGCCCTGGTCGGCGGGCTGATCGCGCTGCCGGCGCTGCGGCTGCGCGGACTGTACCTGGCGCTGGCCACCATGGCGTTCGGGGTGTTCCTGTCGAACATGGTGCTGCGCGACACCACCGAGCACGAACTGTTCGGCGTGAAGTTCACCCTCTTCCCCAACGGCACCCTCGCCGTCCCCCCGCCCAAGCTGGGCCCGCTGGACCTGCGCGACGGCCAGACCTTCCTGATGACCGCCACGGTGCTGTTCGCCCTGCTGGGCGTGGCACTGGCCGCGCTGCGCAACAGCGGCTACGGCCGCCGCCTGGCGGCCATGAAGGACAGCCCCGCGGCCACCGCGATGCTGGGGCAGGACCTGGTGCGGCTCAAGCTCAGCGTCTTCATGATCTCCGCGGGGATCGCCGGGCTGGGCGGGGTGCTGATGTCGGCCGCCGCCGGCTCGGTGTCGGGGGAGAACTTCACCATCATGGGCAGCCTGGCCCTGCTGATGCTGGTGGTGGTGGCCGGCATCGGCTACATCAGCGGCGCCCTGCTGGGCGGCCTGATGTCAGGGGTCGGCGCCACCGTGCTGGTGGGCACCTTCAACGACCTGGCGCTGGAGCACGAGGCGATGTCCTCGATCTACAGCGCCCTGGCCCACCTGGTCATGGTCGGCACCGCCCTGGTCGGCATGGGCGTGGGCCGCAACCCCAGCGGCTTCGTCCACGACATCGTCGAGTCCTACCGGCACACCACCAAACCCGTGCGCTATGGCGGCGCCGCCGTCGGCGCGGTGCTGTACGTCCTGGCGCTCACCGACGTGATCGGCGTGTGGACGTTCGCGATCGCCGTCCTGTGCGGGGTGATGCTGCTGCCGGTCATCGGGCGGATGCTCCAGGAGGAGGGCCGCCGCCGCACCACGCCGCTGGAGCTGATCGGCGTGGACGAGCCTTACACCGACCAGCTGCGCGCCAGGCTCGACCGCGAGCTGGGCCTGCCCGCCCTGCCGGTCACGGCCGAGAAGGGAGGCGCCCGTGCCACTGCTTGAAACCCGCGGCATCACCGTCCGCTTCGGCGGCAACACCGCCGTGAACGACGTCAGCCTCACCGTGGAGGAAGGGCAGATCACCGGGCTGATCGGCCCCAACGGCGCGGGCAAGACCACGTTGTTCAACACCATCACCGGCCTGCAGAAGCCCACCTCCGGGCGGGTGCTGCTGGACGGCGCCGACATCACCCGCCTGTCGCCGGCCAAACGCGCCCGGCGCGGCATGGCGCGCACCTTCCAGCGGCTGGAGCTGTTCTTGTCGCTGTCGGTGCGCGACAACGTCCGCGTGGCCGGGGACGTGCTCAAGGCCACCGGCCGCCGTCGGCGCTTCGACCTCGATGAGGAGACCGACCGGGTGCTGGAGCGCACCGGGCTGACCGACATCGCCCACAAGGACGTCTCCGATGTGCCCATCGGACGGGCCCGGGTGGTGGAGGTGGCCCGCGCGCTGATGACCTCCCCGCGGGTGCTGCTGCTGGATGAGCCGGCCTCCGGCCAGACCGAACGCGAGACCGAGGCGTTCGCCGAACTGTTGGTCGGCCTGGCCGCCGAAGGACTGGCGATCTGCCTGGTCGAACACGACCTGCCGCTGGTGATGCGGCTGTGCTCGACCATCCACGTGCTGGACTACGGCTCGCTGATCGCCTCCGGCACCCCCCAGGAGGTCAAGGAGTCTCCGGAGGTCATCGCCGCCTACATCGGCACCGAGGAGGCCGCCTGATGACCATGACCGAACAGCAGGCCGACCGCGAGCCGGTCACCGAACCCGAGCCGCTGCTGGAACTGGTGGACGTGCGGGCCGGGTACGGCGCCATCGAAGTGCTGCACGGGGTGAACCTCGCCCTCAAACCCGGGTCGCTGCTGGCGCTGCTGGGCCCCAACGGCGGCGGCAAGTCCACCACCATGCGGGTGTGCGCCGGGCTGCACCCCATCACCGGCGGGGAGCTGCGGTACGCCGGCCGCACCGTCAACGGCATCTCCGCCCAGGACGCCGCCCGGCTGGGGGTGTGCTCCATTCCCGAAGGCCGCGGCATCTTCCCCAACCTCACGGTGCGGGAGAACCTGTGGGTCGCCACCGGCACCGGCGCCACCTTGGCGGAACTGGAGGAAAAGGCCTACAGCCGCTTCCCCGTCCTCGGCCGGCGGCGCAACCAGCTGGCCGGCTCGATGTCCGGCGGCGAGCAGCAGATGCTGGCGCTCTCCCGCGCCCTGGCCACCGACCCGGCGGTGCTGCTGCTGGACGAGCTGTCCATGGGACTGGCCCCCATGATCGTCAGCCAGATGTACCAGACCGTCGCCGAACTGGTCGCCGGCGGCCTGTCGGTGCTGGTGGCCGAGCAGTTCGCCCGCGCGGTGCTGCCCATCGCCGACAGCGCGGCGCTGATGCTGCACGGACGCGTGGTGGCCACCGGCACCCCCGAGGAGATCGAGGCCCGGCTGGCCGACGACTACCTGGGCGGCTGAGCGGCGATGCCCCCAAAGCAGAGATGGCGCGCCCGGTCCACGGCGGACGCGGCGCAGCAGAACACGAGGAGGGACACCGGATGCTGACCGAGGAACGGCGCGCCCAGTTCAAAGAGGACGTGGCGCGGCAGAAGCTCAAGACCGACTCCTCCCGCCACGACGGCCTGTGGCGCATCGCAGGCCTGATCTTGATGATCGTCGGCGTGGTGGGCGCGTTCATCGCCTACAACAACTCCCTGGCCCAAGACGATCTGCGCAACGTCGGCTCCTTCCAGGCGCTGGCCACCGCGTTCACCGCGCTGACCGTGCTGGGCGCGGCGCTGTACCTGGCCGCGGCGGTGACGAGGGTGCTGCGGCTGTGGCTGCTGCGCCAACTGGTGGAGTCCCAGGCCCACACCGACCAGATCGCCGCCGCGCTGCGCGATAGCCGCCCGTAACCCCCGACATTCCCGGTCAGCGGGATGCCCGGACCTCTCGGGCATCCCGCTGATTAACGTCTAGGCCGCCACCCCAGCGGGGCGGCGGATGGAAGGACCCGATGACTCAGCCAATTCCCGACGTCCTGGCCCCGGCGAAGCTGGGCCCGGTGACGCTGCGCAACCGCATCATCAAGTCGGCCACCTATGAGGGGCTCAGCCGGGACAACAAAGTCACCGACGCGCTGATCGACTTCCATGTGCGGCATGCCGCGGGCGGGGTCGGCATGACCACGGTCGCCTATTGCGCGGTGGCGCCGGACGGCCGCACCGACCGCAAGCAGATCCTGTGGACCGAAGACGCCCTGCCCGGCCTGCGCCGCCTCACCGAGGCCGTGCACGCCGAGGGCGCCGCGGTCTCCGCGCAGATCGGGCACGCCGGCCCGGTCGCCAACCCCAAGGCCAACGGCGCTCCCGCGCTCGGCCCCAGCCGGCACTTCCATGCCACCACCACCAGCTTCACCAAGGCGGCCACCCGCGCCGACCTGGAACGCATCATCAAGGCCCACGGCCACGCCGCCCGCATGGCCATCCGCGCCGGTTTCGACGCCGTCGAGATCCACCTGGGCCACAACTACCTGGCCAGCTCGTTTTTGAGCCCCCGCGTCAACCACCGCGACGACGAGTACGGCGGCTCGCTGGAGAACCGCGCCCGGCTGGCCCGCGCCATCGCCCGCGAGGTCCGCGAGGCGGTCGGCGACCGGATCGCCATCTTGGCCAAGTTCAACATGGACGACGGCGTGCCCGGCGGGTTCTGGCTGGATGAGGCCATCCAGGTCGCCCGGTGGCTGGAGGCCGACGGCTCCCTGGACGCCCTGGTGCTGACCGCCGGCAGCTCCCTGCTGAACCCCATGTACCTGTTCCGCGGGGACGTGCCGCTGCGGGAGTTCGCCGCGATCATGCCGCAGCCCATCAAGCTCGGCGTGCAACTGGTCGGCAAGCGCTTCCTGAAGTACTACCCGTATGAGGACGCCTACCTGCTCCCGCTGGCCCGGCAGATCCGCGCCGCGGTGAAACTGCCGCTGGTGCTGCTGGGCGGCATCACCGGCAAACCCGTGATGGACCTGGCGATGCGGGAGGGCTTTGAGTTCGTGGCGATGGCCCGGGCGCTGCTGCGCGAACCGGACCTGATCAACCGGATCGCCAAGGACCCGCAGGCCTCGTCGCTGTGCATCCACTGCAACAAGTGCTTCACCAAGATCTACGGCGGCACCAGCTGCGTGCTCGTCCAGCCGTAGGAGGGACGGCAGTGCGCAACGAGACGATCGCGGACCTGCTGCTGGCCCGGCTCGGCGACCACCGGCCCGGCCTGCGCAGCCGGGAGCGGACCTGGACCTGGGACGAGGTCGTCCGGGAGAGCGCAGCCCGCGCGGCGCTGGCCCGCAAGCTGCGCATCGACGGCCCCTTCCACATCGGGGTGCTGCTGGAGAACGTCCCCGAGTACATCCTGTGGCTGGGCGCGGCGGCGCTGAGCGGCGCCACCATCGTCGGCATCAACTCCACCCGCCGCGGCGCCTACCTGGAACAGGAGGTCCGCCACACCGACCTGCAACTGGTCATCACCGACCAGGCCGGGCTCAAGCTGCTGGACGGGCTGGACATCGGCGTCCCCCGGGAGCGGTTCCTGCTCATCGACGACCCCGCTTACGCCGGCCTGGTCGCCGAGCACGCCTGCGAGCCGGAGCGGGACCCGCAGATCACCCCCAAGACGCAGATGCTGCTGCTGTTCACCTCCGGCACCACCGGCAAGTCCAAGGCCGCCCGCTGCTCCCAGGGCCGCCTGGCGGAGCTGGGCCGCAACAACAGCGCCAAATACGACGTCAAACGCACCGACGTCTGCTACTGCCCGATGCCGCTGTTCCACGGCAACGCGATCATGGCGCTGTGGGCGCCGGCGCTGACAGCGGGCGCGTGCGTGGCGCTCACCCCCAAGTTCTCCGCCTCCCGCTTCCTGGACGACGTGCGGTTTTACGGGGCGACGTTCTTCACCTACGTCGGTAAGGCCATCGGCTACATCCTGGCCACCCCCGAAAAACCCGACGACGCCGACAACACCCTCACCCACGCCTTCGGCACCGAGGCCTCCCCGGAGGACAAGGCCGAGTTCCTGCGCCGCTTCGGCTGCCGCCTGGTGGAGGGCTACGGCTCCAGCGAGGGCGCCGGCATGATCGCCCAAGACCCCAACGCCCCGCCCACCGCCTTCGGCCGTCCCGCCCACGACGGGGTCCGCATCGTCAACCCCGAGACCCTGCAGACCTGCGCCCCGGCGATCTTGGACGAGCACGGCCGGGTCACCAACCCCGAAGAGGCCATCGGCGAGATCGTGGACGTCCACGGCGCCGACAAATTCGAGGGCTACTACAAAAACCCCGAGGCCGACGCCGAACGGGTGCGGCACGGCTGGTACTGGACCGGCGACCTGGGCTACATCGACCAGGACGGCTTCATCTACTTCGCCGGCCGCTCCGGCGACTGGATCCGCGTCGATTCGGAGAACATCTCCGCCCTGCACACCCAACTGGTGCTGCGCCGCCACCCCAAGGTCATCGACGCGGTGGCCTTCGGTGTTCCCGACCCGCGCTCCGGTGACCAGGTCATGGCGGCGATCGAGATCCCCGAGGGCGTCACCTTCGAAGAGCTGGACCTGCCCGGCTTCCTGGCCGCCCAAGAAGACCTGGGCACCAAGGGCGCGCCGCGGTTCGTGCGCGTCTCCCACCACCTGCCCACCACCGGCTCGGGGAAGCTCGCCAAAAAGCAGCTCCAGGTGGAGGGCTGGCGCACCGGCGACCCGGTCTACCGGTGGGTCGGCCGGGGCGCACCCGAATACCACCTGATGACCGAAGCGGACAAGGCGGCGCTGCGCGAGGAGTTCGCCGCCAACGGGCGTCTGCGTTTCCTGCCATAGGAGGGGGCGATACATGGATCTGCGTGAGCCCGCGGCGCTCAGCGAGCTGCGGGCCGAGCTACGGGCCTACTTCAACGGGCTGCTGCCGGCAGACGAACGCCGCCGCGTCGGAGAGCAGGGCGTGGGCGGCGAGCGGTTCCGCGAAGTGGTCAAGATGCTCGGCTCCGACGGCTGGCTGGGGTACGGCTGGCCCAAGGAGTACGGCGGGCAGGGCCGTTCCATCAGCGAGCAGTACGTGCTCTTCGACGAGGTGCAGCGGGCCGGGCTGCCGTTCCCGTTCGTCACCGTCAACACCGTCGGGCCGACGCTGATGAAGTACGGCACCGATGAGCAGAAGAAGAAGTACCTGCCGGGCATCCTCTCCGGCGACATCGTCTTCGCCATCGGTTACACCGAGCCCGGCGCCGGCACCGACCTGGCCTCGCTGACCACCCGCGCGGTCCGCGACGGCGACGAGTTCGTCATCGACGGCAGCAAGATCTTCACCAGCGGCGCCAACACCGCCGACTACATCTGGCTGGCCTGCCGCACCGACCCGGAGGCCCCCAAGCACAAGGGCATCTCCATCATCATCGTCCCCACCGACGCCGAAGGGTTCTCCTGGAGCCCCATCCAGACCGTCGGCGGCATGGTGGTGACCGCCACCTACTACAGCGGGGTGCGCGTCCCGGTCAGCGAGGTCGTCGGGGAGATCAACGGCGGCTGGAAGCTGATCACCACCCAGCTCAACCACGAGCGGATCGGACTGGCCGCGCTCGGCGGCCGGATGATCCGGCTGTGGGAGGACGTGGTGGCCTGGGCCCGCGACAACGGCGTGCTGGAACAGCCATGGGTGCGCCGGGACCTGGCCCGCACCTACGCCAAGCTCGAGGCGATGCGGCTGCTGAACTGGAAGATGACCATCGCCGTCGAGAACGACGAGCTCACCGGGGCCGACGCCGGGGCCACCAAGGCCTACGGCACCGAAACCCACATCGACGTGCAGCGCACCCTCACCGGGATCCTGGGCGCCGCCGGGCGGATCCGCCCCGAATCCCCGGGCGCGGTGCTGGCCGGGCAGATCGAACAGCTCTCCCGGCAGGGCATCGTCAACACCTTCGGCGGCGGCGTCAACGAGGTGCTGCGCGACATGGTCGCCACGCTGGGACTGGGCATGCCGAGATCGAGGCGGGCATGAGCGGCGAAGACTACGAGAAGCGACTGCAGGCATGGGTCGGCCGCACGCTGGGGGAGCCCCGGCGCGGCCAGGACCCGGTGAACGTGCCGATGATCCGCCACTGGGTCGAGGCCATGGGCGACACCAACCCCGTCTACCTGGACGAGGAGGCCGCCCGCGCCACCGGCCGGGAGACGGTCGTGGCCCCGGCGTCGATGATGCAGGCCTGGACCATGCGCGGCTACGCCGCCACCGTGAACCCCGAGCCCGAAGCGGGCGGCATGGAGGAGCTCACCGCCCTGCTCGCCGAGGGCGGCTACACCTCGGTGGTGGCCACCGACTCGGAGTTCGAGTTCCACCGCGAACTGGTGCCCGGTGACCACATCAGCGTCCAGGAACAGGTCGAGTCGATCTCCCCGGAGAAGAAGACCGCCCTGGGCGAAGGCCGCTTCATCACCACGCTGCGCACCTACCGCGACCAGCGCGGCGAGGTCGTGGCCACACAGCGGTGGCGGCTGCTGCGGTTCCGCCCCAAGAAGACCGAGCAGACCGAGCAGAAACCCAAGGCGCTGCGCCCCCGCCCGGCGATCAACCGCGACAACGCCTTCTGGTTCGAGGCCGCCAAACAGCGCCGCCTGGTCATCCAGCGGTGCGCGGCCTGCAAGACGCTGCGGCACCCGCCCGGCCCCTGCTGCCCGCACTGCGGCTCGTTCGACTGGGACACCGTCGAAGCCGCCGGCACCGGCCAGGTCTACAGCTACATCGTCGCCCACCACCCCCCGCACCCGGCCTTCGAGATGCCGTACGTGGTGGCGCTGGTGGAACTGACCGAAGGCACCCGACTGGTCACCAACTTGGTCGGCATCGCCCCCGACAAGATCGAAATCGGCATGCCGGTCGTCCTGGACTGGCTGGAGGCCGACCCCGAGCTCACCCTGCCGGTGTTCCGGCCGGCCGTCCCGCAGGAGGAGAGCTGATGGACTTCACCCTTGGCGAGGAGCTCACCGAACTGCAGGGCCTGGCCCGGCAGATCTTCACCGACCACGCCACCCACCAGCGGCTGCGCGCCGTGGAGACCAGCGAGAGCCGCATCGACGAGACGCTGTGGCGGGAACTGGCCGGCGCCGGACTGCTCGGCGTCGCGCTGCCCGAGGCCGCCGGCGGCGCCGGGTTGGGCCTGGGCGCTTTGTGCGTGCTGCTGGAAGAACAGGGACGGCACGTGGCGCCCGTCCCGCTGTGGCCGACGCTGGTGGCGGCGCTGGCGATCGCCGAGCACGGCACCGCCGAGCAGCGCGATCTGCTGCCCGGCGTGGTGGACGGCTCCCGGCGGCTGACCGTGGCGTTGGAGGAGTTCGGCGTCGGCGATGTGGCCGCACCCGGCTGCACCGCCGTCCCGGACGGCGACGGCTGGCGTCTGAGCGGCACCAAGGCGGTCGTCCCCAGCATCACCGGAGCCGCCCACCTGCTGGTCTCGGCGACCGGCCCCGACGGGCCCGGCCTGTTCCTGGTGGACGCCGACGCCCCCGGCCTGAGCTGGGAACGCACCGAGACCACCAGCCGCGACATGGCCGGCAACCTCACCCTGGACGCCGTGCCCGCCCGCGCGCTCGGCCCCGCCGCCCTGCCCTGGACGCTGGACGTCGCCCGCACCGCCCTGGCCGCCGTCCAGCTCGGCGTGGCCTCCGGCGCCCTCCACATCACCGCCTCCTACCTGAAGGAACGCGAGCAGTTCGGCCGCCCGCTCGGCACCTTCCAGGCGGTGCAGCACCAGCTCGCCGACTGCTACATCGAGATCGAGGCGATGCGGGTGTGCCTGTGGCAGGCGGTCTGCGCCGCCGAGGACGGCGCCACCGACGGCAAGGCCGCACTGGTCGCCAAATGGTGGGCCGACGAAGGCGGCCTGAACGTGGTGCACCGCACCCAGCACCTGCACGGCGGCATCGGCGTGGACGTGGACTACCCGATCCACCGCTACTTCCTGTGGGGCAAGCAGATCTCCGGCACGCTGGGCGGCGCCTCCGCCGACCTGCAGCGGCTGGGCGACCTGATCGCCGAGGGGGCCGCCTCATGAAACTCGCCACCCGTGCCTACCCGGACGTGTCCGTGGGGGAGAAGCTGCCCGAACTGGCCATCCCCCTCACCCGCACCCTGATCGTGGCCACCGCGATCGCCAGCCGCGACTACCAGGACGTCCACCACGACCCGGAGCTTGCGGTGCGGCGCGGGTCCAAGGACATCTTCATGAACATCCTGACCACCAACGGCCTGGTCGATCGGTATGTGACGAGCTGGGCCGGCCCGGCCGCCCGCGTCAAGGCCATCAAGATCCGGCTGGGCGTCCCCAACTACCCCGGCGACACCATGACGCTGACCGGCACCGTGTCCGCCAAGGACGACGCCGCCCGCCGAGTGGAGATCGCGGTGCGCGGCACCAACTCCCTCGGCGCCCACGTCACCGGCACCGTCGTCATCGAACTCCCGGAAGGAGACCGGCAGTGAGCGTGCTGCCCGGAGCCGCCGCCATCGCCGGCATCGGCGCCACCGAGTTCTCCAAGAACTCCGGACGCAGCGAACTGCAACTGGCGTGCGAGGCGGTGTTGGCCGCCATCGCCGACGCCGGCCTGGAACCCTCGGACGTGGACGGACTGGTGACCTTCACCGCCGACACCAGCTCCGAGATCCACGTGGCCCGCAACACCGGCATCGGCGAGCTGAAGTTCTTCTCCCGCGTCGGCTACGGCGGCGGCGCGGCCTGCGGCACCGTCCAGCAGGCCGCCATGGCCGTGGCCACCGGCATCGCCGAGGTGGTGGTCTGCTACCGCGCCTTCAACGAACGCTCCGGCGTCCGCTACGGCCTCGGCCAGGCCGGCCGCCAGATGGACCAGGGCGCCGACAGCGCCGCCTACGCCTGGCTGCTGCCGTTCGGGCTCAACACCCCCGCCCAGTGGGTGGCCATGTTCGCCCGCCGCTACATGCACGAGTACGGGGCGACCAGCGAGGACTTCGGCCGCGTCGCCGTGGTGGACCGCAAGCACGCCGCCACCAACCCCAAGGCCTGGTTCTACCAGCGCCCCATCACGTTGGAGGACCACCAGAACTCCCGCTGGATCGTCGAGCCGCTGCACCTGCTGGACTGCTGCCAGGAGAGCGACGGCGGCCAGGCCCTGGTCGTGGTCTCCACCGAACGCGCCCGCGACCTGCCCCACCCGCCCGCGCTGATCTGGGGCGCCGCCCAGGGCTCCGGCTACGACCAGCACATGATGACCAGCTACTACCGCTCCGAGATCACCGGCATCCCGGAGATGGGCCTGGTGGGCCAGCAACTGTACGCCCAAAGCGGGCTCAACCCCTCCGACATCGGCGCGGCCATCCTGTACGACCACTTCACCCCGCTGGTGCTGCCGCAACTGGAGGAGCTGGGCTTTTGCGCCCGCGGCGAGGCCAAGGACTTCATCGCCGACGGCAACCTGGAAATCGGCGGCCGCCTGCCGTGCAACACCCACGGCGGCCAGCTCGGCGAGGCCTACATCCACGGCATGAACGGCATCGCCGAGGCCGTCCGCCTGGTCCGCGGCACCTCGGTGAACCAGCCCGGCGACGTCACCAACGTGCTGGTCACCGCCGGCACCGGCGTGCCCACCAGCGGCCTGATCCTGGGAGCGGACCGATGAACGCCGGACAGTGGAAGGGCCGGGACCTGGGCACCCGCACCGTCGCCTACGAGGACCGCGACGCGATCCTGTACGCCCTGGCGGTCGGCGCCCAGGCCACCGACTTGGAGTTGGTTTTCGAAGAACGCCTGCGGGTGCTGCCCACCTTCGCCCTCACCCGCGCTCAGTGGGCCCCCGACGCCCTGGGCTCGGCGGGCGCCTTCGACCCCACCACCGCCGTCCACGGCTCCCAACGCCTGAAGGTCCACAAGCCGCTGCCGAGGGCGGGCGAACTGGAACTGGCCGCCCGCGTCGGCGAGGTCTGGGACAAGGGCTCGGCCGCCATCTTCGAGGTCGTGGTGGAGAGCGAGTACTTCGAGGCCGTCTGGTCGCTGTTCGCCCCCGGCTGCGGCGGCTTCGGCGGCGACCGCGGTCCCTCGGCCCGCAAACGCCCCGACGGCGCCCCCGACACCACGCTCACCGTCCCCACCTCCCCCAACCAGGCCGCCCTGTACCGCCTGTTGGGCGACCGCCACCACATGCACATCGACCCGGAGGCCGCCAAGGCCGCCGGCATGCCCCGCCCCTTCATGCACGGCCTGTGCACCCTGGCGACCGTCACCCTGCCCCTGGCCGCCGAACTCGGCGCCCACCCGGCCGACTTGACGGAACTGGAGGGCCGCTTCAGCGCCCCGGTCTTCCCCGGCGACACCCTCACCGTCTCCACCTGGAAGGACGGCGAAGCCGTCCTGTTCGAAGCCGCCGTGGACGACACCGTGGTCCTGTCCGGCGGCCGGGCTCTGTTCGCCTCTTAGCAACGCCGCACACCCCGTGGTCCCTCGGCCCGCCTCCGGCCGGGGGACCACGGGGATGAGCTCATTCCGTGCCCGCGTCTCGGTCCAAGTGATGAGACGGCTTCCTGCGAGGTCCTGAGGCGTGTCCGCCGACGGAGCCTCAGTGTGGATCCGACCCGAATCGCTTGTCAGCCGGTGCGGCTCTGCTGTTTCCCCAAAGGACACTCTCCAAGAACCGCCATCTGCATGACCGGCCTGGCCGTGGTCGCGCCTGGCTGCTCGCCGCGTCGGCGGCGATTTCCGTGCTGAAGCCGGTGGCCCTGCTTCGGAATTTGCGCTGCCCTGGGAGTCCGGAGCCGGCCTGGTTGCCGTTTCGGTCCCGGATGTACGAGATGAACTGCGTCATCCCGACATCCTTTTTTTGGGGTCGGAGGGCACTGAAGTGCTGCGGCTTTTTGTTTCCACTCCGTTCCCGCGGGACGCGGCGCCGCCTCCGGCGCCAGTGCGTTCCTATGTGGTCTGCTCAAGCGCCGCATTATGCAGAACGCCGGGGGCGATGTTCAAATGTACCTCTCGGCTGCCAAGACGAATGTGCAATTCGACTTGTCCGGCGAAAAGAGTAGGCCGCCTTTTTTGTGGGCGTTGGAGCTGTACTTCGACACGAAGAACTTTATGCCGGCCCCGGATGGGATCTGCGCTTCCACTGTTCTAGAGATATTCTCTAGAGTATATTCATCAAGGGAGCCCGGCATGTCGGATCTGTGCAAGTCGATCAGTCTGTTGGCTTGGATCACCGATTCGGCTCGCGAGCAGGGTACTGTGAATTTCACATAAAGGTAGTATGGTGCAAAGTCGTTGCGGCTTTTGAAACGAACCCCCTTGGCATCGGGCGGCATGGTGATTCCAAGATCCCCCAATGCCTTCTCCAGGGGTATCTCCGATTCGCTGCCGGGCACGGCCCTGGGGTCGGGATGTTTTTCGGTGAGCGGATCTTCACCCCAGTCGCCGAGACCGCAGGACGCCAGCAGCATCGGCGCGATCAGCGCCGCGATGAATCGTTGCTCTCCGGCCGCCCCTTTCATAGGGGTTCACTGTAGGGATGGCTCGGTCTCACCCCGCCGCCGTGGCAGTGGCGGGCGGGGTGGTTGTCAGCGGTGGGTGATGAGCCAGCGGGCGGGGTATTCGCCGCCGCCGTGAACGGGGAGGTCGGCGCCGGTGACGTAACGGGCCAGGTCGCTGGCCAGGTACAGGCAGGTGTCGGCGACGTCTTGGGGGGTGCCCATGCGGCCCATGGGGATGATCTTGTTGAAGGCGCTGCCGTCGCCGTAGTAGGAGGCGGCGGCCTCGGTGAGGACCAGGCCGACGGTGATGTGGTTGACGCGGACCTTGGGGGCCCATTCCAGGGCGAGGGCCTGGGTGAAGGTGCGCAGGCCCGCCTTGGCGGCGCTGTAGGCGGCGGTACCGGGCTGGGGGTCGATGCCGGAGACGCTGCCGATGTTGATGATGCAGCCGCCGTCCTCCTGGGACTGCATGATCTTGTTGGCGGGTTGGGCCACATAGAACGGGGCCAGCAGGTTGAGCTGGACGATGCGTTCGACGAAGCGGGGGGAGACCGTGGCGGCCTCGGCGTCGGGGGAGCCGCCGGCGTTGTTGACCACCACGTCCAACCGGCCCATCAGTTCGGCGGCGCGTTCCACCATCGCGGCGGCCTGAGCGGCGTCGCGGATGTCGGCGGCCAGGAAGTGGGCCTTGCGGCCGGCGGCGCTCGGCGGCTCGGGGGGCTCGTTGCGCGCGCACACCGTCACCTCGGCGCCCGCCTGCAGGAACGCCTTGGCGATCACGGCGCCGATGCCCTTGGTCCCCCCGGTGACCAGCACCGCCCGGCCGGTGAAGTCCACCGCCGCGTTCACCCCGCTGCTCATCCCGCTCCTTCCGGCTTCCCTGCGATCTTCCATGCGATGACTCGCTCAAGACTCACGGAGGGTACGGCCGCGCTCGCTGGAAGAAGGCCCGCATACCGTTCACCGGGACAAGCCCCCCACGCCCGCCGCGCCGATCGCCACCATGGCGGGCATGAGCGAGCAGGACGCGTTGACGATCCCGGCCGTGCTCGACCGCGCCGTGCGCGACTTCCCGGACGCCGAGGCGGTCGTGGACCGGCAGGTCCGGGTGACCTTCTCCGAACTGGGGGAGCGGGTGCGGGCCGCCGCGAGGGCCTTTGTCGGCTCCGGCATCGGCCGCGGCGACCGAATCGCCATCTGGGCCCCCAACAGCCTGTCGTGGATAGTGGCCGCTTTGGGCGCGGTGTGCGCCGGGGCGGTGCTGGTGCCGCTCAACACCCGCTACAAGGGCGAGGAGGCCCGCTGGCCGCTGACCAAGGCCAAGGTCAAGGTCCTCTTCGTCGAGGACGACTTCCTCGGCATCGACTACCCGGGCATGCTCGGGTTGGAGGAGTCCGGAACCCTGCCCGGCCTGCCCGACCTGCAGACCGTGGTCACCTTCAACGGCCCGGAGCGTCCCGGGGTCATCTCCTGGGAGCGGTGGCTGGCCCGGGGCGAGGGCGCGTCCGACCCGGATCCGGTGGCGCCCGGCGACGTCGCCGACATCCTGTTCACCTCCGGCACCACCGGACGGCCCAAGGGCGTGCTGAGCACGCATGAGCAGAACGTGCGCACCTACCTGGCCTGGTCGGGCCGCACCGGCGTCACCGCCGGCGACCGGTACCTGATCATCAACCCGTTCTTCCACACCTTCGGCTACAAGGCCGGGGTCCTGGCGTGCCTGCTGCGCGGGGCCACCATGGTGCTGCAGCGGGTCTTCGACGTCCCCGAGACGCTGCATCTGATCGAGACCGAGAAGATCACGGTGCTGCCCGGCCCGCCCACCATCTACACCTCCCTGCTGGACGCCCCCGACCTGGATGAACGCGACCTGTCGTCACTGCGGTTGGCGGTGACCGGCGCCGCCGACGTGCCGGTCGCCCTGGTGCGCCGCATCCGCACCCTCTTCCCGCAGGTGATCACCGCCTACGGGCTGACCGAGTCCACCGGCACGGTCACCGCCTGCTCGGTCGATGACGACGACGTCACGGTGGCCACCACCTCCGGCCGTCCCATCGAGGACGTGGAAGTCATGATCGCCGGGCCGGACTGGCGGCCGCTGCCCCCGGGCCAGGACGGGGAGATCCTGGTGCGCGGCTACAACGTCATGTCCGGCTACCTGGACGACCCCGAGGCCACCGCCGAGGCGCTGCGGGACGGCTGGCTGGTCACCGGCGACCGGGGGAAGCTGGACGAGCGGGGCTACCTGACCATCACCGGCCGCTCCAAGGACATGTTCACCGTCGGCGGGTTCAACGTGTACCCGGCCGAGATCGAGTCCGTGCTCGTCCGGCACGAGGCGGTCGCCGAGGCCGCCGTCATCGGCGTCCCCGACCAGCGGCTGGGCGAGGTCGGCCGCGCCTACGTGCGGCTGCGCCCCGGCCGGCGGGCCACCGCCGAGGAGCTCATCGCCCACTGCCGGGACGCCCTGGCCAACTTCAAGGTGCCGCGCGAGGTCGTGTTCGTGGACGACTTCCCGCGCACCGCCGCAGGCAAGGTCCGCAAGGTGGACCTACGTAAGGAGATCACTCATGGCTGAGGCCTACATCATCGACGCCGTCCGCACCCCGGTGGGGCGGCGCGGCGGCGGACTGTCGGGCGTGCACCCGGCGGACCTGGGCGCCCACGTGTTGAAGGCGCTGATGGAGCGCACCGGGGTGGACCCGGCCGCCGTGGAGGACGTGGTGTTCGGCTGCGTGGACACCATCGGCCCGCAGGCCGGCGACATCGCCCGCACCTGCTGGCTGGCGGCGGGCCTGCCCGAGCACGTGCCCGGGGTGACCGTGGACCGCCAGTGCGGCTCCTCCCAGCAGGCGGTGCACTTCGCCGCCCAGGCGGTGCTGTCGGGCACCCAGGACCTGGTGGTGGCCGGCGGCGTGCAGAACATGTCGCAGATCCCGATCGGCTCGGCGATGACCGCCGCCGCCCCCCTCGGCTTCACCGAGGGCCCGTTCGTCGGCTCCAAGGGCTGGGTGGCCCGCTACGGCGACGGGGAGGTCTCCCAGTTCGCCGGGGCCGAGCAGATCGCCCGCGAGTGGGGCATCACCCGCGAGCAGATGGAGGAGTTCGCCTACCAGTCCCACCAGCGCGCCATCGCCGCCATCGACGGCGGTCACTTCGTCAAGGAGATCGCCCCGCTGGAGGGGGTGAGCGAGGACGAGGGCCCGCGCCGCGACACCTCGCTGGAGAAGATGGCCGCGCTCAAGCCGCTCACCGAGGGCGGGCTGCTCACCGCCGCGGTGTCCTCGCAGATCTCCGACGGCGCGGCGGCGCTGCTGATCGCCTCCGAGCGGGCGGTGCGCGACCACGGCCTGACCCCGCGGGCCCGCATCCACCACATCTCCGCCCGCGGCGAGGACCCGATCCGGATGCTGTCGGCGCCCATCCCCGCCACCGCGTACGCCCTGGAAAAGACCGGCATGACGATCGACCAGATCGACGCGGTGGAGATCAACGAGGCGTTCGCCAGCGTGGTGCTGGCCTGGCTGCAGGACACCGGCGCCGACCCGGCCAAGGTCAACCCCAACGGCGGCGCGATCGCGCTGGGCCACCCGCTGGGCGCCACCGGGGCCCGCCTGATGACCACGCTGCTGCACCACCTGGAGCGCACCGGCGGCCGCTACGGGCTGCAGACCATGTGCGAGGGCGGCGGCCAGGCCAACGTCACCATCATCGAGCGACTGTGAGCGGAGAGCCGAACATGATCTGCAAGGGACGCGTCGTCGTCGTCACCGGCGCCGGACGCGGCCTGGGCCGCGCCCACGCCCTGGAGTTCGCCCGCCAGGGCGCCAAGGTCGTGGTCAACGACCTGGGGGTGAACCGGGACGGCACCGGGCAGGCCGACCAGGGCCCCGCCCAGCAGGTGGTCGAGGAGATCCGGGCGCTCGGCGGGGAGGCGGTGGCCGACGGGCACGACATCGCCACCGACGAGGGCGCCGCCGCGTTGATCCGCACCGCCATCGACACCTTCGGCGGGCTGGACGTGCTGGTCAACAACGCCGGTTTCCTGCGCGACCGGATGCTGATCAACACCAGTGAAGAGGAGTGGGACGCGGTGATCCGCGTCCACCTCAAGGGCCACTTCCTGCCGCTCAAGCACGCCGGGACCTACTGGCGTTCCCGCGCCAAGGCCGGCGAGCCGGTGGACGCCCGCGTCATCAACACCTCCTCGGGGGCGGGGCTGCTGGGCAGCGTCGGCCAGGGCAACTACTCGGCCGCCAAGGCCGGCATCGTCGGGTTGACCTTGGTGGCCGCGGCCGAGCTGGGCCGCTATGGGGTGACGGTGAACGCCATCGCCCCGGCCGCCCGCACCCGCATGACCGAGCAGGTGTTCGCCGCCACCATGGCCGCCCCCACCGACGGCGGTTTCGACGCGATGGCCCCGGAGAACGTCTCCCCGCTGGTGGTGTGGCTGGGCTCGGCCGAGTCCAAGAACGTCACCGGGCGGGTCTTCGAGGTCGAGGGCGGCAAGGTCTGCGTCATGGAGGGCTTCCGGCACGGCCCCATGGTGGACAAGGGCGCCCGCTGGGACCCGGCCGAACTCGGCCCGGTCGTGGCCGATCTGCTGGCCAAGGCGCAGACCCCCGAGCCGGTCTACGGAGCCTGAAAACCCCGGCCGCCCGGGCGCTCCCGGCCAGTGGGATCGTCCCGGGCGCCGGGCCTTTTCGGCTCGTACCGTCGCAGCATGCTGACCGAGGAACAGCGCCGCGAGGCCGCCGACCGGCTGCGCGACGCCGAGCTGCAGAGGGCGCCGATCCCGCCGCTCACCGAGAGCTACCCGGGCATCGACGCCGTCGATGCCTACGAGATTCAGCTCATCAACATCCGCCGTCGCCTGGCCGAGGGCGCCGTGGTCAAAGGCCACAAGGTCGGCCTGTCGTCCAAGGCGATGCAGCAGATGATGGGCGTGGACGAGCCCGACTACGGCCACCTGCTGGGCGATATGGAGCTGCGCTCCGATGAGCCGGTCGAAGTCGCCCGGTACTGCTACCCGCGCGTGGAGGTGGAGGTCGGCTTCATACTCGGCGCCGACCTGCCCGGCGAGACCTGCACCGAGGCCGACGTGCTGGCCGCCACCGAACGGGTGGTGCCGGCGCTGGAGCTGATCGACAGCCGGATCATCGACTGGAAGATCGCGCTGGCCGACACCATCGCCGACAACGCCTCCTCGGCCGGCTATGTGATCGGGGAGGGCGTCTCCCCCCAAGGACTGGACCTGACCGCGATCGAGGCCGCCTTGTACCGCGACGGGGAGTTCGTGGTCTCCGGCCGTTCGGACGCGGTGCTGGGCAACCCGGTGACCAGCGTGGCCTGGCTGGCCCGCAAGGTCGCCTCCTTCGGCGTGCGGCTGCAGGCCGGGCACCTGGTGCTGCCCGGCTCGTGCACCCGCGCCATCGACGTGGCCGCGGGCCAGACCTTCACCGCCGAGTTCAGCGGACTGGGCGCTGTGTCCCTGACCTTCAAGTGACCCGCAGGGGGTGACCATGGCGGCGACCGCCGCGATCGTCGGGCCGGGCAACATCGGCACCGACCTGCTGTACAAGCTGCTGCGCAGCGAGCACATCGAACCGCGCTACATGGTGGGGATCGACCCCGACAGCGAGGGGCTGAAACGGGCCGCCAAGCTGGGGTTGGAGACCAGCCACGAGGGCATCGACTGGCTGCTGTCCCGTCCCGAAAAGCCCGACCTGGTGTTCGAGGCGACCTCGGCCTATGTGCACCGGGCCGCCGCGCCCCGCTACAAGGAGGCCGGCATCCGGGCCATCGACTTGACCCCCGCCGCGATCGGGCCCGGCGTGGTGCCGCCGGCCAATCTGCGCGAGCACCTGGACGCCGACAACGTCAATTTGGTCACCTGCGGCGGCCAGGCCACCATCCCCATGGTGTACGCGGTCTCCCGGGTGGTGCCGGTGGAGTACGCCGAGATCGTCGCCTCGGTGGCGTCGGTGTCGGCCGGCCCGGGCACCCGCGCCAACATCGACGAGTTCACCAAGACCACCGCCCGCGCCATCGAGACCATCGGCGGCGCCCGCCGCGGCAAGGCCATCATCATCCTCAACCCGGCCGAACCGCCGGTGATCATGCGGGACACGGTGTTCTGCTCGATCCCGCCCGACGCCGACCGCGACAAGATCGCCGAGTCCATCCTGGAGGTGCGGGCCCAGGTCGCCGAGTACGTGCCCGGCTACCGGCTGCGGGCCGAGCCCCAGTTCGACGACCCCAGCCCCGTCAGCGGCGGGATGGCCCGCGTGGCGATCTTCCTGGAGGTGGAGGGCGCGGGCGACTTCCTGCCCCCCTACGCCGGCAACCTCGACATCATGACCGCCGCCGCCACCAAGGTCGGTGAGGTCCTCGCCCAGGAGATCACCGGGAGCGACTGATGACGCCTTACTCCGACACCCTCGACATCCGCGTCACCGACTCCTCGCTGCGCGACGGCTCGCACGCCAAGCGCCACCAGTTCACCGTCGACCACGTCACCTCGGTGGTGGCCGCCCTGGACGAGGCGGGCGTGCCGGTCATCGAGGTCGCCCACGGGGACGGGCTGGGCGGCTCGTCCTTCACCTACGGGTTCTCCAAGACCCCCGAGCAGGAGCTGATCAAGGCCGCGGTCAAGACCGCCACCCGCGCCAAGATCGCCTTCCTGATGCTGCCGGGGGTGGGCGTCAAGGACGACATCCGCGAGGCCGCCGACAACGGCGCCCAGATCTGCCGCATCGCCACCCACTGCACCGAGGCCGATGTGTCGGTGCAGCACTTCGGGCTGGCCCGCGACCTGGGGCTGGAGACCGTGGGCTTCCTCATGATGGCCCACTCCCAGCCGCCGGAGGTGCTGGCCAAGCAGGCCCGGATCATGGCGGACGCCGGCTGCCAGTGCGTGTACGTGGTGGACTCGGCGGGCGCGCTGATCCTGGAGGAGACCTCCGACCGCATCGCCGCGCTGGTCGCCGAGCTGGGCGACGACGCCCAGGTCGGCTTCCACGGCCACGAGAACCTGGGGCTGGGCGTGGCCAACAGCATCGCCGCGGTGCGCGCCGGCGCCAAGCAGATCGACGGCTCGGTCCGCCGGCTGGGCGCCGGGGCGGGCAACACCCCGCTGGAGGCGTTCATCGCGGTCTGCGACAAGCTCGGCATCCGCACCGGCGTGGACGTGTTCAAGATCGTGGACGCCGCCGAGGACGTGGTCCGCCCCGTGATGGACTCCGAGTGCCTGCTGGGCCGGATGGAGATCATGATGGGGTACGCCGGGGTCTACTCCAGCTTCCTCAAGCACGCCGACCGCCTCGCCGAGCGCTATGGCGTCTCCGGCGCCCAGATCCTGGTGCGCGCCGGGGAGCGCAAGCTGGTCGGCGGCCAGGAGGACCAGCTCATCGACATCGCCATCGAACTGGCCAAGGAGCAGGCGGCCCAGTGACCCTCACCGACGCGCCGTTCCCGCGGGGTCCAGGCGGGGACGGCGCGGTCTGGGACGCTGCCGTGACCCGCGAAATCGTGGCCTTCGAGGCCTGGGCCGGGGGAGGGCGGAACTCGAAGGCCACGGGTTGAACTTTCGCGGCCCCGGACCGGCGCCGTGTCCCCGCAGATCACCACGTGCGGCACGGCCATCTCGACGTGCGGAGACGGCGTGCCGGAAGAGGCTCGGGCCGACCCGGGAACCGGCCCAGAGCACCCCGTGCCATGGGGGACCGGGCAGCGGCGGATCCTCGACCGCGAAGATCCACCCAAACGCCCCGCCCCGTGGGGGCCGGGGTCCTCACCCTGCTTCCGTTGCACCGGTGACGGCCTCGACCAGGGCCGAGGTGACGGTGGCGTGGTCGAGGTCCAGCCGGGCCGCCACCCGGCCGACCTGCCGGGCCACGTGGCCGGGCGCCATCCCGGCGATCACCGCGGCGGCCGCCCGCAGCGCCGCCACCCGGTCCTCCGGGGAGTGCAGCGCCCCGCCCGCCCGCGCCACGGCCGCATCCACCGCCAGGTCGGCCAGCGGATGCGCGGACGCCAGTGCGCCCCGCAGCGCCGCCGGCCCCCGCCGCCGCAGCACGTCGGCCGGATCGCCGCCCTCGGCGAGCAGCACCGCATCCACCGGCGCGCCCACCTTCGCGAGCACCTCCCAGGCCCGCAGCGCGGCGGCCCGCCCGGCCGCATCGCCGTCCGGCATCACCAGCACCCCCGGACCGTCCGCCCCCTGCCGCAGGCCCCCGGCGGCAGGGGGACCGGACACTCTCGGCCAGACCTTCAGCAGGGCGCGCACCTGGGCCTGCGTCACGGCCGACCCGCAGGTGGCGACGGCGGCATGGGCGGGTGAGGCGGTGTTGACGGCCAGGGCGTCGAACGGCCCTTCCACCAGCACCGGCCGGGCGCCCGCCTCCAGCCGGCCGCGGGCCTCCTGCAGCCCGTACAGCAGCCGGCCCTTGCGGAAGAGCGGCGACTCGGGGCTGTTGAGGTACTTCGGCCCGGCCGCCCCTTCGCGCAGCCGCCCGATGAAACCGGCGATGGCGCCGTCCCCGTCCCGGAGGGCGAACATGGCCCGGTCGCGGAAGAGGTCATACAGCGCGCCGTTCCGCCCCCGCCGGGCCAGCCCGGCGGCGACGATCGCCTCCGGGCGGTGGCCCGAGCTCAGCAGGTGGCCGGTGAGCGCCCGCCACGAAGCGGGCGCGTACCCGATCTGCCACCGCTCCAGGGCGTCCGGCCCCAATCCCCGTTCCGCCAGGTGAGCGGGCACCCAGCTGCCGGGGGCCCGGGCGCGGAAGAACGCGTGCGCGGCGGCCAGGCACTCGCGGGCGGCCTCGACCAGGTCGAGCCTGCCGGTCACGACCCGTGCCGCCCGCAGGATGCGCTCACCGGCGGCCGCGACCGCGGCGGCGTCTGCGGCCCAGGCGCGCACGCGGGGGTAGACCAGAGGCGGAACCGGCACGCCCAGGTGCGCCAGCACCAGGTACGCCACCGACGTGGTGTGCGCGGGCAGCAGCCGGTGGCCCAGCCGCAGGGCGAGCGCGGTCAGCGTGTCGGGCCCGACGGGCGCGTCGTGGTCGACCTGCAGGCCGAGGCTGTCGGCCGCGATCCGCAGCCGCGCCACGGCCGCCTGCGGCGAAGCCTGTTGCGGCCGTGGCGGGGGCCCGCTGGTCTGGGAGATGTCGTACACCGCCCGGCGGCGTCCGTCCGGCGCAAGGATCCTGATCCCGCGTTCGCCGCTTTTCACCCGCCGCCCGGCCGCCCGCCACTCCTCAGGGGAACGGACGTCGGTGGCCGCGGGCCGCTGCGCCGCGATCAGCACCGTGTTGCAAAAGCCGTGGCGGCCGTGCCGCGCCGCCTGCTCCAGCCACCATGTCCACGGCCGCGAGCCGGTCAGCAGCCGGGAGGTCTCCTGCTCGGCGACGCCTTGCAGCGTGTCCGCCGTCTGGGGGACCGGCGTCGCCGTGGACATCGTTCAGCCTCCGCACATCGGGGTGGGGAAGCTGCGTTCCAGGTCATACCCGCGACAATGTTCGCCCTATACATCCCTCTTTGGGGAATTTTTCGACCAGGTATCCCTTTCTCGTTCGCCGTGGCGGCCTGAGAAGATCGCCCCATGCTCGATGTCGTGGCCTGGGTGCACGTCGCCGACCGCCGGATGCTCGCCGTGCGGGCCCGCGGCCGTGACCTGCTCTACCTGCCCGGCGGCAAGCGCGAGGCGGGGGAGGGGGACTGGGCGGCGCTGTCGCGGGAGGTGCGCGAGGAGCTGGCCGTGGAGCTGGACCGGGACTCCTTCCGCCCCCTGGGCGTGGTGCACGCCCCCGCCCATGACCAGCCCGCGCACACCTGCGTCCGGATGGCCTGCTTCACCGCCGGCTTCCGGGGCCGCATCGGCCCGGCCGGCGAGATCGACGAGTGCGTGTACGTGGGGGCGGACGAACGGGACCTGCTCGCCCCCGCCGCCCGCGCCGCCTTCGACCTGGCCGCCTCCCACGGCCTGGTGGGCTGAGGCTCGCCCGCCTTCGCTCACCGCCCGCTGAAGCGCCGCGCCGAGGCGTCCTCCTGGGCCAGCCGGTGCAGGGCGATCAGCACCTGCTCATACAGCACGGTCGTGACCAGCATGCCGCGCACCGCCTGGGCGCGCGGGGTGTCCTCGGCGAGCCTGCCCGTCTCGTGCTCGGCCAGCGCCGCGGCGGCCCGCGCATACGGGCGCAGCTCGTCCGGGCCGGTCGCAAAGCCCAGGCGGCGCAGCGCCACCAGGGTCTGGGCGAGCAGCTCGCGGGCCGGCGCCTGCTCGGTGACCTGCCAGCCCAGCTCGGTAAGGAAGGCGTCCACGTCGTCTCGGGCCTGCTGCAGGTCGGGGTCGTGGCCGGCGGTGGAGGCGTGCGGGCCGAGGGCGTACTGGGTGCGGCCGAACAGGTCGTGCAGGGAGACCTGCTCGTCTTCGAGCGCCTCGACGATGCGCCGGATCGCCGCCACCGGCAGGTCGCCGACCTCGCGCAGCGCCCGGATGAGCCGCAGCCGCTCCAGGTGCGCCTGGTCGTACTCGGCGCGGGTGGCGGCGCACGGCGTGCCCTTCGGCAGCAGACCCTCCCGGATGTAGAACTTGATGGTCTGCACCGGCAGCCCGCTGCGCTCGCTCAGCTCGGAAATCCTCATGGCACCCCCAGTTGGATAGTAGTACTATCCAACTATTGGATAGTGACAGTATCTAATGGGTGGCGGAGCCTCCGCCGCCCGGTGAGGGGCACGCCATGGAGATCCCGTGGTCTTCGACCGGCCATCGCGAGACCGGGGCGACCGCCTTGGTCATGGCCTCCCGCTTCCAGCTGAAGACGCCCTGGCGCGCACCGGCCTTCCTGCTGCACTCGCTGCGGCTGTGGCGGCAGGCCCGGCGCGCACCGGGGGCCCTCGGCGTCTCGCTGCGCGCCCGGCCGCTGCGGGGCACTTTCTGGACCCTGTCGGCCTGGACCGACCGCGAGGCGCTCTACCGCTACGCCCGCACCGACCCGCACGGCGCGGTCATGCGCAAGATCCGCCCGTGGACGCGGGATGCGCAGTTCCGGTTCTGGGAGCTGCCCGTCATTGACCTGCCCCGCGACCGGAACGCCGCCGCCGCTTTGTGGGAGGAGGCCGACCGGCACCTGGCCCTGCCGTTCTCGCCGCGGCGGGCCGCCTGAGCGCTCCTACCGCCCGCTCACCCGGAGGAGCGGCGCATCGCCTCGGTGATGCGCTCGGCGGCGGCGACCACCGGGCCGGCGTACAGCCGTCCAGGGGAGCGGGTCAGCCGCTCCAGCGGGCCGGACACCGAGATGGCGGCGATCACCCGGCCGCCCGCGCCCCGGATCGGGGCCGACACCGAGCCCACCCCCGGTTCGCGCTCGCCGACGCTCTGCGCCCAGCCCCGCCGCCGCACCGAGGCCAGCGTGGCCGCCTCGAACTTGGCGTTGCGCAGCGCCCGGTGCAGCCGGTCGGGATCCTCCCAGGCCAGCAGGACCTGGGCGGCCGAACCGGCGGTCATCGGCAGCGCGCTGCCCACCGGGACGGTGTCGCGCAGCCCGCTGGCCCGCTCGGCCGCCGCCACGCAGATGCGCACGTCCCCCTGCCGCCGGAAGATCTGGACGCTCTCGCCGGTCAGGTCGCGCAACTGGGTCAGCACCGGCTGGGCGACGGCCAGCAGCCGGTCCTCGCCCGCCGCCGCGGCCAGCTCCGCCAGGCGGGGACCGAGGACGAAACGCCCCTGGGCGTCCCGGTGGACCAGCCGGTGATACTCCAGCGCGACGGCGAGCCGGTGGGCCGTCGGCCTGGCCAGTCCGGTGGTCTGCACCAGGCTGGCCAGCGAGGCGGGGCCGGCCTCCAGTGCGTTCAGAACCCGAACAGCTTTGTCGAGTACGCCGACTCCGCTAGAGTTGTCCATACCTCGATATTGCAGTCTTGAAATATGAGATGCAAGTTCGGGGCCCGATTCCGGCGCACCACCCGTGCCCGGAGCGGGCCGGGTAGACCGGCACAGGCAGCGGCATAGACCGGTCGATGAGGGGGGACCACCCGGCCCGTCACCTCGGGGGCTGAAGGCCGTTTCCCGCAGACGTCCCAGACGACTTTCCAGACGAGTTTTCCAGACGACAAAGCACGTGACGGATCAGGTGAGGTGGAGCTCATGGGCCGGACACTGGCCGACAAGGTCTACGACGCGCACGTCGTGCGGCGTGCCGAGGGCGAGCCGGACCTTCTGTACATCGACCTGCACCTGGTGCACGAGGTCACCAGCCCGCAGGCGTTCGACGGACTGCGCATGGCCGGCCGCAAGGTCCGCCGGCCGGACCTGACCATCGCCACCGAGGACCACAACGTCCCCACCCAGAACCTGCTGGCCCCCATCGCCGACCCGGTCTCGCGCACCCAGGTGGAGACGCTGCGCAAGAACGCCGCCGAGTTCGGCATCCGGCTGCACCCCATGGGCGACGAGGGCCAGGGCATCGTCCACGTCATCGGCCCGCAGCTCGGGCTGACCCAGCCCGGCATGACGGTGGTGTGCGGCGACTCCCACACCTCCACCCACGGCGCCTTCGGCGCGCTGGCCTTCGGCATCGGCACCAGCGAGGTCGAGCACGTCCTGGCCACCCAGACCCTGCCGCAGATCAAGCCCAAGAACATGGCCGTCACGGTCAACGGCACGCTGCCGGTCGGGGTCACCGCCAAGGACCTGATCCTGGCCATCATCGCCAAGATCGGCACCGGCGGCGGCCAGGGCCACATCATCGAGTACCGCGGCGAGGCCATCCGCGGCCTGTCGATGGAGGGCCGCATGACGGTCTGCAACATGTCCATCGAGGCCGGCGCCCGCGCCGGCATGATCGCCCCGGACGAGACCACCTTCGCCTACCTCAAGGGCCGCCCGCACGCCCCCAAGGGCGCCGAGTGGGACAAGGCCGTCGAGTACTGGAAGTCGCTGCGCACCGACGACGACGCGGTCTTCGACAAGGAGGTGGTGATCGACGCCTCCACCCTGACCCCGTACGTCACCTGGGGCACCAACCCCGGCCAGGGGCTGCCGCTGAGCGAGTCGGTGCCCGACCCGGCCTCGTTCGAGGACCCGATCGAGCGGCAGGCCGCCGAGCGCGCCCTGGAGTACATGGGGCTGACCCCCGGCACCCCGCTGCGCGACATCAAGATCGACACCGTGTTCGTCGGCTCGTGCACCAACGGCCGCATCGAGGACCTGCGGGCCGTCGCCGAGGTGCTCAAGGGCCGCAAGGTCGCCGACGGGGTGCGCATGCTCATCGTCCCCGGCTCCATGAAGGTCAAGGCCCAGGCCCAGGAGGAGGGGCTGGATGAGATCTTCAAGGCCGCCGGCGCCGAGTGGCGGGAGGCCGGCTGCTCGATGTGCCTGGCGATGAACCCCGACAAGCTCTCCCCGGGCGAGCGCAGCGCCTCCACCTCCAACCGCAACTTCGAGGGCCGGCAGGGCCCCGGCGGGCGCACCCACCTGGTCTCGCCCGCCGTCGCTGCGGCCACCGCCGTCACCGGCCGCCTGACCGCGCCCGCCGACCTGTGAGCGTCCCGATCCGAACGCAAACCGACCTGGAGACCCGTCGCGATGGAAGCCTTCACCGTCCACACCGGCCGCGGCGTGCCGCTGCGGCGCAGCAACGTCGACACCGACCAGATCATCCCCGCCGTCTGGCTCAAGCAGGTCAGCCGCACCGGCTTTGAGAAGGGCCTGTTCTCGGCCTGGCGCCAGGACCCGTCCTTCGTGCTGAACCAGCCGCAGTACCAGGGCGCCACCATCCTGATCGCCGGCCCGGACTTCGGCACCGGCTCCTCCCGCGAGCACGCGGTGTGGGCGCTGCAGCAGTACGGCTTCCGCGTGGTGATCTCCCCGCGCTTCGGCGACATCTTCCGCAACAACGCCACCAAGATGGGGCTGCTGCCGGTGGTGCTGCCCACCGAGACCGTCGAGACGCTGTGGGAGACCGTCGAGCGCGACCCGGCCACCGAGATCACCGTGGACCTGGAGGCCCGCCAGGTGCGCGCCGCCGGCCTGACCGCCGGCTTCGACATCGACGACTACACCCGCTGGCGGCTGATGGAGGGCCTGGACGACATCGGGCTCACGTTGCGCCACGCCGACGAGATCGCCGCCTACGAGCAGCGCCGCGCCTCCTGGCTGCCGGTCACCCTCTGACGCCGCCCGAGCCGGGACGAGGCGCCCTTGGAGGGGGCTCGGCGCACGAGCGCGTTCCCCGCAGAGGACAATCCTGTGGGGAACGCGCTCGACGGCTTTTGGGGGCGGTTGCGTGAGCACACCACGGACCTCGCCGGGCGGCCCGCCGTGGGCGGGGCCGCAGTGGGAGGATCCCCTGCTGACCCGGCTGGCCCACCGGCTGCGGGAGGCCCACCGCATGATCGCCCCGCTGCCGCCGGAGCCCAGGCGCCGGCTGATCCGCCACCTGCTGACGATCACGGATCTGGCCAAACGGGACTGCGAGCTGGCCGATCGCAGGTTGCAGGCATTCTTGGCCGATTTCCGGGAACGGGTAGGTGCGCAGGGTGACCAAGCGGATACTTCCAGTTCGCTGATCTCGTCGGAGACCCCGTAGAACGACGAAATCGCCTGCGACACGGGAAGTATTGCTTGCAGGTGATTGTTTCCCTGCCCCACGTCCCCTAGTTTCGTGCGGGCAAGGGGGGAACCGGAGGAGTAACCCAATGAACAAGCGTGAGCTGGTCGACGCCATCTCGGAGCGGCTGGGCAGCAAGAAGGCCGCGGCGGAGGCCGTCGACGCGATCTTGGAGACGATCCAGAACGCCGTCGCCAAGGGCGACAAGGTCGCCATCACCGGGTTCGGTTCGTTCGAGAAGGCCGAGCGGCCCGCCCGCACGGCCCGCAACCCGGCGACCGGCAAGACCATCGAGGTCCCGGCCACGTCGGTGCCCAAGTTCCGGGCAGGTTCGGACTTCAAGAACCTGGTCGCCGGCAAGAAGTAGAACACCCCAGCAAGCCCGTACGCCCGGGGTCCGTGCCGTGCACGGGCCCCGGGCGCGTGCATACCGGGGGAGGGCCCGCGCCGGCGGCTACCCTTGCGGCATGGCGGACAGAGTGCGGATGCAGGCGACGGTCGGCGGCTACGACGCGGCGACGCAAAGCGGCACCGTGCTGCTGGACGACGGAACCGAGCTGGCCTTCGACGCCCGGGCGTTCGCCGCCGGGGGCCTGCGGCTGCTGCGGCTGGGACAGCGGGTCAACCTGGCCGTCGAGGACGGGCGGATCACCGCCGTCACCCTCTCGACGTTTCCGCTCCCGGACTGAAGGCGGGCATGCGAGCCGCCAGAGCGGCCGTGCGCGGGCCCGTTCCCAGCGCCAGAGCGGCCCGCAGGTCGCCGGGGGTGTCCACGTCCCTGCGCAGGCTGTCCAGGCCCTCTATGGCCAGCTCACGGGCTCCCTGGGCGGCGTGCCGGGCGCGCGAGCCCGGCCCGAAGGCGGGCGAGAACGGCACGCCGGGCCGCACCGCGTACAAGGTGGTGCCCACGCCCTGGGCGTCGGCGACGAACGACTCGGCGAAGCCGGCGGCGGCCGCCAGCGCACGCCCCAGCTCCGCCGGGCGCAGCGCCGGCAGGTCCGCCGACATGGCGCCCACCCCGGCCCGCGGCCGGGCCGCCCGGGCCAGCGCCGCCCCGTGGGCCAGCGCCGGGTTCAGCCCGCAGTCCGGCTCGTCCGGCACCACCCGCGCCCCCAGCGCCGACAGCTCCGCGGCGGCCAGCGGATCGTCGGTGACCACGATCACCTCGGCGACCGCCGCGCAGCGCAGCGCCGCGGCCACGGTGTCGGCCGCCACCGCCAGCGCCAGCGCCTGGCGCAGCGGCCCGGCCGCCTCGGCCATCCGGGTCTTCGCCCTGGCCAGCGGCTTGACCGGAAGCACCAGGGACCATGTGAGTTCAGCGTCATGCGACGTTTCAACAGCCATCTCAACTCGACACTACGCGCCGTCACCGGCGACACTGGGGGACCACCCCGTTGCCGTGCGCTCCGGCGGGGTCACGTTCTAGGAAGGCAGTCATGAGTTACGGCTACTCGCCGCGCTGGCGGTTGCTCACAATCGCGGTACTGCGCCCCCTGCTGTTCGGCATGCTCAAGCGGGACTGGCGCGGCCAGCACAACGTGCCGGCCGAAGGCGGAATGATCGTGGCCGCCAACCACCTGTCGTGGGCGGACCCCCTCGCCCTGGCCCACTACGTCTACGAGGCCGGGCGCTACCCGGTCTACCTGGCCAAGTCCCCGCTGTTTGAGACCCGGTTCATCGGAGCGGTGCTGCGCGGCACCGGACAGATCCCGGTCTACCGCGACAGCGTCGACGCCGCCATGGCGCTCAAGGCCGCCGAAGAGGCGCTGCGGGCCGGGCAGTGCCTGATGTTCTACCCCGAGGGCACCTGCACCCGGGACCCGAACCTGTGGCCGATGACCGGGCAGACCGGCGTGGCGCGCCTGGCCATCAGCACCGGCGTCAAGGTGCTGCCGGTCGCCCACTGGGGGGCGCACGAACTGCTGCCCTATGGCACCAAGAAGTTCCGCCCCTTCCCCCGCAAGACCATGCACGTCATCGCCGGGGAGCCGATCGACCTGTCCAAGTACGCCGACCAGCCGATGACCGCCACGGTGCTGCGCGAGGCCACCAATGAGATCATGAGAACGATCGCCGAACTGCTCGGTGAGCTGCGCGGCGAAGAGCCGCCCAAGGAGCTCTACGACCACAAGAAGGCGATCGCCGAACGCCGCCGGCGGGACGGGAAAGGGGCGGCCGCCTCCTGACCGGATCACCGGGTCCGGATCTTGGGGGGTTTGGGGGGCGTTCTTTGGGAGAGCGGACCGGACGGGCGCGATGCGGCCGTCCGGCCCTCCCCTTCGGATCCGAAGGCTCATCCCGGAGACGGGGTGAGGGGACCTCCCCGGCACAAGCAGGCAGCAGGCGAGAAGACGGAGTGGAGCATTGACCAAAGCGGCAGTACTGGGCGCGGGATCATGGGGAACGGTGTTCGCCAAGGTGCTCCACGACGCCGGTACCGAGGTCACGCTCTACGCCCGCCGCCCGGAGATCGCCGAGGCGATCAACCTCAGGCACGAGAACCCCGACTACCTGCCGGGCATCCAGCTGCCCGAGGGGCTGCGCGCCACGACCGACCTGGCCGAGGCGGTCGAGGGCGCCGACATCGTGGCGATCGCCGTGCCGAGCCAGACGCTGCGGGAGAACCTGCGCGTCTGGAGCCCGCTGCTGCCGCCGAAGGCCATCTTGGTCAGCCTGATGAAGGGCATCGAGCTGGGCACCGGGCGGCGGATGTCGGAGGTGATCGCCGAGATGACCGGCGCGTCCCCCGACCGGATCGCCGTGGTGTGCGGCCCCAACCTGGCCCGCGAGATCGGCGCCGGCCAGCCGGGCGCCGCGGTGGCCGCCTGCACCGACGAGGAGACCGCCAAACGGATCCAGGCGGCCTGCATGACCCCCTACTTCCGGGTCTACACCAACACCGACGTGGTCGGCTGCGAGCTGGGCGGGGCGGTCAAGAACGTCATCGCGTTGTGCGTGGGCATCGCCGTGGGCCTGGGCTTCGGCGACAGCACCCGGGCGCTGCTGATGACGCGCGGGCTGGCCGAGATCACCCGGCTGGGCGCCGCGCTGGGGGCCGACGAGCACACCTTCGCCGGGCTGGCCGGCCTGGGCGACCTGGTCGGCACCTGCAGCTCCCCGCTGTCGCGCAACCGCACCTTCGGGGAGAACCTGGGCCGCGGCATGACGTTGGAGCAGACCATCGCGGTGACCAAGCAGACCGCCGAGGGCGTCAAATCCTCTGAGGCGGTGCTGGAGCTGGCCCGCAAGCACAGCGTGGAGATGCCCATCACCGAGGTGGTGGCGCAGGTGATGCACCACGGGATGAGCATCTCCGAGGCGGCGTCGCTGCTGATGTCCCGCTCGCCCAAGCCGGAGCGCTACGGCCTGTGAGGCCGCGGCCCGCTCAGCGGCCGCGGTGCTCGGCCAGGGCGAGCTCGCACAGCCGCTCGCACAGCTCGGCGAAACCGATGCCCACCGCCGCCGCCGACTGCGGCATCAGGCTGGTGGCGGTCATGCCGGGCAGCGTGTTGGCCTCCAGGCACCACAGCCGGCCCTGCGCATCCAGCCGGAAGTCGATCCGGCTGTAGGAGCCCAGCTTGAGCGCCCGGTGCGCGGCCACCGCCAGGCGCTGCACCTCGGCGGCGGTCTCTGCCGGCAGGTCGGCGGGGAAGGTCTCCACCGCCCCGCCGACCTGGTACTTGCTCTGGTAGTCGAAGATCTCCCCCAGCTGCGGGACGATCTCCCCGACCGCCAGCGCCCGCCCGTCCAGCACCCCGACCACCAGCTCGCGGCCGGGCACGAACCGCTCGATCATCACCTCGTGGTCCCAGGCGGCGGCGGTGGCGATCGCCTCCTCCAGCTGCTCGGGCGCCTTGACCACGGTGAGCCCGATGGTGGAGCCCTGGGAGTTGGGCTTGACGATGGCCGGGAAGCCGATCCGCTCGGCCACCTCGGCGGCGGTGGCGGGCGCCATGATCCAGTCGGGGGTGGGCACGCCGGCCTGCCGGAACAGCCGCTTGGACATGTCCTTGTCCATCGCCACGGCGCTGCCCAGCACTCCGCTGCCGGTGTAGGGGATGCCGGCGGCCTTCAGCAGCGCCTGCAGGGTGCCGTCCTCGCCGGAGCCGCCGTGCAGCGCCAGGAACACCACGTCCACGCCGCGCAGCTCGCTGTCCTCGGCGGTCAGCCGGGCGGTCACCTCCGAGGCCGGGATGTCGTCCACTCCGGGCGGGTCGTAGGCGACGGTGGCGCTGACGAACGCCTCCACCTCCTGCGGGCTCAGCTTCCCCTTGGCGGTGTCGATGGCGATGACGTCGTGGCCGCGGTCGCGCAGTGCGGTGAACACCTGTGCGGCGCTGGCGATCGAAACCTCCCGTTCCGAGCTGGCGCCTCCGAACAACACGGCGATCCGCATCACGTCATCCTCGTCGCTGCTGTGTACTGGGCAAATGGACGTGCCCCCGCGTCCGCGCAGCAGCGTAGCAATGAGCGGGCCGCCCCACCTAGACGGACATTTCGGCCATTTCGGTCCCAGGGTGTGACCCCACGCCGTCAGTGAACACTGCCTTACTGACTTGTAAGTCCGTGGTAACGGCCTGGAAACAGGGGAGCGGGCACGATCGTCTCATCGTCACCGTCGCCCAGGAAGGAACGCACCTCTTGATGCTCTCGCCCACGGTGCCGCGGCCGCACGCGCCCGTCCCGGCCGCCGCGCAGGCGGTGCCCGGTCACAACCGCTGGCACCCCGACATCCCCGGGGTCGCGGAGGTGATCACCGGCGGTTCGGTCCGCCTGGAGTGCGAGGGCGCGCTGCCCGGTGACGAGGCCGTCCTGTGCGGCCCGATCGTGGTGGTCGGCGCCGAGCCCGGCGATGTGATCGTGGTGGACGTCCTGGCCCTGGGCCGCCGCGACGGGCGGCATGCGCCCGGCGCTCACCCCGGGGTCATCGGCTGCGCCCCGGCCCCGCACAGCGTGCGGCGGGCAAGGCGCTCTCCCGTCTCCCGCCCCGAGGGCGTCATCCTCGGCAGGGTCCGTCCCGGCCTGCGCGGCTATGAGCAGGTGGCGGCGGAGGCGGTGCCGACGACCCTGCGCGGCCGTGAGATCGTCGACTGCGCGGTCGCCCCGCTGACCGCCGGCTCGCGGATCCTGCTGCCGGTCCACGTCCGCGGCGCCAAGCTCTCAGTGGGGGACCTGCACTTCCCCTCGCCCGAGGCCCCCGACTGCCCGGGGTCCGCCATGCCCGGCTGGATCGACCTGCGGGTCAATCTGACCAAGCGGGGCGTGGAGCGCTTCGGCGTCACCGGCCCCATGCTGATGCCCGGCCCGGACGCCGCCTGACCATCAGCCCGGATTCCCCAGCGCGGCCAGCGCGAGCTCCACCTCCCGGCCGAAGGCCTCCGCCTCGGGCCGCCCCCACTGCTGCAGGGCCGACCGGCGGCTCGCCAGCATCGGCTCCTGCGGCAGCGCCGCCACCGCCTCGGCCAGCCGCAGCGCCTCATCCAGCGCCCGCCCCGGCTCCACCAGCCGGTTGAGCAGCCCCCAGCCCATGGCCTCGGCGGCCGGCACCCGGCGCGCCGTCACGATCATCTCCAGGGCCCGGGCGTGCCCGATCAGCCGCGGCAGCCGCACCGTCCCGGCGTCCATGGACGGCAGCCCGTGCACCAGGTTGAGCAGGCCGAACTCGGCGGTGGCGGAGGCGACCCGCAGATCGCACCACAGCGCCAGCTCCAGCCCGCCCCCGAAACAGGGACCCTCGATCGCCGCGATGACCGGCTTGGCCGGCGCGGCCCGGGTGACCCGCATCGGCGGGGCCTGGCGCGTGGGCACCGGAAACTCCCCGGCGGCGATCGCCTTCAGGTCGTTGCCCGCACAGAACGTCCCGCCGGCCCCGGTCAGCACCGCCACCCGGGCCCGCCCGTCCCGTTCGAAGGCGGCGAACACCTCGGCGATCCGGTCCGCCATGGGCCCGTCCACCGCGTTGCGCCGTTCGGGCCGATCCAGCGTCACGATCCGGACGTGCCCCCGGTCCTCGATGCGTACCGCCATGGCGCCCGCCTTTCTATCTAGATCGATCGTCATATTAGATAGATCGATCTAGTGCCGGCAAGCACTACCCTTGGCCCCATGGACACCCGGCGCCGGTTGCTGGAGGCGAGCGCCCAGCTCTTCCGCTCCCAGGGCTACACCGGAACCGGCCTCAAGCAGATCACCGCGGCCGGCCAGGCCCCCTGGGGCTCCCTCTACCACTTCTTCCCCGGCGGCAAAGAGCAGCTGGGCGTGGAAGCCGTCACCCACTCCGGCGCCCGCTACCTCAAATTGTTCGACCGGGTCTTCACCCGCGCCGGCGCCGACATCGTCCGCACGGTGGCCGACTTCTTCCAGCTCAGCGTGCAGGCCCTGGAAGACTCCGACTACGCCGACGGCTGCCCCATCGCCACCGTCGCCCTGGAGACCGCCTCCACCAGCGAACCCCTCCGCCACGCCTGCGCCGAGGTCTTCGCCTCCTGGCAGACCGCCGTGACCCGCCGCCTGACCGCCGCCGGCATCCCCGAAACCAAGGCCGCCGACCTGTCCACCTACGTCCTCGCCGCCTTCGAAGGCGCCATCCTCCTCAGCCGCACCGCCCGCGACACCCGCCCTTTGCACGTCACATCTGAAATCGTCACCACGACCCTCCGCCGCTCCCTCCAGGAGACCGAGCACCTCTCGAGCGATCCGTCCCGATCCCCGGAACGTTCCTGATCACACGGCGAAACACCTGCCCAGGACATCGCCAGGACGTCGCAAAACACCCACATAGAGGGCAGTCCCATAGCGCCCGCGAAAACCCGTTGCCCTGTCTTCCTTTCTCCTGGCACTGTTGTGAACGTCGCCTCACCGAGAACTACGACGGGACCGAGAGAGGAGGACCGGCCATGCCCCAGCTACTTCGCCGACTGCCTGGGACGTCCCTTGCCCGCCACGGCCGGTCCCTGGCGCACTGAGCCTTCTGCACCTTCTCCACACGGCGATCCACTCACTGTGCCGTCCTAAAGGCTCAGAACTCATCCCGGCCGCGACAATCGCGAGCGACTCCTCTCCCAGATCTACGCGGCTCTACTCCAACAGGCAGAGAGGCCACTTTCAGAAAGTGGATGTTCCGGGTTCGACTCCCGGGAGCCGCACCAGGCCCTCGTAGTCCAACCGGCAGAGACGCTTCGTCGAGAGCGAAGAGGCTGCAGGTTCGAATCCTGCCGAGGGCACTGTGGCAAGGGTTCTCTTGGCCGCGCGGTATGTCGCCGGGCTCTGGATCCATGGTGGGCGGCCCTCGTGCAAGGGAAGCCGAATTCAGAGGGCCGCCAGGAATCGGGGCAGGCGCCGGGCGACCTCGTCGGCGTTCCACGCTCAGGTCGTGGCCGGTCTTTGCGGCCTTAAGTCAGGTGGGCGCCGGGAGTGCGGCGGTCATGCGCTGGGCGGCGCCGCAGACGGCTCAGGGGGATCTGTTCGTGGAACGGCCATCGATAATCGATGGCCTCGGTGCAGATCAGGTGCATATCATTCCAATGCCCGCAGCAAGCGGTTGGAAGACCGTTTCCGGGGCGGCGCCGACGTGGGAGAGTCGGGCCTGTCTGTAAAACAGGTGCTTTTGCTGAGCGGGTTCGAATCCCGCCCGCCCCACTTTCTTCTGTGAGAGGGATCGCAGTCTGGTCCCAAGGGCTCTGTGCCGGCCGGCGGTCACGTCGCCACGATCGCACTTGGGGTTCGCGAAGTTCTCCCGTACAAGAAGACCCACACGGTGAAATCGGGTTCCACGGTCTGAGTTCCTGCTCTCGCCCATCGATGCCCATCCGGTGGACGGCGAGAAGGGCGGCGGCAACCGGGGGCGGCCCCCGGAGGGTGCGTGGACGCCGTCGGCATGTCCCTCCGCCGCGGCCACTGGATCGACTCCCATGCACCGGAGACACACCGGCGTCCCAAAGGTTGCTTCATGAGCCGGGGGTCCAGCGGGTGTCCGGACGGGAGTGCAGGGGGCGGGACGAAGGCCATGGCTGGGTAACGTGAAGGTGTGCGGCTTACGAAGTTCACGGACCTGGCCCTGCGAATCTCCATGCGGCTGGCGGTCGCCGATCCCGCAGAGGTCTACACCACCAAACAGGTGGCCGAGGCCGTGGGCGCGCCGTACACGCATGTGGCCAAGGTGGTCAGCAGGCTGCAGCACCTGGGCGTGCTGGAGGCCAGGCGGGGGCGCGGCGGCGGGCTGGTGCTGACCGAGCGCGGCCGCGACGCCTCGATCGGCTGGCTGATGCGCGAGCTGGAGGGCTACGGGGATGTGGCGGGCTGCGAGGACTCGCCGCCCTGCCCGCTGCGCGCCGCCTGCCGGCTGCGCGGCGCGCTGAGCCGGGCCCAGGAGGCCTTCTATGCGGCGCTCGACCCGGTGACGGTGCGGGAGCTGGTGGAGGCGCCTTCCGCGCCGGTGTTCGTCGACCTTCTCGAGCGACGAGTCTGAGGTCACACCCACCCCGGTACTGACAGCCGGCAAGGCGCGGCGATAATACGAGTATCAGATTCCTATTTGGAGGAGCTCGATGCTGTCCGCCAAATCCGCAGACATCGTCCGCGCCACCCTGCCCGCCGTGGCCGGAGCCATCGAGGACATCACCCCCGTGTTCTACGGCAAGATGTTCTCCGCCCACCCCGAACTGCTCCGCGACCTGTTCAACCGGGGCAACCAGGCCAGCGGCGAACAGGCCCGGGCACTGGCGGGCTCGATCGCGGCGTTCGCCCGGATGCTGCTGGAACACCCCGACCGGCGTCCGGACGTGATGCTGTCGCGGATCGCGCACAAGCACGCCTCCGTGGGCATCACCGCCGACCAGTACCCGATCGTCCACCGGCACCTGTTCGCCGCCATCGCCGAGGTGCTCGGCGACGCGATCACCCCCGAGGTCGCCGCCGCCTGGGACGAGGTCTACTGGCTGATGGCGGGAGCCCTGATCGCGGCCGAGGCCAGGCTGTACGCCCAGGCCGGGGTGGCCGACGGGGACGTGTGGCGGCCCTGGAAGGTGGTCGGCCGCCTGGAGGAGACCCCCGAGGTGACGACGTTCATGCTGCGCCCGGCCGACCGGGCGCCCAGCCCGCCGTTCCGGCCCGGCCAGTACGTGTCGGTGCGCGTCCCGCTGCCGGACGGCGCCAACCAGATCCGCCAGTACAGCCTCTCGTGCGCCCCCAACGGCACCGACCGGTGGATCTCGGTCAAGCGGGTGGCCGGCACCGCCACCACCCCGGCCGGCGAGGTCTCCAACTGGCTGCACGACAACGTCCGCGAAGGCGACGTGCTCACCGTCAGCGTCCCCTTCGGCGACACCGTGCTCGACGACGGCCAGTCACCGGTGCTGCTGGCCTCCGCCGGCATCGGCTGCACCCAGACCATCAGCATGCTCGCCCACCTGGCCAACACCGGCTCCCCGCGCCGGGTCATCGTCGTGCACGCCGACCGCAGCCAGGACACCCACGCCTTCCGCACCGAGCTGGACCTGCTGGTGGCCAAGCTCCCCGACGCGCAGGCGCACGTCTGGTACGAGCGGCCGGCGGGGGAGTGGCCCGCCGAACGGACCGGCCTGGCCGACCTGTCCGGCATCGACCTCCCCCAGGACGTCCGCGCCTACCTGTGCGGCCCGCTGCCGTTCATGCGCGCCGTCCGCTCCCACCTGCTGGACCGGGGCGTGCCGCCGTCCCGCATCCACTATGAGGTCTTCGGGCCCGACCTGTGGCTGGCCGACGCCTGAGCCGGCACCAGACCCAGCTGCTGGGCGCGCAGCCCCGCCTGGAAACGGGAGCGCGCGTCCAGCAGCTTCATCAGCCCGGCGACCCGGCGGCGGTAGGTCCGCAGCGACATCCCCAGCCGCCGGGCGGCGGCCTCGTCGGTCAACCCGGCCGCGAGCATGCCCAGGATCCGGCGCCCCTCCTCGTCGGGCATCGGCGGCCGGGCCCGGCGGTAGGCGGCCAGATCGATGGCCGACTCCCAGGCCGCCTGGTACAGCGCACGGATCCCGCGCACCACGTCCGGTGAGCGCACCACGGTGAAGCTGCGCACTCCCCGCTCGATGGGGCCGGCCAGCACCGCCGCCCGCCCGTCCACCAGGATCGTCTCCTGCGGCAGCCCGGCGGGGCAGATCCGCACCTGCGCACCCCGGGCGGCCAGCTCCACCAGGTGCCGTTCGGACTCCTCATCGGCCACGGCGAGCGGGCTGTAAAGCTTGCGGGCGCGCAGGGCGGGCGCCCGGCGGTGCCGCTCGGCCACGATCTCCTCGCGCGCCCCCGGCAACGCCCAGGTCCGCAGGTCGGCGGCGGCGCAGGCGAAGTCCTCCGCGGCGGCGGCCAGCAGCGGCCCCGCCCGTTCCACCAGCTCCCGTTCGCCCCGCAGGACGACGTTGCGGTCCGGATCGGCCGTCATCGGAACCAGTCTGCGGCAATGTGGCAGCAAGCTGCCATCGCCTCGCCTCCCGCCCCGTCCCCGCCGAGGCTGGGGGCCATGCGGAACGAGCACTGGAACCTCGGCGGAGACCTGCAGATCACCCGGATGGGCTTCGGCGCGATGCGGCTGCCCGCCAAGAGCTGGGACGGCCCCGCCGGAGACCGCGACACCGCCCTGGCGGTGCTGCGCCGGGCCGTGGAACTGGGCGTCACCCACATCGACACCGCCGCCTTCTACACCTACGGGGACCTGGCGGCCAACGAACTCATCCGCCAGGCACTGCACCCCTACCCGGAAGGGCTGGTCATCGCCACCAAGGTCGGGCCGCGACTGGATGAGCGGGGACGGCCCTCGGGCGAGCAGACCGCGGGCGAGCTGCGCGCCTCCGTCGAACGCAACCTGCGGGAACTGGGCGTCGACCGCCTCGACCTGGTGTACCTGCGGGTCGGCGGGCTGGGCGGGCCACCGGCCGGATCCATCGCCGACCGGTTCGCCGCGCTGGCCGCCCTCCGGGACGAGGGCCTGATCCGGCACCTGGGCGTCAGCAACGTCAGCGCCGCCCACCTGGCCGAGGCCCGCGCCATCGCCCCCGTCGCCGCCGTGCAGAACAGATACGCGCTGACCGCCCGCGAAGACGACCCGCTGGTGGACGAGTGCACCCGCGCGGGCATCGCCTACGTGCCGTTCTTCCCGCTGTGGGGCCTGCCCGACGAACGCGCCGCCAAGGTCGCCGCCCGGCACGGCGCCACCGCCGCCCAGATCATGCTGGCCTGGCTGCTGGCGCGCTCCCCGGCGATCCTGGCCATCCCCGGCACCTCCTCCCTGCGCCACCTGGAGGAGAACATGGCGGCGACCCGCATCCGGCTCACCGCCGAAGACCTCGCCGAACTCGGCGGGTGAGCCGCTCAGGCCAGGCAGCGCAGCGCGGTGCGCAGGGCGGACGGCAGCGGATGGTCATCGGGCAGCCGGGCGACGGTGGCCGCGATGAACTCCCCCCGCGACAGGTCGGCGCTCTGCTCGCCCAGCCGCACCCGGTAGCGGTCGCCGATCTGCTCCACCCGAACCGGGGTCTTCTTCTCGCTCAATGCGAACAACCCCACCCGGGCGCGCCACTCCGACCGGCCCGGCTCCTCCTCCGCGGCGACCGGCACCCCCACGTCGTCGGCGTGCGTGGCGTACTCGGAGCTGTAGTGGAAGGTCTGCAGGCCCACCGGATACTCCCCGACCATGGTGAGCAGCGTGGCGTCCATGCCGCGTTCGCGCATGCGCCGCCGGGTGTCGCCGTTCTTGTCGCGCCACTCCTGCAGCACCTGCTCCACCGGCACCTGCCGGCGGGTGGCCACGCACCATTCGTTGAAGGAGGTCAGGTCGTTCACCCCCTCTTTCTCCAAGGCGGCGAACAACCCGGCCAGGTCGCCGTCCAGGCAGGCCTGGTTGTACAGCTCCTCCCCGGCCAGATGCCCCAGCACGTCCCGCACGGACCAGCCCGCGCACCGCGACGGGCGGTTCCACTCCTGCTCGGTGAGCCCGCTGAAGTACGCCTCCAGCCGGGCCGCCTCGGCGTCGAAGATGTCGAACGGATCGAGGCCTTTCAGCGGCGTGACGTCCATCACTCCAATCTACGCCGCGCCCGGACGGAGCCCTCCGCTACAGCTCGCCCTCCGGTTTCTCGGGGATGGTGGTCTTGATGGCCTCACCCAGCTCGATCAGCACGTCCCCGGCCGGCTCGTACTTGGCCGGGACGGTCACCTCCACGTAGGCCTGCCGGCCGACCGCGGTGTAGGTCACCGGCCGGCCCTCCGGGTAGGGGAACCAGTGGATCCCGTTGACGGTGACCAGCTGGGCGTCCGGCCGCATCTGCGGCGGCCTGGGCACCCCGCAGCGCAGCGCGATCGCCGGCGACCCCCAGGCGGCGGTCAGCGGCGACTCCGGGGAGGTGTCGCGCCGTGGCTGTCCGTGCACCCGCTCCGGCAGCCGAAGCCCCGCGCACAGCCGCGCCGACGCCGCGTCCGGGCTCGGCACCGGCACCCGTACCGCCTCGTCCCCGCAGCCGGCCAGCGTCGACGCGGCCAAGGCCAGCGTCAGCGCCGAGGCCGGCGCCCGGCGCCTAGATGTGGACGATGGGACACGTGAGCGTACGGGTGATCCCCTCCACCGTCTGAATCTGCGCGACGACGAGCTTGCCCAGCTCGTCCACATTGCGCGCCTCCGCTCGCACGATGACGTCGTATGGTCCGGTCACGTCCTCCGCCTGGGTCACTCCCGGGATTCCCGCGATTTCGCGGGCGACATCGGCTGCCCTGCCTACCTCGGTCTGGATGAGGATGTAGGCCTGCACCATCACGTCCTCCCCGGGCGGAGAAAAAGCCGTTGGACCGCTCACCGTATCGTGGGGGCCGCAAAGTGGGGGAGACGCCCCCGGCAAAACCACGGCCCGGCAGGACGGCAGGTGGACGAGCAGGTACCCGCGACCATCGGTGAACTGGGGGAGTTCGCCCTCATCGAGCGCTTGACGGCCCGGCTGCCGCAGGGGCCGCGGATCGCCCTGGGGCCCGGCGACGACGCGGCGGTGATCGCCGCGCCCGACGGGCGGGTGGTGGCCACCACCGACCTGCTGGTGGAGGGACGGCATTTCCGGCGCGACTGGTCGGGGCCGTATGAGATCGGCTGCAAGGCCGCCGCGCAGAACCTCGCCGACGTGGCGGCCATGGGCGCCCGGCCGACCGCGGTGCTGCTGGGCCTGGCCGCGCCCCCCGGCACCGACCTGGAGTGGGTGCTGCGGGTGGTCGACGGGCTGCGGGACGAGTGCGCGCGGGCCGGGGCCTCGGTGGCCGGCGGTGACGTGGTGCGGGCCCCGCAGATCACATTGGCGGTGACCGCGCTGGGCGACCTGGGCGGCGGCCGTCCGCTGACCCGCGCGGGCGCCCGGCCCGGCGATGTGGTGGCGGTGTGCGGCCGGCTGGGCTTCGCCTCGGCCGGGCTGGAGGTGCTGGCCGCCGGCGGGGACGGCCCCGCCGAACTGGTGGAGGCCCACCGCAGGCCCCGTCCTTTTTATGAGGCGGGCCCCCAGGCCAGGGAGCTGGGCGCCACCGCGCTGGTGGACGTCAGCGACGGCCTGGTGCAGGACCTGGGGCACATCGCGGCCGCCAGCGGGGTGCGCATCGATCTGGACGGGGCCGCTTTGCCGGTGCCGGAAGTGCTCGGCCCCGATGGGCTGCGCCATGTGCTGACCGGCGGGGAGGACCACGCCTTCGCCGGGACCTTCCCTCCCGGCACCGCGCTGCCCGGTGCGTGGACCGTGGTGGGCGGGGTGAGCGCCGCGGCCGGTGACGGCCCCGCCGTCACGGTGGACGGCCGTCCCTGCGCCGCCGCCGGCTGGGATCACTTCCGCTCCTGACCGCACGGAGCCCGCCGGCGGTGAGTGTGATGAAAAGGCGGTAGGGGATTGCCGCTCCTGTGGGCGCGCTTGGTCGCGCTTTGGTATACCTTCCTCTGACTCGAAGAGGACGGAATGGGACGACACACCAAGCTGCCCGAGGGCGATGAAGCCCCCGGCGAGGAACTCCGGCCAGAGCGTTCGCGACGCAGTTGGGGCAAAACGCTGGTCTCGGTACCGCTGCTGCCGATGTTCGCCCTGGTGATCGCCATCGGGGTCGTCTCCTATGCATGGGCCACTTCGCAGATCTCCCTGAACTTCGCCGGTGGCCCACCGCAGCAGGCGCAGGCGGACGCCGGCAGGGACCAGATCCAGCGCCAGGCCCCCGGCGACCAGGTCAGCGGCGAGGGCGGCCGGCGCGGGGTGCTGATCGCCTTCCGCGTCGCCCGCAGGCTGCCCGATGGCTTCACCGGCACGGTGACCATCGCCAACCGCACCAGCCGGCCGATCGACGGCTGGCTGCTGGGCTTCAAGTTCCCCAAGGCCGAGGTGCTGACGCTGGCCAACGCGTCCGTCATCAAAAAGGGGCAGGTCACCTGGGTGCGCAACCCGGCCGATGCGCCGTCGCTGGCGCCCGGCGCCAGCATCCGGCTGACCTTCACCGCCAGCGGCACCGCCACCCGGCCCTCGGTGTGCAAGTTCAACCGGGCCGACTGCAGGCTGGTCTGAGGCGGCCCCACGGCGGCCGGGTGATCGCTCGTCCCGGTTGACTAGGGTGAACTTCATGAATCACACCCCCTCGACCACCCCCGCCCGAGTGCTCACCATCGCCGGATCCGACTCCGGGGGAGGGGCCGGCATCCAGGCCGACCTGAAGACCATGCTCGCCCTCGGCGTGCACGGCATGAGCGTCATCGCGGCGGTGACCGCGCAGAACTCCCTCGGCGTGCAGGGTTACTGGGAGCTGCCGCCCGAGGCGGTGCGGGCCCAGCTGGACTCGGTGCTGTCCGACATCGGCGCGCAGGCGGTCAAGACCGGCATGCTGGCCTCGCCCGTCCTGGTGGAGACCGTGGCCGAGGTGCTGGCCGGCCTGGACGTGCCCGTGGTGGTGGACCCGGTCGGCGTCTCCAAGCACGGCGACCCGCTGCTGGCCCCCGAGGCGGTCGAAGCGGTGCGCGACCGGCTGCTGCCCACCGCCACCGTGGTGACCCCCAACCTGTGGGAGGTCGAGCAGCTCACCGGGATCAAGGTGGTGGACGAGGCGGGGATGCGCCGCGCCGCCGAGGCCGTCAAGGAGCTGGGCCCCCGCTGGGCGCTGATCAAGGGCGGGCATCTGCCCGGCGAGCCCGCCGATCTGCTGTTCGACGGCGAGCGCGAGTACCGCTTCAGCGCTCCCCGGCACGACAACCGGCACACTCACGGCACCGGTTGCACGCTGGCCTCGGCCATCGCCTGCCATCTGGCGCTGGGGGAGGACGTGCCCACCGCGGTCCGGCTGGCCAAGGAGTACGTCACCGGGGCCATCGCGGCCGGCTTCCCCCTGGGCTCGGGCATCGGCCCGGTCCACCACGGCTGGCGGCTTCCCCGATGAGCGGCACTTCAAACATGCCGAAGGTAAAAGATTCGAACATCGGTTGCGCGTAAGGGTAAAGCCGAAACATCCTTCATATATGGCCCGGAACCCGATGGGGTCATTGGAGGACACACCCATGGCGACTCAAGCGCCATCCGGACACCTGGAGGAACTGGCCGGCCGACTGAGCCGTGAGGGGATCTACACCCGGCTGGAGGAGCCGCTCGGCAAACCGCCGATCCTGCACGTCCTCAACCCGCAGCTGCCCGCGGCGGAGGAGCCGGTGATCGTCGAGTCGACCGGCGATGAGGCCTGGTTCTGGTGGGCCTGGGCGGAGCGGATCGCCCCCGCGCGTGACCTCGACACCGCCGTGAGCGGGATTCGCCGCGTGCTCGGCCTCGCAGCCTGAGACCACCCGTTCCACGAAACGAGCCACTTTCCTCCCCGGGACGATGCCCCGGCCGGCTGCTTCCATCCCCCTGCCGGCCGGGGCATCGCCGTGCCCGGACGTGAGCACGCGCAACCCCCGGCCTCCCGCCTGCGAGGGAATGAGCTGCGGCGGGCGCCGCGGCCGTCCCGGCGCCGAGAACTCCGCCCGCGGCGTCCTCCGGTGCGCCCGCGCCGCGGCCGGCCGGTGTTCTCCCTGGTCACAGCGGGAAACATGACAAGACTCCGACGCGGTGACAGCAGGCTCGGCGAGCGCGCCGGCCCCCCTCACCTGGTGGCTGATTCGCGCACTCGAACGCGGGTCGGCTAACCTGACTTGGCGCGCCCGCCAGGGGCGCCATCGGCAAGCGTCCGATCAGGGCGCCCTCACAGCATCGACACTTCTTGGAGTTTCCCGTGGCTTCCGTTTGCGACGTCTGCGGCAAGGGACCCGGTTTCGGCATGCGCGTCTCCCACTCGCACCGCCGCACCTCACGCCGCTGGAACCCCAACATCCAGCGGGTGCGCGCCGTCGTCAACGGTGCGACCAAGCGCATCAACGCCTGCACCTCGTGCATCAAGGCCGGCAAGGTGACCCGCCCGGCCGTCTGAAGACGCCGCTTTCGCGACCGACCGGCAGACCCACCGGCCCACCGGTGGGTCCGCACGCATGCCCGGCACGGGTCCCCGGCCGCCGGTCTCGTCCGCCCGTCTCCGTCGGCGGGGCGCGATAGAAAGTAGGGCGTGGCGAAACTCGACGAGCCGTTGCGCAACCTGCTGGGCGCCAAGACCGCCAAGGTGCTGGCGAGCGGCCTGGAGCTGCACACGGTCGGAGACCTGGTGCACCACTACCCGCGGCGCTACGCCCAGCGCGGGGAGCTGACCGACCTGGACGGTCTGGTCGACGGCGAGCACGTCACCGTCATGGCCGAGGTGACCAAGGTCCAGGGCCGCACCATCCCCCGCTCGCCCGGCTACCTGCTGGAGGTCACCGTCAGCGACGGGCACGGCACCCTCAAGCTCACCTTCTTCGGGCGCAAGGGCGCCTGGCGGGCCGAAAAGGAGCTGTCCCCGGGGGTGCGCGGGCTGTTCTCCGGCAAGGTCACCACCTACCGGCCGCGCGGCGGCGGCCGCCCGCAGCGCCAGCTCACCCACCCGGAATTCCGGGTGCTGCCGGAGGAGGGGTCGGCGGGCGCGGCGGCCCGGGAGTTCGCCGAGGAGATCATCCCGATCTACCCCGCCACCAAGGGCCTGGAGTCCTGGAAGATCGAAGAGTGCGTCCAGATCGTGCTGGACCAGCTCGACCTCGGCCCCGACCCCATGCCCGGGCCGATCCTGCGGCGGCACGGCCTCATCGGCCTGGGCGAGGCCCTGCGCGGCATCCACAAGCCCCGCGACTGGGGCGAGCTGGAACGCGCCCGCCGCCGCCTGAAGTGGGACGAGGCGTTCGTGCTGCAGATCGCGTTGGCCCAGCGGCGCAAGGCGGCCAGTGCGCTGCCGGCCAAGCCCCGCCCGCGCGTCCGCGGCGGCCTGCTGGACGCCTTCGACGCCGCCCTGCCGTTCACCCTCACCGAGGGCCAGCTGCAGGTCGGCGAGGAGATCGCCGCGGACCTGTCCGGCGAGCACCCCATGCACCGCCTGCTGCAGGGCGACGTCGGCGCCGGCAAGACCGTGGTGGCGCTGCGGGCGATGCTGCAGGTCGTCGACGGCGGCGGGCAGGCGGCGCTGCTGGCGCCCACCGAGGTGCTCGCCCAGCAGCACTACCGCTCCATCACCGCCATGCTCGGCCCGCTGGCCGAGGCCGGCCGGCTCGGCGGCGCCGACAAGGCCACCCGCGTGGTGCTGCTGACCGGCTCCCAAGGCGCCAAGGCCCGCCGGCAGGCGCTGCTGGAGGCCGCCTCCGGCGAGGCCGGCATCGTGGTCGGCACCCACGCGCTGCTGCAAGAGCACGTCCAGTTCGCCGACCTGGGGCTGGTCGTGGTGGACGAGCAGCACCGCTTCGGCGTCGAGCAGCGGGACGCGCTGCGGGAGAAGGCCGCCGGCGGCCGCCCCCATGTGCTGGTGATGACCGCCACCCCCATCCCGCGGACGGTGGCGATGACGGTCTTCGGCGACCTGGAGACCTCCACGCTGTCCCAGCTGCCCAGCGGACGCGCCGAGATCAAGACCTTCGTGGTGCCGCCCGAGCGGCCCGCCTTCCTGGCCCGCACCTGGGAACGCATCCGCGAGGAGGTCGCCCAGGGCCGCCAGGCCTACATCGTCTGCCCCCGCATCGGCGCCCAGGAGGACGAGGAGGACGACGCCCCCACGCCCCCACCTGGCCCGGACGAAGAGGGCCGCCGCGCCCCGGTGGCGGTGCTGGACCTGCTGCCGCGGCTGGAGGAGGAGCTGCTGACCGGCCTGCGCATCGGGGTGCTGCACGGCAAGCTGCCCCCCGACGACAAGGACGCGGTGATGCGCCGCTTCGCCGCCGGGGAGATCGACGTCCTGCTGGCCACCACGGTCGTGGAGGTCGGGGTGGACGTGCCCAACGCCACCGTCATGGTGATCATGGACGCCGACCGGTTCGGGGTCTCCCAGCTGCACCAGCTGCGCGGCCGGGTCGGCCGCGGTTCGCTGCCGGGACTGTGCCTGCTGGTCACCGACGCCGAACCCGGCAGCCGCGCCCGGCAGCGGCTGGACGCGGTCGCCTCCACCACCGACGGCTTCGCCCTCTCCCGCCTGGATCTGGAACAGCGCCGGGAGGGGGACGTGCTGGGCGCCGCCCAGGCCGGCCGTCACTCCAGCCTGCGGCTGCTGACCCTGCTCAAGGACGAGGAGCTGATCCGCACCGCCCGCACCGAGGCGACCGCGCTGGTGGAGGCCGACCCCGACCTGCAAGGCCATGCCGCCCTGGCCGCCGAGCTGGCCGTCATGCTCGATGAAGAACGCGCCGGCTTCCTGGAGAAGGCCTGACCGATGAGCAGAGTCATCGCCGGAACGGCCAGGGGACGGCGGCTGGCCGTGCCCGCCGGGCGGGACACCCGTCCCACCAGCGACCGGGCCAGGGAAGGGCTGTTCGCCACGGTCGGCGCGCTGCTCGGCCCGCTGGAGGGGCTGCGGGTCGCCGACCTGTTCGCCGGGTCGGGCGCGGTGGGGCTGGAGGCGCTGTCGCGGGGCGCCGCCTGCGCCCTGCTGGTGGAGTCCCACCCCCGCGCGGTCAAGGTGATCCGGCGCAACATCGAGACGCTGGGGCTGCCCGGCGCGCACCTGGTCGCCGACCGGGTGGAACGCGTGCTGCGCCGGCCCCCTGAGGAACCCTATGACCTGATCTTCCTGGACCCGCCGTACGCGCTGGCCGACGAGGCGGTGACCGGCCTGCTGGAGACGCTGCGCGGGCAGGGCTGGACGGCCGAGGACGCCCTGGTGGTGGTGGAGCGTTCGGCGCGCGGGGAGGCGCTGCGCTGGCCGCAGGGGTACGCCCCCGACCGGGACCGCCGCTACGGGGAGGCGGTTTTGTGGTACGGACGGGCCGTCTGACGGCTCCGGTGAGGTCCCGGCACTCGATAAGGGGTATGCCGGGCGAAAGCCCTGTTGGGACGGTTTGGTACGGTCACGCCGCGGATCGTCCCTCGGGGGAGCGGGTGGGCGACGTAGGCCGAAGGAAGGGAAGAGCTCGTGCGCCGTGTCCTTTGTCCCGGGTCGTTCGACCCCGTCACCAATGGGCACCTCGACATCATCAGTCGGGCGTCCAAGCTCTATGACGAAGTCGTCGTCGGGGTGCTGATCAACATCTCCAAAAAGAGCCTGTTCACCGTCGATGAACGGGTGGAGATGATCCAGGAGGTCACAAAGGAATACGGGAACGTCAAGGTGGACAAGTTCCACGGCCTGACCGTGGACTACTGCCGCCAGCACGGCATCCAAGTGATCGTCCGCGGCCTGCGCGCGGTCAGCGACTTCGACTATGAGCTGCAGATCGCCCAGATGAACCACCGGATGTCGGGGGTGGAGACCTTGTTCATGGCCACCAACCCGCTGTATGCGTTCCTGTCCTCCAGTCTGATGAAAGAGGTCGTCAAGTACGGCGGCGACGTCTCCGGGCTGGTGCCCGAACTCGTCCAGCAGCGCCTGGTGGAGCGGCTGCGCGAGGAGAGCTGAGGAAGCCCCGCCCGCCCGTGCGCTTCCGCCCCGGGAGCCGGCCGCGCGACCGCCGGGCCGCCGCCGAGTTGGGTCAGCTCCCCGCTGTTGGGTACCCTTGGCAGTCGGCGCCGTTCGGCTGCCTCCAGACGTCTGAAGATCCGTCATGTCCCACGAAAGCAGGAGAGCTCTGATCCGCCTCGATCCGCATGCCCCGCTGGTGCTCGACACCCGAGCACTGGACCGGCGACCCGGATCGATGCGCGAGCTCACCCGCACCGTGGCGGCCCCGGCGGATCTGGGCGTGGAGATGGTCGGCGTTCCCGAGGGCGCGGACATCGAGCTGGAGCTGCGGCTGGAGTCCGTGATGGAGGGCGTGCTCGTCACGGGTACGGCGCGGATGCCGCTCACCGGGGAGTGCGCACGCTGCCTGGACCCGCTGGAGGACACCTTCGAGGCGGAGTTCCAGGAGCTGTTCGTCTACCCCGACACCCGCTCCGGCGGGGAGGCCGACGAAGACGAGCGCCGGATCGAGGGCGACCTGATCGACCTGGAGCCGGTGCTGCGGGACACGGTGGTGCTCGCACTGCCGCTGTCTCCGCTGTGCCGGGACGACTGTCCCGGATTGTGCCCCGAGTGCGGCGTACGGCTGGCGGACGCCGAGCCCGACCACCGCCACGAGGCCGCCATCGACCCCAGGTGGGCGGCGCTGCGGGGCCTGACCGACCGACCACACGACAAGCAGGAGGGCTGAAGTGGCCGTCCCCAAGCGGAAGAAGTCGCGCAGCAACACGCGGCACCGGCGCTCGCAGTGGAAGGCCACCGCGCCGAACCTGGTCCCGTGCCCCACGTGCCGCGAGCCCAAGATCCAGCACCGGGCCTGCGAGCACTGCGGCACCTACAACCGCCGCCAGGTCATCGCGCAGAGCTGACCCGGTGACGTCCGGGGGCGGGACGCGCCGCGCGACCGCCCCCGCCGGCGCTTTCCGGCGGGCCCGGGCCATGCGGCCGGGCGTGCCGGGCAAAGCGCCTTTCCGTTCGATTGCTCCGTTCGATTGTCAGGCAGTGACCGCCGGGCGACGGCGAAGGAGAGGGCGAGCGTCCCTCACCGGACCCGGACAGGGTGGAGCCCGAGGCCGTGGTGCACGCCGGGGACCGTGCTCCGGCGCGCACCTCGTCTTCGTGGAACCTCCCCGCGGGAGGAGCACCGGCGAGGCCGGTCTGTTTCGTCCCGTGATGACGCACGGCGGCATCCAGGCCCGCCAGGAGGATTCCGTGACCGCCAAATCGGCACCCGAGCCCGTCCCCGACCCGGCCGAACTGGAACGCGCGCTGGGCGTCTCGATCAGCCGGGAGCTGCTGGAACGCGCTTTGACGCACCGTTCCTACGCCTATGAGAACGGCGGCCTGCCCACCAATGAGCGCCTGGAGTTCCTGGGCGACTCGGTGCTCGGGCTCGTCGTCACCGACACCCTGTTCCGCAACCACCCCGACCTGCCCGAGGGGCAGCTGGCCAAGCTGCGCGCCGCGGTGGTCAACATGCGGGCGCTGGCCGGGGTGGCCCGGTCGCTGGGCGCCGGCGCCTACATCCGGCTGGGCCGCGGCGAGGAGGGCACCGGCGGACGCGACAAGACCTCGATCCTGGCCGACACCCTGGAGGCCCTGATCGGCGCGGTCTACCTGGAGCACGGCCTGGACGAGGCGGCCAAGCTGGTGCACCGGCTGTTCGACAGCCTGATCGACAAGTCCGCCAGCCTCGGCGCGGGCCTGGACTGGAAGACCTCGCTGCAGGAGCTGACCGCCGAAGAGGAGCTGGGCGTCCCCGAGTACCACGTCGCCGAGAGCGGCCCGGACCACCAAAAGACCTTCCGCGCCACCGTGCGGGTGGGCGGGGTCACCTACGGCTCCGGCGAGGGCCGCAGCAAGAAGGAGGCCGAGCAGCGCGCCGCCGAGGCCACCTGGCACGCCATCAAGGAGATGTCGGCCAAGCGCAAGGGCGGCAAGTCCGA
>ERZ777003.863-NODE-863-length-53679-cov-47.664665_pt1 | contig 53679 bp, 41 predicted proteins | sample MGYA00374956_ERZ777003 | MGnify/ENA primary metagenome ERZ777003 (study PRJEB29302, sample SAMN06268252) | bioreactor metagenome | isolation source: Joint BioEnergy Institute, California, USA | place: USA:Joint BioEnergy Institute, California, USA | collected...
TGCGTCCCAGGGCGCTGCGGTGTTGGAGGATCCTGTGTAGAGCAATGGGCGTGGCTTCCCCTGCAGGGGTATTCGACCGGCCCGCCACGCCACCACCTTGTCCAACAACGCTCCCCGCCCCATCTTCCGGCGGCGGTTCGCCGTCGATCCACAGGGTCCGGACCCCGAACGGAAGAGCATCCCATGAAGACCGACATCGAGATCGCCCAGTCGGCAAAGCTCCGTCCTATCCGTGAGATCGCCGAGGCCCTCGGCCTGGGCGAGGACGATATCGAATACTACGGCCGCTACAAGGCCAAGGTGCACCTGAGCGCCATCGCGGAGCGCGCCAAGGACCGGCAGCCCGCGAAGCTGGTGCTCGTGACCGGGATCAACCCGACGCCCGCGGGCGAAGGCAAGTCCACCATGGCGGTGGGGCTGGCCGACGCGCTCCGGCGCCGCGACCGCCGCGTCGTGCTCTGCCTGCGCGAGCCCAGCCTCGGCCCGGTCTTCGGCATCAAGGGCGGCGCGACCGGCGGCGGGTACGCGCAGGTGGTGCCGATGGAGGACATCAACCTCCACTTCACCGGCGACTTCCACGCGATCACGTCCGCCCACGCGCTCCTCAGCGCCATGCTGGACAACCACCTCCAGCAGGGGAGCCCGTCCGGCCTCGATCCCCGGCGGGTGACGTGGCGCCGCGCCGTGGACATGAACGACCGCGCGCTCCGCAACATCGTGATCGGGCTCGGCGGCCCCGGCGACGGCGTACCTCGCCAGGACGGCTTCATGATCACCGCCGCGTCCGAGGTCATGGCCATCTTCTGCCTGGCCAGCGACCGCAAGGACCTGGAGGAGCGGCTCGGCTCGATCATCGTCGGCTACACCCGGGACAACCAGCCCGTCCGAGCGCGGGACCTGAACGCGGCCGGCGCCATGACGCTCCTCCTCAAGGACGCGATCGCGCCGAACCTCGTCCAGACGCTCGAGGGCACGCCGGCGTTCATCCACGGCGGCCCGTTCGGCAACATCGCCCACGGCTGCAACTCGCTGATCGCCACGCGCGCCGGGCTCGCGCTGGGCGACATCGTGGTCACCGAGGCCGGCTTCGGCGCCGACCTGGGCGCGGAGAAGTTCTTCGACATCAAGTGCCGCACGGGCGGGCTCGAGCCCGCGGCGGCCGTGGTCGTGGCCACCATCCGCGCGCTCAAGCTGAACGGCGGCAAGCCGCTCAAGGAGCTGGCGAACGAGGACGTGGAGGCGCTCAAGCGCGGGATCCCGAACCTGGAGAAGCACGTCGAGAACGTGCGGAAGTTCGGAGTGCCGCCGGTCGTGGCCATCAACCGGTTCCACACCGACACGGATGCCGAGCTGGCCACCCTCCGGGACGCCTGCCGGGCCATGGGCGTGGCCGTGGCCGTGGCGGAGGCGCACGCGAAGGGAGGCGAGGGCTCGCTGGAGCTCGCGGACGTGGTGCTCGACACCGTCGCGCGCGGATCCGCGGACTTCAAGCCGCTCTACGAGCTGGAGCAGCCGCTCGCGGCGAAGATCGAGACGATCGCCCGGGAGATCTACGGCGCAGACGGCGTGGACTACACCACCCAGGCGCAGCGGGACATCGCCCGCCTCGAGGCGATCGGGCTCCGGGACGTCCCGATCTGCATGGCCAAGACCCAGTACTCCCTGTCGGACGATCCGACCCGCCTCGGCCGGCCGACCGGCTTCCGGATCACGGTCCGGGAGGTCACGCCCAGCGCGGGCGCCGGCTTCGTGGTGGCCAAGACCGGCGAGATCATGACCATGCCCGGGCTGCCCAAGGTGCCGGCGGCGGAGGGGATGCGGATCGAGGAGGACGGGACGATCGTCGGACTGTTCTGAGCTCGGCCGGTGGGTGCCCGCTCGTCGAAGCGGGCCCCGCCAGCGGAGCACAGTCAGGAGCGGAGTCGAGGGGCATCCCGGCCGGTCGGCCGCGGGTGCCCTTCTTGGTCAGCAGTACAGGCGGGCCGGCGTGTGCAGGGGCGTCGCCTCGAGCCCCGAGTCCTCGGGGCGCGCGGCAGATGCACCCCGGGAGCGCGGACGATCGTGCCACGGACGCGGACGCGCCGGGCCGCTCGTCCCTTCGGCGCTCGTCGGGATCCACAACCCTCCGGGCGGTATGTTGCCGGGGGAGGTAAGCGACGTCGTGGATCCCCCTCCGCGGCGCGAAGCACCCTGTCGGGCAAACGCAGGGTACCCCTGGGGATCGGGAAGGCGCGGGCTGCGAACCCGCGGCGAGTGGTTCGCGCCCGGCCGTGATCCGGCGGGCCGAACGACCGGGGACCGGCCGCCCGCCAGGCCGCACGCGCTATCCTAAATGTAGGCCGGGGCGGACGAGCCCCGTCGACGCCGGTCGTCCTGCGTTTGCGGGAGGAGTGACCGCCAGGCGAAGCCAGCGCCCGATCATGCAGGACGCCACTTCGCCTGTCATCAGGGGGAGGGGGCAGGTGACGAGCAAGTATACAATTATCGCAATTATTCATTTCGCCAATCGCGCAGATTGTATTCTTGTTCGTCGCTCGCGGTTCCGATTTCCTCCCCGCCGTCAGCGACCGGCTTTTCCGGGACCCGTCACGCGCGCGGAGCGGCCTCGGCATGTCGCGTGATCGATCGGACAAAGGGAGGCGACGATTTCCCTCCCGGAGGTCGGTGACCGGGCATCGCCGCGCGCCTCGCGGATGGACGCGCCGGGGCGACATGCGTCCGGACCATGGTGAGCGCCGTCGGCCTCTCGCTGGCGTGCGCGGGCGACCGCGACCCACCCTCCCCCGCCACCTCCCCCTATACGGATCCCGCGATCCCCGAATGGACGCTGGATGTCGGACCGGGACGGCAACGTCTGGATCCGCGCCTACCCGCTGCCGGCCGATGATTCGGTACGCCGGGTCGTTCTGGATCCGGGGCGCGGGCCGGTTGGCAGGATCCGGCTCCCGCGGGACATCGAGATCCTCGACGTCGGCGCCGACCGACTTCTCGTGAGGGGCACGGACTCGTGGGGCGCGGAGACCCTCGAGGTCTGGCGCGTGCGGAAACGGTGGAGGAGGCGGGCCTGAGCGTCGATACGCCGGCCGGGACCCCCGGCGGATCGCGGCCGGGCGGCGCGCCCCCGGCGGCTAGAGGCGTCGAACGGAAACCGGATCGTGTCGCCGGGCTTCAGCCGTGGCGCGCTGGAACGGGCCGCTCACCCCAGCGGCCATCCCTTCACGTCCGCCACGTCCGGCCGGACGAGCACCACGTCCCCCGGGTCGTCCGGGTTGATCACGCCCAGGATCAGCACCTCGCTCTCGAACCCGGCGATCCGGCGCGGAGGGAAGTTGACCACGCCGAGCACGGGGGTGCCCACGAGGCCCTCGGGCGTGTAGCGTCGCGTGAGCTGCGCGCTCGACCGCTTGATCCCGACCTCTTCGCCGAAGTCCACCCACAGCTTGATCGCGGGCTTCCTGGCCTCGGGGAATGGCTCCGCGCGCACGACCACGCCGGCGCGGATGTCGAGGGCGAGGAAGGTGTCGATCGACGTCGTCGGCTTCATGATGCTCCCGGGTAGTCAGAACACGAACGCGAGCAGGATCTCCAGCACGATGAGGATGACGATCGCGGCCTCCAGGATCTCGGTCCTCGCCGTGGCCGCCTCGTCGTAGAGCGCCTGGTAGGTATCCCGGATGATGGCCAGCTTGCGGTCCACGGCCGCGGCCCAGACCGGGACCCGGAACAGCTCGATGGCGGCGCCGTAGACCCGGGCCAGGTACACGTCGCCGGTGACCTCGAGCGCGTTGTCGACCTTCTCGGTGATCTCCGTGACCTCGGCCACGAGGGTGTGGAGGTCCCGGGCCAGGTCCGCGTAGCGGCGGCGGGCGAGGCCCCGGAGCGTGCGGCGCGCGTCCTCGACCCGGTCGTACATGCGGGGCAGCTCCTCGTCGAGCAGCTCGTCGTAGTAGCGGAGCTCGAGGAGCTGCGCGTTCGCGACCTCCAGCACGTCCGCCACGTCCCGCTCCCCCGCCGGCTCCAGCAGGAACGCGTGGTCCCAGGTCAGGACGGCCAGGTCGTCGGCGTGGTAGGAGAACGTGTAGCGGAGCACGTCGCGGCGGGCGGACTCGGAGAGCGGCCGACGCTCCGCGGTGAGGAGGGCAGCCAGGTCGATCTGGCGCAGCACGTCCTCACCCGTCATGGGCCGGTCGAAGCGCCGTACGATGCTGAGCAGGTAGTCCTCTTCGAGGCCGGCGGCGGTCGGCCGGTCCAGCGCGGCCCGGATCGGCTCGCGGACCCGGTCGAGGAGCGTTCTCCAGAGCGACGTCGTGGCCTCATCCCCCGCGACGCGCTCCAGCTCCGTCGCGACCTCCACGTACTCGTCCCAGGAGAGGTCCGAGACCGGGAGGCGGAGCGCCACGGAGATCACGCCGAAGTCGTAGACCCGCGCCACCGCCTCGAGGGTGCGGGTACGCCCGGCCACCTCCAGCTCGACCGGGCCGAGCGCCACCTCGAGGGGCGGCACGTCGAACGCGATGGCCCGCGGCTCCGCCCGGGCGATGAGCCGGATCCGGGCCACGCTCGCGGGCGCGCGGTCCGCGATCAGGGATTCCGCCAGCGCGAGGTCGATCTCGTAGGCGACGTCGAAGAGGCGCAGCGCCACGACGGCGCCGGCCTCGACGCGCGGGGCGCCGAGCCCGGCGGGCGTGCTCCGCGCGACGTCGCCTCCACCCCCTGCGCGGGCGTCCGGCGCGGTCACGGGCTGTCGAGGAGCGAGGTCTGGGCCAGCGCCTCGGACGGCACCTGGTGGCAGCGCCGGCAGCGGGCCTCGTAGGATTCGAGCCCGCCCACCTGGATCGTGGGGCCTTCGGCCGGCGCGGGCCGCCCGTCGATCAGCCGCTGGTTGCGCGTGGCCAGATCGCCGCACTGCACGCAGATCGCGTGTAGCTTGTCGACCCGCTCGGCCACGGCGAGGAGCGCGGGGATGGGGCCGAAGGGCTGGCCGCGGAAGTCCATGTCCGTGCCCGCCAGGATGACGCGCACGCCCCGGTCCGCCAGCTCGTTCGCCACGCGCACGATGCCGTCATCCAGGAACTGGACCTCGTCCACGGCCACGACCTGCGTGTCCGGGCGAACTTTCTCCATGAGCTCCGTGGAGGACTGGATCGGCTCGGCCCGGACCCGGCCGCCATCGTGGGAAACCACCTCGCCGAGCCCGCCGTAGCGGTCGTCGAGGCAGGACTTGAAGACCTGAACCCGTTTCTTCGCGAGGATCGCGCGGCGCACGCGGCGCATCAGCTCCTCCGACTTGCCGCTGAACATCACGCCGCTGATGACTTCGATCCAGCCGTCGAACATCCCGTGGTGCATGGCCGGGATTCTACCGCTCGGGAGCGGGGGATGTCCAGGGGTTGGGGGTGCTGACGATCGCCGTGGCCGGTCGGGGCTGAGGCCCGGGGCGGAGCGGCGATCATTTCGGTTCGCGTCGGCGGAATGCGGGGCTCGAGGCACTGCCGCGGGGAGCTGGGCTCATCACCAGCGGGCAGAGCGATCACTTCGAAGAATCTCGAGCGAAGCCTGGATCCCCAGCCGCCTTTCCAACACGCCTTTGGCCGCGCCGTGTCGTGACGTAACCGGCGAGGTAGCAGGACGCCGAGTAGACGATCGGCACAGGTCGAGGCCGCCGGCGCCTACCGAGCGCGGATTCATTGCCTGGAGCCGTGGCGGATCCGACCTCATGCGCGGGGACGTTCCGACGCGCCGCGAGCTGGTCGCCGGACCCGACGATCGCGACGGTCGCGGCGCTGACGAGGCCGCGATCGTGGCTCAGTTCATGCGATCCGGCTTCGCGCGCACTCCGGGGACGTGCCGCACATCGGGCTCCGGTCGTATCGTTCGGGTTGTGCTGTAACAATGCTTTCCTCATCGGTGGCTGACCAGATCTGTACTCCGGCGATAATGAGCGGGTACTTTGCTTGTCGCGGATGGCGAAATCGGACATCCAGTGAACGGGCGGGTCGACAATGCCACGATGGCGCATTCCATTGGGTGTGCTGCCTGAAATCCCGTGGCCATGGCCCCCGCTGATCGTGGCGATCGCCGGTCTGGCCCTGCTGGCGGGATCCACGCGGGCGGAGCCCGGCGCACCGGCCTGGCCGGCTCCGGCGGCTAGCCCCGCTTGCAAGGGGGTATCGGACGATGCCTCCACAGCGGACACCGTCCGCTGGACCGTGTGCGAGGACCTGTCCATCGGCATGATCGACGGGCCGGAGGCGTACAGGTTCCAGCGGATCCGGGGCGTCCTCGTGAGCGACCGCGGCGAGATCGTCGTCCTGGAAGCCGGGGACGGCACGATCCGGGTGTTCTCACCGGAAGGGACGTTCGTGCGCCAATTCGGGGGGCGTGGCAATGGTCGGGCCGAGTTCCAGACCATGATTATGGGCGTCCTGAAGCAGGATACGCTGCACGTTTTCGACCTCGCACACCGTAAGGTCGTCCGGTTCGACCTCGAAGGACGACTGATCGATACCGTAAGACTGCCTCTCGCCATCTTCGACCATGGCATCATCCTGCGCGCCGACCCGCTCCCGGATGGGAACTACCTGCTCCAGTCCCTGATGGGGTGCGGTCTGCCTCTGAACCCGGAGAGGCACAATCGGCGGTACCTCCTGCTCCTCTCCGCGGATGGCGCACGGCTCGAGAGCGTGCATTCGGCGCCGATCACGCCGGAGGCGAAGCTGGACGCCCAGGACTTCTGGCAGTGCATCAGGGCGCAGCAGCCATACGGCCGGTACCCACGGGCTGGGGTGGCGCCGGATGGGCGCGTCGCGTACGGGGACGCCGAGCGCTTCGAGATCTGGCTCTACCGGATCGATCCGGAGCGGCCGGGGCTGGGAGAGCCGGAGGCGTGGATCCGCCTCGACCGGCCGGTGGTTCCGGATACGGCCGCGGACCGGAGTGCGGCGCGGGAGCCGACCCTGGAGAGGGCAGCGGCGCTGGATGCCCGTGCACGGGGCTACGCTCGCGCGGTCCGGGACGCGCTGGACCACGACGATGGCGATCCGCGCACGTGGTCGGCGTACCTGGACCTCCGCTTCGATGACGCCGGCCGGCTCTGGGCCCAGCGTCCGAGAAGTCCGGCCGATCGCGACTCGTTGTGGGAGCTCTTCGACGGGGACGGCCGGCACCTCGGCACCGTGGCGATCCCGGTCGGCCTCGATGTCCAAACGATTCGCCAGAATGGGATCTACGGCGTGGTGCGGGACGAATACGGCGTATTGTACGTCAAGCGCTACCGGCTCTGCGACCCGCCAGGGCGTGCGACGCGGCGGTGAGGGGCGGCTGGCTAGGACCGCCGTACCCTGCCGGCCGTTCGTCATCCGGTGCGGCGAGGAACCGCGGCAGCCGCCACCCGGCGCATCACGATCGGCGTTGCCGCCACCCGCCGGCGCCGGATTCACGGCCGCACAGGGCGGTCCACCGGGGTCGAGGCACGGAGGCGCTCCGGCGACCCGGATCCACGACCGCGCGGGGCGGTCCCAAGACAGCCCACTCCTTGCAGGCCGCGCCCTACCGCGCCGGATCAGGCCGCACAGGCGGCGCGCACACCGCTCCCCTCGCATCGTTCGCATGCCCGGGAGCTCGCGGGGTTGTGCCGGGGTTCTCGCGCGCGGCGCGACAATGCTCTGTGGCAACGCCGCCCGTCCCGGGCGGCGCTCACCGGGCCCGCGGGTCATGGATCGCAGCCGACCGTGAACTGCCATCGCCGCGCCTCGGGTCGCGAACGGCGGGGCGACCCGATCCGCGTCGTGCCGCCGCCCTCACCCATTCCGAACTCTTCAACCGGCGTCCGTCCCTTCGCCGCCCGCTGCTGGGCGCGTGCGCCACTCTCCAGAACAAGCCGGCCGTACCCTCGCCACGGCCCACGAGCCGGGTCGTCTGACACCATGCTCCCGCACTCTCCGTAGGGGGCCGGTACCGGCCGGGCGTCCGTGGGCCGTGACCCCACGGCCGGAAGCGCTCGAGGGGGCGTCCGTGCGACCCCGCCGGGCGAGCGCGGCGCGCGCTCAGCCGTCTTCCGGCGCCGCGAACGTCTTCGGGATCTGCACCGCGACGACGCGGCCGCGGGCGCACACCTCCCCGTTCGCGCTCAGCGTGGTCTGGACGATGACCTTGCGTTCGCCGACCTCGACGGGCACGGCCTCGAGCTCCAGCTCGACGCCCGCGGGCGTGGGGCGGACGAAGTCCACCTGGAGCGACGCGGTCACGTAGCGGGGCGTGGGGTCCCGGCCCGGGACCCGGCCGGCCGCCGCCATGGCCGCCGCCGCGGCGGCGCCGATCGAATGGCAGTCGATGAGGGACGCGATGAGCCCGCCGTAGATGTAGCCGGGCATCGCGATGTGGTAGGGCTCGGGCGTGAACCGGGCGACCGCCCGGTCGCCCAGCCAGTGGCTGCGCACGTGCAGGCCGTGCTCGTTCAGCCGGCCGCAGCCGTAGCAGTGCGCGAAGGCATCCGGGTAGAGGTCCTGGATCGCTTTCATGCCCGGCAAGCTAACGCGTGCGCCGGCCGGCAGCCACCGCGGCGGCCGGAGGACGGCCCGGCGGGGGACGATCGGGGCGACGGGCGGGTGGCGTGGACGACGTCGCCCCGAACCCTCCGCGTCCCGGTCCGGGGCCGCTCCGTCCCCGGCGCGTCCAACGTTTTCGCGGGGCAAAGCGTCTTAATAGTGGGCTCGTCGCGCCCGCCCGCGCCGGCCGCCGGCGTGAGCGGGCGCGGATCCATGTTCCGGCACCGATGAACTCCACGGGACCGAGGTCCGTGACGATAGCAGCAACCCGATCGATCCGGCGGGCAGCGCTGGGTACCGTGCTGCTCACGATGGCGCTGGCCGGCTCCGCCGCCGCCCAGACGCCGCCGCGCGAGCTGTCGCTCGAAGAGGCGATCCGGCTCGCCCACATGTACAACCCGGACTACCTCGCCCAGGAGGTCCAGGCGGAGCGCGCCGCCTGGGCCAACCGCCAGGCGTGGGCCGGGTTCCTGCCGACCGCGAACGTCTCCCAGACGCTCGGCTACTCCGCGTCCGGCGAGCGGCGCTTCGAGTCCGTCCAGCTCGCCACACAGCCGGGCACGTATTCGTCCCGCTACTCGTTCGGGATCAACTATTCGCTGAGCGGCGCCACGTTCCTGCGACCGGGGCTGGTCCGGGAGCAGAACCGCGCCACCGAGGCGGTCATCGACGGCGCGTCCGCCGGGCTCCGGGAGACGGTCACCCAGGCCTACCTCAACGTGGCCCAGGCGGATGCCCGGCTCGCCCAGGCCCGGACCGAGCTGGAGCGCACGCGCAGCTACGTGCGTCAGGCCGAGGCCCGGGTCGATGTCGGCGCCGCGACCCCGCTGGACGTGCGCCGCACCGAGGTCCAGCTCGGCCAGGCGGAGGTCCAACTCCTCCAGGCCGAGAACGCCGCGGCCACGGCCCGGCTCGCCCTCTCCCGGGTGCTCGGCATCCGCCTCGCGGACGATGTGGCGCTGACCACCCGCTTCGAGATCTTCGAGCCCAACCTGGACGTGGAGCAGCTCCTGGCGCGGGCGCTGGAGAACAACCCGGTGCTCCGGGCGTCGCGGAGCCGCGCTTCGGCGGCCCGGGCGCAGACCCGGGTCGCGCGGACCCAGTACCTGCCGTCCCTCTCGGTGTCCGCGAACTGGTCCGGCTCGGTCTTCAAGTCCGCGGAGATCGACCCGCTCGTGGCGGACCGGCTGCGCCAGCTCTCGAGCCAGTTCGAGAGCTGCGTGCGGGACAACCGGATCCGGGAGCTGATCGGCGACCCCGCCCGGGACTGTTCGCCGATGGACGCGACGGATCCCGCGGTGGTGAGCGAGGTGCGGCGGACGATCGCGGAGCAGAACACCGGTTTCCCGTTCAGCTTCACGCCGCAGCCGCGCACGATCTCGCTCACGGTGTCGCTCCCGATCTTCAACGGGTTCACGCGGGAGCTGCAGCTCCAGGAGGCGAGGATCGCGGAGACGGCGGCGATGCATCAGCTCCGGTCCGAGGAGCTGCGGCTGCGGGCGGAGGTGGAGACCGCGGTCCGGGCGGTGCAGATGAGCCGCCAGATGGTGGAGCTGCAGCGGCGGATCCGGGAGACGGCGGCGGAGGAGCTGCGGCTGGCGAACGAGCGGTACCGGCTCGGGCTCGCGTCGTCGATCGAGGTGGTGGACGCGCAGACGAACCTGGCGCAGGCGGAGCGGGACGAGATCACGGCGATCTTCGATTTCCATCGGGCGATCGCGTCGCTGGAGGCGCTGGTCGGCGCTCCGATCCGGTGAGTTCCGGGTCGGGGCAGTGCCTGGGGGCTGTCGGGCCGGGGGGCCTGTGTACACGGCTGCATGCACGGCCCCGCCGGGTTGCCGGGCGCGATGCGACGCGCCCGGGCCGGGGGTGACGCGAGGCTCAGGGGTCAGGATGAACGGCGAGGTCCGGACGGATCGCGCGGACCGGGGAACGCTTGGGAGAAGGCACGGGGCAAAGTGAAGAGAGTGGTCGAGCATAGAGAGGGTTCGTTGCGGGCGACGTCGCCCGGCGGCCGGCGTCGGGTGCTGTCGGGGTTCGCGGCGATGCTGGCCGCCGTGGTCATGGCCGGCTGCGCGGGTGGCGGGGACGCGGAGGCGCGGGGCCAGGGGCCGGGCGGCCCCGGCGGCCCCGGTGGCCCTGGCGGGCCGGGCTTCATGGACGGTGCCCGGGCGATCCCGGTTTCCGCGCAGATCGCGAAGACTGGCGCGCTCCAGGTCACGCTGCGCGGGTCCACGAACCTGCGTGCCCGGGAGCGGGTCGACGTCGTGCCGAAGCAGTCCGGCGTGATCTCCCGGCTCGCGGTGGAGGAGGGCGCGCGGGTCCGGGAGGGCGATCTGCTGGCGCAGCTCGAGGACGAGGAGTGGCGGCTCCAGCTCGTGCAGGCGCGGGCGCGGGCGCAGGCTGCGGCGGACGCGGCGCAGCGCGGGCGCGCGCTGGCGGAGCAGGATCTGGTCTCGGCGCAGGAGGTCGAGCGGCTGGTTTCGGACTCGGCGGTGGCCGCGGCGGAGCTGGGGCTCGCGGAGCTGCGGGTGCGGAACGCGCAGATCCGGTCGCCGATCGCGGGTGTGGTCACGCACCGCTACGTGGACCGGGGCGCGCAGGTCACGCCGAACACGGTCCTCTTCTCGGTGGCGGACGTGGATCGGTTGGAGGCGGACGTGGCCGTTCCGGAGCGGGAGGCGCACCGGGTCCGGGTCGGGCAGGACGCACGGATCGTGATCGATGAGACCGGTCCGCCGATCGCGATGGGCCGGGTCGAGCGGATCCGGCCGGTGGTGGATCCGGGGAGCGGGACGGTCCTGGTCACGATCTCGGTCGAGGCCCGGGGCGATGCGCGGCTGCGCGCCGGCCAGTTCGTGAACGTGGACATCGTGACGGAGGTGCTCGAGGACCGGATCACCCTGCCCCGCACCTCGGTCCTGGTGGACGGTGCCGCGCCGCGGGTTTACGTGGTCCGCGGGGACCGGGCGGAGGAGCGGGAGGTCTCGCTGGGCTACAGCCGGGGTGACCAGGTCGAGATCCGGTCCGGCGTGGTGCCGGGGGACACGGTGGTGGTGGTGGGTCAGGACAACCTCCGGCCGGGCGCACGGATCCGGCTGATGCAGGTGGACGGGATGACCGTGATGGCCGGGGCGGAGCGGTGAAGGTCGTCGACTTCTCGATCCAGCGGCCGGTCGCGGTGAGCATGGCGTTCATCGCCGTGCTGGTCTTCGGCTTCGTCTCGTTCACCCGGCTGCCGGTCGCGCTGCTCCCGGACCTCTCGTTTCCGACGGTCACGATCGAGACGGAGTACACGGGGATCGGTCCGCGGGAGATCGAGTCGCTGATCACGCGGCCGATCGAGGAAGCGGTTTCGGTCGTGCAGGGGGTGCAGCAGGTCACGTCCCGGTCCCGGCCGGGGCGGTCGGACGTGACGGTCCAGTTCCGGTGGGGCACGGACATGGACTTCGCGGCGCTGGACCTGCGGGAGCGGCTGGACCTGCTGAATCTCCCGGCGGACGCCGGCCGTCCGACGATCGCGCGCTACGATCCGGCCTCGGAGCCGGTGATCCGCTACGCGCTGACGCCGGCTCGCCCGCTGGATGCGCGGAACGAGGCGGACCGGCAGGAGCTGATCGCGCTGCGGCTCGTGGCGGAGGAGCAGGTCCGGCGGGGGCTGGAGGGGATCCAGGGTGTGGCCGCGGTGCGGATCACGGGCGGGCTCGAGGAGGAGATCCTCGTCGAGGTGGACGAGCGGCGGCTCGCCCAGCTCGGGATCCGGTTCTCCCAGGTGGCGAGCCGGCTCGCCGCGGAGAACATCAACCTGGCGGGCGGGATCCTGGAGGAGGGCGACGCCCAGTACGTGGTCCGCACGGTCAACGAGTTCACGACGCCCGCGGAGATGGAGCGGGTGGTGGTCGGCCAGGCCGCGGGGACGCCGGTCCTGCTCCGGGACGTGGCGGTGGTGCGGCGGGAGGGGAAGGAGCGGGAGACGATCTCGCGGGTGAACGGCGCGGAGGCGGTGGAGGTCGCGGTGCTGCGGGAGTCGACCGCGAACATCGTTGCCGTCTCGGACGTGGTGCGGGAGCGGATGAAGGCGATCGAGGCGTCGCTCCCGCCGGGGATCGGCGTCACGCTGATCAGCGACCAGGCCACCTTCATCCGCCGCGCGGTGAGCGACGTGCAGCAGTCGGCGATCCTGGGCGGCGCGATCGCGATGATCGTGCTCTTCCTGTTCCTGCGCCATCTGCCGACCACGCTGATCATCGCCACGGCGATCCCGATCTCGGTGATCTCCACGTTCGTGCTGATGTACAGCCGGGACATCACGCTGAACGTGATGTCGCTGGGCGGGCTCGCGCTGGGCGTGGGGATGCTGGTGGACAGCGCGATCGTGGTGCTGGAGTCGATCGCGCGGGAGCGGGAGCGAGGGCGGAAGGGGGTGGACGCGGCGAAGTTCGGCGCCTCGCGGGTCGGGAAGGCGGTCGTGGCGTCCACGTTGACGACGGTGGCGGTGTTCCTGCCGATCGTGTTCGTGGAGGGGATCGCCGGCCAGCTCTTCGGCGACCAGGCGTGGACCGTGTCCTTCGCGCTGCTCTCCTCCCTCGTCGTGGCGCTCACGATCGTGCCGATGCTCGCCGCCGTGATGGACGGCGGCTCGGTGGGGGTCGGCTCGGCGGCCGGGGCGGACGAGCCGTTGCCGGGCCGGGTCGGCGAAGCCGTGGCGCGGGGCGCGGGCGGCGTGCTGCGCGGCCTGCGCTCCGGGGGCGGGCTCGGCGCGCGGCTGCTGCGGCCGATCGCGGACGCGTTCGACGGCGCGTACGGCAAGATCGAGCGGAGCTACCCGGGCTGGCTGGACCGGGCGCTCCGGCGGCCGGTCCTCGTGATCGGGCTCTCGGTCCTCGCCCTCGGGGTGGGGATCGCGTTCGTCCCGCTGGCCGGGATCGAACTGATCCCGGAGCTGCGGCAGGGCGAGTTGACGGTGGAGCTGGAGGCCTCGCCCGGCACGAGCCTGGCCCGCATGGAGGAACTCGCGGCCGCGGCGGAGGAGCGGATCCGCACGCACCCGTCGGTGCGGGACATCTTCACCTCCGTCGGCATGCGGGGCGGCGCCGGGACGCTCGGCCGCACCGGCGAGCAGGAACGGCACGCGGCCACGCTGCTCGTGCGGCTGAACGAGATCGGCCGGGCCGAGGACCGGATCGCCGCGGAGCTGGCGGAGCTCCTGGACGCCTTGCCGGGGCTCAAGATCCGCGTGGACCGGCCGCGGCTCTTCACCACGAACACGCCGCTCGAGATCGAGGTGCGCGGCTACGAGCTCCCGCTCCTCACGCAAGCCGCCGCGGACGTGCGGGAGCTCCTGGCGACGGTCCCGGGCGTGGCGGGCGTGGATGAGGAGCGTCGCCTCGGGACCCCGGAGCTCGTGGTGCGCTTCGACCGCGAGCGGCTCGCCCACGTGGGGCTGACCGTGGGCGACGCGGCCGAAGCGTTGCGCGCCCGGGTGCGTGGCGCGGATGCCACCGAGTACACGGAGCGGGACCGGGACCTGACCGTGCTCGTGCGGGCGCGGGAGGAGCAGCGCCGCTCCCTCGAAGACCTGGCCAACCTCCGGCTCGAGGTGCCGGGCGGCGGAAGCATTGCCCTCTCCGCCGTGGCCACGCTGGAGTTTGCGGACGGCCCCGCGGAGATCGTGCGCCGCGGCGGCTCCCGGGTGATGCTCGTCGAGGCGCGGCCGTCCGGCCGGGACCTGGCCGGCACCATCGCCCGGGTCGAGCAGGCGCTGGCGGAGCTACCCGTGCCCGAGGACGTCACGGTCGCCGTGGCGGGCCAGTCCCGGGACCTGCGCCAGTCCGTCCGGTCCATGCAGCTCGTGCTGCTGCTCGCGGTCTTCCTCATGTACCTCGTGCTCGCGAGCCAGTTCGAGAGCTTCAAGCTGCCGGGGATCATCCTGGTCTCCGTGCCGCTCGCGCTGCCGGGCGCGACCGGCGCGCTCTGGCTGACCGGCAACCCGATCTCGGTGGTCGCGCTCATCGGGATGGTCATGCTGGCCGGGATCGTGGTCAACAACGCCATCGTGTTCGTGGACTGCGTGAACGTGCTGCGCCGCGAGGATGGCATGGCGCTGGACGATGCGCTGCGGGAGGCCGGGCGGCTGCGGCTGCGTCCCATCGTGATGACCACGCTCACGACGGTGCTGGGCCTGATCCCCCTCGCGGTGATCCAGGGCGAGGGCGCCGAGCTGCGGGTGCCGCTGGCGGTGCCCGTGATCGGCGGGCTCGTCCTTTCCACGCTCCTCACGCTCTTCGTGGTCCCGGTGATGTACCGGGTCATCGAGGCGCGGGGCGAGCGCAAGCGGCTCGAACGGCTGGCTGCGGAGCGCGCAGCCGCCGGAGACCCCGACCCGACGGGCGGCCCGGTGGCCGAGCCGGTCGGCGCGGGCGCGTAACCCTGAACCCGGACGCCTGATTCCGTGTCGATTCCTCGCTTCTCCGTGGAGAGACCGGTCACCACCGGGATGCTGATCGTCGCGGCGGTGGTGCTCGGGCTCATCTGCACCCGGCTGATCTCGCTGGACATGTTCCCCTCGTACCAGCGGCCGGTGCTCAACATCACGGTCCCGTACCCGGACGCGAGCCCGGCCGAGGTCGAGCGCAAGATCGTGCGCCCGCTCGAGGAGGGGCTCGGCACGGTCCGGAACCTCGAGGTGATCCGGTCCACGGCCAGCCGGAACCAGGGCCGGATCGAGCTGGAGTTCAAGCCCGGCACGAACATGGACGTGGCCGCGCTCGAGGTGCGCGAGCGGGTGGGCGTGGTGCGGCGCGAGCTCCCGCCGGACGTGGAGCGGATCCGGATCCGGCGCTTCTCGTCCGACGAGCAGCCGGTGTTGCGCGTGGCCATCTCGTGGGATGGCGACCCGGCCCATCTGACCGAGCTGGTGGAGCGGCGGATCGAGCCGGCGCTGCTCCAGGTGCCCGGCGTGGCCGCCGTCGAGTTCTCCGGGCTCGAGGCCCGCGAGGTTAACATCGAGCTGGACCAGGACCGGATGCGCTCCGCCGGCGTCACCCTCTCCCAGATCAGCCGCGCCCTCGCCCGGGGGAACCAGGACTACTCGGCGGGCGAGCTCGAGCTCGCCGGGACCCGGTTCCAGGTCCGGGCCGTGGGCCAGATGAAGACGGTCGAGGAGATCGCGAACCTGCCGGTCAACGCCGCGGGGATCCGGCTGCGCGACGTCGCCAACGTCACGTACGACTTCCCGGAGCGCGACTTCTTCTACCGGCTGAACGGCCTGAACGCGCGCCAGGCGGAGATCTACAAGGAGTCGGAGGCGAACATCGTGGAGGTGGCCCGGGCCGTCCGCGCCACCCTCGACGAGATCGCCCAGCGGCCCGGCATGGAGGGCGTCGGGTTCCGCTACTGGCAGGACCAGTCCGAGGGGATCCTCGAGGTGCTCCGGCTCCTCACCGAGGCCGGGATCTCGGGCGGGCTGCTCGCCGTGGTCGTGCTCTTCCTGTTCCTGCGGCGGCTCAAGCCCACGTTCATCGTGGCCATGGTCATCCCGATCTCGCTCATCGTCGCGATCCCGGTCCTGTACTTCGGCGGCGAGAGCCTGAACATCATCACCCTGTCCGGGCTCATGCTCGCGGTCGGGATGCTGATCGACAACGCCGTCGTGGTGGTGGAGAACATCTTCCGACACCGCGAGCTGGGGAGCACGGCGAAGCGGGCGGCGGTCGAGGGCACGGACGAGGTCTGGCTGGCCATCGTGTCCGGGACGCTCACCACGATCATCGTCTTCACGCCGCTCTTCTTCCTGCCGCCCACCCAGATGGGCGTGCAGTTCCGGGCGTTCGGGACCTCCATCTCCATGACGATGCTCGCGTCCCTCGCCGTGGCGTTCACCCTCGTGCCGCTCCTCGCCGTGCGGTTCCTGAGCGGCACCATACCGGAGCCCGGGAAGTTCCAGCGGTTGCTGAACGGCACCTACGGCCGGATCCTCGACGCCGTGCTCGACCACCGGTGGAAGGCCATGGCGGTGACGATCATCCTCTTCGCCGCCGGCGGGTGGGTGCTCTACTCGCTGCCGCGGGAGCTCATGCCCGAGGAGGACCAGCGCTTCATCCGGCTGAGCGTGGCCACGCCGCGGGGGATCACGGTCCAGGAGCGGAGCGAGATCTACCGGCAGGCCGAGCGGGTGATCCTGGACAACAAGGAGCGCTTCGAGGTCGAGCACGTGTCCACGTTCTCGGGCGGGCCGCGGGGCTCGATCTTCCTGACGCTCAAGCCGTTCTCGGAGGGCGGGAAGATCCCGACCGCGGTCATCGCGGAGCAGCTCATGGACGAGCTGCCCGTGATCCCGGGGGTGGAATGGCGGTCCCGCCGCGGGTTCGGTGGGCCGGGCGCGGGCGGGAACGTGCAGGTCCGGCTGATCGGGGAGAGCACGGAGGAGCTGGCTCGCCTGGCCGAGATCGTGGAGCTGGAGCTCGCCGCGAGCGTGCCGGGGCTCACGAACATCGACAACTCCCTCGAGACCGGGAACGAGGAGGTCCGGATCCGGGTGGACCGCCGCGCGGCGGAGCGGCAGGGGCTCACGTCCGAGGAGGTGGCGCAGGCGATCGCCGGGGCGTTGCGCGGGCGCGTCGCCACCCGGTTCCGCTCCGGGGAGCGGGAGGTGGACGTCACGCTCCAGCTCCGGGAGGAGGACCGCCTCTCCATCGCGCAGCTCGGCAACCTGGCCGTCGGCAACGCGGCCGGTCAGAGCATTCCGCTCGCCACGGTGGCGGACATCCAGGTGGTGGGCGGGCCGCAGGACATCCGCCGGGAGAACCGGCTGACCACGATCACGGTGTCCGGCGAGGTGGCGTCGTCTGCGAACCGGGAGGAGGTGATCCGGCAGGTGCAGGAGGCGATGGCCGGGATCGAGCTCCCGCACGGTTACCGTTGGGACCTGGGCCGCAACTGGCAGGAGGAGCAGCAGCAGTTCGGAGACATGGTGGGCGCCGGGATCCTGGCGCTGGCGCTGATCTACATCCTGCTCGCGGCGCTCTTCGAGAGCCTGCTGTATCCGCTGATCATCTACTTCTCGATCTTCTTCGCGGTGCCCGGGCTCGGGCTGATCTTCCTGCTGACCGGCACCACGTTCTCCACGCTCTCGTTCCTCGGGATCCTGATCACGGTCGGGATCGTGGTGAACAACTCCATCGTGATGATCGACCTGGTGAACCAGCTCCGGGCCCGGGGGATGAACCGCCGGGAGGCGCTGCTGGCCGGGTGCACGGCGCGGCTCCGGCCGATCCTCATGACGAGCCTGACCACGCTGATCGGGATGGTCCCGATGGCGTTCATGGCCACGGAGGGGACGGGCAAGATGTTCGCGCCGATCGGGCAGGCGGTGATCGGCGGGCTCACCACGTCCATGTTGCTCACGCTGACCTTCACGCCCACGCTGTACGCGTGGTTCGACGACATCGGCCTCTGGCTCCGCGCGGTGGCTCGCCGCGCGCTGCGTCTGGCCCGGCCCGCGGGCCGGGATGGGGTCTCGGAGCCCCAGCCGGCCGGGGCGCAGGGCGACTGAGCCCGGCCTTTGGCGCCGCGTCGTGAAACGCCCGCCGCCGACCTCGTAGTGGAAAATGGACCCCGCCCGTTCCGGGCCCGTGAATGCGGGTCCGGCCGGGCGTTGACCGGGGGCGCGGATCCGGGCTAGCTTCGGCGTCGCTCCGGTGCTCCCCGGCCGGTGCGGTACGCGTGTGCTGGAGGCGACGACCGTGTACTCGACCTGCCTGTTCTGCAATCAATCGCTGGGCAAGAACGAGGTTCTCGAAGAGTTTCCCGTTGGTCGGCGCATCGCGTTCGACGGCGCGAAGGGCCGGCTGTGGGTGGTCTGCCGCCGCTGCGAGCGCTGGAACCTGGCGCCGCTCGAGGAGCGGTGGGAGGTGATCGAGGAGTGCGAGCGGCTGTTCCGGGGGACGCGGATGCGCGTGTCCACGGAGAACATCGGGCTCGCGCGGCTGGCGGAGGGGCTGGAGCTCGTGCGGATCGGACCGGCGCTCCGGCCGGAGTTCGCGGCATGGCGGTACGGGGACCAGTTCGGCCGGCGCCGGCGCCGGGCGATCCTGTACGGCGTCGGCGGCGTCACGGTGCTGACCACGCTCGTGATCGGCGGGCTGTTCGCGGGCGCGGCGTACGGCGCCGTGCTGGGACAGAGCGGCAACATCGCGAACCTCATCGTCAACGCGCGCACGGTCCTGAAGCTGCGCACCGAGGATGGCAAGGTCATCAAGCTGAGGGGCATGGACATCTACAACACGGTGTTCCTGCCCGGACAGAATGGCGAGCCGTGGCGCGTGGCGGTGGGCACCCACGACAGGCGCCGGGTCTTCGAGGGACCGGAAGCCCAGCGCGTGGCCGGGCTGGTCCTCCCGAAGGTGAACAGCGGCGGCGGGAGCCGCGCGACGGTCCAGGAGGCGGTCCGGCAGATCGAGGAGGCTGGCGGGCCGGAGGCGTTCATCACCTCGGACCTGGTGAACCCGCTCACGGCGCGGGAGTACGCGGCCAGCGGGCGGCTCGGCCCGATGTGGCGGACGAGGCGGGGCCCGGCCGGCGAGCCGACGCTCAGGGTCGGCGGGCTGCCCAGGCCGACCCGCCTCGCCCTCGAGATGGCGCTGCACGAGGAGGCGGAGCGCCGGGCCATGGAGGGCGAGCTCGAGGCGCTGGAGGCGGCCTGGCGCGAGGCGGAGGAGATCGCGGCCATCGCCGACAACCTGCTGCTCCCGCCGCACGCGGAAGAGTTCATCGAACGCCACCGCGCGGAGGCGACGGCCGGGGAGCCGGAGAAGGGCGCCGGGGCGTCCGCCTGACGCGCCGCCCCGCGCCGCGGCGGGGCCTGACCTCCCGGTGTCGACCGTCTCACGGGTCCGGGCGTGGCCCGGGCCCGCCGCGTTTTCCCGCGCGGCCCGTTCTCACGGCGGGCAATCACCGTTCGTCAGGCGACGTATCCCGCCGCACCCGCGTCGTCGGACTCCACCGCACCGGACACAACCGAGCTCCGGGCACCTCGGGGTCCGGGCCCTTGCCCGTGGCCGCTCCCGCCACCTCCCCGCCGCCGGTCCACGGAACCACCCGTTCGCGCGCGGTACGTCCCCTGCAATCTATGGTCCGGATGTCGTGCACCCGGGGAGCACCGGACCGGAGGGACCGATGGCGATGGAGAACAGCGAGCTGAAGCGGGTGATGCGGGAGCAGATCGAGCTGTACGACGCGATGACCCGCTCGATCTGGGGCGACCGCGTGACGCTCGGGATGACCGCGGCCGCGCTCGGCGGGTTCGGGATCGGCCTGCTGTTCAGCGACGGGTGGGGGCGGCGCTACCTGGGCGCGCTCTGCTACGCGCTCGCCGCCATGGCGCAGCTCTATGCGGCCATGATGCCGAAGACCGGCGCGGAGCGGGGCACGGAGCGGACCACGGAGCGGGCAGCGGAGCGGAGCCGGACGGCGCGGGCGAAGGCGGCGTAGCGCCGCGGACGCGGCGGCGGCGGCGTCGCCTACCGCGCGAGCGCGGCCACGGCCTTCGCGGCGAGGGGCGCGTCCCGGTAGATGTTCCGGAGCCCGCCGGTGGAGTCGTAGTTGTGGCCAACGAAGAAGAGCCCGGGCAGGTCCGCGCTGCGGACCCGGTCGGTGCGGAGCGCGAAGCCGCGGGCGTCGGTGCGGACGCGGCCGCCGAGCACGCCCAGCGCCGGACGGAAGCCGGTGGCGAGGATGACGTCGTCGAAGGGATCGGAGGCACCGTCCTCGAAGCGCATGCCGTCCGGGGTGAACGCCGCGGGCGCGCCCCGCATGGCCACGAGCCCCTCCCGGATCGCGTCCACGAGCCGGAACCCGATCAGCGGGATCGAGTCCAGGGGTGAGTGCCGTGGGCGGGGGAACGGCGGCGGGCCGCGGCGCGCATCCCCGATCCGGCGGACCGTGGCGGCGATGAGCTCCCGCACCGGGCGCGGGAGCGGCTGGATCGCCCACGAGAAGTACTGGATCGGCAGTCCGAAGAGCGTGAGCGGCACCACGTTCGCGCCGGACCGGATCGAGATGGCGACCTCCACGCCCGCGCGGCCCAGCTCGCTGGCGATCTCCGCGCCCGAGTTCCCGACGCCGACCACCAGCACCCGCCGGCCCCGGAACTCGTCGGGGTTCTTGTACGCGATGCTGTGCAACACCCGGCCACGGAACTCCTCGCGCCCCGGGATCTCCGGCATGTACGGGTTCGACATGATCCCGGTGGCGACGACGACGGCGCCGGTCTCCAGGGTCTCGCCGCCCGCGAGCCGCACCCGCCAGCCGCCGTCGACCGGGACGGCCTCCTCCGCCCCCACCCCCTCCCGCACCGGCAGCCCGAACGCCCGGGCGTAGTCCTCCAGGTAGCGGACCAGATCATCCCGGGTCGGGAAGAGCGGCGTCTCCCGGGGGAAGCGCCGTCCCGGCAGCATCGAGAGGTGCTTCCCCGTATGCAGGCGCAGCGAGTCGTAGCACGCCCGCCAGTTCGCCGCGAGCCGCCCCCGCTCCACCACCACGTGGTCGATGCCCCGGCGAACCAGCTCCCGAGAGGTCGCAAGCCCGGCGGGGCCCGCGCCGATCACCACCGCGCCGAGACGCGATCGGCCCGCCATACCGCTCCCCTCGCTCAATGCCAGTGCCCGTGCTCCGGGGACCAGACCGCGCCCGGCCACGGCGGGGAGTCCCCGCCCCGGCGCAGGACCAGCCCCACCGCCGTCAACACCACGACCACCGCCACGATCGCCACGATGAAGAGCGTGGCCGGGTCGAGCTTCCCGCGCCGCTTCGCCCGCCGCTCCTCCCGCTGCCGACGTCGAAGCTCCTTCTTCGAAGCCATCTCGCCTCCGTTCCGCTGCAGCGCCGGCCCGGATCCGCCTCAGCGCGTCCGACTCACCGCAGCACCACCGTCGCGGCGTCCTTGCCCAGCGTCTCGCCGCCCGGCCCGAGCGCCGTCGCCACGATCCGTAGCGACGAGGCATGCTCGAGCACCGACACGTCCACCGGGACCCGCGTGTTGGCCGTCAGGCGCCCCGGCTCGCGGATCACGTCCCGCTCGAAGAACGGCGTCGACCCAAGGTCCGTCGCCACCGAGAACCGGACCGCCCCGCCCTCCGCCAGCCGCGACACATCCGCCACCACCACCAGCCCCGGCTCTCGCACGACCGCATCCACGGACAGAACCTCGCCGGGCCGCGGGCTCAGCACCCGCACCACCCGCGTGTCCAGCTTCGGCCCCGCCGGGCCCGTCGGCCCCGGCCGCTCCACGTCCCCGGAACACGCACCCAGCACCGCGGCCAGCAGCACTGCCCACGCTCGCTTCATGGTTGCCTCCGGTCTCACGAGGAACGCAGCCCCGTCGCCGCGCGCGACCCCCGGCCGCCCCCCGAGCCGCCCCGGTCACGCCCGCCAACCCGTTCGCGCCCACGCGCGCAAGCGTCCGATCCGTTCGTTTCCCCATACTATCGCTCCGCCCCCGGCGTCTCAACCCTGTCGTTCGGGCGGACGGCCGCCACAGCCGTCCACCGCCCGCGCCCGACTCCCGGGCGGCGACACCGTGGAAGAGCGGGCGTCCGTTGGGCGGCGCCTCCGTCCCGACCGATGCGGGCGCGATGCACGCTCCGCCCGCGCGCCGCGATGCCGGCGCCCACAGCCATCCGACGCGCACCACCCGGCCGCGATCTTCCGCGGGCAGCCCGGGGAGAGGCGCACGCCGCGCCCGATGGCCGGCGAAGTCGTCCGCCGTCCGGGAATATTCCCGTGGGGCCTATCCGGCCGACGGCCACACCCGCGCGCCGAGCAAGAGTCCGCCGCCAGCGGACAGGAGACCGACCAGCAGGCTCCCGAGCGTGTACGCCGCGGCACGCGCCCAGGCGCCTTGCTGGAGCAGCACGATGGCCTCGTAGGTGAACGTGTGAAGGTGGTGAAGGTGCCGAGGATCCCCGCCGCGACGAAGGCCCGCAGCTCCGGGGCGGCGCCGGTCGCGTCGAGGTAATGGACGGAGAAGCCGATCAGGAGGGAGCCGATGGCGTTGACGGCGAAGGTGCCCCAGGGGAAACCGGCTCCGGCCCAGGAGTGGATCCAGCCGCCGAGGGCGTAACGGGCCACGGCGCCGAGCGCGCCGCCAACGGCGATGTAGAGGACGAGCACGTTGTGGTTGCTCCGGATCGAGGCTGAACGCCGTGAATACAGAAACCTCCCGTCGGGCCGGGCCCGAGGGGAGGAGTCATCAGCGGCCGCACGGCCGCGGTTTCGGCGAACCCCATCGCCAGGACTGTCGGTCCACGATAACGCTCGCGCCCGGACGCGACAAGATTCCGCCGGTACGGCGGTCGCGCCTCCTACCGCGGACCCGGCGCGGCAATGCCCGCCGGGGACGCGCCAATCCAACGCAAACCACGGCCCGGTCCCCTCTTGCACCCGCCCGCACTCCCGGCCTAGTTTGCGGCCGGACGGGAAACGGCCTGGTGGTCCTGCTTCCCGGACCGCGTCGCCGCCCCCGCCCGCACCCGCCCCCGAGCAACCCTGGACAGGAGCGAACCCGTGCCGAGCATGGACCTGCAGCCGCGCAGCGGGACCGAGATCGTGGACGCAGCGTTCCAACTGTACCGGCGCCATTTCGGGCCGCTCGTCGCACTGACCGCCATCGCGTTCCTCCCGCTGTTCGTGCTCAGCCCGGTCCTGGTGGCCGAGGCGGACCCGGAGGCCCTCGAGGCGGCCCAGGTCGTGGGCATGTTCGGCCTCATCGCGGTGGCGTGGGTGTTCGGCTCCCTGGCCGAAGCCGCCATCGTGCTCGCCGTCTCGAACAGCTACCTGCACGGCGACCCGGACGTGGGCGGCGCGCTCCGCCGCACCCTGAAGCGCCTCGGCACCGTCATCGTGGCGTCCCTCTTCAAGTGGTTCGTCATCGTCGCGGTGGTCGTGGCCGCGGCCATGCTCGGGGGGCTGGCCGTCGCGACCGTGACCGGCGTGGTGGGCGGCGTGCTCGGCAGCCCGGTGCTCGCCGCGGTCCTGGCCGTGATCCTCAGCCTCGGAGCCATGGCCTTCACCCTGCTGGCCGGCGCGCACTTCTTCGCCCGGTACTTCGCGGTCTCGGCCGCGGTCATGATCGAGGGGCTGGGCGCGCTGGCGGCGATGCGCCGGTCCCGCGACCTGTCGAAGGGCTTCCGCGTGAAGATCGCGCTCGTGCTCGGGATCCCGCTCCTCGTCATCATGATCCTGAACATGGTGCTGGGCACGATCTTCGAGTTCCTGCCCATGCCGCTCGCCCTCACGGCGGTCGGCCAGCAGGCGGTCAACGCGGTGACGTACCCGTTGGCCGGCGTCATCGCCACGCTCATGTACTACGACGTGCGCGTGCGGCGGGAAGGGCTCGACATCGAGCTGCTGGCGAAGGCGCTCGGCTCGCCCGACGAGTCCTCCCCGGCCGCGGCCGGGTGACGGGCGGGACGGGGGAGGAGGCCTGCCGGGGTGCAGATTCCCGAGCCCACGATCCGGGAAGCGGTCGCCGCCGTCTTCAGCGATCCGGCCTACGGCTCGGAGTCGCTCCTGAGCCGCATCCGCGGCTGGATCCTGGATCTGATCGAGTCGCTGCTCCTGCGGCTCGACCCGGGCGGGATGCCGCCGTGGGCGTTCTGGGCGCTGGTCGGCCTGACGGCCGCGCTGCTGCTGGCGCTCCTCGGCCGTGCCGCGTGGGCGGCCAGGGCGTTGCGGCGGGCCCGGACGGCGGGCGCCGCCGCGCTCGCGGGTCCGGGCGAGGATGCGGACCCGTGGGCCGCCGCGGCGCGGCTCGCCGCGGCCGGGAACTTCGACGCCGCGGTGCACGCCCTCTACGCCGCCGTGCTCCACGCCCTCGCCGGCGGCGGCTACGTCGAGCTCCACGAGTCCAAGACCGTGGGCGACTACCTCCGGGAGCTGGCCGCCCGCTCCGTACCGTGGCGCGGCGTCTTCCAGGAGTTCGCGCGCGGCTACGAGCTCGTGGCGTACGGCGGCGTGCGGTGCGACGCGGACCGGTACGGCAGGCTGCTCGGCCTGGCGGGCCGGCTCGCCGGCCGCGGAGGTTGAGATGCCGACGTCGCCTCCCGACCGCAGCTGGGGGAAGCGGGCCCGGCGGGGGAGCTGAGCCATGCGCCGGTCCGGCCTCGACCGCCTGCTCACGCCCAAGGGCGCCCTCGGCCTCCTCGCCGCGATCACCCTCGCGGTCGTGCTCCTCTCGCCCTGGTCCCGCCGCGAGGACTGGACGCCCGCGCTAAGCTCCTATGGGACGGGGCCCCACGGCGCCCGCGGGCTGTACGACCTGCTGGACCGGCTCGGGTTCCGGGTCGAGCGACGGCTCACGCCCATGCGCCAGGCGCTGGACGGCGAAGCCATCTACCTGGTGCTCGACCCGACGGAGGCGCCGACCGCGGCCGAGGTGCACAACCTCCTGGAAGCGGTGCGGGCCGGCGCGGGGTTGCTGGCGATCCCCACGCCCGGCACCCGGCTCGCCGACTCGCTTGGTGTGGCCCGCGGCTCCGCGCTGGTCCGGGCGCTCGCCACGGATTCCGTGGAGCTGGGCGACGACGGGCTCCCCATCCCCCGGACCTCCCGCTTCACCCGCTCGGTGCTGCGCCGCCCACCGGAGCCGGGGGACAGCAGCACGGTGTACCGGCCGCCCCCGGGCGCCGTCGTCTTCCTCTCCCACGAGACGGAACGCGGCCGAGAGCCGGCGATGGTCGGGTTCACCCTGGGACGCGGCCGCGTCGTCGTCGCCGCGGACCCGGAGCAGTTCACGAACGAGCTCCTGCGCCGGGGGGACGCGGCCGTGCGCGCGGTCCGGCTCGTGGAATGGCTCGCGGACGGCCGGGACCTGCCCATCGTGTTCGACGAGTTCCACCACGGCTACGGCCGGCAGGGCGGTGTGGCCCGGGTGACCCGCCGGGCGTTGGCCGAAACGCCGCCCGGCAGGATGCTCCTCCAGCTCGGCGTGGCGGGGCTGCTCCTGCTCGTGGCGATCGGCGCGCGGCCGGTTCGGCCACGGCCACCGGTGCGCATCGAGCGACGCTCCCCGCTCGAGCACGTGCACGCCCTGGCCCGGGCCTACGAAACGGTGGGCGCGGTGGAGCGGTCCGCCCGCCTGCTCGTGCGCGGGCTCCGGCGCCGCCACGGCGGATACGGCGCGCCCCAGGACGAGGCCGCGTACCTCGACGCCCTCGCCCGGCGCCACCCGGACCTGGCCCCGGACATCGCCACGGTCTCCGCGGCGCTCGGCCACGAAGGAGCGAAGCCGGAACCCGCGGCCGTCGCCACGGCCATACGCAACATCGAACGGACCCTGAATCCATGACGCCGGAAATCATTGCGGAGAAGCTGGCGCGCGTTCGGGAGGAGGTCGCCGCGCGCGTGGTCGGGCAGGACGAGGTGATCGACCAGGCGCTCGTCACCTTCCTCGCGCGCGGGCACGCGCTCCTGGAGGGTGTGCCCGGCACCGCGAAGACGCTCCTCGTCCGCGTCCTCGCCAGCGCCCTGGACACCCGCTTCGCGCGCATCCAGTTCACGCCGGACCTCATGCCCGCGGACGTGACCGGGACCACCGTGCTCCGGGACGGCGGACGCACCACCGAGTTCCGGCCCGGGCCCATCTTCACCGACCTGCTCCTGGCCGACGAGATCAACCGCGCGCCCGCCAAGACCCAGGCCGCGCTCCTCGAGGCCATGCAGGAGCGGCAGGTCACGGTCGATGGCGAGAGCCGCCCGCTCGGCCCGCTCTTCACCGTCTACGCCACCCAGAACCCGGTCGAGTACGAGGGCACCTACCCCCTCCCCGAGGCGCAGCTCGACCGGTTCCTCCTCAAGATCCGGGTGGAGTACCCGCCCTACGAGGCCGAGCTGACCATGCTGGACAACTACGCCCGGGGCTTCGACGCGGAGCGGCCGGACGCCGCGCTCCCCCAGCCCGTGCTCGACGCCGACACGCTCCTCGCCCTGCGGGGCGCCGTGGACGCCGTGCACGTGGAGCCCGAGGTGCGGGCGTACATCGCGGACATCGTGCGCGCCACGCGGGAGGATCCCTCCATCACCCTCGGCGGCTCGCCCCGGGCCACGGTCGCGCTCTTCCGCGCGGCCCGCGCCAGCGCGCTCCTCGCCGGTCGAGGGTTCGTCACCCCGGACGACGTGAAGGGTCTCGCGCCCGCGGTGCTCCGGCACCGGATCCTGATCGCGCCCGAGCTGGAGATCGAGGGCCGGTCCGCCGACGACGTGCTGGCCGAGCTCCTCGCGCGGGTCCCGGCGCCGCGGTGAGCGCCGGGTCCCGGGCGCCGGGCGTGGCGTGCGCCGCGCGGTGTCCGGGCGCCGGGGCGGTCGGGTCCGAGGTCGGGTCTCGACGTGCGACGGCCGTCACCGAGGTCGGCTGGGCCCTCCAGGTTGTTCGTGCTACTGGACACAATACTACATCATGCAATAGTATTGCGTGATTGAGTATCGTGTCTCCTGGCCGGGAGGACCCCATGGGACCCCTGGAGGCGCGCGAACGACTCGGAGCGTTCATCGAGTCCGGCGTCGAACACGACACCCTCGCCCTCGTCTACGGACGCCGACGCATCGGTAAGTCGACCATGCTCGTCTCGCTCGTCGAGGAGCGCGGCGGATTCTACTGGGAGGCGACCCGCGGCGAAGCCGCCATCCACCTGGCGAGGCTGGGGGAGGCGCTGGGCGCGCACCTGGGCGTGGGCCGGCTCTCGCTGGAGAGTTGGGAGGAGGCGCTGCGCCGGCTGCTGGAGCTGGGCGCCGCGGGCCCGGTCCCGGTGGTGCTGGACGAGTTCGGCTACGTGCTGGAGGCCGACCCCAGGGTGGACTCGGTGATCGCGTCGGCGCTGGGGCCGGCCGGCCGCCGGGCGAACCCGGGGCAGACCCGGCTGATCCTCTGCGGGTCCGCCATTGCCGTCATGACGGCGCTCACGGCCGGAGAGGCGGCGCTGCGCGGCCGGACCGCGCTCGAGATCGTCATGCAGCCCCACGACTACCGCCAGGCGGCGGCGTGGCTGGGGGAGGACGCGTCGTGGAGGCTCGCGGCGAGGGTGTACGCGGTCATCGGCGCCGTGATCGGCTACGCCACCGACATGGTCGATCACGATCTCCCGCGGGACGAGGTGGACTTCGACCGCTGGGTCGTGGATAGGATCCTCGCGGGCGCGGCCGCGTTGCGGCACGAGGCCACGACGCTCCTCGCGGAGGACCCGACCGTGGCCGCGTCCCGCACGGCGATGCACCACAGCATCCTGGGCGTCATCGCGAACGGAGCGGTCACGGCGGGGAAGATCTCCCAGCGGCTGAAGCGCCCGGTCTCCAACATCGATCCGGTCCTGAAGCGGCTCATCTCCGCCGGGTTCGTGGTGCGGCACGCGGATCCGATCCGGGAGCAGCGTTCCACGTACGCGCTGGCGGACCCGTTCCTCCAGTTCCACTACGCGATCCTGGAGCCGCACGGGTCGCTGCTCAGGGCCCGGAACCCCGGGGAGGTGTGGGAGCGGTGCTTGAAGCGGGTCTTCGACTCGCGCGTGCGCGGTCCGGTCTTCGAGGAGCAGGCGCGGACGTGGGTCCGCCACTTCGCGGACCCGGAGACGCTGGGCGGCGAGCCGGACCACGTGGGCCCGTCGTCCGTGGCGATCGACGGGACGGAGCACGAGCTGGACGTGGTCGTGGCCGCGGATGACGGCGCGGCCGTCCCGGCGGAAAGGGCGATCCGCGCGATCGGGGAGGCGAAGGCGGGCGAGACGCTCGGGCCCGGGGACCTGCGCCGGCTGGAGCTGGCCCGGGCCGCCCTCGGGCCCCGCGCCGCGCACGCGAAGCTGCTCCTGTTCGGCCCGGCGTTCGAGCCGGAGCTGGTCGCCGCAGCGAGGGGGCGTGAGGACGTCGAACTGGTGGACCTGGAGCGGCTCTACACGGGGTCGTGAGGCGACGTCGCGCCGGGCCCGGTCCCGGCGCCGTTCCGGCCCCGGGGCGGCCGCCGCCGTCACCCACCGCGTCGAGGGCGAGTCGGTCCGTGGAGGCGGCGTGCGCGAGCAGAAGGGGCGTCGGGGACGTCCGTTTTCGCCGCGCCGGGCCCCGGGGATGATCCTCGGGGCCGGGGCCCCCCGCGCCTTCCCGCCGTGGCCGGAGCCGGTCGCCCGGCCCCGCACCGCGCCGCCGGGCGGGCCGCTGATCCCTGCAGGCCGGCGGTCAACTCCGTCGGCCGTCGACCCTCTCCACCCGCATCCTCACCACGAACGGTACATCGAGCTCGTCCGGCACCGAGGCCCAGACCTCCCGGGCCGTGACGTGCCAGAGGCGCATGGACGAGGCCAGCTCGAGGGCGCCGAGCGGCTCCCCCTCGGCGTCCAGGACGAGCCATTCGCGCCGATCGACGTTGGGGCGGTCCTCCCGCCGCAGCCAGAGCGTGCCGTCCGCGCCGGCCACCGCCTGGGTGACCGGTGGGTAATGGGCGGGCAGGTAGAGCTTGTCAAAGAGGGTGCGCTCCGCCTCCCGCTCCGACAACCCCGTCATACGCGCGAGCCCGGCCGCCGAGACCCTGATCCGCTCCTCCAGCCAGTCCCGGTCCAGGGGCACCGGCACGTACGGGTAGGTGCGCGTCCGGATCGTGTCGCCCGACGCCGACAGCCACGTCACCCGGAACGCCGCGTCCCGCTCGGACTCCGCCGCCGGCCGCTCGACCACGTACACCACGAGGCCATCCGGCGAGTACGCCACCAACGGGTCGGACACGAACGCCTGCGGAAGCATGACGACCCGCTCGCCCGCCTGGATCAGGACCTGCTCACTCCGGTACTGCGGCACGGTCACCGTGTCCACCACCTCCCCCGACCGGTCGACGCGCAGCACCGGCGCCGGCCGCGGCGAACCGTCCGCCGCCGCGGGGGACACGGCCAGCGCCCCGATCGCCGTGCCATCGGCCAGGAGGCGGGCGGGCACGCTCCCCACCAGATCCGGATCCCGGGAGGTCAGCGCGAGCGTGAGTGACGCCACGAACCGCCCGTCCGGCTCGTAGAGATTCACCCGCCGCAGACGGGGATCGGTCACGTACAGCGTGTCCGACACCCAGCCCAGCTCCCGGATCGCCTCCGTCTCGCCCGGTCCCTGGCCCCGGCGGCCGAACGCGCCCACGTAGCCGCCGTCCGCGTCGAACACCCGGATCCGCTGGTCCTGCGCGTCCGCCACGTAGACCCGGCCGTCCGGCGCCGGGAGCACGCCCGCGACCCGGCTGAAGCCCGTGAGCGTGTCCTCGACGCTCCCGATCCGGAGCTCCTCCACCAGCGTCCACCGCTCCGGCTCCCGCATGGCCCCGGTCGCGTCCGGCTCGCAGCCCCCGGCCAGCAGCGCGGCCAGGAGCCCGGCCGCCAGGACCGCCGCCCGCGGCGCTCCAGGGTCCACCATCGTTCGATTTCTCGCCATGTCCGCGCCTCCCTCGACGTGATCGCTCTCGCCGGACTCCCGTCCGCACCGGGCATCATCGCGCCCCGATGGCCCTCCCGCCCGGGTCGCGGCCGACCGCGCGGGCCGGCCGCACCCACGATACGTCGTGGGCTCGCCGCAGTCAACTATAAGTCTAGTAGATGGCGCGCAAACTGTTGCCCGGGCGGCCTGTCCGGGGCCGCAGACGCGATCGCCCGGGCCGGAGCGTGGTATCAAGACGATCGTGGAGCTCGTCAGCGGGCGGCGGGTCGCGCCGGCGGCGGTCGTGGGGAAACCCGCTCGTCGTGCGGCCGTTTGGTAGGCGGTGGGGCCGCCCGGCCAGAACGACCGGGCTGCGGTCGTGGAGGGGACGGCCCGGCCGGGCGGGCGAGTCGAGCGCTCAACATGGCCATTGCGCCTCCACGGGTCCGGCCGTGAGCAGGGCCGCACCGTGCCGGCCGGGCCTCGAGGCGCGGGTACCGGCCGACGGGGTGGGGTGGCGTGGTGGTCGGGGTGCGCCGCGCTGACCACGCCCGGAGGCGATGCCGCCAGCGGGCCCGCGGCGCCGGCGCCACCGTGACGGCGTGCCGCCGCCCGTTTATGTTCAGTCGGTCACGGCCAGAGCAGCGGCAGGTTTTCGGGGCAGGGCACGAGGTGCGGAAACTCATCGTCCTGATGGTGACGGCGTTCGTGGACATGGTGGGCCTCCTGGCCATCATTCCACTGCTGCCGTACTACGCGTTGCGCTTCGGCGCGAACGGGCTGGTCATCGGGCTCCTGATCTCGTCGTACGCGGTGGCGCAGCTCATCGCCGCGCCGCTGTGGGGGCGGGTCTCGGACCGCTACGGTCGCCGGCCCGCGCTCCTGGCCGGGCTGGCCGCCGCGGCGGTGGCGTACCTGGTCTTCGCGTTCGCGAACTCGATCTGGCTGCTCTTCCTGTCGCGGATCGTGCAGGGGGCGGGGGGCGGGACGGTCGGCGTGATCCAGGCGTACGTGGCGGACGCGCTGGAGCCGAAGGACCGGGCGAAGGGGCTCGGCTGGCTCTCCGCGGCCACGAACCTGGGCGTGACGATCGGGCCGGTGATCGGGTCGCTGACCCATGCGTGGGGCCCGTCCGCGCCCGGGCTCTTCGCCGCGGCGCTCTGCACGCTGAACATCCTGTTCGCGTTCCGCTTCCTCCCGGAGACGAACGTGCGGCGCGCCGCCGACCCGGGCGTGGCGCGCACCCGGCCGCGGCACGCGGTGTGGCGGGTGATCACCCGGTCCGGGGAGGCGCCGCACCGGCTGATCTGGATGTACGCCATCACCATGGGCGCCTTCCAGGGGATGAACGCGATCCTGGCGCTCTTCCTGGCCCAGGAGTTCTCGGTCACGGAGCGCCACATCGGGTTCTTCTTCATGTACATCGGCGCGATCTCGGTGGTGACCCGGGCGGTGGTGCTCGGCCGCATGGTGGACTGGCTGGGCGAGATCCGGCTGTCCCGGCTGGGGATGGCGCTCCTCACGGCCGGGCTCGTGTTCATGCCGGTCACCCATGACCTGAGGGCGCTCGCGGTGGCGGTGGCGCTGATCCCGCTGGGCACCGCGTTCACCTTCCCGTGCGTGACCGCGCTCCTCTCGCGGGTGATCGGGGACCACGAGCGGGGGCTGTACATGGGCGTGCAGCAGACGTTCGGCGGCGCGGCGAGGGTGCTGGCGCCGATCTGGGCGGGGTTCGCCTGGGACCGGCTCGGCGTCGGGGTCCCGTTCTGGACCTCGGCCGCGCTCGTCGCGTTCACGATCACGCTCGGGATCGGGCTCGAGCGGCACACGGAGCCCGGGGTCCAGCCGGCCGCCCAATGAGCACGAACGGCTCGCGGCCTCTGGCAGGCGTACCCCATCCCGTTCCCGGCGGCCCCGGCGGGCGGTGGCGGGTATCGTTCCGGTACCTGCCGGGCCGCCGGCTCGCCGGGCTCGTGGCCCTAACCTCCCCGTTCTGGCTGCTCTCGGCCACGGGCGCCGGGCCGTGGCCCGCGCTGATCGCCGGCGCGCTGGTGCTCGTTGCCGCGGTCGTGGACGCGCTCCTGATCCCGGGCCGCGCCCACCTCGCCGTGCGGCGCACGCTCCCGGAGGCGGTGGGGTTGGGCGACGTCGCGTCCGCCGCGATCGAGGTGCGATCCGCCTGGCCGGTGCGGCTCCACGTCGAGGTCAACGAGCCGCCGGTGCGCGGGCTCGAGCGGACCCGCCCCGCGCCGGACCCGGACGCGCCGTGGAGGGTCGGGCGCGCGCGGATCGGGCCCCGCGACGTCGCCCGGATCGAATACCAGCTCACGGGGCGCGAACGGGGCGAGCACGAGATCGGCCCGGTGGTGCTGCGGGTGGCCGGACCCATGGGGCTTATGCGCCGGACCCTCACCTACCCGCTCCCGGCCACGGTCCGGGTGCTCCCCTCCCTCGCCGGCGTGCGCCGCCTCCGCCTCCTCGCCATCCAGCACCGGCTCCGGGATGCCGGGATCCGGGCGATCCGCCGCCGGGGCGACGGCTCCAGCTTCGCGAACCTCCGGGAGTACGTGGAGGGGGACGACCCCCGCCGCGTCGACTGGAAGGCCACCGCCCGCCGGGGGAAGCTCATCGCCCGGGAGTACGCCCACGAGCAGGGCCAGACCGTGGTCATCGCCATCGACGCCGGCCGCATGATGACCCAGCTCGCCGGCGGCGTGCCCCGCTTCGAGCACGCGCTCTCCGCCGCCACCGTGCTCGCGGACGTGGCCACCCGGTCCGGCGACCACGTGGCGCTCCTCGTCTTCAACGACGCGGTCCGCGCCTTCGTCCCGCCCACCCGCGGCGCCCTCGCGCTCCGGCTGATCCGGGACGCGACCCTCGACGTCACGCCGAACATGGCCGAGCCGGACTACACCGGCGCGTTCCGCGCCCTGGCCCGGCGCCACCGCAAGCGCTCCCTCCTGGTCCTCTTCACGGACGTGGTCGACCCGCGGGCGTCCCGCGCCCTGATCGCCTACACCACCCGCAGCGCGGCCCGGCACCTGCCCCTCGTGGTCGCGCTCCGCAACGACGACCTGGCCGAGGCCGCGATCCCCCGCCCCGACGCCGGCGACCGCGCCCTGTTCGAGAGCGCCGGGGCCGAAGAGCTGCTCCTCGAGCGCGAGGAGGCCCTCGCCCGCATGCGCCGCGCCGGCGTGTCCGTCCTCGACGTCTCCCCCCGCGAGCTCGCCGCCGCCGTCGTGAACCGGTACCTGGAGGTCAAGGCGAGGGGGGTGTTGTAGGACGGCCATCGGTGGAAACAGATGGCGGGACGTGGGGAGAGGCCCGGGAGATCATCCGAGAAAAATCTTGCACAATCCAGCAAACGGCGGGAAATTGTCGATTGGGGCGCCTCCGGCGCGAGACGCACGGATGGGATCCGGATCCCGTTGAGGGTATGGTCCGCGAGAGCACCCTCCGGCCCTCGCGGCCACGGCGTCGCGGGAAGGGATCCGGCCGGTTCAGGTGATCGTGGGCACGGCGGCGGGCCACGCCGTCGGACGCGCGCTGCTCGGCGGCGTGGATTTCAGCATCGGCACACCGTTGCCCGCGGCGGGATTCGCGGTGCTCGTGGCCGGGAGCGGCGCCCTCGCGCACGGCATACGGTGAGCTCCTCCAGGGGTGCGTTGTGAGCGGTCGGCGCGGTGTATCCCGACCCTGGGCGGATGTGTTCTCGGGGCACCGTGCTCCGGCGGCCGTCTTCGGCGCGGCGCTGCTGCTGTTCGGCTTCGCCTCGCCGGCGCATGCGCAGGCGCCGGGCCGGCGCGCCGTTCCGGAGATGATGGCCGCGGCACGGACCCATGCCTCGTACGGAAGTGGTGTCGCCGACGGGATCCTGGCTCAGCGGGACAGCGTCTACGCACGGGCCGTCCTCGACGAGCTGGCGGACAGCCTGGCGGTTATGGCCATCGCTGCGGAGTTCGCACGTGCGCAGCGGGATCTGGCGCGAGGCAATCGTGGCGCTCAAGTACGCCGACGGTCCGACCGCACGCGTTCCCTACGACGGCGCCGCCGAGCGCCTCATGCGGATCCACCGGGAAGCCCGCGACCGGACGCTCGGGATCCTCGCGTTCGGGGCGCTGCTCGATCAGAAGGACATCGACCGGGTGCTGCCGTACGTGCGGGCGTTCGTGACCTCGGACCAGCCGGAAACGGCTGACGCCGTGAGCCAGATCATCATGCGCTCTTACGAGGGGACGCGGTTGTATCGTCCCGAGGCGCGGGCGCTGTTGAAGGAGCTCTACGAGCGGGATCTGGTCCCGAACCCGGAGGCGCGGGAAGTGCTCGAGGGGTTCGCCCTCGGGCAGGGCTGGACCCGGCGGCCGTAGCGGGACGCATGGCCGGTCCAAGGTCCCGCCGGTGGTCGGCGCCGTTTCGTTCGACCCGGAGGGGAGGCTCCGGGTGCCGCGGGAGATCGCGGGGGGCGAGCGGGACGTGATCGACGTCCTCGATGCCGACGGCCGCTCCCGGGGACGTTGCCGTCGGCACGCCCTTCCCGGCGGCGTTCGCCGGCCCGGATCGCGCCATCGTGGTGGACCGGGATTCCCTCGACGTCCCGGTGATTCGGGTGTTCTCGATCCGGCGGGGTTGACGGGCGGCCCCGGGTCCCCGCAGGAGAAGTTCGGAGCCGACCATCCAATAGATACGAGCGGCTCCGGGGCGGGCGGCGGCGGTTACCGGTCCGGCGGCCGCCGCGCCCGGCATGCCGGATCCGGCCGTCGTCGCCGGGCTCCGGACGTGCGGCCGATCGTCCGCCAGGGCCGCCGCGCCACGGCTGAGGGGACGCGCGCCCATCCCCCGAGCGAAGAGTGGCGGCCCGCCCGGGCGATTCTTCTACAGATCCCTGCGACCCCCATCCGGAAGGCGATGTGATGAACCGCTGGCTCATCCTCTCGATGGCGGTGCTCCTCCACGGGTGCGCGGCGGCGGACCGGGACCGGGGAGCCGGTGGAGCGGGCGAAGCCGCCGTCTCGGAGCTCCGCCACGAACGGCGGATGGAGTGGAGCGCGCAGGATTCCGCCGTTCTACGACCCACGAACCTAGCCATTGCCGGCGAGGACCTGGTGATCGCCGACGAGGCCGATCCGACAGTACGGGTCATCGACCGGGCCGGCGGCCTCGTACGGGTGATCGGCAGGCATGGAGGCGGACCGGGCGAGCTCCGCGGCATCAGCGACATCGATGTGCACGGGTCGGGCGAGATCGCGGTAGGCGACCCGCGCAATCTCCGGATCTCCGTGTTCGGCCTGGACGGGTCGCTGGTCCGGGAAGTCCCGGTCCGGATGTCCTTCGGAGCGGTCGCATTCGACGCCGCCGGGCGCTTGCACGTGGACTTCATGAGGCCGCTCGATGGGCCGAGGGAGCCGGGCGCGCCCACCATCGGGGTGCTGTCCCCGGACGGCGAGAGATTGTTCACGTACGGCAACTACCAGCCGCAGGACCACCCCCTCGCCGACGGAATGGCCAACCAGGTCCGCTTCGCGGCCGCCCGGGATGGCGGGGTGTGGGTCCTTTGGGCGTACCTGGGCATTGTGGAGCACCGCGACTCCACGGGCGCGCTCGTTCGGCGGTTCGAGCTCCCGCCGTCGAAGGGGCGGCCAGCCGGCGGCCCGTTCATCGAGCAATCGCCGGACGACCCGAACGTCTTCGCGATCGTCCGCCTTCCGGTGGCCGACGACATCGCGGTGGACGATCGGGGGCTGCTCTACGTCCTCGCCCGTCAGACGGATGACAACGGTCGTGATTATTCGGAGATCCTGATCTACGACGCCGATGGCGGACCCGTGAACGCGTTCGCGCTGGACCGCGCCGGGAGGCGTCTGGCGGTGGATGGCGACCTCGTCTACGTGCTCGGCGACGTCTACCGGTACGAGTTGCCGAGCATCGACGTGTACCGGGTCGTCAGGGGTGCTGCCGTGGAATGACGCGGCGTCGTCCAGAGGATAGCGGTGACGATCCGGGCACAGATCGGCGCTGGCGGTGCGGAGGTGAAGCGGGGCCGTGGTCCCCGATCCTGACCCAACCACGATCCATGGTGGTGGCCAGGAGGGTGCGATCATGCGGGCTTCCCGTATGTCGCACGATGTTCGGTGTGTTGGACGGGATCCGCCGTTCGCGCTGATCCGTCCGCGGAGGAGGCCGAGCGCGATCGGGCCGTCGGCGCTGGGGCTCGCGGGATGTGTCATGGCCCTGGCTCTGCTCGCGGATCCAGCCCGTGGGGAGCGAGGCGGGTCCCAGCCGGCCGGTACGGCATCGGTCAGCTCCCGCGCGGACGTGCCCGGCGGAGCCACGGCGGCCGACACCGTGCGCTGGACGGTGCGCGAGGATCTGTCCATCGGCATGCTCGATGGCCCGGAGGCGTACACGTTCGGGCGGGTGAGGGGCGTGCTCGTGAGCGACTGCGGGGAGATCGTCGTCCTGGAAGCCGGGGACGGCACGATCCGGGTGTTCTCTCCGGAAGGGAAGTTCCTGCGGTAGTTCGGGGCGGCGAGGCGACGGGCCGGCGGAGTTCCGGAACATGATCACGGGCGTCCTGAGGCGGGACACGGTGACGTCTTCGACCTCGGCCACTGGTAGGTCGTCCGGTTCGACCTGGAAGGACGGCTCCTGGAGACGGTCCGCGTACCCATCAATGGTCTCACCCACGGCCTCATCCTCAGGGCGCACCTGCTCCCGGATGGGAACTACCTGCTCCAATCCAGCTTGGGGTGCAGCTATCCACCGAACCCGGAGCGGCAGAACCGGTGGTACCTGACGCTCCTCTCCCCGGACGGCGCGCGGCTGGACGATGTGCACTCCGCGCCGGTCACGAGCCGGGTGAGCGTGTTCGTGGGCCGACAATGTGTCACGCTGCGGCAGGCGTTCGGCCGCTTCCCGTGGGTCGGGGTGGTGGCGCCGGACGGTCGGGTCGCGTACGGGGACGCGGAGCGTTTCGAGATCGGGCTCTACCGGATCGATCCGCGGCGGCCGGGGCTGGGGGAGCCGGAGGCGCGGATCCGCCTCGACCGGTCGGCGGCGCCGGTCACGGCCGCGGACCGGCGGGAGTTCCGGGAGCGCAACCTGGAGTCCGCGGAACGGGCGGACGCCCGGATTCGGCAATACGCTCGCCTCGTCCGGGAGGCGCTGGACCGCTACGACGGCTACCCGCGGACCTGGCCGGCGTACGTGGACCTCCGCTTCGATGACGGCGGCCGGCTCTGGGCCCAGCGGCCGAAGCGTCCGGATGACCGGCAGGTATTCTGGGAGCTCTTCGGCCGGGACGGTCGGCACCTCGGCGCCGTGGCGGTCCCGGCCGGTCTCGAGATCCACACGCTCCGCCAGGACGGGATCTACGGCGTGGTGCGGGACGAATTCGGCATCCAGTACGTCGAGCGCTACCGGCTCTGCGATCGGCCGGGGCGTGCATCGCGGCGGCGGTGAGGGCGGGGCCGGCCTGCGCGGCCGTTCGCTCCCGGAGAGCGGTTCGCGCCGGCTCATGACTCCGGTGGGGGGTGGGGAGCTTCCCGCCCGCGGCGCGAGGCGCTTCGTCTATCGGCCGGCGGGGGCGTTCTCGCCGTAGGCCATCCGTTCTCTGAACGCGACGTCATCCTCGCCTCCTCCGCGGCCGAGGGCCACGTACCCGGCGAGGAGCAGGGCGCTCAGGGCGGCGACGGCGGCTTTCGCGGCGAAGCCCAGGTCGGCCCGGGGCGAGATGAGCCCCTCGATCGCGCCCGCGGCGAGGAGGAGCAGGGTCGCGGCGGCGAGGAGGCGGAGCGCGCGCCGGCCCTGGAGCACGAGCGCCTCGCGCCGGGTCCGGGGCCCGGGGAGCACGAGCGCCCGGGCGATCACGAACCCGCCGCCCGCGGCGATGGCGATGGCGCTCAGCTCGAAGACCCCGTGGGCGATGACGAAGTCCAGGATGTTCATCCCCACGCCCCGGGCGGCGAAGACGCCGATGGCCGCGCCGATGGAGATCCCGTTGAAGAGGAGGAGCACGGCGGTCAGGATCCCGGCGGAGAGCCCGGACGCGAAGGCCAGGAACGAGACCTGGACGTTGTTGCGGATGACGGCGCTGGCCAGGATCGGGCGGGTGTAGTCCTGGACGTCGATGTAGCGGGTGTCGCCGGCCTTCGCCCGCTCGACCGCGAGCTCCGCCCGGTCCAGGAGCGCGGGCGGGACGATCTCCTGGGCCAGGAGCGGGTCGCGCAGGACGCCGAGGAACGCGGCGGCGCCGGAGCCGAACAGGAGCGCGGCCGCGGCCAGGATCGGCGCGGCGGAGCGGCGGAGCTCGGCGGGCACGGTGCGGAAGAGGAAGCGCGCCACGTCCCGCCCCCGGAGCCGGTCCTGGCGGTAGAGGAGGTTGTGGCCGCCGGCCACGAGGCGGCTGAGGCGGAAGACGGCGTCCAGGTCCCGGCCGGCCGCGGCCGTGGAGAGGCGCGCCAGGTCCGTGGCGATCACCCGGTACTCGGCGACGAACGCGGCCACCTCGTCCGCGGACATGCGGGCGAGCCCGCGGCGTTGCGCGTCCGCCAGCATCGCCGCGAACCGGTTCCACCGCTCCTCGCCTTCCAGGATCAGCGCGTAGCGTTCCCGGGCCACGCCCGTTTCGCCGCGCCCGGCCACGCCCCGGGCCCGGAGCGCCCGTTCGCTCTCGTACAGCGCCCGGAGCGCGGACTCCAGGTCGGGGGAGGGCGGCCGGTCCCGGAGCGCGGGGGCGAGCCGCTCGGCCAGCTTCCCGGCCAGCGCGGCCCGGCGTTCCGGGGCCATCGTGACCGCGCGCTCCAGGAAGCGCCCGAGCAACTCCAGCTCGTCCTCGGTGAGGGAGGCGACGACGGGGAGGGGCTCGTCCCCGGCGCGTGGCCCGGCCCCGGGCCCGGCCGGGTCCGCCGCGAGGGTGGACGGAGCGACGTCGCCCCGAGCAAACGCCCCGCGCCGTGCAGGCCCCGAGACCAGCCGCTCCCGCACCACGATGGTCCCCGCGAGATGGTCTCCCAGCCGCTTGCCGGTCTTCGACACGCCCACGGCCAGGAGTGCCACGCCGTAGGTGGACAGCGGCTGCATGTCCAGGATCCGCGCGATGTTCCTCGCCGCGGACGCGCCGAACGAGACCGAGTAGCCGCCGTCCTGCACCACCCGCAGCCCGAGCCACCGCTTGCCCGGCGTCTGGCCGTCCCACAGCGCCTCGAACAGCACGTAGTAGCCCCACTGCAGGACGAACTGCGCGAGGAGCAGGAGCGCGAGGAACCACCCGCCGGCCCGCTGCGCGAGGTCCGTCACCGCGGCGCCGAAGCCCGCCGAGTAGCGGAGCAGGAGCACGAGCAGCACGCCCAGCGCCACCGTCACGGCCAGGAGGATGGCGTGGTCGATCAGCGCCGCGGCCGCCCGGGAGCCCACGCCGGCCAGCGTGTACTCGAACCGCACGAGCTCCGGCGTCTCGATGGAGACGACCTCCCGGAGCCCGCGCGTGACCACGGCCCGTGTGGCGGATGGCGCTTCCCGCATCGGCTAGGCCTCCTCGACCCGGCTCCGCACGGCCCGCGACGCCCGCGAGCCCGTGCCACGATCCGTACTGGGTTCGGGGCGGACAATGCGGATGGGGTGGGCGGGATGCAAGGGTGGGTGGCGAGTGCGCACGGTGGAGGCGGATCAGTGACCGGTGGGCCTGTTGGCCGCGGTCCGGCAGGTGGAGTACGACGCAGGACCCCCGAGCACCAGGGCAGCGACGCGGTATGAGGCGGCCGTGATGGTCCCCGTCGGCGGTGGAGCCTTCCCGCGCAGGTCGGGCCCGGTCAACAGCCCGGCGCACCCGAGCCTCCGGGCGGCGCCCCGGTCCGGAACGGGCGGCTGGCTACAGGCGATCGATGATATCCGGCTCATCACCCGGAGCGGGCGAGGCGACGAAGCAACGAGCGGGTCCCCGCCCGAACCGCCGGGCCCGTCGCAATGGGGTGACCCGGCGCGCGAGGCCCGTTGACCCGCTCGAAAACCCCCGTGTATTTGTCAGTGGGCTGACAATAAATGGGGGATACTGTCAGTGGGCTGACGAAAGGCCGGGGGTATGGCGCGCCTCGCGGAACGGATCCGGGAACGCGACCCCCGGCGGCCGCGAGCCGGCGGGCGACGGCCTGCCGGAAAACCTGGTCGCCGCCGCATTGTACGCCTCGGCCTCGGATCGCCTCACGCAGGCCGAGCCGCTCCCGGGCGCGATCGGGTACTGGAAGTCGCGGGATGGGCGGGAGACGGATTCCGTGGTTCCGATCCATGGGGACGGCCGCGGATACGACAGGATCCCGGTGGAGGTGGAGGGGGACTCGAGGCGTGGGATCTCGGCGGCGCGTCTGTCGATGCGTCGGAGCTTCGGGCGGGGGATCGTGGTCACGGGGCGGGTGTTCGAGCCGGAGGAGATCCCGGCGATCCCGATCGGCGTCTTCCTCGCGGGCCTGGCGCCGCGGGCGGAGCGGAAGCGGGCGGAGCTCTGAGTCAGGGCCGAGGGGGCTCTGTTGGATGGGGGCTGCGCCACGGGGTCCGGTTCCACCGGTGATCCCGGGGGCGCGGGTCGAGCCGTCCGCCCGGGGTCCGGTCCGGGGCCCGGAAGGGGCGTGGTCAATAATGATACAGTTTGATGAAATCCGCTACGTCACAATCGCATAGAATTGTATCATTACTGGTCGTGGGGCCGCGCCCCGCGCGCCGATCCGGGTTGACCGCCCGGCCCGTGGCCTCCCTCTCCGCCGATCGGCTTCGCCGGCGATCGTCCGATCCCGGCCCTTCCGGCAATCGAGCGCCGGTGGCCGAGCGATCACGCCGGGGTGCGGGATCGCCGTCACGGGGCCCGATGGCCCGTAACGGCGCGCCGGACTCCTCCTCTTGGTCGCCGGAACGGTCGTCCCGCGTCCGCCGCCGTCGCGGACCCGGCGGGAGAGCCGGGCCCCTTCCCGTCCCCGCGGCGCGTTCCTCCCGGTGCGCGCCTGGCTCCCGCGGCGCTGGTCCTACATTTCCTCCACCCCCGTCCACCGGGCGGTGCCGGCCGCCTCGTCCATGGCGCGGGCGAGGTCGGTGACGGCGGCGGGGATCGGGCGGCAGCCGTAGTCGGCGTAGACCTGTTTCGTCCTGCCGTCCATGCGGGCGGTGAGGGTGACGCTGGGGAGGTCGGCGATGTACTCCGGGCAGTTCGGCTCGCCGTAGGCGTAGCGGTCGGCGAGGTCGAAGAAGCCGGAGTTCCGGAGCTGGTCGGCGAGGGCGGCGACCCGCTCGGCCGGGATGGAGTCGGAGACCTCGCCCGGGACGCGGACGTGGCGTTCGCCGAGGTAGCGGACGGCGCCGGTCGCGTCGATCTCCAGGGAGTAGACGGGGCAGGTCCCGAAGCAGGGTCCGCGCTCGAGGGTGAGGCGCAGGTCCTGGGGGACGCGGTCCGCCGGGTTCGCGGCGCCGGCGCGGGCGGGGTCCGCGGCGCCGGCGTCGGCGGAGGAGTTGCCGGCGCAGGCGGCGAGGGCGAGTCCGAGCCCGAGTCCGAGTCCGAGGGCGAGGCGGGAGGCGGCGGTGAGGCCGCGGGCCGCAGGAGGCCGGGCGCTCATGGTTCCACCCTCAGCCGCGCGGCGCGGCTGCGGACGCGGTCGGAGAAGACGAGCTCCAGTTCGTTCTCGCCGGCGGAGGTGACGACGGTGGCGTCGCCGCCGCGGGCGAAGGAGAGGATGGCGCCGGTGCGGGCGCTCCGGACGACGACCATGGGGTACGCGTCCCGGTCCCAGGTCAGGCGCACGGCGCGGGCGGAGGCGCGGCGGAGCGCGGCCCGGGCGCCGGCCTGGGGCGTGGGCGCGGTCCGGGCGGCCATGGCCGCGGGGGCCGGGGTGATGATCCGGTCCACGCCGGGGCCGGTCAGGCGGATGGACGCGAGGCGGTCGCCGCCGGCCTCGTCCCTCGGGAGCACGAACGCGAAGTGGCGGGTCACGCGGCCGTGGTCCGCCACGGAGTCCGGGGTGAAGGGGAGCGCGAAGAGGCGGTTCCCGGCGGCGTCGTACCCCTCGAGGGTGTAGGGTCCGGGCTCGGGCCGGGGCGTGGGCGCGGCCTCGAGCTCGAAGGCCGGTTCCAGGACCGCGCCGCTCTCATCCATGCGGCCCCAGAGCATGATGGACGGTCCCGGCTCGCCGGGCCCGGACGCCGCGGCCGTGGCGGTGCCCCGGTAGTTCATCACGGCCGTGTACGTGTAGTCGCTGATCCACTGGTTGTTGCAATAGCCCATGATGTCCGTGAAGGTGGGCGGGCGGAGCAGGTTGCGCTCGATGTCGTAGCCGTAGACGCCGATGGTGCCGCCCGGGTAGGGGTAGTTCGGGTCCGGATTGGATGGGTTGCCACAGGGTGCGTGCCAGCGGTTCCAGTTGTGGCCGAGCTCGTGGGCGACCACGCCGGAGGCGCTGGGCAGCCGGTCCCACCCGAGGGCGACGGGGGAGCCGACGAAGCCGATCCCGGCCACGCCGCTCGCGTAGGTGGTGCTCACCACGCCGAAGTAGTGGTGGGTCTGGGACTCGGCGGCGCGGAGCGCGCGGAGCTCGGTGACCACCCTCCCCCAGGCGTCGTTGGAGTTGTCGGACTTGAGGGAGTCGGCGTGGGTGGTGAACGGCTCGCGCACGTCGGCCTCCACCTCGAGGATCGGGTAGAGCCGCCGGGTCTCGGTCAGGAACTGCTGGACGTTCGCGGCGTTCACGTTCCCGGTCCGGCCGGTCGCGACGGTGTGGATCGGGACGAACCGGATGCGGAGGGGCGGGGCGGGCCGCACGTCGATGGGCCGGGGCGTGCCCGTGGGGGGGAACACGTTGTCCGCCCGGTCCTCCTCCTCGATCTCGCCGTCCGGGTCGAGCTCGGCGAGCACGGCCAGTCCGGGCTGGACCAGGTTGGCGGGGACGGTCAGGTTCCAGGAGGAGCCGAGCTGTCCCTCGAGGACCGTTTCCGGGATGGACGAGCCGGGCGCCGGGATGGTCTGGGTCAGGACCTCCACGCCGTCGAGGAAGAGGCGCACGCGGACCGGCGGCTGGAGGGCGTTGGGGCGGTTCGTCCGGACGAAGACGCGCAGGAGCGCGGGTTTTCCGGCCACGAGCGGCACGGTGCCGGCGTAGTTCTGGACGACCTGGGTCAGGTAGAGCCCGTCGATCCAGACGTTGAACTCCTCCTGGGCGCGCGGGGCGATGGTGAACCCGACCTCGATGGTCCGCGGCGAGTTCGCGGCCCGGGGCGAGCTGACCCGCACGGCGGCGGTGTACACGCCCGCCTGGAGCCCGAAGGGGGACGCGGTCAGGGTCAGGGTGGCCGGGGCCGTGGTCCCGCTGAGCTGGGCGCTCAGCCATCCGCCCGGCTGCCCCGGCGGGTAGCTGACCTGAACAGAGAGGTCGGTGAGGGGGAGCGCGCCGGCGTTCTGCACGGTCACGGTCCTGGGCGCGGGCGGCCCCCCGCCCTGGGTGGCGAGGAACTCGATGACGGTCTCGCCGAGCTGGATCTCGGGCGGCGCCTCGTAGACGGTGAGCTGTGCGCTGGCCGAGCGGCCGTCGGCCGAGGCGGTGACGGAGGCGGAGCCCGGCGCCACGGCGGTGGCGAGCCCCGCGGCGTTCACGGAGACCACGGCCGGGTTCGAGGTGGACCACCGCACGGGCTCGTCGGTCAGGAGGTTGCCGTCCCGGTCCCGGACGGTGGCGGAGAGCTGCACGGTGCCGCCCACGGCGAGCTCGGTGGTCGGCGCGTCGAGCACGATGGTGGCGACCCGTGACGGGCCCGATGGGTCTCCGCACGCGGCGAGGAACGTGGCGAGGCCGAGCATCCCGTGGACTGCGGCTCGGCGCGCGGCGCTGGCTGACATCGGAGTGGGTTCGCCTGTCTGAGGTCCCTTCTGGCGGCGTCGCGGCGCGCGGCGCCGGGGCCACGGAAGATGCGTGCCGCGCGGTCCGGGCGGGGCCGCGCGCCCGTCGCCCGTCCCCGCCCTTTCGGAAAGTTCAACGCGCAACGCGAGAAAAGCAACCATCTTACGCCGGCGGCGGCCGGGGCGGCGCGGGGGAACGCGCGGGCGGATCCGGCGTCGTTCCGCGGCCGCGGCCCCCGCTTGACGGGTTTCGTACCCGTGGCTATGGTCGGGAGATCGGCACAACGCGCGCGCCCGGCCGCCCGAGGGGGGCCGGGCGCGGTCATCGGCCGCACCCCGGAGGTCGTTCCATGGCAAGGTCGTTCCCCCGTCTCCTCCCGGTCCTCGCCGCCGCCCTCGCCCTCGCCGGCTGCCGGCTGCACATCGATCCGCCGGGCCAGTGGGTCGGCCGCTCGCCGGACTCGCCCGCCGCGACGCCGTCCGGGTCCGGGGCCGCGTCGGGCGCCGACTCCGCGGAGCGGGACCCGTTCAAGCCCTGGGACGACGTGCTGAAGGACACCCGCGCGGTGGAGGGGTGGCTCACCTTCCACCGGAAGCGGGACGGCACGGTCTACCTGGAGCTCCCGCCGGACCGGCTGGGCCAGGAGTTCGGGCTCACGATCCATGTGGCGCGGGGCGTCTCGGACTTCGGGATCAACGCCGGGCTCCCGCAGGCGTGGGAGACCCAGCTCCTCCGCTTCCGCCGGGTGAACGACCGGGTGTTCCTGGAGCGGCTGAACCCGCGCTTCACCGCGGCGGACGGCTCGCCGATGCGGGTGGCGCTCGAGGCGAACGTGGCCCACTCGCCGGTCCAGTCGTTTCGGATCGAGAGCGAGCACCGGGAGACGAAGCACCTGCTCCTGGACGTGACGGACTTCCTCCTCTCGGACTACGGGGAGGTGGAGGAGTGGCTGGAGGCGGTGTACGCGGGCCGGCCGGTCTCGCTGGACAAGGAGCGGAGCCACGTGGAGCGGGTGCAGGGCTTCCCCCGGAACGTGGAGATCGACGCGGCGCTGACCTACCGGGCGTCGAACCCGCCGCTCCTCCCGGCGGACGGGGTGGCGGACTACCGGGCGGTGCCGATCACGCTGCGCTACTCCTTCTTCGCGCTCCCGGAGAAGCCGATGCGGCCGCGGGAGGGCGATCCCCGGGTCGGCCACTTCCTGACCGCGGTCTGGGACTACTCGGACACCCGGTCGGACAACCCGCGCACGTACTACGTGCAGCGCTGGCGGCTGGAGAAGCGGGACCCGAACGCGGCGGTCTCGGAGCCGGTCCAGCCGATCGTGTACTGGATCGACCGGAGCGTGCCGCACGAGTACCGGCGCTGGGTGCGGGAGGGGATCGAGGCGTGGAACAAGGCGTTCGAGGCGGCGGGGTTCCGCAACGCGATCGTGGTGCGGGAGGCGCCGGAGGATGACGAGACGTGGAGCGCGGAGGACATCCGGTACTCCACGGTGCGGTGGTCCGCGGACCGGTTCGCGTGGGCGATCGGGCCGTCGCAGATCGACCCGCGGACGGGGGAGATCCTGAACGCGGACGTGGTGATCGCGTCGGGGTTCACGAACTTCCTGAACCTGGAGTACCGGGAGTTCGCGGGGCCGGACGCGTGGGGGTTGCCGGGGTTCGCTCCGGGCGACGCGGCGTCGGCCGGGTCCCCGGCGCGATCCGGCGCCATGGGCCCGTCCGCCCTCGGGCCGTTCGCGCCGTCGCCGCCGTTCGGGCCGTTCGCGGAGGCGGAGCGGCTCATCCGGCGGCTCCCGCCGCGACTCGCGGACCGGCTCTGCTTCGCGCAGCTCGGGAAGGCGCACCAGCTCGCGTTCCAGCACACGGTGCTGTCCGTGCTCGGCGGGTTGGACGAGGCCGGCGAGGGTGCCGGGGATGACGTCGCCCCGAACCCGGATGGGGCGCTGAACGCGCCGCCGGAGTACATCGGCGCGGCGATCCGGGACCTGGTCATGCACGAGATCGGGCACACGCTGGGGCTCCGGCACAACTTCAAGGCGTCCTCGGCGATGCCGTATGAGCGGCTGAACGACACCACGTACACCCGGCGCCACGGGCTGACCGTCTCGGTCATGGACTACGCGCCGGTGAACCTGTCGCCGGACCCGCGGCGGCAGGGGCACTACTTCAACGTGGAGGTCGGCGCGTACGACGTGTGGGCGATCCGGTACGCGTACGAGCCGGTGGCGGCGGAGCCGGCGGACGGGGCGCTGGCGTTCGCGGGCGGGCCGTCGGCGGCGGTGGAGGCGGAGCGGGAGGCGCTGCGGCGGATCGCGGCGCAGGCGGCGGAGCCGCTCCACGCGTACGGGACGGACGAGGACAACTACCTGGGCTCGTGGGCGGTGGATCCGCAGATCAACGCGTGGGACCTGGGCTCGGACCCGCTGCGGTTCGCCCGGGACCGGGCGACGATCGTGGCCCGGGTGCTGCCCGGGCTGGAGCGGCGGCTCGTGCGGCCGGGGGAGGGCTACCAGCGGCTCCGGAGCGCGTTCACCACGCTGCTCTTCGAGCGGTACAGCTCCCTCTATCCGCTGACGAAGCTGGTGGGCGGGCTGTACACGGCCCGGGACCACGCGGGAGACCCGAACGGCCGTCCGCCGTTCACGCCGGTGCCGGCCGCGCGGCAGCGGGAGGCGGTGCGGCTGCTCGTGGAGCAGGCGTTCGCGGAGGGCGCGTTCCGGTTCGACCCGGAGCTGCTCAACAAGCTCGCGCCGAACCGGCTGGTGGCGGACGGGTGGTCGGACCCGTGGCTCGTGGCGCCGCTGGACTACCCGGTGCTGGAGCAGGTGGGGGCGATCCAGGCGTCGCTGCTGGGCGCGCTGCTGGACGGCGCGCGGCTGCGGCGGATGCTGAACAACGAGCTGCGGACGCGGCCGGGGGAGGAGGCGTACGGGGTCCACGAGCTGCTCGCCACGCTGACGGGGGCGATCTGGGCGGAGCTGGAGACCGCGCCCCGGAACATCGACCCGTTCCGGCGGAACCTGCAGCGGATGTACACGGACCATCTGATCCGGACCGCGTTGGAGGTGCGGGCTCCGTTCTCGCTGGTGCCGCCGGAGGATGCGCGGGCGCTGGCGCGGGCGGAGCTCCGCGGGCTGTCGGAGCGGATCGGGAGGGCGCTGGACTCGCCCGCGCGGCTGGACGCGTACACCCGGGCGCACCTGGAGGACATCCGGGTGCGGATCGACCGGGCGCTGGACGCGGCGGTGACCGCGCCGGTCCGGTAGGCCGGGGCGGGCGGACGGGAACGCCCGGCGGGCCGTCTCGCCCGCCGGGCGTGACTGTTTCCGCGGGGATACGCCGGGCGGATCCGGTCAGCGCGGCCGGTCCGCGCGCCCGGCCGGGGCGGCCCGGGAGGCGTCCGGCTCGGCGTCGGCGTCCGCCAGGGTGGCGGGCCGGTCCACGCCGTCGCCGATCGCGTAGCGGGGTGGGAGCGGGATCGGCAGCCGTCCGGAGATGTCCACCTCGCCGAGGAGGGCGCGGGCGGCGGCGCGCTGGGCCGCGGGCGCGTCGCTCCAGGCGAGGAGGTAGGTGCGCGCGCGCGGGATCTGGCGGATCAGGTACGGGTCCCCGAAGCTGATCACGATCGCGCCCGCGTCGGCGAGCCGGTCCGCGAAGCCCGCGATCGCGTCCGGGAGGCCGAGCTCCCCTTTCCAGGGGAGCGCCCGGGTGTAGGACGCGAAGATGACCGCGTCCGCGCGGCGGGCGCTCTGCTCGGCGGCGCGGAGCTCGGCGGCGGTGGAGCGGCGCCAGAGGCGGACGCGCTTCACCGTGGCGCCCCGGCGCGCCAGGAGCGCGTCGAAGTCCTCGCCGAGCACGCGGTTCCGCCCGTCGTCGTAGGCCACCACGAGGACGTTCCGGCCCCGGGCGAGGATCGGGAGGGCGTCCGGCGCGCTCTCGACCAGGGTGAGGGAGCGCTCCGCCGCGTATTCGGCCCAGCTCCGCCCCTCCCCCTCGGCCAGGACCCGCTCCAGGGCGTCCAGGTCCACGGCGCGCTCGAGGTGCAGCCCGGCCTCCGCCTTGGCGTAAAGGATGCGGCGGACGGACGCGTCGATCCGGACGCGGGGGATGCGCCCGGCCTCGACCGCGGCGACCACGGCGTCGATCGCCTCCGCCGCCGACGGCGGCATGAGCAGGATGTCCGCCCCGGCCAGCACCGCGTCCACCGCCACCTGGCCCGCGGTCCGGCCCCGCCGCACCCCGTCCATGTTCAGCGCGTCCGTCACGATCAGGCCCCGGAAGCCCAGCTCGCTGCGGAGCACGTCCGTGAGGATCGAGCCGGAGAGGGTGGCCGGGCGCCGCTCGCCGTCCGGCTCGAGCGCCGGGACCGCCAGATGGGCGCTCATGATCCCGGCCACGCCGGCCCGGACCGCGGCCCGGAACGGGACCAGCTCCACGGCGTCGAGCCGCTCCCGGGGCGCGAGGAGGTACGGCATGGCCAGGTGGGAGTCCACCTCGGTGTCGCCATGCCCGGGGAAGTGCTTCGCCACGGCGAGCAGCCCGCCCGCCCGCGCGCCGTGGATGAACGCCGCCACCCGGTCCGCCACCGCCAGCGCGTCCGCGCCGTACGACCGGGTGTTGATCACCGGGTTGAGCGGGTTGATGTTCACGTCCGCCACGGGCGCGAACGCCATGTGCACGCCCGCGGCCCGGGCCTCCTCGGCCGTGATCCGGCCCGCCTCGAAGGCGAAGGACGCCGGGCCCGCCGCGGCCAGCGCCATGTTCACCGGGAGGACCGTGGCGCCCTCGAGCCGGGTGCCCGCGCCCCACTCCAGGTCCGCGGCGACCAGGAGCGGGATCCGGGACGCCCGCTGGAGCTCGTTCAGCCGCTTCGCCGTCTCCCGGGCATCGCCGACGCCGATGAGCAGCCCGCCGACCCGCTGCTCCGCGACGAGCGCCCGGGCGCGCCTCGCCTCCGCGCCGTTCAGCGCGCCGCCGGGGATCCAGGGCATCACCATCTGCGCCACCTTCTCGCGCAGACTCAGCCCGGCCAGCGTGCGCTCGACCCACGCCTCCGCCGGATCGGGATCCGGCAGGGATGGCGCCGGGGATGATGGAGGGGCGGCCAGGGTCAGCAACGCCGGCAGGGCGATGAGGGCGTACATCTTCGGCTTCCGGACTGCAGGTCGACGCGGGCCCCGCCGGCGGGGGCGCGGAGGCCCGCGGAGACCCGGCGGCGGGGAAACGGAGGTCGCGGATGGGGGAACGACGGCCAGTCGAAACCCGGCGGCCGACGGGCGCCGGCCGCCGCGGCGGGCTCCTTCACCTCACCGCGCCCGGCGCGCCCGCCGCGGCCAGCGCCGCGCCCGGAACGCGCCATCTCCTATATACATCCGGCGTTTCGCGGAAACAAGTGTCGTGGGGCGGGAGCCCCGCCGGCGGCGCGGGAATGCCGTGCCAGGACCAGGCTCCGGGAACGATGGACGCAGCCCGGTCGGCCGGCGGCGTCGCCAGCGGGACGGCAACGTCACGGGGATTCGCCATCCCCGCGGCCCTCCCCGCACGGTGCGGGAGCGGCCGGCGTCGCCGCCGCCGGCGGGCGACGGGTCAGGCCGCGTCCCGGGCCCGGGCGCCGCCCAGCCGGCGCCGCAGCCCGGACACCAGCCGCGCCACCTCCCCGATCACCCGCTCGTCCCCCTCCCGCAGCAGCACCGCCAGGATGTGCTTGCAGACCCGCTCCCGCCAGATGTGGTCCCCGCAGTCGCAGCGAGGCATGCGGCGGGTATAGAGGTCCACCCAGTGCGGCTCCCGCCCGCCCCACACCAGGTAGCGGCCGCGGCCGACCCGCCGGACCCTGAGCCCGAGCGACCGCTCGAGCCGCCCGGGCTCCACCCCGCCGGCGGCGTCCACGTCCACGTACGGGCGCCGTCTCGTTCCGTCCCCCACGCCGGTCCCCCTTCCGGTTGCGATTTCCATGACACGGGAATGGCAGGCGTATCGGTGGATACCCCCGGAATTGCGCGAATTTCCGCCGAGAACCGGCCCTCCTGGCGCCGCCGCCGTCATTGACGATCTTGACAACCCCCTGGGACGCGCGCATCTATGATCGCACCTGCCGCAATATCCGCGTTTTCGCGGAACGCCCCGGACCGAGGACCCGAAGGCAGGGAGGCCGGCCGCCGCAACGGCGCGGCGGACACACACGGGCTCGCGCCGGCGATGGGGCCGGCTCGCCTCGACGGGAGAGTGGGGAGCCTCCATGACCGGATACACCAACGGCAACGGCGCCGACGGGAGCACGCTGCTGAGGAGCGCCCAGGACGTCGTGCGCTCGCTCACCGGCGTGCTCGCGGCCGAAGTGCATCCCGACGGGCGCGGGGGCATCGGCTCGGTCCACGTGGTGGCGAGCGACGCCTACGACCCGGAGGCGGTGAGGCGGAACATCCGCTCCGCCCTCCTGGCCCGCTTCGGGGTCGTGCTCCCGCCGGAGGCGGTCTCGGTGCGGTGCGTGCCCGGGGCGTCCCGAATCTCCCCGGCGGAGATGGACGGCGTCCGCCCGGCCGGCGAGCCCCGGGCGACGGCACCGGCCTCCCCCCTCGCCGAACGGGCCGCCGTGCGCGCGAGCTACCTCCCGCGCCCGGAGCCGCGGGTCGGACTCCAGAACTTCGAGCTGGAGCGGAAGCACCCGAACCGGGTCCACTGCCGGGTGCTGCTCACCCTCGGCGCCCACGCGTACCTGGGCGAGGCGGAGGGGCTGGACACGCCGGAGGGGCGGCTCGAGACCGCCGCCCTGGCCACCCTCGACGCGCTCCGGAAGGCGGCCGGCGGGGCCGCGGACACGATCGAGCTCGAGGGCGCCCGGGAGGTCTACATCGCCGGCCGGACCTACGTGGTGGCCGCGGCCCGGCTCGTCCACGGCCGGTCCGCCCGCGACCTGGCCGGCGCCGCCGCCGTCGAGGCGTCCCCGGAATACACCGCGGCCCTCGCCCTCCTCCAGGCCACGAACCGCTGGCTCGGAGGCAGGCTCTGGGCCGAATCACCCATGAACACGATCTGAAACGCGCGGAGCCGCGCACGAACCATAGACCCCCCGCGCCGCCCCCTGCGGCGGCGCGCCCCGGAGAAGAGGTAGGAGCACGGGCCAGGAGCCCGTCTACAGAAATCTCACAGTAAAGGAGCCCCCGACGACGGAAAGCGGAGACCCAGTAGCAGTAATAGCGGAGCGTCGCGACCAATCCATTAGCGCATTCACCGGTCGACGAAGCCCGGAAGGAGGTGACGCTGGGTGCTTTCTGCGCTCTTTGACTTCATCAGCAGCCTGCTGAGCTTGCTGGGCGCCGGTTGGGTGACCGTTGGCAACTAAAGAGACGTCGGCTGGGGGCTCCTACCTTATAATGAATCGACAAGCTTACATCTACGTAGGGGCGGTTACCGCGTCAGCAGTAGCTCTGTTTGTTGTACTGCCAACAACAGACTTAATAAGTCTAGGTTCTGCACAATCCTTTGGTCTTGCAACGTTCGTTGCGGTTGCCATTCTATCGGAGGCATTGGCGATCGACTTCGCCGTCGGCCCGGATCGCACGGCGAAATCTTCCGTTGCCTTCCTTCCCCTCCTTGCCAGCGCTGTGATCTTCCCGCCCATAGCAGCGGCGGCAGCGGCAGCAGTCGTCGAGGCGTTCTCCGAGTTGTTCCTGAAAAGGCGAGTGCTTTGGAGAGCGGCGTTCAATATCTCTCAATCCGCTCTCGCGATCGGATTCGCTTCTCTGGTCTATAACTCATTCGGTCGCGTAGAGTCTGGGACCTTAGGAACGGTGCTGGCGTTTGGTGCTCTCGCGGTTACTTCATTCGGGGTGAACTTCGGGCTAGTAAGCGGATTTTTCGCTGTTCGCAATAGGCAGCCGTTCTTGAAAACGCTCGGATACGTTGTTGGGTCGGGTGGCGTGAATCTCTTCTATGGTTTGCTGGCAAGTCCAGTTGCGTTGGCTGCTGCATTGTTGTATGATCGGTTCTATATCGGCGGTTTGTTCATGATATTGTTGCCAATCATGCTGATTCGGTACTCGTATCTCTCGAAGGTACAGCTGACGCAGGCCAACCAAGATCTGTTGCGTGTTTTGATCAAGGCGATCGAGACCCGGGATCCATATACGTCCGGTCACTCAGTCCGCGTTTCCACGCTTGCTAGAGCCATTGCGGACGACCTGAATGTTGGAAGGAGGAATGCGGAGAAAATTGAAAAAGCAGCGCTGTTGCACGATATTGGCAAGATGGACATGATCTATGCACCTATCATTCGTAAGCCATCGGATCTGACTGAGGAGGAGCGTGCGGTCATTCGAAGCCACGCCACCAAGGGTGCGGAGTTGCTACGAACGCTGAGCTCGCTTGACGACGAGATCATTCGGGGCGTAAGGCACCACCATGAGCGGTGGGACGGGACAGGCTATCCAGATGGGCTAAAGGGCAAGGAAATTCCGCTTGCTGCTAGAATTATCATGTTGTGCGATTCGATCGATGCAATGCTGTCGGATCGCCCGTATCGGCGTGCGCTTAGCCTGGATGTCGTAAAGGCCGAACTAGTCAGGTGCAGTGGTACGCAATTTGACCCAGAGGTTGTTGATGTAATATTGCGGAACAACACTCTAGAGCGTGCACTGGAGATCATCGAGAAGTCGGGCGCCCGCAACGGAGCAATGCCTGAGTATCAGGCGGCTCAACCCGTTGGTAGTTAGTTGATGTGATGTTGTCTATCGGACTTGTTTAGTGCTTCGAGTGCCAAATGAACTGCAAAGGGACGGCCACAAAAGTTGGTGGCCGCTTTTCGTTTTCGGAAAGTATTGCTGGGCGTGGAGGGAAGAGGAGCACGTCGCGCCTGCTCGGTGATACTATGTGGATCGGTGATAGGTAGAGCTGACCGATTGATAACCATGTCCGTATCGTGGGCGGCCTTTTATCGAGTAGCGTTGGCTACGCGAGCGTGAAGTGAAGGGGCGATTCGGCGTGTAAGTAGCCAGCCAGACCCATTTCTGATCCTCCTCACCCCTCCTCCACCACCGCCCTGATCTTGGTGAGCAGCATATCGACGGCGACGCGGTTGTGACCGCCCTCGGGGATGATGATGTCGGCGTAGCGTTTGGAGGGTTCGACGAATTCGAGGTGCATGGGGCGGACGGTGTCGGTGTACTGGCGGATGACGGACTCGACGCTGCGGCCGCGTTCGAGGATGTCGCGCTGGAGGCGGCGGATGAAGCGGATGTCGGGGTCGGTGTCGACGAAGACCTTGATGTCCATGAGGGCGCGGAGCTCGGGCTCGTAGAGGATGAGGATGCCGTCCACGATGATGACCTTGCGGGGTTGGACGGTGCGGGTCTCGGGGCTGCGGGCGTGGGAGGTGAAGTCGTAGACGGGCACCTGGACGGGGCGTCCGGCGAGGAGCTCCTGGAGGTGGTGGACGAGGAGGGGGGTCTCGAGGGCGTCCGGGTGGTCGTAGTTGCGGAGGGCGCGCTCCTCGAGGGGGATGTCCGACTGGTCCCGGTAGTAGCTGTCGTGGTGGATGACGGAGACGCGGTCCGGGCCGATGGCCTGGACGATCTCGCGGACGACGGTGGTTTTGCCGGAGCCGCTGCCGCCGGCGACGCCGAGGATCAGCGGGCGCATGGGCGTACGGGGCCGGTGGGCCGGGCCGGGGCGTGGGCGGGCCCGGGGCCGGGCGAGGCCGCCGGCCGGGCGTGCGCGTCCGCGCGCGAAACGGGCATCTTCCGGATCATGCGCGAAGTGTCGCGAAGGGGGCGGCGGCAGTCAAGGAGGGCAGCCTTTGCGGCAATGCCACCTTTCCGGGTCGAGCACGAGCACGAGCACGAG
>ERZ777003.866-NODE-866-length-53474-cov-18.388195_pt1 | contig 53474 bp, 38 predicted proteins | sample MGYA00374956_ERZ777003 | MGnify/ENA primary metagenome ERZ777003 (study PRJEB29302, sample SAMN06268252) | bioreactor metagenome | isolation source: Joint BioEnergy Institute, California, USA | place: USA:Joint BioEnergy Institute, California, USA | collected...
CTCTGGCCTGCCGCGAGCGCGCTGCCCGCGTTGAAGCCGAACCAGCCGACCCAGAGCATGGAAGCGCCGGTGAGCGTCAGCGCGAGGTTGTGCGGCGGCATGGCCGTCGTCGGATAACCGGTGCGCTTGCCGAGCACGAGTGCTGCGATCAATCCAGCAACGCCGGCGTTGATGTGAACCACCGTGCCGCCCGCGAAATCGAGCACGCCCCAATCCCACATCAGCGCGCCGTCGCCGCTCCACACCATGTGCACCATCGGCACGTAGCAGATCGTGATCCACAGGCCGAGGAACAAGAGCACCGCCGAGAATTTCATGCGCTCCGCGAACGCACCTACCACGAGGGCAGGCGTGATGATGGCGAACGTCATCTGGAAGGTGGCGAACACCGATTCGGGAATCGTGCCGACCAGCGATTCGAGCGTTACGCCGCTGAAGAACGCCTTATCGAATCCGCCGATGATGGAGTTCAATCCGAGCACGCCCGCTTCCATACCTGTCGTGTCGAACGCCATGCTGTAGCCGAAGACCGTCCATATGACGGTTGCCAGGCCCGCTACGGCGATACACTGCATGAGCACCGACAGGATGTTCTTCGCACGAACCATGCCGCCGTAGAAGAGCGCCAGGCCGGGCAGCGTCATGAACAACACGAGCACCGTCGAAGTGAGCATCCATGCCGTATCGCCGCTGTCGAGCGTGGCTTCTTCTTCTGCGGCTGCCGCCTCCTCCGCTGGTGCCGCCTCAAGCGCGGCTGTCGTCGTTTCCGCCGCTTCCGCATCGATCGGCGCGTCTTGAGCCAAGCTCAAGTCCGGCCCGATGAGCGCGAACGCGAGCAGCGTCACGCTCCACAGGTAAGTGAGCACTCGGCTCGTTGACAGGGCTCTTTTCACGGTCGTCTCTCCTACGGAAGAAATGTTCTTGGTGACTGCGGGTGGGTGGAATTCAAACTGCGTCGACACCGGTCTCCCCTGTGCGAATCCGCACTGCTTGCTCGAGATCGATGACGAAGATCTTTCCGTCGCCGATCTTTCCGGTGCGTGCCACGTTCGTGATCGCTTCGATGACTTGCTCGGCAATCGAGTCGTCGACCGCCAGCTCGACTTTCGTCTTCGGCAGGAAATCGACGCGGTACTCGGCGCCGCGATAGAGCTCCGTGTGTCCGCGCTGCCGGCCGAATCCTTGAACTTCGGTGACGGTGATGCCTTGCACGCCGATGTCCGCGACGGCCTGACGGACGTCATCGAGCTTGAACGGCTTGATGATCGCGGTAATCAGCTTCATGGCATTGCGACTCCGAACATCGTGAACACGAACCGATGAAGTTCTGCGAAATCGTCGAGCATCGGTCCGCGCCGGGTCGGAAATGCATCTTCTGTGCCACGCACTAAAGCGTTGCGTGACGGGCGATCGCCGCTCGAAGTGCACTGTTTGCGCACTGTGGTGGTGCGCTCGTTTGGCGCACTTGCGTCAATGAGGAGCAGAAGCAGGGCAATCGAGCCGCACGAGCGGGTGTGCCGGCACAAACGGGTGCAGTTCGGGCGCGGTCGAGCACGGCTTGCCAGGTCGGGGTACGGCCTCTAGAGTCCTGCCGATCCGATCTGACGAGCTCCATTCATGGACCCGCGATTCATCGACGACTTGGCCCGCAAACTCTCTGCGGCGGTACCTCAGGGGCTGACCGATATGCGGCGCGACCTCGAGGACAACTTCAAGGCAGTGCTGCAATCGGCCTTGGCGCGAATGGATCTGGTCACGCGGCAGGAATTCGATGTCCAGGCTGGCGTGCTCCGGCGGACGCGCGAAAAACTCGAGGCGCTCGAGGCCAAGGTCGCTGCGCTCGAGGCGGAAGCCGGCAAGTCGCCTACGTCGTCGACCAATTGAGCGCGTAGCGCTTCGCGAGCAGGCCTCGGGTAGACTGGCGCCCGCGTAGAAGGCGCGGAGCAGCGCTCCCGCTCAACAAGGAACTGTCAGGAGAGACCAAGGATGGCCATGGCATCGGTATGGAGCCGTGCGCAGCACGGCATGAACGCTCCCCTCGTCAATGTCGAGGCCGACATCGGCAGCGGCCTGTCCGCATTCACGATCGTCGGTTTGCCCGAAGCGGTCGTGAAGGAAAGTAAGGACCGCGTGCGAGCCGCCATTCGCAACAGCGGCTACGACTTCCCCGACGGCCGCATCACCGTCAATCTCTCTCCCGCGGATTTGCCGAAGGAAGGCGGACGTTTCGATCTTCCGATCGCCATTGCGATCCTGCTGGCCTCGGAACAGTTGCCGGGCAAGCTCGAGCGTTGCGAGCTGTACGGCGAGCTGTCGTTGAGCGGCGAGATTCGCCCGATGCGGGGCATGCTGCCGGCGGCCATCGCTGCACAACGGGCCGGTCATTCCATCGTCGTGCCGGCAGCGAATGCGGATGAAGCCAGGCTCGTGTCGAACTGTTCGGTTGCCGTTGCCGAGCACTTGCTTCACGTCACGGGACACATCAGCGGCGCGCGACGCATTCCTTTCGTCTGCGGCTCGACACCGTCGTTCGTTCCGGTAGATCTGCCCGACTTGAACGAAGTGCGCGGTCAAAGTCACGCCAAACGCGCGCTCGAGATTGCAGCGGCTGGGCAGCATAACCTGCTGCTCCTTGGCCCACCTGGTACGGGCAAAAGCATGTTGGCGCAGCGGCTGCCTAGCCTGTTGCCGCCGTTGAGCGAAGACGAAGCGCTCGAATGCGCCGCCGTGCGCAGCGTCGTCGGTGCGCGCATCGATCTGACGCAGTGGCGGGCACGGCCCTTTCGCGCTCCGCATCACACGGCCTCGGCGACGGCGCTCGTGGGCGGCGGCTCGGTGCCGCGCCCCGGCGAAATTTCCCTCGCCCACAACGGCGTGCTGTTTCTCGACGAGCTGCCCGAATTCGATCGCAGAGTGCTCGAAGTGCTGCGCGAGCCGCTCGAGACGGGCGTCATCGTCATCTCGCGTGCGGCGCGCCAGGCTGAGTTTCCGGCGGCGTTCCAGCTGGTTGCCGCCATGAACCCATGTCCATGCGGTTATCTCGGCGATCCGAGCGGACGTTGCCGTTGTGCAGCGGAAAGCGTTCAACGCTATCGGTCGCGCATTTCCGGGCCGTTGCTCGATCGGATCGACATACAGATCGAGATGCCGCGCGTGCCGCCCGAGGTTCTCAAGACGCCGACGAGCGCAATCGAATCGAGCGCGACCGTCGCTGCGCGCGTAGCCAAAGCGCGGGAAATTCAGCTCGAACGCCAAGGCATGCTGAATGCGCGATTGTCGGCGCGGCAAATCGAGCGGTACTGCCAATTGGATGCCTCGGCGGGTGCATTACTCGAGCGCGGTGTCGCGGCGCTCGGTCTATCCGCTCGTGCGCATCACCGAATCCTGAAGCTCGCGCGCACGATCGCCGATCTCGCGGGAGCCCGCGAGATCGGTACCGAACATGTCAGTGAAGCGATGGGATTGCGGCGTTTCGATCGGGTGCGTGCCGCAATGCCGGCAGGCAGCCCGCCGATTGGGATCGCGGCGGGCGTGAAGTCGAGGTGAGTTACTTCGAGCCGGCCACCATGTAGTCGACGGCATTCATGACCGACTTGTCGGACAGGTCGGTGCGTCCGCCCTTCGCCGGCATGAAACCCGCCGAGCCTTGGTAGCCCTTGATCGCGTGGTTGTAGAGCGTCTCGATGCCCTGCGCGATGCGCGGCGCCCAGGCAGCTTTGTCGCCATGCTTCGGCGCTCCCGCAATTCCGGCGCCGTGGCAGGCGACGCAAGCTGTATTGAAGACCTCCTCGCCGCCGAGATCGGCCTTCGCGGCTGCCGGAGCTTCAGCCGGTTTCGGAGCGAGCGCCGAATTGTCCTGCCCTGCGACGGCCACCTTTGCCACGGGAGCAATGCGCTCCTCGGCTGCGGCGCGAATCGCAGGATCGGTGAGCACGTGCTGCTCCTGCGTATTGGAGGCGAGCGTCCGCGCCAGGACGTAGAGGCCGGCGGCGATGAAAATCAGAACGCCCAGAACGAGCATGAACGTGTCGAAGAACTTTCTATCGTGCTCTGCAGTCACAGCGGCTCCAATCGGAAGCGGGGTCCAAAATAGGCGCGCAAGTATAGCGGCGGGATGGCAGTCGGTCAGCCGCGCCGCGGCACGTTCGAGGTTTCTGACACGTGCCATCGGCACCGATTTCGGCCGGAACGTACTAGAAGCCTATCGCAAAGCCACTGCGCCCCCGCAGGTAGCCCTCGACCGGTACCGGCGCGTCTGTGGTGCTCGGATTCCTCGTGGATTCCACACACTGCGGATCCTGCGCTCCTCACTACCCGACCCGCGGCCGCTCATGACGTTTTGAGATAGGCTCTAGCCCGGAGTGGCGCCATTGGGGGTACTTGCTTAAGATCGCCGCCTCCTCGCGCACCCCTGGCTCAGCTGGGTGAGCGCGGGTGTCTCTCCGAAGACACTTAACGTGTCTTCGGACCGCGTGAACGACCGTACATGGATGTACGGGCTGGAACCCGCTGCAGGGATGCTCGAGAGTCACGTTTAGGAAATGCACGCGCCCGTAGCTCAGCTGGATAGAGTGTCGGTCTCCGAAGCCGAAGGTCGCCAGTTCGAATCTGGCCGGGCGCGCCAACTTCCCAAGGCTGTAGACCGAAGGCTGAAGGCTGCAGGGCTCAAGACTGAAGGTTGAGCGCGCGTTGGCGTGCCTGGCTGTCGTCTGAAGCCTGCGAACTCGAAGCGTCGCGCTCTGCTTCGCCTCCCGACCAGAGCCCAGAGCCCTTCAAGATCTGCGCCCGCCTCTCGCGGGCAGGTCAGGCAAGTCCCTCGCACGACAATTCAAGCGCCGTTTTTCTCGGCCGATAAACCATCAGCAAGCCTGCAGCCGCCGCCCATCACGATGAGCGGCGAATCGGTTCTCACTGCCGGCCCGTGACGGCTCCTGAGCGATGCAACTTCACCTGCCCACGCTCCTTCTGGTGTCACACCTCGTTTCGTGCGCCTGCGGCCTGATGTTTCTCGTCGGACCGCGGACCGCGAAGTCGCCGTTCTATGTGTGGTTCGCGGGCGCCTTCCTGAGCGCCCCGTGCGCGGCCATCTTCTACCTTCTCGCGGAGCGCAGCGACTGGGTCTGGGCCTACGCTGCGGGCAATGCAGTGGCGACACTGACCGTCGCGCTTACCTGGGTTGGCGCAAGGAGCGTCAACGGACGATCGCTGCCTTTGAAGATCGCATTCCTTGTACCGGTCTTCATCATGGTCGGCGTCTGGGCAGTTGCCGCACCCGCCGGAGAATGGACGGGGGCATTGCCCTTCTTCTTATCTTTCAGCGCGTTCTCTGCGCTTGCAGGCCTGGAATTCTGGCGCGGCGGCGTCGACGAGCCGCCGCTCGTGCACGCCAAAGTGTTAACCGCCGTGTGCGCGATCAATTCGGTGTGGTATCTGGCAAGGGCAATCGGCTTGGTCGTGCTCGGCACCGAGCATCCTGTTTTCCTGACGATTCTCGGTCCGGCCAATTCCGCCATCCTTCTGACGCTCATGATCGTCGTGGCCAGCCTCAGTCTTTCCTCGATCGCGAAGGAGCGCGCACTTCGCACTGCTCATCGACTGGCTACGGAGGATTCTTTGACAGGATTGCTGAACCGGCGGGAGTTCACCGAGCGCGTGGAGGAAATATCCGCAACTGCCGGCGCGCGACGAAACGATTACGCCGTGCTGCTCTTCGACCTCGATCACTTCAAGTCGATCAACGACACGCACGGCCACATGATCGGCGACGAGGTGCTCAAGGCCTTCGCCCGCATCGTGCGCGGTATCTTGCGCGAGAACGATCTGATCTGTCGTTACGGCGGCGAGGAATTCGCCGCGTTGCTTGCCGGTGCGACGGCCGAAGACGCGCTGTCGGTCGCGGACCGCATTCATCGCGGTTTGGCGACCAGCAAGGAGGCTGTGTTCGATCGAGTACGACCCACGACCAGCACTGGCGTGGCTTCGAGCCGTTCGGCGGAAGTGCCGTTGGCCGTGCTTCTGCGAAGGGCGGATGTCGCGCTCTATCGCGCGAAGGAAGAGGGCAGGAACAGGACCGTCTTGTTCGACGATGCCTTGGCTCGAGCCATGCGTGATGACGAGGCAAACAGTCAGACATCTTTCGTGTCGACCGGGGAGTGGCTGCGCATCTCGCAGGCTGTAGACCGTAGACTGTAGGCTGTAGTACGCCGCGCGTTCGCGTCTTTGTAGCCCGTAGCCCGATATGTCCTCGCTATCCGGTCGCACGATTGCCGTTCCCGAAACGCGGGAGCTCGATCTATTTGCTGCGATGCTGGAGCGACGCGGCGCGCGAGTGCTGCGTTGTCCGCTCGTTGCGATTCGCGATGCGCCCGATCCGCGGCCGGTGCTCGAATGGATTCGCCGCTTCAATGCCGGCAACTTCGATGATCTGATTCTGCTGACCGGCGAAGGACTGCGGCGTTTGTTGTCGTGCATCGATCAGCACGAGCCGGAACTGCGTGACGGCTTCATTCTCGAGCTGACGCGTATCCGCAAGATCACGCGCGGACCCAAGCCGGCGAGAGTGCTGCGCGAGCTCGGGATCAAGCCCGATATTGCAGCCGCAGAGCCGACGACCGCAGGCGTGATCGCAGCGTTGCGATCCGAGGATCTCGCGGGCCGCCGCATTGCAGTTCAGCTCTACGGGTCCGAGCCCAATCTGCCGTTGACCGATTTCTTGCGCAAAGCGGGGGCGCACGTAACGACGGTTGCGCCGTATGTCTATGCCGATGCCGCGGACGATGCGGCGGTGCGCTCGCTGCTCGAGACCATGGCGCGCGGGGCCGTCGACGCCATTGCGTTCACAAGCGCCGCGCAAGTCGAGCGCTTGTTTGCCGTGGGTCCGGAAGATCTCGTGCGTCGTGCGCTCGAATGCACAGCAGTCGCGGCAGTCGGACCGGTCGTGCGAGAAGCGCTCGAAAAACGCTCGGTCGAAGTGCGCTTCATGCCGCAGGACTCGTATTTCATGAAGCCGTTGACGACTACGCTCGAGAACGCGCTGGGGCCGAAACAGGAATAGGGCTGCGGGCGAGCAATCTGCGCACTGTGTCGAAGTTTCGATCGATCCAGGAATTCCCGGAACGGGGATCAGGAGTCGGTCTCATTGTTCGTCAGTGCGCGAGTTTGGTGCTCTAAGGGGCACGCAGGCCGGCAAACCGTTCTTGACGTTTGCGTTCTGCTCTTCGATCTCAAATCGCGACTGTTTTCGCAGTTCGAAACAATAAACGCCTCAGATAATCCCTGCCGTGTTTTTTTACACACGGCTTCTTGACCTAAACTTCGCGTCTCAAGTACAAGGCCGTCCTCGGTAAATTTTGTGATCGAGTGGTCCTTGTTGCCGAGACACCACAGGGCTGAGGATGTCGGATTGGTTTTAGCATTCCGCTATGCGAGCCACGCTTGTCAGCGTATGGGTCGCTCCGCTGCACCTAATCTCGGCACAGACGCCAGCCATCGATGGCGTTCCAACCCGTTTCGAAACGCCTCATCGACGAGGCACTTGATTTAGCCCGGCGTAATAGCCGTCTTTTTGGGGGTTCCATGAGTTCAAAGTTGAGAGCGAGCATTCATCGCATTCTGTTCGCGACAGGCGCCCTGGCAGCGTCCGTCACGACGACTGTCGCGCAGGAAGCGCAGACGACGGACGAAATCGCCGAGATCGTGATCGTCACCGGTTCGTACATCCGCGGTACGGCCGAAGATGCTGCGCTGCCCGTCGACGTGATTTCCCTGGAAGAGTTGGAGAAGCAGGGTGCGCCGTCGCCGGTCGAGATGCTCAAGTCCGTGACGGTGATGAACGGTATCGTCGGCGAAACGAATCGCCATATGCCTGGCCGTGGTCAGGCGCAGACCGGCGGTACCTTCGTCAATCTGCGCGGTTTCGGACAAGGCCGCACGCTCGTCTTGTTGAACGGCAAGCGGCTCGCCAGCGATGACGTCAACCTGATGCCGGCCAATGCGATCGCACGTATCGAAATCCTGAAAGAAGGCGGTGCTTCGACTTACGGTTCCGACGCTATCGGTGGTGTCGTCAACTACATCACGAAAGAACGCGTCGACGGCTTGGAGTTGACGGCCGATTATCGCCACATCGAAGATTCCGACGGCGATTACAACGCGGGCTTCTCCTGGGGCACGACCTGGGGAGGCGGCGATTTCTTCTTCGCCGCGAACTATTTCCATCGCTCGCAACTGCGCACGATCGATCGCGACTGGGCGGTGCGTCCGTACCTCGAGAACCCCGAAGGCGGTTGGAGCCCGGCGTCCAATCCCGGCAACTTCCGCTTCCTCACGGCCACCGGTACCGGATTGGCATTCGATCCGGTCAATCGGCCGGACCCGGGCTGTCAGTTCTTCGGCGGCACGTTCGATCCGGTCACCAACCAGTGCGTCGGACAGTTCAGCGTTTGGGAGAACATCGTCGACGAGCAGGACACGTATCAAGCCTTCGCGAGCGCGAACTTCGATCTCTCGGATACGTTCTCGCTCAAGCTCGAGGCCGTGTACGGCAAGACGAAGGTGCCGAATGCGAGCGCCTCGCCGTCCTATGCGCCGATTCGCAGAATCACGGAAACCGTGTACGGCAGCACCGTGGACCTGTCGGTGTTCGACGATCCGCGGCGCGCGCGCTTCTTCTACGTTCCGATGACGAACCCCGGCTTCCAGGGCGCCTTCGCGCCGGGCGGCGGGTATGTGCCTGCCACCGCTCTCGGAACGTTCATCCAGATCTTCGCTTGGAGACCGTTCTTGACGACGGGAAGCCCGAACGCCGCGGACGGCACGCCGCGTTATGCGTTCGATCGCGAAGCCGGACGCGTCTCGGCGGAGCTCACCGGTCAGCTCGGCAGCGTGAACCTGACGACTTCGTTGAGCTACTCGACCAGCGAAGTGCAACGTCATGAAGTGGACATCCTCACCGGCCGGTTGCAGCTCGCGCTGCGCGGTTTCGGCGGCCCGAACTGCGATTGGCCGTCGCCCACGGCGCAGCCGGGTCAGAACGGATGCTTGTGGTACAACCCGTTCTCGAACGCGTTCCCGACCACCCGCACGGGTGTTGCCAACCCGAACTATGTGGCGGGCGCTGCGAACTCGCTGGAAGTCATCCGGTGGATGGAAGTCCCGATGACGGACAAGGACACGGTCGATCTGGCCGAATTCAACACGGTGTTGAGCGGCGAGTTGCCGATTTCGTTGCCGGGCGGCCGAATGGGATGGGCGGCTGGCGTGCAGTATCGGCACACGTGGATCGAAAACTGGAACACGCCGATCAGCAATCGCGACGTGACGCCGTGTCCGGATACGCCGATCACGGGCGCCATGGACTGCACGCCGTTCGGCGAGAGTCCGTTCAACTTCCTGTCGACCTACGCGCCGCAGGATCTCGATCGCGGCGTCTATGCAGGGTTCGTCGAGTTCAGCCTGCCCGTCAGCGACTCGTTGAACATGCAAGTTGCTGCGCGCTACGAGGACTACGGCAACAAGGGCGGATCCAGCTTCGATCCGAAGTTGTCGCTCAAGTGGCAGATCATCGATCAGCTTGCGTTCCGCGCCGCAGCGAGCACGACGTTCCGTGCGCCGGGTCAGACGCAGCTCGTCGACGATTCTGCGATCGGTTTCAGCCAGATCTACGGTGCGAGCCGCGCAGTCCGCTTGGCCGGCAATCCGAACTTGAAGCCCGAGGAGTCGTTCCAGTGGAGCGCGGGCTTCATTGTGAACGCGGGCGGTTTCCGGGCAACGGTCGACTATTGGAGCTTCGACTTCGACAAGATGCTCATGGCTGAGCCCGCAGCCCGTATTGCTGCCGTCGTCTTCCCGACGGCCAACGATGCGGACAATCGCTGTGCGGAGGTCGATCCGGCGTTCCTCGCCGAACGGTTCGTATTCGCCGGCGACACGTGCTCGATCAGCAACCTCCTGCAGGTCAACGTGCAAACGATCAACGGCGCGGGCCAGAAGAACGACGGTGTCGACATCACGATGGACTACACCTTCGATGTCGGTCCGGGCACGCTCGTTGTGGGCGCAAGCGGCACTTGGATTCACAAGTTCGAAACCGAGACGCTCGTTCGCAACGGCGTGGTTCTGGAGCCGGGCTTCGACGGCGTGGGTTACTACAACCTCGGTACGTCGTTGTATCCGCTGCCCGAGTGGCGTGCGCAGGGCTACCTCGACTTCAGCGCCGGTCGGCACAACGTGCGTTGGACGGCCAACTTCGTCGACCAATACCGCGATCAACGCGACGGTATTCAGCGCGGCGATCTCACGCTGGCCAACATCTTCACAGCGAACAGCCCGAACGGAAAAATCATCGAGTCGCGAGTGCTTCACAACGTGACCTATCGCGTCGAGCTGCCGTCGAACATGACCCTGGCGGCAACGATCGAGAACATCTTCGACGAAGATCCGTCGTTCGTTCGCTCCGAGCTGAACTACGACCCGGTGACGGGTCAGCCGCTCGGTCGTACGATCAAGCTGGGCTTCCGCAAGACGTTCTGAGATTGGGGGGCGGCGAAAGCCGCCCCTTCTTCTTTAGGCTGAAGACTGAAGGCTGAAGGCTGAAGGAGGGCGGCACTGCCGCCTCTTTTTTTGGGCCTGATCGCCGAAGGAATGCGGTGATGGGCGCACCGCGCACTTCTGTCTTCAGCCTTCGGCCTTCAGCCTTGCGTTGCTCGCGGTCTCCGCGAGCAATGTCTTGATTTCCGGCACACAGGAGCCGCAGTTCGTACCGGCGCGCAAATGCTGTCCGACTTGAAGCGTCGTCGTGAGACCGTGATCGCGGATGACATCGCAAATCTGTTTGCGTCCGACGCCGAAACACGAACAGACGATCGGGCCCTGGTCCGCTTCGGCTGAAGCGGGACGACCGGCGAGCAAACCGCGACGTTCGGTATCGTCGATGCGCGAGCGCGCGAAGAGACTCGCAAGCCATGTCCGCGACGGCAGGTCCGGACGCGGCGAAATGAAAATGCAGAGCACGATGCGCTCGTCGCGCAGCGCGACTGCACGATAAGCGCCGGCGCTCGGATCCGAATATTCGATCCAATCCAACTCTTCGCTCTCGGTCTTCATCAATCGTCGTGCCCAACGCGACCAATCGCCGTACACGCGGCGGCCTGCAAGCTCGTAACGCAAGAACTGTTCGCCGCGCGCGAGCGTCCACCACGTGACATCCAGATCGGTAAGCGGTTCGCGCGACAGAATGAATCCATGCCAGCTCACGAGAAACGGCGAAACGCGCGCCGGCGTGTGCTTGAGCTCCGGCTCGCCGGAAATCGGATCGACCACGGGATTGACGAGCGAACCCACGCGCGCGTCGGAAGAGAACGGTGCGCTCCAATGGATCGGAACGAAGATCATGCCGCGCGGCATTTCATTGCTTACGCGCAAGCGTGCGACGAGCGAGCCCCAGCGCGTCGCGACGCGCACGAGCTCGCCGGGCTTCGCGCCTGCGAGCATCGCATCTTGCGCATGCATGTCGACGTACGGTTCCGGCGAATGTGCGGTCAAGCGCGGTGCGCTGCCAGTGCGCGTCATCGTGTGCCATTGATCGCGAATACGTCCGGTGTTCAAGACGAGCGGATACTCCTCGTCCGTCGAATGCGCAGGCGGGCGCGGCGATATCGCAACGAAGCGCGCTTTGCCGTCCGGATGAAAGAAACGGCCGTCCGCAAACATTCGTGTGCGCGCCGACTTGTCGCTCTGCACCGGCCATTGAATGGGACCGAGCGTGTCGTACTCGGCGTGTGTGAGCTGCGCCAGCATTCCTATATCGAAGGCGCGTCGACCATCGTTGTCGGTCGCGGAGAGACGCGCGTGCTCGAGGAAGATCTCGTACGCGCTCGAATAGTCGAAGCCGCTAAAGCCCATGCGACGTGCGACTTGGCTGACGATCCACCAATCGGGTTTTGCTTCGCCGGGTAGCGCCATGAAGGCACGTTGTCGTGAGATGCGCCGCTCGGAGTTCGTGACCGTACCGTCCTTTTCGCCCCATGCGGAAGCCGGTAACAAGACGTGTGCAAATACGGTCGTTTCCGTGCGCTCGACGCAATCTGAGACGACAACGAGCTCGCAACGGCGCAGCGCCTGTTCGACTTTGCGAGCGTTCGGCAAGCTGACGACGGGATTCGTGGCCATGATCCACACGGCCTTCACGCGTCCGTCGTGAATGGCATCGAACAGTTCGACAGCTTTGTAGCCCGGCTCGGCGGCAATCGTGGGACTGTTCCAGAAACACTGCACCGTTCGGCGGTGCTCCGGATCGCTCAGCTCCATGTGCGCGGCGAGCATGTTTGCGAGTCCGCCGACTTCGCGCCCGCCCATGGCATTCGGTTGACCGGTGATCGAGAACGGCCCCATGCCCGGCCGGCCGATCCGTCCGGTCAACAAATGACAATTGATGATGCTGTTGACCTTGTCCGTGCCTGCGGAGGATTGATTCACGCCTTGGGAGAACGCGGTGACCGTCTTCTCGGTCGCGGCGAACCACGCATAGAACTCTGCAAGCCTCTTGGGATCGACGCGGCAACGTTGCGCTACTGCGGCGATATCGCCTGCTGTGTTCTCGGCGACGAGCAAGGCTGGCGACAAGCCCGCCGTTCGTTGGTCTACGAAACGCTCGTCCACGACGCCGTGCTGATGCAAGTAGGCGAAGAGACCGTTGAAGAGCCAGACGTCCGTGCCGGCACGAATCGGCAGATGCAGGTCGGCGATCTCGCAGGTTGCCGTGCGCCGAGGATCGATGACGACGATCTTGAGATCCGGGCGCTGTTGTTTCGCCGCCGAAATGCGCTGGAACAGCACCGGATGACACCACGCCGTGTTAGAGCCGACGAGTACGATGAGATCCGCCAGCTCGAGATCTTCGTACTCGACCGGCACGATGTCCTCGCCGAATGCGCGCTTGTGGCCGGCAACGGCCGAGGACATGCACAGACGCGAGTTGGTGTCGATATTTGCCGCGCCGATGTACCCCTTCATCAGTTTGTTTGCGACGTAATAGTCCTCGGTCAGGAGCTGTCCGGACACATAGAGTGCGACCGCGCCCGGTCCGTGCGTTTCGATGATTCGTCTGAAGCCGCGGGCAACGTGATCGAGCGCCGCATCCCAGGACACGCGCGAGCCGAGAATCTGCGGATACAGCAAACGGCCTTGCAGTCCGAGCGTCTCGCCGAGCGCAGAGCCCTTCGAGCACAGCCGACCGAAATTCGCGGGATGATCCGGGTCGCCGGCAATCTCGAACGATCCGTCCGATCTCCGAGAGGCGAGCACGCCGCAGCCCACCCCGCAATAGGGGCATGTCGTTCTAATGACGTCGCTCACGACGTGCCCGATTGCGTCGCAAACTCGGCGCCGAACAGCAGCGTTTGGCGCAGCGGTCCAATGTCACGCCCCTGCATCATCAACTCGAAATACCAAGGACCGTCTTTCACATCGCCGTAGAGCACGGCGCCGCGCAGCTTTCCGTCCTCGATCACGACACGTTTGTAAATACCGCGCTTCGGATCGCGCAGGACCATGCTTTCGCTGCGCGGTCCGCCGAGAAAGTCGCCGGCCGAGAACACATCGATGCCGGTGACTTTCAATTGGGTCGAGACGATCGAGCCCGTGTAGCGACCGATGCCGAACTCGGCCAGGTGCGTTGCGCATACGCGTGCCTGTTCGAACAGCGGTGCGACGAGACCGTAGGTGCTGTCGCGATGCTGCACGCATTCGCCGACGGCATAGATGCTGGGATCGAAGGTTTGCATCGTGTCGTTGACGAGCACGCCGCGATCGCATCGAAGTCCGGCCGCTTTCGCCAAATCGACATTCGGGCGAATACCTGCGGCCATGACGACGAGATCCGCTTCGAGCATGCTGCCGTCCTCGAAATGGACGGAACCGACGCGCGCGCGCGTGGAGCCGTTTGCCGGGCTCGCCACTGCGCGCAGCTCGACCGTTTTCGCCGGCATCTTGAACTTCATGCCGCGCTGCTCGAGCGATTCCTGCAACAGCGCTGCCGCTGCGCGATCGAGCTGCCGTTCCATCAGCGTGTCGAAGATGTGAACGACGGTGACGTCCATGCCTTGTTTCATGAGTCCGTTTGCGGCCTCCAAGCCGAGCAATCCGCCGCCGATGACGACCGCTTTGCGATGTGTGCGCGCCGCTTCGAGCATCGCATCGACGTCCTCGAGATCGCGAAACGTGACGACGCCGTCGAGATCGCGACCCGGAACCGGCAGGATGACCGGCTTCGAGCCGGTCGCCAGCAGCAGGCGATCGTAGGGCAGCTCGATACCGCCTTGCGTGCGCACGGTGCGCTTGCGTCGGTCGATCGCGATGACCGGATCGCCGGCGATGAGCGTCACGCCTTTTTCGCGGTACCAGTCGAGCGAGTTCAGAATGATTTCGTCGACGCGCTTTTCGCCGGCCAGAACCGGCGATAGCAGAATACGGTTGTAGTTCGGATGAGGTTCCGCGCCGATCACCGTGATGTCGTAGGCCTTCGGCGCGATTTCGAGCAGCTCCTCGACGACCTTCATGCCGGCCATGCCGTTGCCGACGACGACGAGCTTGCGCGTGCGCGCGATGCGGCGTGCCGGCTCGCTCTTCACCCATACGCGACCGTCGCTCGCGCGTGCCGGATACACGGGCACCGACTTATCGGCGTCCTCGAGGCAGCGGCCGGTGATCAAACTGAAGTGATGCTTGTAAATCGGCGATGCGACGACCGGCTCGCCTTGGACGTCGCCCACGATGCCGCGCGACAGGACGTTCGCTTCACTGTGCGGGTCGAAGTTCGAGATCGCGTGTACGGTGTCGTCGATACGAAAAACGGCAATTTGTTTCCCCTCGATCAGCGCCGCGACACCGCCGTCGGGCAGGATTTCGTCGAGCTCGCAGATGAAGTGCCAGGCGTTCGTCTTCATACCGCCTCCCGACGCCGTTGCTGTCGCTCTTCGCGAGTTGCCGGGCGGATCTGGCCGCGCTCTTCGATGAAGACGACATTGTCGTCCGTTCGATCGCTGTTGACGAAATGACGGAAGCGGCGCAGCGTGGCTGGATCGTTGATCGCTTTCTTCCACTCGCATTCGTAGGTATCGATCACGCGCGCCATGTCGGCTTCGAGCTCGGCGGCAATGCCGAGCTCGTCTTCGATCACGACTTGCCTGACGTACTCGATGCCGCCCTCGAGGTTCTGGAGCCAGACGGACGTGCGCTGCAGTCGATCGGCCGTGCGGATGTAGAACATCAAGAAGCGGTCGATGTAACGGATCAATGTGTCGCGATCGAGGTCCGCTGCAAGCAGATCCGCGTGTCGCGGTTTCATGCCGCCGTTACCGCAGACATAGAGATTCCACCCCTTTTCGGTTGCAATGACGCCGACGTCCTTGCTCTGCGCCTCGGCGCATTCGCGTGCACAGCCGGAGACGGCAAATTTCAACTTGTGCGGTGCGCGTAGGCCCTTGTAGCGATTCTCGAGCTCGATCGCGAAGCCGACGCTGTCCTGCACGCCGTAACGACACCAGGTCGATCCGACGCACGATTTGACCGTGCGCACCGCCTTGCCGTAGGCGTGTCCGGACTCGAAACCGACATCGATCAGCTCGCGCCAAATGAGCGGCAGCTGATGCACCTGCGCGCCGAACAGATCGATGCGTTGGCCGCCGGTGATCTTCGTGTAGAGCCCGTATTTCTTCGCCACTTGTCCGAGAACGATGAGCTTGTCGGGCGTGATCTCGCCGCCGGGCACGCGCGGTACGATCGAATACGTCCCGTCCTTTTGCATGTTGGCGAGAAAGTAATCGTTCGTGTCTTGCAGCACCGCTTGATCGCGCTTCAGCACGAACTCGTTCCAGCACGAGGCGAGGATCGATGCGATCGTCGTCTTGCAGATATCGCAGCCGAGCCCGCGCCCGTGTCGCTCGAGCACGGCGGAGAAGCTCTTGAGCTCGCCGATCTTGATCAAATGGAACAACTGCTGGCGCGAGTACGGGAAGTGCTCGCAGAGGTGATTGCTGACGGCGACGCCGCGACTTGCGAGCTCGGCCTTGAGAATCTGCGAGACGAGCGACGCGCAGCCGCCGCACGAGGAGGCGGCTTTCGTCGCGTGCTTGATGGCACCGAGTGTCGTGCAGCCCGCCTCGATGGCATCGCAGATCGCTCCTTTCGTCACGTTATTGCACGAGCAGATCTGGGCGCTCGCGGCGAGTGCGGCGACACCCGTTGCCTTGCTTCGTTGGCCGTCTCGCGGCGGCCGAATCATGTCGGCGGGCTGCTCGGGCAACTTCGTGCCGTCGAGCATCATTTGCAGCCACAGTCCGTAGTCTTCTGCGTCGCCGATCAAGATGCCGCCGAGCAGCCGCGTGCCGTCCTCGCTCACGACGAGCTTCTTGTAGATCTGTTTGCGCTCGTCGACGAACGTGTAGGCGCGCGATCCTGCGTACGCCGCGTGCGCGTCGCCGAGCGAGGCAACGTCCACACCGAGGAGCTTGAGCTTGGTGCTGCAATCGGCACCGGTGAAGATCGGCGTGTCGCGGCCCAGAAGTTGCGCGGCGCACACTTGCGCCATTTGATAGCCGGGCGCCACGAGCCCGAAAATTCTGCCGTTCCAGAGCGCACATTCGCCGATGGCGTAGATGTCGCGATCCGAGGTGCGGCAACGGTCGTCGATGACGATGCCGCCGCGCTCGCCGACAGCGAGACCTGAGTTGCGCGCGAGCTCGTCGCGCGGCCGGATGCCCGAAGAGAACACGACGAGGTCGGCTTCGAGCTCGGTGCCATCGGCGAACACGAGCTTGTGCTGCGCCTGTGCGCCGGCGGCGATCTCGATCGTCTGCTTACTGGTGTGCACGCCGACGCCGAGCTCGAGAATTTTCTGGCGCAGGATGCGTCCGCCGCCTTCGTCCACTTGGACAGCCATCAGGCGCGGCGCCAGTTCGACGACGTGCGTTTCGAGACCCAGATCTTTGAGCGCTTTGGCGGCTTCGAGACCGAGCAGTCCGCCGCCGATAACGACGCCGCTCTTGCAGTGTCTGCTTGCCGCGCGGATCGCGTCGAGGTCGTCGATCGTGCGATAGACGAAGCAGTGCTCCCGGTCGCGACCCGGAATCGGCGGAACGAACGGCGAGGAGCCGGTAGCAAGCACGAGCTTGTCGTAGGGCACCGTGTTGCCGAGCGACGTGGCGATCGTTTTCGCGGCGCGATCGATTGCAACGGCAGCTTCGTTGAGCTGCAGGCCGATGCCGTGCTTGAGAAAGAATCGTTCGTCGGCGAGCGCGAGATCCTCTTTGCTCTTACCCGCGAACAATGCGGAGAGCTGAACGCGGTCGTAGGCCGGACGCGGCTCTTCGCACAATACGGTGATGTCGAATTCGTGATGCTCGGCAACCAGCCGCTCCAGCAGGCGCTGACCGACCATTCCGTTGCCGACGACGACCAATCGCTGTCGTATTGACATTGTTTTCCTCTGACGCTCACGGCGGCGGGTGCGCGCCACCGTGCGAGCTCCAATGACGAAGCCTGGATGCGACTTCGCATCCCCACGGTAGTACCGCGCCCGACGTTGGAGCGGCAGGGACGATTGGTTCAGGGAGCGATGGCCGTCCGACGGTTGCCCGACTGTTGAAGTAGCGATGGGCTACGGCGCCATCGCGAGAAGGACGACACGAAAGAGGCTGTGTCCGCTCGAGGCGGGTGCACTCGAATCGTGAACAGATTGAGTCGCTCGAAGCGCGCGTTGCGCTCGATCATGTATCGCTCCATGAGACCCGGCTGCTCGATGCAAGTGCAGTGCCACTCGCTGCATCAAAGAGTTACGGGGTTTCGTCCGTGTTCATGCGCTACTTCGGTGCGATTGCACCTGCGTGTGCTTCTTTTGTGGTGCATGAACGGTTCGTGCTGCAACTGCGGTCACGTCATTCGAGCGGGCAGTCTTTTTCCCAGGGCGGATTCGGGCCGAACCTTGCCGCAAACGCATCGATGAAGGTGCGCACTTTGGGCATCAGATTGCGCCGCTCCGGATAGACGATGTTCACCGAAAGCTCCGGTGGACGGAAATCGCATAACACCGGCTTCAGCGCACCTTCTTTGAGGGCATCGTCGATATAAAACGTCGGCAGGAGCACGATGCCCAGCCCGGCAAGCGCGGCCGCTTTATTGAGCATGCCGTTGTTGGAATGCAGCGTGCCGTTCACCGGTACGACGTGCGTTTCGCCGTTGCGATCGGTCAGACGCCACTCGCGCGGCGTGAGCAGCAACGAATAAAGAATGCAATTGTGCTCGAGCAAGTCTTCCGGGCGTGTCGGCGTGCCGTGTTTGGCGAGATAAGCTGGCGATGCGCACAGGATCTGCCGGCACGTCGTGATCTTGCGGGCGACGAGACTCGACTCTTCGAGTCGTCCGATTCGGATCGCGAGATCGTAGCCTTCCTCGATCAGATCGACGCGCTGGTCGCTCAGATTGAGCTCGACCGAGATGTGCGGATGACGATCCAGGAACTCGCGAATGAACGGTCCGAGCTGCAAGATGCTGAACGACATCGGCGCGGAGATCCGCAGCGTTCCGCGCGGCTCGTTTTGAAATCGCGCGACTTCGAGCTCGGCATTTTCGATTTCCTTCAGCGCCCGTGCGCTGCGCCGGTAGAGCTCTGATCCGGCCTCGGTGAGGCTCAACCGCCGCGTCGTGCGATTCAAGAGACGCGCACCGAGCTTTTCTTCGAGGCGCGTGACCGCCTTGCTGACGACAGGCTGCGAGGTTTCCAGCGCTTCGGCTGCGGCCGTGAAGCTGGAGAGCTCGACGACTTTGACGAAGATCGCGATGTCGGTGAGATTTTGCATGGCGCGAACTTAGTTTTCGTGACACGTCGGCATCGCGAGCAAAAAACGTTGCGGTCACTGCGCCACGCTTGCCGCGTCGACCCGGAATCGAACGTAGGGCAATTGTTGCGGGCTCAGGTTCGCAAGACCCGCATCGGCTGCAATCTGTTCTCCGGAGCGCAGCGTGCGGTTCACGCGCACCGGTGCGCCTTGCTGAAGAATTCGCCCGTTTGCATCCACGAGCAACGGCGTGACCTGAATGTTCGTCAACGCCACCGGCGACTTGTTCTGGATGACGAGAATGGGACGTCCCTGCGCATCGTATTGACCGCTCGTGGCGACGTAGTTGCCGGGATTCTGCGGAAGATCCATACGCACGAACTCCGCTGCGGCAAGCTGTCCGATCTCGCTGTTCGAGCTTGCAGCCGCACGGAAGTACTCCATCGCGCGAGTACGATCGCCGCGTTCGCGAGCAATGTTGCCCAAGTAGTACGCAGCTGGTGCCGTCGGCAGGAGCTGCGAGCTCTTCGTCAACCATTCCTCGGCTTTGGCCTTGTTGCCCGTCTGATATTGCGCAACGCCGCCGCCGAGATACGGCGAGAAATAGTTGGGATCGAGCTGGATCGCCTTGTCGAAATACGGTAGCGCGGCTTGCGGTTGTTTCTCGGCAAGTGCGAGCTGGCCGAGTAGCTCGTGGAAGCGCGCTTCGCGCGGCAGCGCTTTGACCGCTTCGTTGGCGAGCGACTTGGCAGTCGCGTAATCCTTCTTGCTTGCGGCGGCCAGCGCCTGATCGTACTTGTCGTAAGCGGGCTTGGCTTCCCGCAGCGTCTTGGTTCGGGCGGCATAGCGTTCTTCGCCGAGCTCGCCGCCGAGTCCCAAACGCTGCGCCGTTTGCTTATTTCTCTCGACGCGTTCTTGGGACGGCGGATGCGAGGCGAATAGTCCTTCGAGCCAACTTTGTTGGCGGCCGCCTTCCTGCGACAACCGCACGAACGTTTCCTGCAATGTGATCGCACCCGCCGGGTCGTAGCCGGCGAGCTTCATGTATTTCATCCCGTATTCGTCGCTTTCGAGCTCTTGCTCGCGGCTGTACTTCTGTTGGATCAATTGCGCGCCGAGACCCGCGCCTTGAATAGCGAGATTGGCGACGTTCGCATCCACGCCGCCGGCGATTGCGCCGATTTGTGCGGCAAGCAGTCCGACCTGCAAGATCGTGCCGCGCTCCTGCGCTTTGGCGCCGTGCCGCGCCGCGGCGTGCACGATTTCGTGTCCGAGCACGGCGGCGAGCTCTGCTTCGTTCTTCAGCTCCGTGAGCAGGCCTCGGTTGATGGCGATCTTGCCGCCCGGCAACGCCCAGGCGTTCGGCACGGAATTGTTCAAGACGACGAACTCGTAAGGGAGCTTTCGATCGGCAACCGCGGCAAGCTTCTGACCTACCTCGTTGACGTATTGGGTGAGCTCCGGCATCACCGTGAGATCGCCGCCTTCCGCCTGGCGCGTCGGCGAGTAGTACTGCTCGCCCATCTTCAGTTCCTGGGCTTCCGAAATGAACTGAATCTCTTTCTTGCCCGTGACCGGATTCACGCCGCAGGCGGTTAGCGCGACGGCAACGAGTGCATAACAAGCGAGGCGAAAGCTGCGCATACGAACTCCGAGGCTCACGTGGCGAGATTATGAGCGTTGGCGGGCAGCCGACAACATGTATTGGTCCGGTCTATCGCAGGGATCCAAACGTGCGATTGCGCGAAAGGTTCTGGGGAGTAGCCTGTAATCGCGGAGGACCGACCATGGCCAAAACAGTCACTTTCACGATCATGCACATGAGCATCGCATTCGGCGTCGTGTACGCGATGACGGGCGATGCCAAAGTCGGCGGAGCGGCTGCGTTCGTCGAACCGCTGTGCAATGCGGTCGGCTACTTCTTTCACGAGCGGCTGTGGGAACGACTACGCGGCGCGCGAGAGCTCGCGCCAGCGTATCAGGCTGTAGACCGTAGGCTGTAGGCAGAGATGGCGACTGTGGACTGCTTGGCTCGGCGCCCGCTCAAAGCAATGCTTCGATGTCAGCGGCAAGATCCTCGGCTTTCGTCGTGGGCGCATAGCGCGCTTTGACCTGACCCGTGCGATCGATCAGGAATTTCGTGAAGTTCCACTTGATGCGCTCGCTGCCGAGCACGCCAGGCGCGCTTTGCTTGAGCCAGCGGTACAGCGGATGCGCGTCGTCGCCGTTGACGTCGATCTTCTCGAACATCGGAAACGTAACGCCGTAGTTCTTTTGGCAGAACGCACCGATCTCCGCGGCGCTGCCGGGTTCTTGTCCGCCGAATTGGTTGCATGGAAAGCCGAGCACGACGAAGCCGCGGTCGCGATACCGATCGTAGAGCTGCTGCAGACCCGCATACTGCGGTGTAAATCCGCATTCGCTCGCAGTGTTGACGATGAGCAAAACCTTCCCCGCATAGTCGGATAGCTGTACGGGCTGCCCTTGGAGCGAATTCGCTGTGAAGTCGTAGACGGTCGTCATCGTCATTCTCCGAGCGGTCCCGAATCCGGCACGATCCGCCAAAGCATACGCCACGGAATCGAGAAGCGCGCGACGAGCGTCGCGCGCTTCTATCTTCAGCCTTCCGTCTTCAGCCTGAGCGCAGAGCGCTCGTTACGCGCTACGCTGCGACCGCCCGCGCTTCCACCGCGACGCACTGATTGCGTCCTTGCCGTTTCGCCGTGTAGAGCGCCCCGTCGGCAAGCCGCACGATGGCGTCGTAAGAGGACGTGATCGGCGGCAATTGAGTGGCTGCGCCGACGCTCACGCTCACGCACCCGCCGTTCACCGAAGACACGTGCGGGATGTCGAGCGCGGCCACGTCGCGCACGATCCGTTGGGCGATCTCTTTGGCATCGTTCGTCGAACGATCGCAAAGCACCGCAATGATCTCCTCGCCGCCGTAGCGCGCAACGAAATCGCCCGGCCGCATTTGCACGGCATTGCGCACCGCCGCTGCGACACGACGCAGGCACTCGTCGCCGGCCTGATGTCCGAAACTGTCGTTGTAGAGCTTGAAGTGGTCGACGTCGACCATGATGACCGTGACGGCACGCTTTTCCGAGATGGCGCGCCGCCAGGCATCGTGCACGCGCGCTTCGAACGTTTGGCGATTCAACAGGCGTGTCAGACCGTCGAGCTCGGCAATCTCCACGAGGAGCTTGCGCTCGAGGAACGACGTGCGATTGGCGTGCTCGAGCGCATAGGCACCTGCGCCGCCGATCACGTTGGCGGATACCATCGCAAACGACAAATAGGTCGCGACATGAGAGGTCAGCAGTCCGAGGGCGCCGGCAGTCATCAGCAGACCGAGAATGATCAGGTTGCCGCAAAGTGCCTGACGCAGACGCAGACCGGCCATGAAATAGAAGAAGAACGTCACGAGCATCAGCCGCGCGCCGACGAGCGCCGTATGCTCGGGCAGCGCGTACATCGCCATGAGGATGGTGCCGGTGCCGAACAACGGACCGCCGATCTGCATCGCGAACTGGTACCAGGTCGTGTAGAAACGCTTGATCGTGGCGAGCAGCAGAATCAGCAGGATCGGCAGCTGCAAACCGAATCGCACCAGATCCGGAACGGCGTTCGTCGTGTGGATCACGCGATGGTCGATCAGCGCGAAACCCGAGCTCGTACCGACCACGATGAACAGCGACATGCGCACCCAGCGATGCTGGGCGAGGAGATGGTCTCGTCTGAACTCGGACTCCAGCGGCTCGGGGAATTTGAGCCAGCGGAAGCCCTCCGTGAGAACTCGGGAAACGAGCGATTCTTCGCTGGTCGGCGTGGGGATCGCGGGCATCGGTCTTGACGCAGTTTCCATTCAGCTGCGGGCGCGGTCCGAAAACGCTTGCACGAGCTCGATCCAGTCCTCGAAGCGACTTCGGCAATGTCGGGCACGATTGTGCGTGCGTCCTGCCCGCAGGGGCAAGCGGGTTCCCAGGTTCAAGCCTTCATTCCAACATTAAGTCACACACGCGTCCGATCGTCCGTTCGTCCAGACCCACGAACGACTTAAGGTAGGTCGCAACATCGCCGTGATCGCGTGCGATCTGCTCGAGCGCGGCCGACAGGTAATCCGCGTCGGCTGCGAACAAGACCTGACGCATTTCCTGTGGAAGCGACAACAGCGGTTGGTGCGCATCGGCGAGGCCGAGATGGCTGTCCTTGCGTGCCGCGATGAACCGCTCGAAATTTCCGACGTCGTTCGTCAATAAGTAATCTTCGAGAATCGTGTCGGTGTCGACGCCGAGGGCGGCGAGCAGGACTGCAATGGCGATGCCTGTTCGATCCTTGCCGGCTGCGCAATGGACGACGACGGGGACGTGCTCGTCTGCCAGGCATTGGAACAAACCGCGGATGCGCGGCCCCATCCAGTTCGGGAGCGCTCGATACAGATCGAGCATCGCCGCGCGCATGCCTGCTGCGGTTCTCGGCCGCTGTGCCGCAAAGCCGCGAATCGTCGGCATGTTCTCGCCGTCTTCCCAGCTGAGCTGTCTTGCGAGCGCCGCGGGCCAGCGGGTCGGTTCGCGTTGCCGTTCGTCGTTGCGGCGCAAGTCGCAGATGGCGCGGACGCCGAGCCGCGCGAGGACGTGCTGGTCGCTGGGAGTGAAGTAACAGAGGACGCCCGCCCGGAAAACTTTCCCCCAACGGACCGTGCGTCCGGCGGCCGGGTAGCCGCCGATGTCGCGAAAATTCACGGCACCTTCGAGCGGGACGAGACGGGAAGGCAGCGAGCTTGTGGTGTCGACGGTCGCGTTCAAAGTCGATTTACCTGCGATACGAAAACCGCAAGTGTCGCACAGGTGGACTAGACGAGAGGTCAGCGTTGGCTCGCGGGCCGCGGAAAGCTCGGGTGGTACATGGTTTGAGCGAATGGCGGAGGACGATCGTCATCGGTCGGCGGTCCGGCGGCGGCGAGCTCCGAAGGCGCAATCCAACCAAGCCCGCGCCTCAAGGCTCTTTCGAAAATCGGCGCACTCTTGTCCCGTAATGGCAGATCGTCGAGCGGCAGTGCCTCGACTTCGATGTGCTCGAGCGTCGGGTCCTTTGCTTGCCGCAACACGGCGTCGATTTGTTCCGACGAGAAAATCTTGCGGATGTCGGACGCTTTCAAATCGAGTTTTCGCGACTGTGCTTGCGGCGCGCGCGCAGACTCGTTCGCTTCGAGTGCGAAAGGTAGAACGGCGAGTGCGGCCATGACGGCGCTCGCTGTCCGCACGGTTTTCATGGCGGCGCATCCCTTGATCGGCCTTGCTCAGTATGACGCGGCTCGCGTAACTTCGTTCGTTTCGACACAGACACGAATCCCATGAACGAAACGAACCGATCCGCGCACAGCGCCGGCGCACTTTCACATATCCGGGTTCTCGACATGAGCCGCGTGCTCGCTGGTCCCTGGGCCGGGCAGATCCTTGCCGATCTGGGCGCCGAAGTCATCAAGATCGAACGTCCCGGTGTGGGCGACGATACGCGCGGATGGGGTCCGCCGTATCTCAAGGATCGGGAAGGTCGCGAAACGGGCGAGTCGGCCTATTACTTGGGCGCGAATCGCGGCAAGAAATCCGTGACGTTGGATATCTCGCGTCCTGAAGGCCAGCAGATCGCGCGCGAGCTCGCGAAGCAATGCGACATCCTGCTGGAGAACTACAAAGTCGGCGATCTCGCGCGATACGGGCTCGGCTACGAGGATTTGCGCGCGCTCAATCCGGGACTGATCTATTGCTCCATCACCGGCTTCGGCCAGACCGGCCCGATGCGCAGCGTCGCGGGCTACGACTTCATCATCCAGGCGATGGGCGGTTTGATGAGCATCACCGGGGAGCGCGACGATCTGCCGGGCGGCGGGCCGCAAAAGGTTGGTGTGGCGGTTGCGGACATCACGACCGGCATGTACGCGACCGTGGCGATTCTCGCGGCGCTCGCGTATCGCGAGCGAACCGGCCAGGGTCAGTACATCGACATGGCGCTGCTCGATGTGCAAGTCGCGATGATCGCGAACATGAACATGAACTATCTCGTGTCCGGGCGCGTGCCGACGCGTCAGGGCAATGCGCACGCGAACATCGTGCCTTATCAAGTGTTCGACGCGTCCGACGGTCAGTTCGTGCTTGCGATCGGCAACGACGGCCAGTTCGCAAAATTCTGCGAAGCGGCGGGTTGCACCTTCGCGGCCGATCCGCGCTTCGCGAAAAATGCCGATCGCGTACGCAATCGGGAAATCCTCATCCCGCTGCTCGCGGAAGTGCTACGGCGCCGCACCGTGGATGAATGGGTGCAGTTGCTCCAACCGCTCGGCATTCCGGTCGGACCGATCAACAATCTCGCGCAGGTGTTCGAGCATCCGCAGGTCCAAGCACGTGCAATGCGCGTCGAAGCTCCGCATCCGCTTTCCGGGACCGTGCCGCTCGTAGCGAGTCCGATCAAAATGTCGCTCACGCCGCCGGTGCCGCCGGTGGCGCCGCCGACGCTGGGGCAGCACACGCGCGAAGTGCTGTCCAAGTATCTGGCGATCGACGATGCACGTTACGCGGAGCTTGCGGCGAAACGCATCGTTTGAGTGAGGTGCCCGCGGCTTGCGCTACGGGCGCCTCATGGCACGATTGCTCTTACGGCCCGATACGAAATTCGACGGCAACGACGTCCGTTGCCGGCAGATCTTTTCGCTCGCAGCCCGTTACGTCGAAAACCCAGCGATTGCGCGCGCTCAGCGAAGCAACTCGGTCAAGGCGCTCGTAGCCGCTTGAACGGAGCAGCTGAGTTTCGGAAACTCGTCCCGACTCGTCGACTTTGACCTCCAAGAGCACAGTGCCTTGTTCACCGCGCGTCTGGGCCATCAACGGGAAGTGGGTGGGGCTCGTCACAACGTGAGGGTCGCATTCGGCTCGGGCCGTGGAGGTCAGAAGCGCGGCGGAACCGGTGGCCAGCAACAGCAGAGATGCACGCATCGTCGGTCTCCTGTGGCGAATCGGCTGGAGGAAAAAGACCGTCGCAGGGGTGAACGGGGATCGAAGTTTCCCTGCGACGGCCGACAGGCTGGGGCGGCACGGTAAGTTGCCGACTTGCACTGGCCAGGTTCGGTCGGTAAATTGCGAAACGCTACAGACCTGTCTGTTTGTCATGCTACGTACAGGTCTGTAGCGTTGTCAAGCGCTATTGCGGGAGGACTCGATGGCTAGACCAAGAGCGGTGCCCGGCGGACTTCAGGGGACTGCACCGGTCGAAAGCGTGCGCGATCGAATTCTGGGTACGGCCCGGGAGCTGTTCTATCGCGAAGGCGTACGCGGTGTCGGTGTGGATACGGTGGTCGCTCAATCGGGCGTCGCCAAGACGAGCCTCTATCGCTGGTTTCCGTCCAAGGACCAGCTCATCGCATCCGTCATCGAAGAGGAGGCAAAAGCCCGCTGGGCCGCCTGGGATCGAACGGCTGAACGCGTTGCCGATCAACCCCCGCGCGAGAGGCTGCGCGGGCACCTTGCCGCGATCCTGAAGTTCGTCAGCAATCCGTCCTATCGCGGCTGCCCGTTCATGAACGTCGCCTCGGAGCTACCGGATCCGCAGCATCCGGCCCGGCTGATTGCGCTCGAAGTCATGCACGAGCTGCGGCGCCGTGTGCGCAAGCTCGTCGATGCGATCGAAGGCGTGCGCGATCCCGAGCAGCTCACCGATGAGCTCCTGCTCCTGATCAACGGAACGTTGGCGACCGGACTGTGCCTCGGAGGGGACGGTCCGCAGACTCACTTGATCGCAGCCGCAGACGCGCTCGTCGACGCTCAGCTCGCGCGCTAACGAGCGGTCCGCTCGTACGCTCGTGCAAGGAAATCGCGGCCCGCTCGCTCGCCGCGCGCAAACGGACCGAGAACGAGCGCGCCGCGCGTTTGGCTTCAGCCTTCTGTCTTCAGCCCAATCTCAATCCTGCGTTTCGATACCGTTCGTTTCGCGCAAGAAGAACGTGCCGACGACGAACGTGATCAGACACACGATCACGGGATACCAAAGCCCGGAGTAGATGTTGCCCGTGTAGGCGATCAGCGCGAATGCAATGCTCGGCAAGAAACCGCCGAACCAGCCATTGCCCAAGTGATACGGCAACGACATCGACGTATAGCGGATTCGCGGCGGGAACAACTCCACGAGCCATGCCGCAATCGGTCCGTACGTCATCACGCCGAGCACGGCGATCGCGAATAGCAGCACGAACACCATGACGTAGTTGATGCGCGCCGGATCGGCCGCCGATGGATATCCTGCGGCGTTCAGCGCGCCTGCGAGCTCCGCTCTGAAAGCGGACGAGCGCGCCCTGAAGTCGGCGCTCGGCAAATCCGTGCCGTCGAACGCCGCAAGCGTCGTCGCACCAATCTTCACGTACGCAGTGCTGCCCGGTGCTGCGGCTTCGTTGGAGTAGGGAATGCGCATACCGGCGAGCGCACTCTTCGCGACATCGCACGAGCTCGTGAATGTCGCGCTGCCGATCGGATCGAACTGGAAGCTGCATTCGGCGGGATCCGCAACGACGACGACCGGCGTTGCTTCGCTTGCGGCCGCGATCGCAGGGTTCGCGTAGTGAGTGAGCCCTTTGAAGATCGGGAAGAACGTCACGGCTGCAATCAAGCAACCGAGCACCACTTGCGGCTTGCGGCCGATCCGATCGGAAAGCTTGCCGACCACCACGTACAGCGGCGCAGCCAGCGTCAGAGCGCCGACGACGAGCAAATTCGAAGTCGTCGGGTCCACTTTCAGCGTCTGCGACAAGAACAAGTTCATGTAGACCAGACCGACGTACCCGATCACCGCCTGACCGGCCATCGCGCCGAACAGACAGAGCAGCACGAGCTTCACGTTCTTCCATTGACCCATGGCTTCGCGCAGCGGCGCTTTCGACAACTTGCCCGCCGAACGCATTTCCTTGAAGACCGGCGATTCTTCGAGTTGCAGTCGGATATAGACCGAGATGATGAGCAGAATGATCGAGAGCAGGAACGGGATACGCCAGCCCCATACCTCGAACTCGGATCCGGTGAGGAAACGACAGCTGAGCACGACGGCAAGCGAAAGAATCATGCCTGCCGTCGCGGTGATCTGAATCCAGCTCGTGTAGTAGCCGCGCTGACCGGGCGGAGCATGTTCCGCGATGTACGTTGCAGCGCCGCCGTACTCGCCGCCGACGGCCAAGCCCTGCAACAGTCGCAGCGTGATGAGGATGATCGGCGCGATGATACCGATCGAGCTGTAAGTCGGCAGGATTCCGACGAGTGCCGTCGCCACGCCCATGATCACGATCGTCAATAGGAACGTGTGCTTGCGTCCGGCCAGATCGCCGAGACGTCCGAACACCACCGCGCCGAACGGACGCACCGCAAATCCGGCAGCGAAAGCGAGCAGCGCAAAAATGAACGCCGTCGTCTCGTTCACGCCCGAGAAGAATTGTTGGCTGATGACGGCAGCGAGCGCGCCGTACAGATAGAAGTCGTACCACTCGAAGAGCGTGCCGAGCGATGAGGCCAGAATGACGCGGCGATGCTCGCGGCTAATGCCATTGGTCTGCGCAGAAATGCGATCTTGGTCGACGGCGGTAACCATACGGAAGTCTCCAGCCCCGATCCGAGCGGCGCCCGAATCGAGCCTCCCCCTATGTTGTTGGCAATTCGCCCGCCCGATGCGCACGAGCGAGCCGAAGGCGCGAGTAGACCACAGCGCGCCCGTCGTGTGACGCGCCTTTTACGGATCTAAACCTTTCCGCATCGCAGGCAATGGAAGGATGCGACTTCGCGGTCAAGGACGAGCAGCAACTCGTCCGCGAACGGAACTCGACATATAACGATCGTGCGCAACCAGCGCTTGTTGTACGGTGCGGTCGCCGTAACCTGCCGATGGCTTCTATCTGGAGCGCGCACGCGATCGATCGAGCTCAGCAGCGCTCGATCTCGCGCTGCTGAAAAATCGGAAGGCCGTGCCATGACGCACGACCCGAGCCTCCAAGGCCGGAGGCGAAGAGACTGGCACGGAAATCGATGTATTCGGCGGTAGGTGATCGAGGCGCTCTCGCGCCTCGATCACTCGAGCCGATCAGAACCGCCAGTAGAAGGTGGCTCCGTACATCCGCGGCATACCGATCGATCCCGCCAAGTACGGCAGTGCGCCCGACCCGGTCAGTGCCTGGCTGATGTAGCGCTCATCGAGCGCGTTGCGAATCCAGCCGGTCACCGACCACTGCTTGTCGAACGGGCTCAAGGCGAGCGAGGCATTGAGCAGCCCGTACGAATCTTGCGAGTTGTACGGGTTGTTGTAGATGTCGAAATACACCCTGCTCTGCCACTTGTAGTCGGCGCGCGCCGTGATCTCCAGATTGCTCGAGATCGGGAAGGCGTATTCGCCCGAAACAGTGAATTGCCATTCCGGCGCCTGAGCGAGGCGGTTGCCCTGCAGATTGATGGAACCGGGAGGCAACGGCTGACCGTCGTTGCCCGTCATGCCCACGCATACCGGCTCGGTCGGCACGTCGGGATACAACGGATCGTTGTTGCAGAACTTGCCGAACTTGCCGTCGAGGTAAGTGACCGCTCCGGTCAGCTTCAATCCGGCGGCCGGCAGGACTTCGATCTCGTACTCGACGCCTTTGATAATGGCGGACGCGGAGTTGTCGACCTTGGGGAAACGCACGCTGGTTTCCTCGTTGATACGGAACACCGTCTGCTGCAGGTTGCTGTAATCCGCGTAGAACACCGTCAAGCTGGTTCGCAGACGGCGATCGAACAGGATCGCTCTGGCGCCGGCCTCGTAGTTCCAGACGTATTCGGGGTCGAACACGTTGACCGGCTGAGTGATGTCGCCGAGGGTGTTGTAGCCGCCCGATTTGAAGCCGCGCGATGCGCTCACGTAGAACAGCGCGGTGTCGCTCGGCGCGTAGTCGATGACGAAGCGCGGAGTGAACGCCTTCCACGTATCGTTTCTCGCCAGCAGGAACCGGAAGCCGCTGTTCGTGGCGTCCATGTCGTAGGACTTCTCGTCGATCGTGTAACGACCGCCGAGCGTGGCGCGCAGAGTATCCGTCAGGGAATAGCGCAGCTGAGCATACGCGCCGTAGGAGTCGAGCTTTTCGGTCGGCAGATAGACCAGGAGGTTTTCCACGGCCGCAGTGCTCAGATACAGCGGCTCGGTGGCATTGCCGTGCATGTAGAACACGCCGGCGACCAGGTCGGCGCGGCTGCCGAGATCGGCAGTGACGGTGAATTCCTGCGTCAGCTGCTTCATGTACAGGCCGATCAGCGGGAACCAGGAGTTGTTGTACGGCGTGAGATCGACGTCCAAGTTCTCCAGGTCGATGTCGTGATCGATGTAGCCCGTGGTGGAAGTGAGCGAAACGCTCGGCGACAAATCCAGCTTCGCGATCAACACGGCTCGCAGGTCGGTCACGTCGCGCAGATTCGGCCGGTCGAAGTAAACCGTGAGGTTCTCGATGTCGTTGCGAGGATACGGATAGTCCGGCAGCTCGAACACCGGCGGACGATCCGGGTCCGGAACGGCGCGGCCCAGCAGCACATTGAACGACGGGTCGCCGCGATCGCGCGTGTAATCGACCAGCGCGCGTACGCTGAGATTGTCGGTGGGCTCCAGCAAGAGCTGCGCGCGTACCTCGGTCAGATCGGTATCGTCGTGGCGGCGACCGGTGAATCCGTTCTTCAGCCAGCCGTCGGCGGTCACGTGCTGGAACGACACGCGCGTCGCGGCGCTGTCGGAAAGCGGAACGTTGATGGAGCCGTTCACGCCCACGCGGTCGTAATTGCCGACGGTGAGCGATACATCGCCCTCGAACGCCTGGACGGGCGGCTTGCTGTAGATGTTGACGGCGCCGCCGGTCGCGTTGCGTCCTTGCATGGTGCCTTGCGGACCGCGCAGCACTTCGACTCGTTCGAGGTCGAGGAACGAGGGATTCATCATGAAGTGGTTCAGCAACGGCACGCCGTCGAGCGAGACGGTCACGCCCGATTGGCTACCGATGTCCTGACCTGCCTGACCGATGCCGCGCAGCGCGATGAACACATTGGTCGAGCGCGTGCCGAATTGCAGGCTGGGCGTGACCTGGACCAGGTCGCCGACCTCTCTCGCGCCGGCTTTTTCCAGAGTGGCGCCGGAGATCGCCGTGATCGCAATCGGAATGTTTTGCAGGCCCTCGGCGCGTTTTTCCGCCGTGACAACGATTTCCTCGAGCACAGCACCTGGCCGTGTCTCGCCCGAGTCGGATTCTGTTTCCGCCGCGAGCACGTAGCCACTGAAAAGCGCAGCGGCGCCTAAGGAAATGGCTCGCGCACGACGGAGCGTCTTGGAGTGCTTCATTAATGGTCCCCCATTACCCGTGACTAATGCGTTCGCAGACGCAATCTGCGATCCAAGCAGGATCCCGGCAGCTTGGGGGGAAGGCAATGACAGGGATGACGACGCGATTTGGCGGAAGTGACCAGATTGCTTGGCAGGTTCGGCGGGCTGAGTAAGAATCCGGCCGCGCGGCTGTCCGCCGTTAGCCGCACGCGCCAACCATCGACTGGGTCGTGCAACGGCTCCTACAGCATGCTGAAGAAGCCGGCCCCTGCAAGCGAGCTCAAGACGAGCAACGAATCCGGAAAGGAGGCCAGTTCACCGCATGTCCACGGGTTGGACGGCATCGCCGTCAAGGCGTTGCTTCAGGGCGCGGTGCTGAAGGGGCATGATCCGCTGGTCATTCTGCGCGAGGCTGGCATCGACCCCTCGGTGTACGGAAATGCATACGCCGCGATCGACGGGCGCTCGCTCGTCCGACTGGTGCGCCAGATCCAATTCTCCCTCGACGATGTGTATCTAGGCTTCCTGGCGCAAGGTGTGCGGTTGGCCCTCGAGAGGGAGCGGCTGCTGTCTTTCTTGCACTGTGCGACGTTCGGCGAAGCCCTGCGTGTCAGCATCCGCTTCACCAATGCGATGTCGAGCGACGTGGGGCCGTGGATCTCCGAGGAGCACGGCTCGGGGTTGCAGCACATTTGTAAGTACCAAACGATTCCAGGCGTGGATCGCGACATCCTGGTGTGGATCCGCTTCGTCTGGATCTATCACATGTTCAGTTGGCTCATCGGCCGGCCGCTGGCGTTACGTGGCATTTGCGTCAAGGCACGACGTCCCGAGCAGGCGAATGGCTTCGATCGTTTCGCGCTGTTTCATTGCCCGGTGACGTTCAATGCGCCCGTCGATGCGCTCTCCTACAGCTGGAGCGATCTGAGCATGCGCACCGTGCATGGTTCGCTCGCGGAATACGAAGAGTATTACGCCAACGAGCCCGACTGGTTCGCCACGCCGGGGCGCGGGTTGAGCTGGCACGAGCGCACCAAGCAGGTATTGATCGAGCTGCAAAAGGCGGGGATGTGGTCGCCGCCGATCGAGGTCGTTGCCGCGCGGCTGAGAACTCGGCCGCGGCGCCTTCGCTACGACCTCGCGCTCGAAGGCGAGAGCTTTCAGGACATCAGGACGCGGTTGCGCGGCGAGCTCGCCGCCGCCTATTTGCTCGCGAGCGATTTGCCCATCACGTCCATCGGGCTCGCGCTGGGCTATAGCGAGCCTGGTAGTTTCTCGCGCAACTTCGTCTCTTGGTCGGGGATGACGCCGTCCGCTTATCGAGCCGCGTACATGTCGGATCCAGCGAGGATTGCAGCCGCAACTGCATTGCTCAACGAGCGCCGCGTCTTGTGATCGTTCGCTCGTCGGTCATTTGCGCCAAATCCGTCTGTCACTCGCGCCATAGCCTTTTTCCCGGTCGCTGGCATCCTGCCCGGCACTCAGAAGGGGATGGCGGGTGCAGATGCCGAAAGACGAACCGATCCCGCAAATGCGGTTGTACCGGGAGTGGCTCGAACGAGAGCGTGGTCTGACGTTCGCGGACTATGGTTCTCTGTGGCGATGGTCGACCACCGACCTCGCGGGATTCTGGCGCAGCATCTGGGACTACTATCGACTCGAATCGCCCACGCCGATCGCTTCTGTCATCGATAACTTGGCGATGCCAGGCGCCACCTGGTTCGCCGGCGCGCAAGTCAACTACGCGCGTCAGGTGTTTCGTCATGTCGACGCAGCCGAAGCGGCACATCTTCCGGCAATCGTCGCCGAGAACGAGCAGGGCGTCGTTACCGAGCTGAGCTGGAAGGAATTGCGACGGCGCGCCGCATCGCTCGCGCTCGAATTGCGCCGGCATGGTGTCGGCCGCGGCGATCGAGTCGCCGCATATCTTCCCAACATTCCGGAAACGGCGATTGCAATGCTCGCTTGCGCCAGCGTGGGCGCGATCTGGACGGTGTGCTCACCGGACATGGGCACGCGTGCCGTGCTAGATCGGTTCCGGCAGACGACACCGAAAGCGTTGATTGCCGTCGACGGCGTGTACTACGGCGGCAAATCGATGGACCGGAGTGCGGTCGTCGAGGAAATACGGCGCGAGCTGCCCAGCGTTGCAGCCCTGTTCGTTCTAGAGACCGGCCACGGCGCTGCGAAGATTTCCGGCAGGAGCGATCTCGCGCTCGCGATGTCGCGAGACGATGCCGAAGTGGCCGCGTTCGAGCCGGAGTGGCTGTCGTTCGATCATCCGCTGTGGATCCTTTACTCGAGCGGCACGACGGGATTGCCCAAGCCGATCGTGCACGGCCATGGCGGCATCATCGTCTCGGCTTGCGCCGGTCACCTGCATACGGACCTGGGCGCCAGCTACTCTCCCAACACGTTTGGCGAGCGCTTCCACTGGTACACAGCCACGGGCTGGGTCATGTGGAATCAGCAGGTCGGCGCGTTGCTCAACGGGACGACGATTTGTTTGTTCGACGGCTCGCCGAGCGGCGCTAAGTCCAATCCAGACTGGCGCACGTTGTGGGCCTTTGCCTCTCGACACCGCGTCACATGGTTTGGCGCGGGCGCAGCCTTTTACAGTAGTTGTCGCAAGGCCGGGATCACGCTCGGTGACGTTGGCGATCTGAGTGCCGTGCGCGCGCTCGGCAGTACCGGCTCGCCGTTGCCGCCCGATGTGCAGCGTTGGGGAAGCGAGCAGTTCGCAGCGATCGGTCGCCCGGACATCTGGTGGTGCAATTTGAGCGGCGGCACGGATATCGCGGCGGCGTTTTTCTCTGGTAATCGCGAGTTGCCTGCCAGTCCCGGCAAGCTTCAATGCCGTCATCTCGGCGCCGCCGTGGAAGCGTGGGACGAGTCGGGGCATGCGGTTACGGAGCAAGTCGGCGAGTTGGTCTGCACGCGTCCTTTTCCAAGCATGCCGCTGTATTTCTGGGGAGACGCGGACGGCAGCCGGTATCGCTCCTCGTACTTCGACATGTGGCCGGGGATCTGGCGGCACGGCGACTGGCTGCGAATCGATGCCGATGAAAGCTGCACGATCACGGGCAGGAGCGATGCGACCATCAATCGTCACGGGCTGCGCATGGGAACCGCGGATATTTATTCCGCGGTGGAGCATCTCGACGAGGTTGCCGACACTCTCGTCATCGACATCGAAGACGGGCAGGGCGATAGCAAGCTGCTGATGTTCGTCGTGCCTCGCGCGGGTCATGGTCTGGACGCGCAGCTGCAATCGGCCATGGCGGCGGCCATCCGTAGCGCGCTCTCGCCGCGTTTCATTCCGGATCATTTCATCGAGGCGCCGGGCATCCCTCGCACCTTGAGCGGCAAGAAACAGGAGCTGCCGGTCAAGCGGCTGTTCCAGGGATGGCCGGCTGCGAAAGTCTTCCAGCTCGATGCGATCGCCAATCCTGAAGTCATTCCTTGGTACGTAGCGCGCGCAAACGCCTGGCGGGAAGGCGTTGCAGTGGTGTCCGGCGCGCATGGCAACAATGAAAAGTGAGATCACCTCATGAGCGCTGATCCGGCTGCAGATCGCATTGGTGCCTCGCCGGTCGCGCGGACAGTGCGTCCGGGCGTGGTGCTCGGGATGCTCTGTTTCGTCTACGTACTCAACTTCCTGGACCGGCAGCTGGTCTCGATTCTCGCCAAGCCCATCCAGGACAGTCTCGGCATCAGCGACAGTCAGCTGGGCAAGCTCACCGGTTTCTATTTCGCGCTGTTCTACTGCTTCATCGCGATTCCGGTCGGTTGGCTTGCGGATCGCACGAATCGCATGAAGGTGCTGTCGACGGCTTGTGCCCTATGGAGTGCGGCGACTGCTGCGTGCGGCATGGCGAACAACTACGCACAACTGGTGGTTGCGCGCATGATGGTCGGTGTGGGCGAAGCGGGCGGCGTGCCGCCGTCGTACGCGATCATCTCCGACTATTTCCCGCGCGAACGCCGCGGCGCCGCGATGGCCATCTTCAATCTGGGGCCGCCGCTCGGATCGGCGCTCGGCGTGGCCTTCGGCGCAGCGCTCGCCGCGGCGTTCGATTGGCGTATTCCTTTCTACGTCATCGGTGCGGTCGGCGTCGTTACGGCCGTCGTCGTTTACATGCTGGTTCCCGAGCCGCCGCGCGGCCGTTACGACGGCGAGACCGTCGCGACGGCCGCAACTGCGCAACAAGTCGGCTTCTTCAAGACCATCGCGGGGTTCTTCTCGAATCCGTTGCTACTGACCGCATCGCTCGCGAGCGGCGCCGCGAACTTCATCACTTACGGCCTGAGCAACTTCGCGACGCTGTTCCTCATGCGCGAGAAGGGCATGGAATTGAGCGAGGTTGCCATCTGGTATGCCCTGGTGGTCGGCATCTGCATGAGCACGGGCATCTATGCCTCGGGCAAGCTCATCGATCGGTACGGCGTTCGCGCGAAGTCGGCCTATGCCGTGATTCCCGCGATCTCGCTGCTGGTCGCGCTGCCGCTGTTCCTCGGTTTCGTCTGGGCGCCGAGCTGGCCGTTGGCGTTGCTGTTCCTGTGCGGCCCGATGTTCCTCAATTCGTTCTTCCTGTCCGCGACCGTGACCTTCGTGCAAGGCGAAGTGCATCCCGATCAACGGGTCACTGCCGGCGCGCTGTTGCTGCTGGTGATGAACTTCATCGGCCTGGGGCTCGGGCCGACGTATGTCGGTATGGCGAGCGACTTCTTTTTGCCGACGTACGGCGCACATGCATTGCAAGCCGCCTTCTACGCGCTGGCGCCGATGTACGCGATCGCGGCGGTGCTCTATTTCGGACTCGCTTATTTGATCAATCGAAATCTCATGGGGGGACGTGCGCGATGAGATTACGGTCGCTGTTTATCGTCGTGGTCGCCGGCGGTTGTGCACTGCTCGGCGGATGCTCGAAGTCGCCGACCGCCGTTGCCGAAGGCGGCGATGTCGTTGTGGAAATGCCTGCCGGCGCCGTGCGCGGCGTGCGCGAAGAAGGCGCCAATGTGTTTCGCGCGATTCCCTATGCGTTGCCGCCGACCGGCGAGCGCCGGTGGCGTCCACCCGTTGCGATGCCGCGTTGGGAAGGCGTGCGAGAGGCGAAGCAGCCCGGCGTGGCGTGCGTGCAGCCGCCCATGGCGGCAGGTCCGTACGACCGCGGTCAGGTTCCGATGGACGAGGACTGTCTGACGCTCGACGTCACTGCGCCTGCCGACGCGCGCAACGCGCCGGTGATGGTATGGATTCATGGCGGCACGCTCATCTGGGGCACGGCGCACTCGAATATGTACCGCGGACAAGAGTTCGCGAAGCGGGGCGTGGTGCTGGTTTCGATCAATTACCGGCTCGGCGTGCTCGGCTATCTCGCGCATCCCGAGCTGAGTCGGGAGTCGGCGGACGACATCTCCGGCAACTACGGGTTGCTGGATCAGATCGCGGCGCTGCGCTGGGTGCAGGAGAACATCTCGGCGTTCGGCGGCGATCCGGGCAACGTCACGATCTTCGGCGAATCGGCGGGCGCCTTGAGCGTCGAGTACTTGCTCGCTTCTCCGGCCGCGCGCGGTCTCTTTCACAAGGCCATCGTCCAAAGCGGATATCTGTTCACGATGCCGGAGCTGCGGCAGGCGCGATACGAGGAGAAGTCGGCCGAGGAGATCGGTTCTGCGTTGGCAGCGACGCTCGGCGCCGCCGGCATTGCCGAGCTGCGTGCAATGAACGCGAAGGAGCTCGCCGATGCCGCCGCAGCCGCGGGCTATGTGCCCTACGGCACGATCGACGGGAAGATCTTGCCGCGCCAGCTCTTCGAGACGTTCGAACGCGGCGAGCAGGCCCCGGTGCCGCTGATGGCCGGACTGACCAGCGGCGAGGTGCGCAGCCTGCGGCACCTGTTGCCGCCGGAGCCGTCGAGCGAGGCTGCGTATGCGAACGACGTGCGGTCTCGTTACGCCGATCTCGCGGATGAGTATCTGCGTCTCTATCCGCCGCGCGATCTCGAGGAAACGCAATTGGCTGCCACGCGCGACGCCGTCTTCGGCTGGGCCTCGGAGCGGTTAGTGAGGAATCAGGCGGCGATCGGTCAGCGTTCCTATCTGTATTTCTTCGACCACGATTACCCAGCCGCCTCGGCAGCGAATCTGCGGGCGTTTCACGCGAGCGAAGTGCCGTTCGTGTTCGGCACGCTCGAGCACACGCCCGCCGGCTGGCCGGCAATTCCCAACACAGCGGGCGAGCGCGAGCTTTCCAACGCCATGCTCGATTACTGGACCAGCTTCGCTCGCAGCGCCGAGCCCAAGGCAACGAATGCGCCTGATTGGGAGCCGTTCCACCCGGATCGCGCTTACATGATCTTCGGCGACACACCGCAGATGTCGCAGCCGTTCATGCCCGGCATGTACGAACTGCACGAACAAGTCATGTGCCGCCGCCGCGCCTCCGGAAAGCAATCCTGGGATTGGCGCACCGCGTCGATCGCGCAGCCGCTGCCTGCACCCGTGAAGGAATGCAGCGCTCCATAGAGCGCAGGCGTAACACGGACGATCTGCGTCGCCGTTCGCGGTAAGGTGCCCAAAGCCAGGCGGGCGCGAGTCGACGACTTCGCGCCCGCTGGGTGACGCCGCTGGCAACGAAAGAGTGTTGGCTTACGGTTGCGCCGCGGCTTGTTCGAGCCGTTCGGCGGCTTCGAGCCACGCCGCTTCGGCCTGTTCGAGCCGGGCAACGACGTCGGCGCGCCGCTGCATCAATTCGACCGCGCGCGCTTTGTCTTCGTAAATCTCGGGGTTCGCGAGCTCGCTGTCGAGGGCAGCGCGCTCGGCTTCGAGCTTGCGAATCTGCTGCTCGAGCTGTGCGACTTCCGCGCGCAAGGGGCTCAACCGCGCCCGACGCTCAGCTTCTTCGCGTTTGCGCTGCTTGCGATCTTCAGCACCGCTCGTCTCGGATTGCTGCGGCTTGTTCGATTCGGCCGTCTCGGCGAACCAGGCTGCGTAATCGTCGAGTTCGCCGTCGAAGGGCGCCACCTTGCCTTCATGAACGAGCAGCAGCTCGTCGGCGAACGCGCGCAACAGATGACGATCGTGCGAAACGAGCACGACGGCAGCCTCGTAGTCCTGCAGAGCGACCGCAAGCGCCTGCCGCATTTCGAGGTCGAGATGATTCGTCGGCTCGTCGAGCAGCAGAAGGTTCGGCCGCATGAAACTCACGAGCGCCAGCACGAGCCGTGCCTTCTCGCCGCCCGAGAACGGTCCGACCGGCTCGAACACGCGATTGCCGCTGAAACCGAAACTGCCGAGAAATGTGCGCAATTCCAGCTCCGTCGCGCTGGCAGCCCGCGGTCCGCCGAGCCGCCGCAGGTGATCGAGCGGCGATTCGTTCACCGACAATTGCTCGAGCTGATGCTGCGCGAAGTAGCCGATGCGCAGATCGCGTGCTTCGATCCGCTTGCCGACGGGCGATTGAATCTCGCCCGCCAGGAGTTTCATGAGCGTCGATTTGCCGGCACCGTTGCGTCCCAGTAGTGCGATCCGATCGCCCGGCGCAATCGTCAGGCTGAACGGCTGCAGCACCGTGCGGTCGCCATAGCCAGCGGATTGTTTCTCTATTGCGAGCAAGGGCCGCGGCAATTTCTCGGGCGCGAGAAACGTGAACTCGAATTGCGAGTCGACGTGCGCCGGCGCGATGCGTTGCATGCGCTCGAGCGCCTTCATGCGGCTTTGCGCCTGACGAGCCTTGCTCGCCTTGGCCCGGAAGCGTTCGATGAAGCTCATCATGTGCTTGATCTGGCGCTGCTGCCGCTCGTACATCGCCTGCTGCTGAGCGAGCTGCGCCGCGCGCTGCTCTTCGAACGCCGAATAGTTGCCGGTGTAAGTCCGTACTTCGCAGTGCTCGATGTGAACGATCCGATTTACCGTGCGATCGAGGAACTCGCGGTCGTGCGCAATCATGAGCAGCGTGCCTTGATAGTTGCGCAGCCATTGCTCGAGCCAGATCACGGCGTCCAAGTCGAGGTGGTTCGTCGGCTCGTCGAGCAGCAGCAAATCGGAGCGACACATCAAGGCTTTGGCGAGATTCAGCCGCACGCGCCAGCCGCCGGAGAACGCTCGCACGGGCCGCGTTTCGTCCTCGGGACCGAAGCCGAGTCCGTGCATCAACTTGCCGGCACGGCTGCGCGCGTCGTATCCGCCGATGGCGGCGAACTGCGCATGCAAGTTGCCGAGCGCGACGCCGTCGTCGGCTGCCTCCGCGGCAGCGATCGCGCGCTCGGTCTCGCGCAGCTCAGCATCTCCGTCCATAACGAACTCGATGGCCGGCTGGTCCGTCGCCGCAAGCTCCTGCGAGACGTGCGCGATTTCGAGCTGCGACGGACGATCGAAACTGCCCGCATCGGGCTGCAGCTCGCCGAGCATGAGCGCAAGCAAACTGGACTTGCCGACGCCATTCGCCCCGACGATGCCGACCTTCTCGCCCCGATAGATCGTGAACGAGGCGTCCTTGATCAGCAGCCGAGTGCCGCGGCGGAGGGAGAGGTTGGTGAAAGAAAGCATGCGTGGGCTCTGGGCACTGGGCGCTGGGCCCTGGGCTGGAGATGAACGCCCGCGAGTTTACCTAGCTAGGCGGCACGATTGCGCCGTCTCCAAGACTCTTCCGCGCTTATGATTGTTCGCTTGGAGAACGGAATCAGGAACGCTCCGATATCTACGGCGCTCTTTCGCTGACCAACGCCCAGAGCCCAGTGTTCAGAGCTGGTCAAGCAAACAGCTGACTCACCTTCGCCCTGCCGTTCGCTTGGGCGAGGAGCAGAGCGAAGAATTCGTCGGAGCTCATCGCATCGCCGAAGAGGCGGCCTTGCGCGTAGTGGCAGCCGCGGCTGCGCAGGAAATTGAATTGTTCTTCGTTCTCAACGCCTTCGGCGACGACCTCGACCTCGAGCGCTTTGCCCATGTCGATGATCGTGCGCACGATCGTCGCATCGTCGGCATTGCCGGCTGCATCGCGCACGAAGGACTGATCGATCTTGAGCGTGCCGATCGGGAATTGTTGCAAGGCGCTCAGCGACGAATAGCCGGTGCCGAAGTCGTCGATCGACAGATGCAAGCCCATGGCGTGCAGCTCGTTGAGCAGCTTCACCGTACGTTTCGGATCGGCCATCAAGGTCGTTTCCGTGATCTCGAGCTCGAAGCAGGTCGGCGATACCTGATGACGCCGGAACACCGACTTGCAGCGCGTGATGAAGCTCGCTTGCCGTAGCTGCTTGAGCGACAGGTTGATCGACACGCGGCCCGGATTCGGAATCTTTTCCGTCCAGCGCCGGTAATCGGCGCACACGCGATTCAGCACCCACTCGCCGATGCCGAGGATCAGATTGGTTTCTTCGGCAAGCGGAATGAACTGTGCGGGCGGGATGTCGCCGTGTCCGGGCAGACGCCAGCGCAGCAGGGCTTCGGCGCCGACGATCCGGCCCGTCGCGAGATCGACCTTCGGCTGATAGAACATCATCAGCTCGTCGCGCTCGAGCGCACGACGCAGCTTGCTCTTCAGCATCAGCCGCTCGACTGCGGCCGCATTCATCTCGGGCGAATAGAATGCAAAGCTGTTGCCGCCGTTTTGTTTCGAGTGATACATCGCGGCGTCGGCGTTACGGATCAGGTCGATCACGTTGTCGGCGTCCTTCGGGCAGAACGCGATGCCGACGCTTGCGGTCAGGAAGACTTCCTGCTGATCGACGTAATAGGCCTTGCCGACTTCGGCGAGCACCATGCGGGCAAGGTTCGCCGCCTGCACGCGTTCGTCCTCGCTCTCTGCGAAGCCTTCGATGAACAGACCGAACTCGTCGCCCGCGAGCCGACCGACGACGGCTTCGCGCGGCAGGATGTGCGTCAGACGTTCGCTCAACACTTCGAGCGTGCGGTCGCCGGCCGCATGGCCGAACGTGTCGTTGACCTCCTTGAACCGATCCATGTCGAGATAGAGCAGCACGATGCTGCGCTCGTTGCGTCGCGCCCGCGCAATCGCCTGCTGCAGCATGTGCTGGAACTGCATGCGGTTCGGCACTTTCGTCAGGGCGTCGTAGCGCGCGAGATAACGGATCCGGCGCTCGGCACGCTTGCGATCCGTGATGTTGCGGATCACGAAGATCATGCCCTGGAACTGCGGGTCGTCGGCGTTGAGCGGTGCACGCGACAGCGACACCGGAATCGTTTGGCCGCTGCGGGTCGCAATGACGGACTCCCGCGTTTCCATGCCGCCGTCTTGCAGGTTACTGAAGGATTCGCGTTCGTTCTCGACGATGAGGGTCAGGAAAGGCTTGCCGGAGATCTCGGTCTCGCTGTAACCGAACAGACGCACGGCGGCTTCGTTGACGCGCCGGATGATGCCGTTCGGCGAGGTGACGAGCACGGCATCGTTCATGCTGTTCAAAACGGTGTTGAGATAATCCTTCGTGATCGTCGTCTGCCGCAGCTTCTGACGCATCCGCTCGAGCGCGACCTCCAGCTCCGCGATTTCGGTATTGCTCGTGACGCGATGCGGACTGGTGTAATCGCCTTCGCCGATGCGTTCGGCCGAGCGGATGAGCTCGAAGATCGGTTTCTCGAGACGACGCGCAAGCAGCCATGCACCGAGCGTCAGCAAGCCCGTGATCGCAACGCCCGCCCCAATGGTCATCCAGAGCAAGCGCTGGAAATGCCGGCGTTCGGTTTGTTCGAGCTGCGCGCGCAGCGCTTCCGCCGAAGCGAGTAAGCCGGGACGGCCGACGTCGATCTGCAGATCGCCGATCGACTCATCGCCGCCGAGCGCGCGCTTGACCGCATGCCGCTCGACCGGTTGCAGCGAGAGCACCCATTCATCCTTGCGTACGGTGGCATGCAGCGCCCGACCGTTTGCGCCGGTGACGGCGACCGCGATCACGATCGGCTGCATGAGCAAGGCTTCGCTCGTGCGCTGAATCTCGGTGAGATCGCCTTTGCGAACCGCGGCTTCGAGCGTCGGAATGACTGCGCTTGCGAGCTCGTCGGCTTGGTCTTCGAGCCGTTGGGCTTCGACGGACAGCAACGAACGCTCGGTCTGCTCGACCGTCGTCGCGAGCGTCGTGCGATACGAGAAATATTGAAGCACCGAGAGTGCGGCCGTAATGCACAAGCCGGCCGCAATCGCGACGCTAATCAGCTTGGTTCTCAGCCGGCGCGACTTCACTCGATGACCTTTCAATCGACGTCGATGGTTGCCCGTGAGGCAGCTAATGATGCGGCCGGCGCAATGGAGGCAATTCGCCTAAACTGCAGGCCGCGACGCATCATAGCGGGGATTTTGCGCGCGAGAACGTCGTTCGCGCTAAATGCAGGCTTCGCCTCAATGATGCGCCCGTTTGTTGTCGGGATTTTTGACATACTGACTGCATGGCATTGGACGAGAGGACATTGACGAATGAATGAGCACGAGCTTACGGGTCGTGCCCGCACGCATGTGGTCGAGCTGGAACAGCCGAGGTGCATCCTGCACTACGAGGCGGTCGCCTCGTTTCTCGCAATGCGCGATGCAGCTGCGGACGACGGCATCGATCTGCAAGCGTGTTCCAGCTTCCGGGATTTCGATACCCAGCTCGCGATCTGGAATGCCAAGTGGCGAGGCGAACGACCGATCCGCGATCGTCAAGGACGCGAGCTTGCGCGTGCGAAGCTTTCCGATGCCGAATGCGTAGACGCAATCCTTTGTTGGTCGGCGATCCCCGGCGGCAGTCGCCATCATTGGGGTACGGACATCGACGTGATCGATGCGGCTGCGATACCGGGAGGCTATACGGTTCGGCTCACGCCGGACGAGTACGCGCCGGACGGCGTCTTTGGCCGCCTCGCAGGCTGGCTCGAAGCGAACATGCGGCGGTTCGGATTCTTCAGGCCCTATCGAACCGATCGCGGCGGCGTCAGTCCCGAGCCATGGCACTTGAGCTACGCACCGGTGGCGGTGCCTGCGCTCGAGTCGTTGAGCTTGTCGATGTTGAGGCAGGTGATCGAGGCGAGCGCGATCGAAGGCAAGAGCTACGTGCTTGCGCGCTTGCCGGAGATCTACACGCGCTTCTTGTTGGCGATCGACAATCCTTGATCGTTCAGGATCGAGGCCCGCGGCGTTCGTACATCGCGGCAATACGATTCGTGAAACGTCCGGGCAGCCAGCGCTTCAAGCGCCACAGCGTCCGCGCGTAGTCCGGTACGACCACGTACGAACGTCCGCGTCCTGCTTGATCGAGAATCGCGTGCGCGATGTCCTGCGCGCTGTGTTTCGAGTTCTTCATGAGTCGGGCAGCGGCTGCGCGGAATTGCGGCGGCCCGCGATACGACTCGAGCAGCGACGATTCGAAGAACATCGGCATCACGCAGCACACTTGAGTGCCGGTGCCGCGAAGCTCTGCGGCGAGCGTTTCGCTCAAGGACAGCACGGCGGCCTTCGTCGCGTTGTAGGGCGCCATCGTCGGTGCGGAAACGAAGGCGGCAGCGCTCGAGATGTTCACGATCAGTCCGGAACCGTTGCGCTGTAGGTGAGGCAGGGCAGCACGGCAACCGTGCACGACGCCCATGACGTTGGTGTCGATGATCCAACGCCAGTCTTCGACAGACACTTCCATCAGACCGCCGGCCACCGCGACGCCTGCGTTGTTGATCATGACGTCGAGTCCGTCGTACTTCGCAGCGAACGAGTTGACGGCGACGGTCAGCTCGTCGCTGTGCGTGACGTCGCCGGGATAAGCGAGCGCAGGAACGCCGGATCCGGCGAAGTCCGCTTCCACGGCTGCAAGGCGCTCGACGTTGCGATCGAACAGTCCGAGCATCCAGCCGTCGCTCGCGAGCGCTCTCGCGAGGGCATGGCCCAATCCTGCGCCGGCGCCGGTGATGAAGGCGCGCTTGCGCGGAAAGCGGGCATTGAGAGATGCGAAGCGGTTGGACGTATCGGCCATTGCGTCGGCAGGCTACGCGCAGGCCAAGCGAGTGAAAAGGGATTGGTTCGCACCGCGGCGCTCGCAGAGCGCGAGCGCGAAATTGCGATTCGGGGAATCGCTCAGCTCTTCCACACCTGTTTGAGGTGGCCCAGTACGAGCGAGCGAATGTTCTGAACCGGATTCTTCTCCCAGGTGAAGCACGGCGGATCGCGCCTGAGCATCGGCCAGCGGCCGGTGCGCAGGATCTCGCTCAGATAGTCGAGATTGCGCTGGATGGCTTCCATGTACGGGTTGCGCCCGTTGAACAGAACTTCGAGCGCCCGGTAGGCGCTGCCGAATTCTCCGTCGAGACGCGTACGCCGCACCTCCTCGAAGAATTCCGGCGTCTGTCGCAGCACGTCGAGCCCCGAGCTGTATCGCACGGAGGTCTTTCCCGCGCTGTCCTTCGAAAGCGCAATGCCGCCCAGCACGAACTCGGGATAGAGCCGATCGCGGCATTTCTCGAGATAGCAGCGGTCGGCCATCTGCGCGATCAAATCGCCCGTGCCGACCAAATGACCGACCTTGCGGTCGCGAGGCTCGTCGAGCCTGATCTGATCGAACTGCACCTCATAGCCGGTGAAGTGGACGATCTTCGTGGCCACCGGCACCCATTCGGCCATCCCGATCGTCGGCAGGTAGCGGCCGATGAATTGCGAGCTGCGGCTGACGTGGCTCAGGGTGAATTCGGCGCCGTTGCGATGCGTCTGGTCGTCCGTCTGGCGGATGTAACCCGCGTCGTGAAACAGCGCGACGACGACGGCGAGAATGGCTCGCTCGGGTCCGAGTCGCTCCTCAGGCGGATGCGTACGTTCGTAGCTGACCACGAGCCGCGAGACCGCAAGCGTGCCGTCGAGGGAATGCTGCAGGTCGTGGTAGACGGTGTCGCAACCGTAATAGCCCGGGAATTGACCGTTGAACAGGCGCTCGAAATCGCGGAAGGCGATGTCCAGGCGCTCGAACGGGTGATCCGGCCATTGCTGGCGATAGAGGTCGCCGACGGCGCGGCGCACGGCATCGACCGAGCTCACCTGCACCGTGTTCGTGACATCGAAATCGCTACGTCGGTATTGCATCACCCATCGATCGCGCGCTCGAGCACGCGCGATGCCTTCATTGCTGACGTTCGGCGGCAAGTCCTCGACGGGTCGATGCGTGAAGGACGCATGCGACCGACTTGGCGTAGACGCCAACGTCAATTTAATTGAACCGAGCGGTCGCGTGTGCGTCCCCCGCATAGATGTCTGCACGTCTGTGACGCGCGTCACACGATGGGCGCAGCTACTGCAGGCGTTCGATGCTTTGGATCTTGCCGTCGACGACGTGCACGACCATGGGTTCGGACCTCATCCGTCGGTACAGCCAGCGCTCGACGGTCTTCGTACCGACCTTTTCGTCTTTACCGGTCGCCTCGTCGTGGGTCGTGACGTCTTCGGTGCGCAGCGTCTTGCTGGTCGGTGGGCCGCACTTGTCGACGAGCTCCTCCAAAGTTGCGGTTTCGTCGACGACCCATTGATCGCAACGCATGGATTCCGCCAGGGCGGCGGAGGAAGCCAGGAATGCCCACGTTGCAAGGCAGAAGCTCAATGCACGCATCGATCCTCACCCCTCTGTGACGAAAGAATTCGGACGCGAAGCGTAGTCGCAGACGCACACAAAAAAAATCGCCGCCAGCGGGGAAGGTCGCGTGGCGGCGTCAAGGGCAAACCATAGACCGAGGGGTAGGTCTTATGGGTTCGGGGGCGCGAAGCGCACTGCCGCCGGGCGGCATGGGCCGCGTCTCGATCGGCAGTCGATTGCACCGGCCCTACTAAGTGCAACCGCTGTGCCAGCTCGTGCTTGAACGGACAATCAACAGCTTAGCGACGATCTCGGTTCGGCTCAGGTGACGCGGAGTGTCAACCTCGGACCGTGCTGTCGATCGATGTCAGTCACTGGCGCTGGGCAACGACAGCCGGGTCTCCCCCGATTTGCGACACACGTCGCCAATCCAGCCAGCTTATGTCTCTTAGTATCGAGGCCCGTCCGTTACTGCTGTGTCGATATGACCAAAGCGCCGAAACGTCGGGTTTCCGACAAGACTTCCAGCACACCGACGTTCATCGGCGTCGGTACCGAGCTCACCGGAACGTTGCGTTGCGAGGGCGACTTGGTCGTCGGCGGCCGCGTCAAGGCGGATTGTTTCGTGGGCGGCGCTCTGACGCTTGCGGAGGGCAGCGCCTGGGACGGGCGGATCGAGGCGACGAACGCCGTCATTGCCGGCGAGGTGATCGGCGAAATTTCGATCCGCGAGAAACTCGAGATTCGCAAGACTGCGCGGATTCGCGGACGCGTCAGCGCCCGCAGCATTGCCGTCGCTCAAGGCGCGCTCATCGAAGGAGAAATGTCCGTGACGAGCGGCGCGCCGATCGTGAACTTCGAAGAAAAGCGGAACGCGAACGGCTAGTTCGCCTGCGTTCAATTGCCCGTGCTGCTCGGCGGCGCGACCGTTTCTTCCGGCCCGGGCGGTACGTACCGCGCCAGCCATTGCCGCACCGTGTCGTACCAGAACAGCGAGTTCTGCGGCTGCAGGATCCAATGGTTTTCGTTCGGATAGAGCACGAGCTTGCTCGGCACGCCGCGATTCTGCAGCGTGTTGAATAGCTCCATGGCGTGATTGACGGGCACGCGCAGATCCTTTTCGCCGTGGATCACGAGCGTCGGGGTCTTGAAGTTCGCGGCGTTCATGTGCGGCGAATTGCGGTTGAAGCGTTCGAAGTCCTCCCAGAACTCGCCGTAGCGTTTCTTGATCGCACCGTCGTCGGTCGCGTATTGCGTGTAGAGGTTGTAGACCGCCGCATGTGCGATGAGCGTCTTGAACGGATGCTCTCTGCCGAGCAGTACGCTCGCCAGATATCCGCCGTAGCTGCCGCCGCCCGCGGCCATCCGCTCTGCGTCGATCCACGGTTGCTGCGCGAACCATTCGGCCGCTTTGATCGTGTCCTGATAGGGAAGCTCGGCCCACTCTTTGGTGATCGAGTCGGTGAACGCTTGGCCGAAACCGCTCGAACCGTGAAAGTTGTGCCACGCGGTCACGTAGCCCCAGCTCGCGAACACTTGCGCGTTCCAGCGCCATTGATAGATGTCGTTGATCGCAGAGTGCGGGCCTCCGTGCAGCAGCAAGAACAGCGGCCACCTGCGGTCGGGCGTGAAGTTCGGCGGATAGACGACCCACATTTGAATCGGCGCGCCGTTCGCACCTGTATACGTCACGCTCTCGACGCGGCCTTGTGTCACGCTGGCGAGCGCAGCGTCGTTGAAATCGGTGAGCTTCGTTGCGGCACCCGTGCGGGCAATCACGCTGACGAGCGTCGGCGGCTCGCTGAAGCTCTGACGCAGCGCCACGATCACCGGTCCGCTGCCGGCAACCGCCAACGAGCTGAAGCTGTGCTCGCGTGTGATCGGTTGAGGCGTACCGCCGCTCGCGGGAAAACGATAGATGCGCAGCGTTCCCGCATCCTCGATCGAACCGAACAGCGCCGACGAATCCGGCGCCCACACGAGGCCGTCGGCGGATCGATCCCAATCCTCGGTCAGCGAGCGAGTGCGGCCGTTGCGTCGGTCGTGGATCATCAATTGCGCGCGATCGGCGTAGAAATCCTTGATCGTCTGCCGGCGAAACGCGAGCGAGCGCCCGTCGGGGCTGTAAAGCGGATTGATGTCGTTCGCCGGGTTGTCGCTCGTGAGGTTGCGCGGTTCGCCGCCTTCGATCGGCAGCACGAAGATGTCGAAGTTCGGATCGACGCCGGAGGAATCCGTGTCCGCGGCGAACGCGATCTCGGTTCCGTCGGGCGCGATGTCGTACGAAGATGCATCGGGATCGGCGGCATCGAGCGGCAGCGTGCGACCGAAGGTGAGCGGTTGCGGCTCGCCGCCCTCCAGCGTGACGACATAAATGTGCGTCTCGCGTCCGTCGAGAAAGCGATCCCAATAACTGATCGGCGCCTTCTCCCACACCTTTGCAGTCATCTTCGACGACGCGCGTTGCTCCATGCGCGATGCTTGTTCGGCCCAGGTCGATGCATCGGGCCAGACGCGCGAGAGGAATGCGATCCGGCGCGAATCGGGAAACCACTTGGGCGCGATCACGCCCGTCGGAACGTTCGTGATGCGTCTTGCTTCGCCGCCGTTGACCGGAATGACATAAAGCTGCGGCTCCTTGTCTTCGCCGCGCTTCGACACGAATGCAATCAGCTCGCCGTTGGGGCTCCATGCAGGTGAAGAGTCGTTCGCCGGATCGCTCGTGAGTTGGCGCGGTCTGCCGGATTTCGTCGGTACCAGCCACAGGTCCGTGAGGCCGATGTTCTTCTCGATGTCATAAGTCGTGACCGGCACGACTGCCGATCGGCCATCGGGAGAAATCGCCGGTGCGCCGAGACGCTTCAAGCCCCACATGGCTTCTGCGGAGAGCTCGCCGCCCGAGGCAAGCGATGCGAAGGCCGCGCAGCACACCATCAGGGCGCACGCAAGAAACCGTTCAGTCGATCGCGCTTTGACAAGATTCATTGTGAGATTCATCGGACAACCTGCCTTTGGCATCGATGACCTTGATCGGTTCCGCGACCGCGAGTACACACGTTCTGCGACGCTGCGTGCAGCGCCCATAGCGGTCAGCAACAACGACATTACGTAAGTGTACCGAAGCAGAAGTGAGACGCTCGTTTGCAGCGGACGCGCAAGCTGAGACATGGATCGAGGTCTTCTCTGGCGTGCGTGCCTACACTTTGCGCACTCGATCGCTCACGTGAGTTGATTCGGGTCTGTGACGTGAACGGCCGCGCATCTCGCGAAGGCATACGTCACAGATCGCAGAATCGAGGGGTATTCAGTGATCCACGCCAGACATCGCAATCGTTTGCCGATTCCTCAGCCTGCCGTCGTCCACGTACGCCGATCCTATTGCGACTGCCGCTACGGACAAATCCACATCTGGACTGCTTACCCGTCCGGTGGCGGATTCGATGAACGCACGCCGCTTCTGTGTCTGCATCATGCCGGCGGGTCCGGTCGGTTCTTCGCGCCCATTCTGCGCGACCTCGGTCATGACCGCAGCGTCTACGCACCCGACTTGCCGGGGCACGGCAGCTCCGATGCTCCGTCGCGCGCATCGGTCGCGGATCTCGCCGGCGCGATCGGCGATTTCCTCGACAGCATGCGTCTGCGGACCGTCGATGTATTCGGCTATCAGCTGGGCGCGCTGGCGGCCGCGGAGCTGGCGATTGCGCGACCGCAACAGATTCGTCGCGTCATGCTGTGGGGCGCAGCGCCGTACTCGGCGCAAGAACGCGCAACGCTGCAAGCGCAAACAGTTGCGCTCGGTAGCCGCGAAGACGGCAGCGACGTTGCCGACGAATGGCGTCTCACGGTCGAGCGCCGTGGGCCCGGCGTGCCGATGAGCGCCCTGGCCGAATCGTTCGCCGACCGGCTGCGCGCCGGTGCCCAGGGTGCGAAAGCGCTCGCCGCCGTGCTCGATTACCCCACCGCGGAACGCTTGCCGCTCGTGAAACAGCCGACCGCCGTGCTACGTCTGCGCGACGAATACGCCGAACATGCATCGCGCGTACGTTCCGCGCTCCCGAACAGCAGCCTCGTGGACCTGCCGGAATACGGTCGCGACTTCATCGCCGCGGCACCGCAGCGGTTTGCGTCGCTGGTCAGGGAATTCCTCGACCGCTGAGGCGGTCGAGCAAAGGCTGAAGACCGAAGGCTGAAGGTAGAGCGCGCGAGCTTGTCGCTCGCTGCGGAGTTTGGGTTTGCAAGCCCATACGCTAAAAGCCGTCATCCGTCAGTCCCGACCTCCAACCTTCAGCCTAACGGCTGTAGCCAATGGCTACAGCCGCTCCCAGCTCCACGCGCAACTCAATCCGGTAAACAGACAAGTCGTCAGCCAGCGCGAGCCGAGGGTGGCGAAATGTTTGAGACCGATTCGACTTTCCACGCCGAAGTTGGTGGCGATCGGGACGAGCAGTAACGCAGCGAGTCCGCCGAACGTCAGCCCGCGGATCCACCACGCGACTTGGACGATGGCGGCCAAGCCCCAGCTCAACCAGAACAGCAGTCCGAGGCTGATCCCGCACAGCATGTGCAGAAAGGCTTCGTAGATCTGCACCTGCGGATCGTAGGCGCCGGGTGCCGGTCTGCGCACCATGGCAACGGCGGACCACAGAACCGAGTGGCCGAGAATACTGACGAGCCCGCTCAGGCTTCCGGCGAACAACAGCTGTTCCAGCTCCATGGGCTCAGGCTCTGGGGAGTTGTTGGCGGAGTCCTTCGAACAAGCGTTCGACCTCCTCGTGCGTGTTGAAGACATTCAAGGAGACGCGAAGCGCGCCTTGCTCGGAGCCAGGCCATGCGAGCGCGCCGACGTATATGCGTTGATTGCGCGCCAGCGCCGCACTGAGCTCCTGTGCCGTCCGCAATGCAAAGCGCATCGTGAGCAGACCCGCCCACAAGCCCGGTGCGGAAGGGGTGAGCAATTCGATGCCTGGAAGCTGCTGTAACCGCAAGCGTGCGTAGATCGCGAGCTCGCGAATGCGCGCTTCGATCCGTGCGCGATTCACGTGCTGCTGCAAGTCCATCGCCGCTTCGACGCCGCGCAGCGCAGCCCACAACGTCGGCACGGCATTACCGAATTTGTGAAGTGCGGCGCCGACACCGTCGTTGCCGACGGACGCGGAAGGGAAGGCGATTGCAGGTGAGGCATCCAAACCGCGCGGCGTCACCGGCCACAGACGATCGATCATGTCGCGCCGGATGTAGAGCATGCCCGTCCCGTGCGATCCGCCGAGCCACTTGTGAAAGCTTGCGGCGTAGAAGTCGCAACCTAGGCTGCGCAAATCGAGCTGCAGCATGCCGAGCGCCTGGGCGCCATCGACGACGGTGATGAGCCCACGCTGACGTGCAAGCTGGCAGAGCTCTTTCACGGGCAGTACCGCGCCATCTGCATATTGAACGTGACTGAAGCACAGCGCCTTCGTCCGCTCCGTCACTGCGCCGGCGAACGCACCGAGCACTTGTTCGGAGCCCGTGAGCGGAGAGGGTAGGGAAATCTGCTTGACGACGATCCCGCGTCGGCGTGCAAGCACGAGCCACGGACTCAGCGCTGTCGGATGCTCGAGCGAGGTCGTGAGGATTTCATCGCCTGCGCTGAGGTCGAGACCGTTGGCGACGAAGCCGAGCGCCTCGCCGGCGCCACGCGTGAAAACGATCTCATCGGGATCGCAACCGACGAACGCAGCAACGCGCGCCGTCATCCGGTTCGTTTCTTGCACCCAGCGCTCGCCGCGCGACCACGGGCCAATCTGCATGCTTTGCGCTTCGCGGGCACGGTATTCGGCCACCATCGCCGATCGCCAGGTCGGTGCGCCGACTGCGCTGTCGAGAAATGCGAGGTGCGGTTCGATGACCGGCTGCAACCGCACCCATTGCCACAGCTCCCTCGAGCTCGTCGGCAGCTCGGGAAGGTTTTGTGCCGATGCGGTGCCTGCGGCCGCGAGCGAGGCGAACGCCGTCGCGCCCGCCAGCAGCTCCCGGCGGGTGAGATGAAGGGGTTTTGGGTCGAAATCGGCCATGGTTTTCGGCTCTCGCGGGATTGCGCATTATCGCAGGGTCGCTTTGCACGCGGCCACGCGCGGACAACCTACGCCGTTCCTGATACCGTACGAGGATCGCCTGTTCGAAACGTGCCGGGTGGCGCGAACGCAATGCAGGCGAGCTCCTTCTATATGCCCAACGAGTATCTGGAACGCATCCTCAAGGCCCGCGTCTACGACGTCGCCATCGAAACACCGCTCGAGCTCGCGCCGCGGCTGAGCCGCCGGCTCGGCAACAATGTGTATTTCAAGCGGGAAGACTTGCAGCCGGTGTTCTCCTTCAAGCTGCGAGGCGCCTACAACAAGATCGCCCACCTGTCCGATACGGTGGCCAAGCGCGGGGTGATTTGCGCCTCGGCCGGCAATCATGCGCAGGGTGTCGCGCTCGCCGCGCAGCGTCGAGGCATTCCGGCGATCATCGTCATGCCGCAAACGACGCCGCAAATCAAAGTGAAGGCGGTTGCCGATCTCGGCGGCGAGGTCGTGCTTCATGGCGACGACTACGATCATGCGTACGAGCATGCGCTCGAGCTCGCGCGCGAGCGGTCGCTGACGTTCATTCATCCGTTCGACGATCCCGACGTGATCGCCGGTCAAGGCACGATCGGCATGGAAATCCTGCGGCAGCTGCCCGGCACGTCGATCGACGCGATCTTCGTTGCGGTCGGCGGCGGCGGGTTGATCGCCGGTATTGCGGCCTACGTGAAGAACCTGTTCCCGCACATTCGCATCATCGGCGTCGAACCCGAGGATGCCGATGCGATGTACCGTTCGCTCGAGGCGAAGACGCGCGTCACGCTCGACCGGGTCGGTATCTTCGCCGATGGCGTTGCCGTCCGGCGCGTGGGCGAGGAAACGTTCCGGCTCGCGCAGCAGTATGTCGATGAGGTCATTCTCGTCAGCAACGACGAGCTGTGCTCGGGCATTCAGGACATCTTCGAGGACAACCGCGCGATCGTCGAACCGGCCGGTGCATTGTCCGTGGCCGGCATCAAGAAATATGTAGCGCGCGAAGGCTGTCGCGACCGCACGTTCGTCGGCATCAATTGCGGCGCGAACATGAACTTCGACCGGTTGCGGCACGTCGCCGAGCGTGCCGATATCGGCGGCGAGCGCGAGGCGCTCATTGCCGTGGAGATTCCCGAGCAGAAGGGCAGCTTCTTGAGATTCTGCGAGACGCTCGGCCGGCGCAGCGTCACCGAGTTCAATTACCGCTACCGCGAAGGCGCCGATGCTCAGTTATTCGTCGGCCTTGCGCTCTCGCAGGGCAAGAAAGAGAAGGAAGAGATCATCAAGATGCTGAGGGATGCGGGCTATCCGGTCGTCGACATGAGCGACAACGAGATGGCGAAGCTCCACGTGCGCTACATGGTCGGCGGACACGCGCCCGGCCTCGAGCACGAGCGCCTGTTTCGTTTCGAGTTCCCGGAACGTCCCGGCGCGCTGCTCAAGTTCCTGCACGCGATCGGCACGCAATGGAACATCACGCTCTTCCATTACCGCAATCACGGCTCCGATTACGGACGCGTCCTCGCCGGCGTGCAGATCCCGCCGAGCGAAAGCGTCGATTTCGATCTGCACGTCCGCGAGCTGAAATACGTGTACACGGAGGAGACGGAGAATCCGGCGTATAGGATGTTCTTGGGGGCGTGATTCGTGATTGGTGAGTCGTGAGTGGTGAG
>ERZ777003.867-NODE-867-length-53444-cov-58.966753_pt1 | contig 53444 bp, 35 predicted proteins | sample MGYA00374956_ERZ777003 | MGnify/ENA primary metagenome ERZ777003 (study PRJEB29302, sample SAMN06268252) | bioreactor metagenome | isolation source: Joint BioEnergy Institute, California, USA | place: USA:Joint BioEnergy Institute, California, USA | collected...
GAGGAGACCGGGTGCGGGCCGCTGGCGGAGGAGATCGGGTGCGGGCCGGTGGAGTTCATCCGCGCCTCCGTGGCCGATGCCGCCTCCGCCTTGCGCAGCGCCTCGGGCCGGTAGGTGGCCGCCGGATCGGACGACGGGTCGTACGGCACCTTCACCGGGCCGGACGGCGTCTCGATGATCCGGGACGGCATCGGCCCGGACGGCGGGTCGAGCGGCGGCAGCGCGTCGAGTGGCGTGGGATCGGGCGTCTCGGGCTGCGGCTGCGGCGGCCGGGCCGAGCCGTGCGCCGCGAGCACCTGCTCGAGCATCTGGGCGGCCTGCACCGCCGAGATCCGGTCGGCCGGGTTCTTCCGCAGCAGCCCCTCGATCACCGGCAGCAGCGGCCCCGCCCGCTCGGGTCGCGCGGGCTCCTGGGTGAGCACCGCGCCGAGCACCGCCACCGCGTCCGGTCCCTCGTACGGCGGGCGCCCCTCGACCGCGGCGTACAGGGTGGCCCCGAACGACCACAGGTCGGCCGCCTGGGTGATCGGCCGGCCCTGCAGTCGTTCCGGCGGGATGTAGGCCGGTGACCCCATGAGCAGCCCGGTCTGCGTGATCGACACCTCGCCCTCGAGGGCGGCGATGCCGAAGTCGGTGAGCACCACCCGGTCCTGGGTGAGCAGCACGTTGCCGGGCTTGACGTCCCGGTGCAGGATGCCGTGGGCGTGCGCGTGCCGCAGCGCGTCGAGCACCCGGATACCGATCTCGGCGGCCTGGACCGGAGGGAGCGGCCCGTTCTGCCGGATCGCCTGCTCCAGCGACCAGGCACGGACCAGCTCCATCACGATCCAGGGCCGCCCGTCCTCCTCGACCACGTCGTGGACGGTGACGATGCCCGGGTGGCTCAGCCGCGCCGCCGACCGCGCCTCACGCAGCACCCGCCGGAAGGCGATCTGCGTGCCCGCGTTGTCCAGCCCGAACGGCAGGATCAGCTCCTTGACGGCGACGTCGCGGTCGAGCAGCACGTCATGGGCATGCCACACCATGCCCATGCCGCCGCGTCCCACGGGATTCAGCAGGCGGTACCGCCTGCCCACGAGCCGCCCTCGCCCTTCCACGTGTCCCTGGGCCGCCGGCCCGGTGGGCTCGGACGAGGTGCTCCCGAGCAAGCGATCCGCCGTCACCGTGACGTCCCCCCAATCAGGTGTGTCCGTGACGCATCCCTTTGCTGGATCTTGTGGTGAAACTTGGCGAGTTGTGAGACTGGCCACCGATACTAGGGCCAAATGGGGTCACCGGGGAACGAAACTCGCCGAAGTCACTGCTTTGACAAAGCATTTGCCAAAGCGTTCAGGGCGGACACGAACGCCTCTACGGGGGGTTTGACCAGACCCGCGCCAACCTGCCCGGTTCCCGCCACCTTTCCGGCGATTCCGGTGTTGACCACGGGCAGCAACCCGGTACGGGCCACGAGAGTCACGTCGATGCCGACCGGGGTGCCCCGGAAACCGAGTCCGGGGATCTGGAAAGCGGGGTGTTCGGCGAGCGTGATCTCGTACATGGACGTGGTCGCGGTGATCGCGTCGGACACGTCGCCGCCGACGAACCGCACGATCGCCGGCGCCGCGGCCATGGCGAACCCGCCGAGCCCGGCGGTCTCGGTGATCGTCGAGTCGCCGATGTCCGGGTTGGCGTCGTCCGGGCCGTACGCGCCGAGGTAGAGGCCGTCGGGCACCCCGGCCGGGCCGGTGAACCACTGGTCGGGCAGCCCGGACACCTGGATGCCGAAGTCGGTGCCGTTGCGGGCCATGCAGACCACCATCGTCGAGCCCGGCACGCCCCGGGCCGCGTCCGCGCTCACCTTCGCCGCGGCCATGCCGGGGTTGAGGAAGAAGTGGTCGTTGCCGTTGATGAACCGCAGCACCTCGGCGGCGCGCTCGGGGGCGGCCTCCACGATCGCCGGGGCGAGCTCGCGCACCAGCAGCGAGGTCGCCGCCCGGTTGCGGTTGTGCAGCTCGTCGCCCATCTGCAGGGCCTGGGCGATCATCGCGCGCAGGTCGATCGGGCCGGACACCTGGAGCGCCGCGGCGAGCACCGGGCCGAGCACGTCGCTCATCCAGCGCAGCCGCTCGATCACCTCCGGGCCGTACGCTCCGTACCGCAGCACCTTGCCGAGGCCCTCGTTGAGCGAGCAGTACGCGGTGCCGCCGTGCTCGGGGTCGTGCACCTCGAACATCCACATCGACGGGCTCACCAGGCCCGCCATCGGGCCGACCGTGCGGTGGTGGTGGCAGGGGTCGAGGGTGATGCCGTCGCCCTTGGCGAGCTTCTTCTCGGCCTCCTCGGGGTCGGCGGCGAGCCCCTCGAAGAGCATCGCGCCGATCAGCGCGCCGCGCATCGGCCCGGACGCCCGCTCCCAGGTGATCGGCGGGCCGGCGTGGAAGAACGTGCCGGGCTCGAGGTCGAGCACCTCGCTCGCCCGCCGTACCCCGACGAGCATGGGCCGCGCCGAGGTCATCCGCTCGACCGCGATCCGGTTCGCCTCCTCGCGCCGCGGGTCGGCGAGCACCTTGGCGAGCGCCTCGGCCGTGCCGGGCAGCGGCGGGCGCCAGTCCACCGCGGTGTGGTCGACCGCCTGCTGGTCGAGCGCCTCGGCGAGCACCGCGGTGCCGACGCTGATCACCCGCGGCTCGCCGGTGGGCAGCAGGCCGGAGGCACCGCCGTCCGCCTGCCCGGCGGTCCCGGCGGTCACGACCTCCTCGCCGGTCGCGGCGGGCGCGGGCGCCTCGGCGCCGAGCAGCGCGGCCGCGTGCCGGGCCGCCGCCGCGTTCGACAGGAACACCGCCGCGCCGGCCTCCTGCAGCGCCGCCGCCTGCCGGTGCAGGCCCTGCGGGTCGGCCTCGGTGCCGACGAGCGCGACCACGACCGCCGCGCCGCGGTCCACCGCGGCCCGGATCGCCGGGGCGAGCCGCGCGGCCGGATCCGGGTCGGCGGCGAGGCCGAGCACCACGTCGAGCAGGATCACCGAGGCGTCGGACCGCTCCAACGCCTCCAGCCGCAGCGACGGGTCGATCATCGGGTGGGGCCGTCCCCGGGTGTACTCGTCGTCCCCGAAGTCGGTGAACTCGCCGCCCGGCACGATCAGCTCGGCCTCGGCGCACAGCGTGCCGCCGGCGTACAGGCCGCGCAGCGTGCCGCCGGCCGGGACGGACGGCGCGGCGGGCGCCGCCCAGGACGGCCACTCGGGCACCTCGCGGCCGAGCGCGCGCAGCGCCTTCTCCGCCGCCGCGGTCAGGTCGCCCTGGCCGGGCCCGAGCAGCGCGGTCACCACCGGGGTACGGCAGGCCCGCGCGGCCTCGCGTACCTTCTCGGCGACCTCGGGCGCGGGCGGCTTGGAGATGAGCAGGATGAGCTCGGTGCCCGGGTCCTCGTCGAGCGCCCGCAGCGCCCGCAGCGTGGACAGCCCGCCGACCTCGGCCGACAGGTCGCGCCCGCCCACGCCGAGCACGTGGCTCACCCCGACCCCGGCGTGGTCGAGCAGCGTGGTCACCTGCTGCGCCCCGGTGCCCGAGGCCGCCACCACGCCCACCGGGCCGGGCCGCAGCACGTTGGCGAAGCCGAGCCCGACCCCGCCGATCACCGCGGTGCCGCAGTCCGGCCCGAGCACCAGCGCGCCGGTCTCCTCGGCCCGCCGCTTGAGCGCGATCTCCTGCTCCACCGGAACGTTGTCACTGAAGATCATCACGGGCCGGCCGGCCGTGACCGCGTCCATCGCCTCGGCGAACGCGTGCTCGCCGGGCACCGACACGAGCACGACCGCGTCCGGCGCGAGCCGTACCGCCGCCCGGGTGGTCCGGGGCGCGGCCGCCGCCGACGCGCCGCCGCCCGCCCGCCGGGCCGCGGCGGCCAGCGCGGCGAACTGCCGCTCCAGCTCCTCGGCGGCGCCGCGCAGCTCCTCGGGCGAGGCGGCGCGGATCGCCACGAGCAGGTCGTTCGAGGTGCACTCGGGCACGTCGAACCGCAGGTCACGGGCGAGATCGAGATTGAGGTCGGTGGCCATCGCGACGAGCGCCACCTCGACACCGGGCCGCGCCGTCAGGGCCTGGCTGATCCGCATCAGGCTCACCGAGTCGTGGTATACGCCCGTGCGCACCTCGACCAGGTCCGTGGCCTCCGCAATCGTGCCGTCACTCACCGAGTCCGCCTTTCACCGCACTTGTGCGATCTCTTCCACCCGCCCCGCGTCCTTGCGCGCGAGGGCGAGTACGGCCGACAGGCCGGCGCGGATGCCCCAGGTAAGGTCCGCGCCGGAGGTGTGTCCCAGGCGCAGCAGCCGTTGCACGGCGGCATCGAGGGACTGCAGCCCGACGATGCCGCGCAGCACCGCCGCGGCCTCGGCGCAGCACTGGCCCTTCGCGGCGCAGTGCAGCAGCGTCGCCGAGATCGGGGTGGTGCGGGTGGGCGCGTCGAAGACGACCGTGGCGGCGAGCCAGTCGGCCAGCCACACCGCGCGCTCCACGCCCGCGGCCGTGCCGAGGTGGCGCAGTGCGGTGAGCAGGCCGGCGAGCATGTCGTCGCCGCTCGGGGTGAGCCCGGGTCCGAGGCCCATGAGCTGCTCGGCCGCGGTGAGCGCCCCGAGCAGCGAGTCGTTCGCGCAGGCCGCCGCGAGCTGGGCGGGGAAGCCCGCCTCGTCGAGGCCGGTCTCGCGGCCCGTGGCGGCGCAGATGTCGGCGAGCCGTACCGCGGCACGTTCCAGCCGGGGGATCTCGGTGAGGCCCAGCGCGGGCATCGGATCCCACCAGCGGCGGATCCGCACCACGGCCCGGCCGGCCTCGACGACCCCGTCGCCGACCGCCGCCTCGTCGCCCACCGCGAGCGGCGGCAGCGGCTCGGCGAGCACGACCGCGTTGGGCAGCCTCGTCCCCTCCCCGGTCACCAGGCAGACCACCCGCGGCTCGTTCGGCCCGCGGGTCTCCAGGTAGGCCCCCAGCGGGAACACCGCGAGCACCCGGGCCGGGCGGCGCGACCCCTCCAGCGCCGGGCGCAGGGCCACGCTCGCCGCTCCGGTGAGCTCGGCCCGTGACCGGGACCCTGTCGCCTTCGTCGTTGCCCTCGTTGCTGCCCTCGTCGTCGCCGGGCGCGACGCGGCCGCCGCTTGTGGCTCGGCCTTGGCCCGCGCTCCGGACCGGGCGACCCGGGTGGGTGTCCGGCGTGTACCGACGCTCATGAATGCTTCCCCAATTGACGTCCCAGGACGGAAAACCTGACGCGACCGTAGAACGGGCCGCCACGTCGCCGTACGGAGAAAGCTGCCAACACTTCCCGGAAAGGTTGGCTCTTGTTGCCAGACAAGAAGTTCGTTCAGAATGAGGTGGCCCGTAACCGACCGTCTCGGGAGCACGAGCAATGCCTACGGAACCCTCCCCCCCGGCCCCGCGACTGGCCAGCACCGGGACGATCATCTACGGCGTCTCCGTCGGGGAGGTGCTGGGCGTCTCCACCCTCGCCGGCGCCCGCCTCATCGCGGGCAAGGGCGGCCTCAACCGCATCGTGCAGCGGCTCAACGTCATGGAGGTGCCCGACATCCTCGCCTGGGTGAAGCCGCACGAGCTGCTGCTCACCACCGGCTACCCGCTGCGCAACACGCCCCAGTCGCTCGGCCGGCTCGTCGCCGACCTCGACGAGCGGGGCCTCGCCGCGCTCGGCATCAAGCTCGGCCGGTACGTCGACGAGCTGCCCGACGAGATGATCGAGCAGGCCGACCGGCTCGACTTCCCGCTGATCCTGCTGCCGAACGACGTCGGCTTCGACGACATCCTCAACCAGGTGCTCACCGACATCCTCAACCGGCAGGCCGCGATCCTCGCCCGGGCCGAGGAGGCGCACCGCGCGCTCGTCCAGGTGGTGCTCGCCGGGGGCGGGCTGCGCGAGGTCGCCGCCGAGGTGGCGAACCTGCTCGACGTCGCGGTGGCGATCCTCGACGGGGCCGGGCACGTGCTCGCCACCGCGGGCCCCCCGGACGACGTGGCCGTGCTGTGCGAGGCCGCCGTGCGGGAGTCCACGACGCCGGGGGTACCCTGGGCGGTGGCCTCGGGGTCCTCGGGGGTGGCCTGGCCGGGCGGTGACGGCGCCGACGGGGGGTTCGCGGCCGTACCGGTCGTCGCCGGCGGCCACCACCACGGCCGCCTCGTCGCCTACGGCCCCACCGGCACCCTCCGCGACAGCGACGTCGGCATCCTGGAACGCGCCGCGACGGTCGCCGCGCTCGTGATCACCAAACAGGAGGCGGTCACCGCCGTGGAGAGCAAGTACCGGGCGGACTTCCTTCGGGACGTGCTCATCGGGCGGGGCGGGCCGCGGGTCACCGAGCGGGCGCGCGCGTTCGGCTGGGACCTGGAGCGCCCGGTGACCGTGGTCGTCGCCGAGATGGACCCGGACGGGGAGGAGCGCTCCGCCCAGGACCGGCTGCTCTCCGCCTGGGTGTCGGCGGTGCGGCGGCACGACCCGCGCGGCGCGGTGGCGGGCTTCTCGCACGAGGTCGTCGCGATCGTCGGGGCCGGGGTGGACGTCACCCGGCTCACCCGGGACGCCCAGACCGCGTTCGGCGACAGCGCCCCCGCCACCTTCTCCACCGGCATGAGCCGGGTCGCGCACGGCGTGGACCTGCTGCCCGACGCGTACGGCCAGGCGCTCAAGGCGGCCCGGGTCGGCCGCCAGCTCCACGGGCCCGGCGCGATCGCCCACTTCGACCAGCTCGGCGTCTACCGGCTGCTGTCGCTGGTGAACGACACCGCCGAGCTGCACGCGTTCGTCGCCGAGACGCTCGGCCCGCTCGCCTCCGACGACGACGCCGAGAACGTCGACCTGCGCCGCACCCTGCAGGTGCTGCTGGAGACGAACCTCAACGTCGCCGAGACCGCCCGGCGGCTGCACTTCCACTACAACACCCTGCGCTACCGCATCGGCAAGCTCGAGCGCATGCTGGGCCGGTTCACCGAGGACGCGCACCTGCGCCTCAACCTCACCCTCGCGCTGCACGTGCTGCGCATGCGCGGCATCTGACCGGGGCGGGCACGGGTCCGAATCGCGGCCCGGGCGTGTCCGAAACGCGTCCGAAACCGGCCTGACACGAGACCTGACAATCCTGACGCCGCGCCCGACAGGCCCTCCGGTGCGGCGTCACGGCGGTCGCCGGGCGCGTCCGGGGCGCCCGGCGAGGTGCACGGTGCCCACTCACCGCCACCCCGGTCGGCCGGTGCGCAAGAAAAACTCTGCCGACGGCAGGACGTTTGGCAAATCCTGCCCATGAAGACCCGCGTCACCACGTCTAACCTGCCCGCAACGGGTGACGGACGTCACGTCCGGCCCGGTGGAAAGTGTTAGTCGCCGCGGTGGGTTTTGCCTGCGGGGTGGCGCCCGGCCGACGGCCCGGCACAAGAGGGGCTCATATGGCATTCGGGTGGAAGGTGCACGGAGAGGGCCGCAAGCTGGCCCCTGGCGATGTGGTCAAGCCGGACGAGCGGCTGTCCTGGCCACGCACGATCGGATTCGGTGCCCAGCACGTGGTCGCGATGTTCGGCGCGACCTTCGTGTTCCCGCTCGTCATGGGGCTGGACCCGAATCTCGCCGTGATGATGTCCGGCGTCGCCACGATCATCTTCCTGCTCATGGTGAAGGGGAAGGTGCCGAGCTACCTCGGCACCAGCGCCTCCTTCGTCGCCGGCGTCGCGGCGATCCGCGGGCTGTTCGGTGGTGACACGCCGGCCGTCGACAAGATCGTAACGGGTGCGATCCTCGTCGCCGGCCTCGTGCTCGCCATCTTCGGTCTGCTCATCCACTTCCTCGGCGTCGGGTTCATCCACCGCATCTTCCCGCCGGTGGTCACCGGCGGCGTGGTGATGCTGATCGGGTTCGGCCTCGCGTTCGTGGTCGCGGACACCTACTGGCCGCAGGACCAGTGGATCGCCCTGATCACGATGGTCGTCACCTTCCTGATCATGGTGCTGTTCCGCGGCTTCATCGGACGCATCGCCGTACTGCTCGGCCTGATCGTCGGCTACGTGCTCTCCTGGGTGGCCGACCGGGTCTTCGGGAACATCACCGCCTTCAACGCCGGCACCGGCCAGGTGGACACCCACCCGCGGGTGGACCTGTCCGCCGTCGCCGACGCGCCGTGGATCGGCCTGCCGGACTTCCACGCGCCGGACATCCGGGTCTCCGCGGTGCTGCTCGTGCTGCCCGCCGTGATCGCCCTGATCGCGGAGAACATCGGGCACGTCAAGGCGGTGGGTGAGATGACCGGCGTCAACGCCGACCCGTACATGGGCCGGGCGATCGCCGCGGACGGCGTCGCGACCGTGGTCGCCACCTCGGTCGGCGGCTCGCCGACCACCACCTACGCCGAGAACATCGGCGTCATGGCCGCGACCCGGGTGTACTCCACGGCCGCCTACTACGTCGCCGCGATCATCGCGATCCTGTTCGGCCTCTGCCCGAAGTTCGGCGCGCTCATCGCCGCGACTCCGGGCGGTGTGCTCGGCGGGGTCTGCGTGATCCTCTACGGCATGATCGGCATGCTCGGCGCGAAGATCTGGGTGGAGAACCGGGTGAACTTCGCGGACCCGGTGAACATGGTCCCGGTCGGCGCGGGCATCATCCTCGCCATCGGCCCCGTGGACCACGCGATCACCGGCGAGTTCACCATCGGCGGCATCGCGCTCGGCACGATCGTCCTGCTCGGCGGCTACCACCTGCTCCGCGCCCTCGCCCGGCGCGGGTGGTCGCCCGCGGAATCCGCCCCGGTCGGCGAGGTCGCGGCCGAGAAGGGCGCCGCCGGGTGATCCGTGCCGGACGGCACACCGTCACCGTGAACGATCAACGCACGTCAACGGGTACCTGGGGTAGGACGGACACGTGAAACCGCCCCCATTCGACTACCACGCCCCGCGCACCGTCGGCGAGGCCCTCGAGGTTCTCGCCGACGCGGGGCCGGAGGGCAAGGTTCTGGCCGGGGGACAGAGCCTCATTCCGCTCATGAACATGCGTCTCGCCGCACCGGCGAGGCTCGTCGACATCAACCGGATCGGCGCGCTCGACACCGTCGCCGCCGACGCCCGCGGCGTACGGGTCGGCGCGCTCGCCCGGCACGCCACGGTGGAGCGCTCGGCCGCGGTGGCCGAGCGCCAGCCGCTGCTGCGCCAGGCGCTGCGGCACGTCGCCCATCCGGTGATCCGTAACCGCGGCACCGTGGTCGGCAGCATCGTGCACGCCGACCCGGCCGCGGAGCTGCCGGCCGTGCTCGCCCTGCTGGGCGGCACGGTACGGCTCGCCCGCCACGGCGCGCCCGAGCGCGACGTGCCCGCGGACGAGTTCTTTCTCGGGCCGCTGGAGTCCGCGCTGCAGCCGGGCGAGCTGGCGGTCTCGGCGTTCTTCCCGGCCCTGCCGCCGGGCTCCGGCACCGCGTTCTGCGAGATCGCCCGGCGGCACGGCGACTTCGCCCTCGCCGGGGTCGCCGCGCTCGTCACCCTCGACGACGACCTGCGCATCACCACCGCCAAGGTGGCCTGCATCGGGGTCGGCCCGGTGCCGGTCGTCGTCGACGTGTCGGCCGAGTGCGCGCGCCGCCCGGCCGCCTCGGCGGACTGGCCCGCGGTGGCGGCCGCCGTACGGGACCGGGTGGAGCCCGAGGACGACATCCACGCCACGGCCGAGTACCGGCGGCACCTGACCGGGGTGCTCGCCGAGCGCGCCCTGCGGCTCGCCGCGGAACGGGCGTCGCATGGCTGAAGGCGCACGACACGCGAAGGGGAGTACCGGGGTGGGGACCGAAACCCTTTACGACATATCGCTGACCGTCAACGGCGTGGTCCGGGAGGCGAGGGTGCCGGCGCGGCGGCTGCTGTCCGACTGCCTGCGGCACGATCTCGGGCTCACCGGCACCCACGTGGGCTGCGAGCACGGCGTGTGCGGCTGCTGCACGGTGCTGCTCGACGGCGAGCCGGTGCGCTCCTGCCTCATGTTCGCGGTCTCCGTGGACGGGCACGAGATCACCACGATCGAGGGCCTCGCCGCCCCGGACGGCACGCTCTCGCCCGTGCAGCGCGCGTTCGCCGAGAGCCACGCCCTGCAGTGCGGGTTCTGCACGCCGGGCTTCCTGTGCACGGTGACCGCGCTGCTCAGGGAGAACCCTTCGCCGAGCGACGAGGAGATCCTCGAGGGCATCTCCGGCAACCTGTGCCGGTGCACCGGCTACCAGAACATCATCAAGGCCGTGCACCGCGCGGCCGAGATCGCCGCGGAGGAGAACAGGGCCGGGGTGCCCGCGGGGAGCCACCGAGCAGTGACGGAGGAATCGTGACGACCAGCCTGTTCGGCGAGCGGGTGCAGCGGCTGGAGGACCCGCGGCTGATCACCGGCAACGGACGCTACCTCGACGACCTCGGCAGGGACGCGCTCGCCGTCGCCTTCGTCCGCTCCCCGCACGCGCACGCCCGGATCCGGGACATCAACGTCGACCGCGCGCTCGACGTGCCCGGCCTGGTCGCCGTCTACACCTGGGAGGACCTGCCGGAGCGGGTCGGCGAGCCGCTGCCGCTGCTCATCCCGCACCCGGCGCTCACCCACGGCCGCACCGCCCGCCCGCTCGCCAAGGACGTGGTACGGCACGTCGGCGAGCCCGTGGTGATGGTGGTGGCGAAGGACCGGTACGCGGCCGAGGACGCCTGCGACCTGATCGAGGTCGACTACGAGCCGCTCCCGGCGGTGGTCGGCATCGAGGAGGCGGTGCGCGGCGAGCACCTGGTGCACCCGGACGTGCCCGGCAACGTCGGCGCCCACCTGGTGCAGGAGGTGCCGTCCGCGGACGGCCGCAGCGCCGCCGAGATGATCGAGGCGGCCCCGCACCGGCTGGAGTTCCGGCTCGACATCGAGCGCAGCGCGTCGATGCCGCTGGAGGGGCGCGGCGTGTACGCCCGCTGGGACCCGGACGACGGGTCGCTGCGCGTGTACTCCTCCACGCAGACCTCGACCAGCGTGCGCATGGCGATCGCGGCCAAGCTCGGCCTGCCGCTGCCCAAGGTCGAGGTGATCGCCCCGGACGTCGGCGGCGGCTTCGGCGTCAAGATCATGCACCCGTGGCCGGAGGAGGTCCTCGTCCCGTGGGCGGCCCGCGCCCTCGGGCAGGAGATCAAGTGGACCGAGGACCGGCGCGAGCACTTCATCTCCTCGGCCCACGAGCGCGGCCAGGTCCAGCACGTGCGGGTCGGCTTCGACGACGACGGGCGCATCCTCGGCCTGGACGTGACGTTCCTGCACGACCACGGCGCCTACACGCCGTACGGGATCATCGTGCCGATCATCACGTCCACCCAGCTGCTCGGGCCGTACAAGCCCGGGGCGTACCGGGTGGAGTTCTCCTCCGTCTACACCAACACGGTGATCGTCACCCCGTACCGCGGCGCGGGCCGGCCCCAGGGCGTGTTCTGCATGGAGCGCACCATGGACCGCATCGCGGCCTACCTGGGCAAGGACCGCACCGAGGTGCGCGCGGCGAACTTCATCCAGCCGGACGAGTTCCCCTACGACCACAGGATGACCTTCCAGGACGGGAGGCCGCTGATCTACGACAGCGGCAACTATCCCGAGGCGCTCCGCATGCTCAAGGAGCTCATCGGCTGGGACGAGTTCGAGAAGGAGCGCGAGCGCGCCGCGGCCGAGGGCCGCCGCCTCGGCATCGGCATCGGCTGCTACGTGGAGGGCACCGGCGTCGGGCCGTACGAGGGCGGGCACGTGCAGATCACCTCGGACGGCCGGGTGCACGTCTCCACCGGCCTCACCTCCCAGGGGCAGGGCCACCAGACGGCGTTCGCGCAGATCGCGGCGACCGAGCTCGGGGTGCCGATCGAGCGGGTCTCGGTGGTCACCGGCGACACCCGCCGGTTCGGGTACGCCGTGGGCACCTTCGCCTCCCGCGCCGCGGTGATGAGCGGCAACGCGATCGCGCTCGCCTGCCGCAAGGTGCGCGACAAGGCGCTGCGCATCGCCGCCGAGGCGCTCGAGGCCGACCCGGCCGACCTGACGATCACCGACGGGATCGTGCACGTCAAGGGCAACCCCTCGGCCTCGATCCCGCTCGCCACCGTCGCGGTGCTGTCCAACCCGCTGCGGTACGCCTTCGACGAGGAGGCGCAGCGCGCCACCCAGTTCGCCACCGCGGCCTCGGACGACAAGCCGCCGGTCGCGGAGGGGGAGGAGCCGGGCCTGGAGGGCCGCGACTACTACTCGCCGGTCCGGTCCACGTTCGCCTACGGCATGCACGCGGCGATCGTGGAGACCGACCCGGAGACCGCCGAGATCAAGGTGCTGCGGTACGCGGTGGTGCACGACTGCGGCCGCCTGATCAATCCGATGATCGTCGACGGCCAGGTCCACGGCGGCGTGGCCCAGGGCATCGGCGGCGCGCTGTACGAGCGCATGGTCTATGACGAGCACGGCCAGCTGCTGAACGCCTCGTTCATGGACTTCCTCATGCCGTACGCCACCGAGGTGCCCCGGATCGAGACCGCGCACCTGGAGACCCCGAGCCCGCTCAACCCGCTCGGCATCAAGGGCGCGGGCGAGGCGGGCGTCATCCCGGTCTCCGCGGTGATCGCGAGCGCGATCGAGGACGCCGAGGGCATCCCGATCATGAGGATGCCGATCTCCCCCTCGGAGCTCTTCCACCTCCGCCGTACCGCCACCGAGCGGGTCGGCTGAGCACCCCCCACCCACACCCGGCCGCCCCCGGCCGCACGCCGGCGTCCCTCGCCGCCGGAACCGGCCGGGGGCGGCCGCCGCGCGCGCCTCGGCGGCACCGGGCGTGATCCTCCCGCCCCCTCGCCGGGAGGATCGGGACCCGGGCCGGTCCCGTGCGCGCCCCGGTACGGCGGGCCGGGGCGGTCAGCGGGACAGGATCGTGGCGAGCGCCGCGGCAAGGGCGCCGGGAGTGGTGGAGCGCCAGGCGACGAAGCCGTCGGGGCGGACCAGGATCGCCTCGCCGGGGGCGAGGCCGTGGGCGTCGGCGGCGGTGGCCGGGGTGAGGTCGGCGCCGAAGCGGTACACGTCGACCGGGACGGGCAGCTCCCTGGCGGCCGCGGCCCAGGCGTCCCCGTCCGGGCCGGTCAGCAGGACGAAGCGGAAGCCGTACAGGTCGAGGGTGGAGACGGGCTTGCCGTCGCGCTCGACCGCCACGTGCGGGGCGCGGGTGCCGGGCCGGCCGCGCAGCTCGCCGAGGGGCAGCGGGTCGGCGGCGGGGGCCGCGCCGAGGACCGCCGACGAGCGGTATTGGTAGCCGAGGGCCACCGAGCCGTACTCGATGATCTCCGGCGCCTCTCCGGGGTGCATGCGGGTGCCGAACCGGGCGAGCGCCTGGCCCATCGTCATCAGGCCGGTGGGGCGGCGCTCCGCCTCGTAGCTGTCGAGCAGGCCGGGCCCGGCCAGGCCGTCGGTGACGAGGGCGAGCTTCCAGGCGAGGTTGTGCGCGTCCTGGATGCCGGCGTTGGCGCCGAGCCCGCCGGTGGGCGGCCACACGTGCGCGGCGTCGCCGATGAGGAAGACCCGGCCCGCCCGGTAGGCGCGGGCGACGTGGGCGCCGATGGGGAAGGCGAGCACCTTCAGGTCGGTGCCGGGGATCTGCGGGCGCAGCCGTACCTCGAGGCCGGGGAGGCCGGCGGCCTCGCGCACCATGGCGGCGATCCGCTCGTCGGTGAAGGACTCCACCGGCTCGGCGGACGGGTCGTAACCGGTGCCGAACACCCAGCGGGTGCCCTCGTCGTCGTGCGCCATCAGGATCGTGTGCGGGCGCGGCCGCCGCAGGTACGCGATGGTGGCCCGCCGCCCGCGCAGCGCGGGCCGCAGGTCGGCGTCGACGATCGCGGTGATGGTGTCGAACAGCCGCCCGGGGCCGTCGACCGGGATGCCGAGCCGGTGGCGGATCGGGCTGTGGAAGCCGTCGGCGGCGACGAGGTACTCGGCCCGCACCCGCTCCGACGCGCCGGTCGTGCGGTCCCTGAGCTCGGCGGTCACGCCGGTCTCATCCTGCTCGAAGCCGACGAGCTGGGTGGAGAACCGCAGCCGCGCGCCCAGATGCCGGGCATGGTCGCGGACCAGGGCCTCGAGCCGGTCCTGGTCGATCGGCCCGAACGGGCACGGGCTCGCCTCCGCGCCGTCGCTCTCGTGCGGCTCGTCGGGGGACTCGTACCGGTCGTCGTTCAGGGTCTCGGCGCGCACCGGGACCCAGGCGAAGCCGGGACCGGCGAACGCCGCGGCCCGGATCCGCTCCTCCAGCCCGACCTGCCGGTACAGCTCCATGGTGCGCGGGGTGATCCCGCGGGCGCGCGGGTGGCCGAGCAGGTCGGGGTGGCGCTCCACGAGCAGGCACGGCACCCGGTGGGCGGCGAGGAACAGCGCGCAGGACAGGCCGGTGATGCCGCCGCCCACGATGAGCACGGGGACTTGCCTCATCGTTCGTCTCCTTCGGTCGTCCCGGGGAACGGTCGGGGAGCAGCGTCGCCCGCCGGGCGGTCCCGGCACACCGGGCAGATGCCCTATCCGCCGCCTTATCGTGGCCGCCGTAGCGCCGCGCGGCCGGCCTTATCGTGGTCGCCATGGGGCTGCTTGGCCGGCAGGAGGAGCTCGCCTTCCTCGGGGAGGCCGCCCGCGCGGCGCAGGACGGCGACGCCGGGATGGTGGTGGTCGGCGGGGAGGCCGGGATCGGCAAGACGTGCCTGCTCGACCACCACGCGGCGCGGGCGGCGCGGGCGGGCTGGCGGGTGCTGCGCGGCGCCTGCGTGGAGCTCGGCGCCGAGGGCCTGCCGCTCGCCGCGGTCACCACGGTGCTGCGCGAGCTCGCCCGCGAACCCGGCCCCGACCGGCTCACCCGGCTGCTGCCCGCCGCCCGCGAGCTGCTGGAGCTGCTGCCCGAGTACGGCACGGCCGCGCGGGTCCGCGCGGGCGAGGACGGCGGCGCGCGGCTCTTCGAGCTGGCCGAGCTGTTCGCCGTGCTGCTGCGGCGGCTCGGCGAGGAGCGGCCGGTGCTGCTCGTCGTCGACGACCTGCACTGGGCGGACCGGACCACCCGGGAGCTGCTCGGCTACCTCGCCCGCACGCTCCGCCCCGCCCGCGTCCTGCTGCTCGCCGCCTACCGCGACGACGACCTCGGCCGGGCGCACCCGCTGCCGCCGTACCTCGCCGCGCTGGAACGGCTGCCGGGGGTGCGCCGGCTGCGCCTGGCCCGGCTCACCCGGGCCGAGGTGGGCGAGCTCGTCGCCGGGGTGCTGGGGCGGCGGCCGGACGAGCGGCTCGTCGAGACGGTGTACCGGCGCTCGGGCGGCAACCCGTTCTTCGCCGAGGAGCTCGCCCGCGCCTCCGGGCCGGCCGATGACGCGCTGCCCGACACGCTGCGCGACCTGCTGCTCCACCGGGTCGACCGGCTGCCCGCCGACGCCCACCACACGGTACGGCTCGCCGCCGTGGGCGGGCCGTGCGTGCCGTACGAGCTGCTGCGCCGTACCAGCGGGCTCGACGAGACGGCGCTGCTCACCACCCTGCGCGCGGCGGTCGACGCGCGGATCCTGCTGCCGGAGCGGGACGGGTACCGGTTCCGGCACGCGTTGCTGCGCGAGGCGGTGCTCACCGATCTGCTGCCCGCCGAGCGGGTGCGGCTGCACCGCGCCTACGCCGAGGCGATCGACGCCGCGCCGGACCTGCTCGCCCCCGAGCGCCGGGCCGCCGAGGAGGCCTTCCACTGGTACGGCGCGCGGGAGCCGCGGCGCGCCCTGCCCGCGCTGCTGCGCGCCGCCGAGACCGCGGAGGCGATGCACGCGCACGCCGAGCAGGCGCAGATGCTCCGCCGCGCCCTGACGGTGTGGCCGGATGACGCCGATCCCGGGCCGGACCGGCGGGAGACCTGGCTCAAGGCGATCATGGCGTCGCTGTGGGCCGGGGAGGACGCCGCGTCCCTCGACCTCACCGAACAGGCCCTCGCCGAGGCCGGGGACGACCGGCCCGAGGAGACGGCGATGCTGCTCGCGCTGCGGGCGATGGCCCTCACCAACGTGGGCGACCGCGAGGCCATCGCGTGCGCGGAGCGCGCCGCCGCGCTGGCGCCCGCCGGGGACTCGCCGGGCCGGGCCCGGGTGCTCGACGTGTACGGGGTGGTGCTGCTGCTGTTCGGACGGCCGGAGCGGGCCCGCGCGGTCGCCGCGGACGCGGTGCGCGTCGCCCGCGCCGCCGGTGACCCCGGCACCGTCGCGAACGCGCTGGTCACGCTCGGGGCCGCGCTGGCGCAGCGGGGCGAACACGAGGCCGGGCTCGCCGCGCTCGCCGAGGGGCGCGAGCTCGCCCGGCGGCGCGGCGACGTGGTCCGCCTCACCCGGGCGGAGCTCAACACCGCCGACGCCCTCGCCTGGGCCGGGCGCGCCGAGGAGGCGATGGCGATGGCACGGGCCGGCCTCGGCACCGCCCAGGCCGCCGGGCTCGGGCGCACCCTCGGCACGTTCCTGCGGCTGTCGGTCGCCGGGCTGCTGCTGCGGCGCGGCGACTGGGACGAGGCGGACCGGGCCGCCGCGGCGGCGCTCGAGGAGGACCCGGCGGGCGGGCCGGGCGCGCTGCTGCACGCGCTGCGCGGCGAGGTCGCGCTGCTGCGCGGGGAGACCGAGGCGGCACGCGAGCGGCTGTCCCTCGCCCGCGCGCTCGCCGGTGAGCACCCCGGCATGCCCCTGGTCGCGGTCTCGCTCGCCCGGCTCGCGGCCGAGATCGCGCTGCGGGACAACCGGCTCGCCGACGCCCGCGCGGCCGTCGCGGACGCCCTGCCGTACGCGCGGGACATCCCGTTCCTCGGCTGGCCGCTGCTGGTGACCGCCGCCCGGGCCGAGGCGCGCGCCCACACCCGGGCCCGGGCGCTCGGCGAGCCGGTGGACGAGGCATGGGCGGGCCGCGTCCGCGAGCTCGCCACCGGCCTGCCCGCCCCCGAGCCGCTGTGGTCCGCCCACGCGGCCTGGGCCGACGCCGAACTCACCCCGCCCGGCGAGGACTCCACGGCCCGCTGGGAACGGGTGGCCGAGGCGTGGGCCGCGGTCGGCGACCCCTACGCCGAGGCGTACGCCCGCACCCGCGCCGCGGAGGCCGCCGCCCTGGCGCAGCACCGCACCCGTGCGGCGGACCTGCTGCGCCGCGCCGCCGAGCTGGCCGAGCCGCTGCGCGCCGCGCCGCTGCTCGACGAGATCCGCATGATCGCCCGCCGCTCGGGAGTCGCCGTACCGGACGCCACCGGCTCACCCCCGGCCGACGACGACCCCCTGGCACGCCTCGGCCTGACCGCCCGGGAGATCGAGATCCTCCGCCTCGTCACCGCCGGCCGCACCAACCGCCAGATCGCCGAGTCCCTGGTCATCAGCGTCAAGACCGTCAGCGCCCACGTCTCCCACATCCTGGCCAAGCTCGGCGTGGCCACCCGAGGCGAGGCCGCCGCCCTCGCCCACCGCCTCGGCGTGTTCCCTGCCTCCGATCTCGAACCGACGACGCCCGACGCCCGGGCATCTGCCGGGTAACAACAACACCCGTGTCGATGCCGGACCCGACGCCTCGGTGGGACCAAGGCGGCATAGTGGCCGCCCTGTGCGTGACGGATCTGATGGGTCGAGGGCAGGAATCACGCTTCTCCCGCGCTATGTGCCGTCGCCATTGATCTCGAACCAGACCTCACGGGTGGACTCATGGTCGGTGACGCCCCAGCGTTGGGAGAGCGCCGCAACGAGAAAAAGGCCTCGTCCTGTCACCTCATCCGGGGCATTGCGGACATACGGCTTAGAAGCGGAGCCCTTGTCGATTACGCCGATGCGGATCGATCCCTGCGACGCCTTCTTGAAGATCTCGACCGTGATCTCGCCGCCTCCGCGGGAGTCGGAGTGAATGGCGCTGTTCGTGACGAGCTCCGACGTGAGGAGCTTGGCGTCGTCCAGGGCAGGGTGAGCATCACCAAGGACTTTCTCGACAAAGGCACGCGCGGCCGAAGCCGATTCCGGTCTTCCTGCCAGTGTGATCGCCCCGAGAAGTTCGCCCATGTCTGACGGCATGTTTGCCCTCGCATGATTGCGTTGGGTAAGCGTTTGCCTTCCAAGGGTGACCGGATGGGGCTAAACTCAGGTGGGTAATGGCCCCACAGTCTCCCCGCAATTCATGTGGGGTCCGCGTGGGGTGCCGAGGATGGGGTGGGCATAGAGGGAAAAAGTGAAATGTCCAATCCAGTCAGAATTGATCCTGATGAGTCGCCTCGTGCCCGGTTCGCTTACGAGTTAAGAACCCTACGCCGCGCGCACGGACTCACCCAACGCCAGTTCGGCGAGCGCATTGGCTACTCCGAGTCCACCATCGGCATGATCGAACAGGGCAAACGCGCGCCTACCCAGCACTTCGCCGATCTCGTGGACGAGGCTTTCGGCCTCCCCGGCACCTTCGCCAGGCACTACCTCAAGACCACCTGGGCCGGAGCTCCTGAGCACTTCCGGCCGTGGCTGTTGGAGGAGCAGGAAGCCACCGCTCTTCGTGGCTACGAGCCCACCCTCATTCCGGGGCTGTTCGAAACCGAGGCTTATGCCCGCGCGGTGCTGCAATCCGAGCCAGGAATCACGGCGCAGGAGGTGGATGAGAGGGTGGCGGCGCGCATGGAGCGAAAGGCGATCATCACGCGCGACAAACCACCGATGATTGTCTCGATCATCGACGAAGGTGCCCTGCGCCGTCCCGTCGGAGGTGCTGAGGTGATGCGGGAACAACTTCAGCACCTGCTAGAGCTGGCTGGTTATCCGAACGTAACCCTCCAGGTCCTTCCGTACAGTGCGAACGTGCTCTGCGGTCTTCAGGGCGGGTTCATCATCGCGGAGCGTGACGGACGTCCCCAGGCGGCATACCTGGAGGGGCAGCCGCGAGGGCGAACGGTAGATGATCGTGACCTAATCGGGCAGCTGGTACGTCGTTACGATGCGATCAGAGCGGAAGCGTACCCGCAGAGCCGTTCGCTCAAATTGATCGAGGAGTTGCTCGATGGTGCGTAACCTGGACGGCGCCCAGTGGCGGACCAGCAGCTACACCGGCAGTGACGGCGGCAACTGCGTCGAGGTGGCCACCAACCTTAAGGGCGTTGTGGCCGTCCGGGACAGTAAGGACCGTAGCGGTCCGGTGCTGGTCTTCACGCGTGACGAGTGGCGGGATTTCCTCGCTGCCGTGAAGGCCGGAACCGTGGGTCACTTCTGAGCCGGAAAACCATTCGCCCGATCGCGCGGTGCACCGCCTGCGCGGCGGGTATTCGAGTGTGCCCTTGTCCGCATGGCGGGAAGGGCAAGTGGTCGCCGGACCCGTCGTCCGCGGAATGACGACCGGGCGGTCCGTGAACGATCAGTCCTGCAAGAGGGGCCTGCCTTGATGTGTTGACCTCAACAATGGTTGAGGTTGCATGCTGTCCGCATGAGCGTTGCAGGCGCGGCGTACGCCGTGAACGTCAAGGTCGGCGGGCGGATTATGGCCGTCAGGGGACACCGCTGGTGGCTGGGCGGACGGACGAGAGCCGGTCCGCGGGACCGTCGCCGGGTGCTGCGGAGGGTGGGGTACGGCACGATGCCCGCCGGGGCCTGGCGGGGAAAGTGTCGGTGGCGTCTGGGAGGGTGGGCCTTTGTGGCGCAACCTCTCAAAGAGCTGATCAATCGGGGGTCGGTGGCGACGCTCGCGGACGGGCTGGCGGCGGCGGGGCGGGCGTTTCCGCGGGACAGGTTCGTGCGGGAGGCCGCGGCCGGGCTCGACGGGCTGGAGCTGAAGGATCGGGTGCGGCATGTGGCGGGGGTGCTCGCCACGGTCCTGCCGGAGCGGTTTCCGGAGGCGGCGAGGGTCATCCGGGAGGCGGCGGGGCGGGTCCGGCTCGATCTGTGGAGCGGGTGGCCGGCGACCGAGTACGTGGGGGTGCACGGGGTCGGCCATCTCGCGGAGGGGATGGAGACGCTCGCGGTGCTCACGCCGTACGCGACGGGGGAGTTCGCGGTGCGGCCGTTCCTGGAGCGCCACCGGGAGGACGCGCTCGCGATCATGACCGGGTGGGCGCGGTCGGAGGACGAGCATGTGCGGCGGCTGGCGTCGGAGGGTACGCGGCCCAGGCTGCCGTGGGGCGCCCGGGTGCGGTGGCTGATGGAGCCGGGGCCGACGCTGCCGATCCTCGATCTGCTGCGGGACGATCCGAGCGAGTACGTGCGGCGGTCGGTGGCGAACCATGTGAACGACCTCGCCAAGGACCATCCCGAGTTCGCGGTGGAGGTGCTGCGCCGCTGGCGGGAGGAGGGTGGCCGCCACGTCGACGCGGTGGTACGGCGCGCGGTGCGCGGGCTGCTCCGCGCCGGGCATCCCGGGGCGCTCGCCCTGGTCGGGGCCGCGCCCGGGGTCGGGGCGGTGGAGGACCTGGTGCTGGAGAGCGATCGGGTCGCGGTGGGGGAGCGGCTGCGGTTCACCGTGACGGTCACGGCCGAGGCGCCCGGGCCGGTCGTGCTGCGGTACGCGGTGCGCCGGGACGGCTCCCGCCGGGTGTTCCACCTGGGGGAGCGGGTCGCCGGCCGTCCCGGCGAGACCTTCACGATCACCAAGGCGCACTCCTTCCGGCCCGTCACCACACGGGTGGAGCCGCCGGGCGCCCGGCTGCTGGAGATCGTGGTGAACGGCACGGTGCGGGCGACCGCGCCGTTCGAGCTGGTTCCCGCCCCGGAGCACGCGACCTCGCCGTCGTGAGACGTGCCGCGGCCGGTCGTCTCGACGGTCCGGCTCGACGTCGGCGTGCACGGTGACCGGCCGGGGGAGGCGGCGGGCCGTCGTCCGGGCCGGGAACAAACCCGCCGGTCACCGACTTGATCCGGTCAGGCGCGCCCGCCGTACCGTTCCAGCCCGGCCGGCGGACGGCGAGCGCCGACCGCTCGCCCACGGCGACGCGCCCGTGGCCGGCCCGGCCTGCCGCGGGCGGTACCCGTGGGCGGCCAGCGAGAGCCCGGGACACGCTCAGGCGGGGCCCGGTGGCGTACGAAAGGCAGACATTGATGAACGACCGGTTGACCGCCGAGGCATCCGTGACGACGCAGACGCAGGGGAGGGCGGCACCGCCCTGGCTCATCCTCACGTTGGTGTGCACCGCCCAGTTCATGGTCGTGCTCGACGTGTCGATCGTGAACATCGCGCTGCCCGCCATGGACGCCGAGCTGGGGCTCGGCGTGGAAGGGCTGCAGTGGGTGGTGAACGGGTACGTGCTCACCTCGGCCGGGTTCCTGTTGCTGGGCGGGCGGGCGGCCGACCTGTACGGGCGGCGGCGGGTGTTCATCGCGGGCATGGCGCTGTTCACGCTGGCGAGCCTGGTGGGCGGGGCGGCGACCACCGCGGGGCTGCTGGTGGCGGCGCGCGTCGTGCAGGGGCTGGGCGCTGCGGTCATCTCACCGGCGACGCTGACCATCCTCACCACCTCGTTCGCCGAAGGGGCGTACCGGACGAAGGCGATCGCCACCTGGGGCGCGATCGGCGCGGTCGGCGGCGCGGCCGGGTCGATCCTCGGCGGGTTCCTCACCCAGGCGCTGTCCTGGCGGTGGATCCTCCTGATCAACGTGCCGATCGGGATCATCGCGATCGGGATCGCGTTCCGGTACCTCGCCGAGAGCCGCGACGGGGTCGGGCGGCGGCTCGACCTGACCGGGGCGATCACCGTCACGCTCGGGCTGATGGGCCTGGAGTACGGGCTGATCCGCACCCACGACGAGGGGTGGGGCTCGCCGTACGCGCTCGTCCCGATGACGGCCGGGGTGCTGCTGCTCGCCGCCTTCGTCGTGGTGCAGGCCCGCTTCGCGAAGGATCCGCTGGTGCCGCTGCGGGCCTTCCGGGTGCGCTCGGTCACCGGGGCGACCGTGGTGCAGCTGCTGCTCGGCGCGGCGGGCTTCGCGATGTGGTACTTCCTCTCGCTCTACCTGCAGCAGGCGCTGCACTACAGCCCGGTGCAGGCGGGCCTCGCGATCATCCCGCACTCGCTCGCCATCGTGGTGGCGTCGAAGATCACGCCCCGCCTGATCGGCCGGATGGGGCTCCGCTCGCTGATCGCGCTCGGCGCGCTGCTGGCGTCCGCCGGGTTCCTGTGGCAGGCGCAGATGACGGCGGACAGCGGCTACGTCACCGGGGTGCTGCTGCCCGGCCTGCTCATCACCACCGGCATGGGGCTGAGCTTCGCGCCGCTGGCCCTGGCCGCCACCACCGGCGTGGCCCGCGGCGAGGAAGGGCTGGTCTCGGGCCTGCTCAACTGCTCCCGCCAGTTCGGCGGCTCGCTGGGCCTGGCCGGTCTGGTCACCCTGGCCGCCGCGCACACCCTCGCGCTCAGCACCGCGGGCACCCCGGAGGTGTCGGCGCTCTCCGCCGGGTACGCGCGGGCCTTCCTCGTCTCCGCCGTCATCGCCGCGGTCGCGGCCCTCGCCACGATCGCGATCCCGGGCCGGCGGGCCACCGGCGACGCCGGGCACTGATCACCTCGTCCCGCCCGCGACGCGGCGCGGCGTCGCGGGCCGCTTCCCGTGCGGCGACGGCGACACGGCCGCCCTGGTCAGGCGCTTGCGGAACACCCAGTACGTCCAGCCCTGGTAGGCGAGGACGAACGGGAGGGCGACCGCGGCGATCCAGGTCATCACGGTGAGGGTGTACGGCCCGGAGGCGGCCTCGGCGACCGTGAGGCCGGGCAGCGGGGAGTGCCACAGCACGCCGAACAGGGCGGCCGTGGTGCAGGCGATCGCCGCGGCGGTGGCGGTGAAGGCGGCGCCCTCGCGGCGGCGCCAGGCCAGGGCCACCCCGGCGGCGAGCGCGGCGGTCGCGGCACCGGCGGCGACGTCGGGCAGCGGCCCGGCATCCCGGGCGGCCGGGATCGCGGGCAGCGCGGCGAGGGCGGCCGGTACGGCGGCGGCCGCCGCGCGCAGCGCGAGGCGGCGGGCGCGCAGCCGTACCGGGCCCGCGGTCTTCAACGCGACGAAGGCCGCGCCGTGCAGTGCGGCGAGGGTGAGGGAGAACGCCCCGCCCACCGCGGCGGCGAGGGCCGTGCCGCCGAGCATGCCGCCGAACACGGCGCCCCACAGGAAGGCGGGCAGCACGCTCCCGGCCACGATGCCCGCGTCGCAGAGCGCGCGCTCCCGGGCCGAGCCCACCTTGCCCCGCCACTCCAGCCCGACGCCGCGCACGATCAGCGCGGCGAGGATGCCGAGCAGCGGCAGGTACCAGGCGCTGAGCAGGCCGGAGTACCAGCCCGGGAACGCGGCGAACATGGCGCCGACCGCGGTGATGAGCCAGACCTCGTTACCGTCCCACACCGGGCCGATCGTGGCGAGCACCTGGCGGCGCTCGGCCTCGTCCCGGGCGAGCAGCGGCAGCAGCGCGCCCACGCCGAAGTCGAAGCCCTCCAGCACGAAGTAGCCGGTCCACAGCACGGCGACGAGGACGAACCAGACGGTGACGAGATCCATGGGCGTTCACCTCAGCGCATGAGCCTCAGTACATGAGGAGGGCGGGACGGCCGGGCGCGGCCGGTTCGGGGCTGTCCTGCGGCGGCGCCGGCTCGGGCGCGGGGCCCGCCTTGACGTGGCGCGCCAGCAGCACGCCCTCGGCCACCGCGAGCGCGCCGTACAGGAGGGTGAAGACGGTCAGCGAGACGGCCACCTCGGTGAGGGTGACGCCGGGGGAGACGCTCGCCGCGGTGAGCAGCTCGCCCATGACCGTCCACGGCTGGCGGCCCATCTCGGCGAGCAGCCAGCCCGCGATCGACGCGGCCGTGGGCAGCGGGAGCGCGAGCAGGCACAGCCGGGCGAACCAGCCGGGCACCGGGCGCGCCGCCCGCCAGGCCGCGCCGCCGGGGCCGCGGATGCGGCGGGTGCGGGTGAGCCACAGGCCCAGCGCCGCCAGGCCCGCCGTGACCAGGCCGAAGCCGATCATCACGCGGAACGACCAGTAGACGAGCGGCAGGTTCGGCGTGTAGTCGCCGGGGCCGAACCGCTGCTCGTAGCGCCGCTGGATGTCGTCGATCCCCTGGACCGTGGCGTCGACGTCGTGCGCGGCGAGCACGCTGAGCAGGCCGGGCACCTCGACGCCGGGCACGACCGAGAACGGCGCGGCGGACCGGTCGTGGCGCAGGCCCTCGGCGGCGGCGAGCTTCGCCGGCTGCTGCTCGTGGAGGAGCCGGGCCGACGCGTCGCCGCTGGCCGCGACGACCACGCCCGCGACCGCGGTCATGACCAGCGCGCCGCGCATGGCGCTCCGCCACATCGGCGCCTCGCCGGGGCCGCCCGCCGTACGGCGCTCGCGCAGGATGCGGTAGCCGCAGACGGCGAGCACGAAGCCGCCCGCGACCGTGAACGAGGCGGCGATCACGTGCGGCACCTGGGCGAGCGCGGTGGAGTTGGTGAGCACGGCCCAGATGTCGGTCAGGCGGGCGCGGCCGTCGACCACCTCGTAGCCCACCGGGTGCTTCATCCAGGCGTTCGCGGCGAGGATGAAGTACGCCGACAGGTTCGAGCCGATCACCGCGGCCCAGATCGTCGCCAGGTGGACGCGCCGCGGCAGCCGGTCCCAGCCGAAGATCCACAGGCCGAGGAAGGTCGACTCCAGGAAGAAGGCGAGCAGCGCCTCCATCGCCAGCGGCGCGCCGAACACGTCACCGACGAAGCGGGAGTACTCGCTCCAGTTCATGCCGAACTGGAACTCCTGCACGATGCCGGTGACCACGCCCATGGCGAAGTTGATGAGGAAGAGCTTTCCGAAGAACTTCGTGAGCGTCAGGTAGTGCTCCCGGCCCGTGCGGTACCAGGCGGTCTGCAGCGCCGCGACGAAGGTCCCCAGCCCGATCGTCAACGGGACGAAGAGGAAGTGGTAGACGGTGGTGACCCCGAACTGCCACCGTGCCAGATCAAGCGCGTCCATGGATGTCCCCCACCGTTTTTCCGCCAGGCATCGAATTTTCTCTACAGCCTGTAGTACTACAAGCTGTAGAGCAATCCGCTGTGAGATTGGCCGCACCGGTCCCGGGCGGGAGTGATCTATGTCTCCTTGATCACCTGACTCCGCTCCGTCGCCGCAGGTGAAGGCGGATGTGGCCGTTCGCCGTCACTTTTCGTGACCGTTTGTGTGCATAAGCCGTCTTGAGGAGCAGTGCCATCTAAGGTAAGGCTTGCCTTAATAAGGCAAGGCTTTCCTAAATTAGGAGCTCGCTGAGGTGAACGGCATCACCGGCAGGATCGCCGTGGTGACCGGCGCGGCCCAGGGCATCGGCGCGGCCGTGTGCGCCGGGCTCGCACAGGCCGGGGCCATCGTGGCCGCGTTCGACGTCCGGCCCGTGCCCGAGACGAACCCGGGCCGGCCGTACCGGGTGGACGTGCGCGACGCGGCTGCCGTGGAGGAGGCCGTGGACCGGGTCGAGCGGGAGCTGGGGCCGGTCGACATCCTCGTCAACGTGGCCGGGGTGCTGCAGCCCGGGCCGGTCACGTCGATCACCGACGAGCAGTGGCGGCGGCACTTCGCGGTCAACACCGACGGCGTCTTCCACCTGTGCCGGGCCGTCGCCCGGCGCATGGTGCCGCGCCGCCGCGGCGCGATCGTCACGGTCGCGTCGAACGCGGCCGGCATCCCGCGCATGGACATGGCCGCCTACGCCGCGTCCAAGGCCGCGGCCGCCCTGTTCACCAAGTGCCTCGGGCTGGAGCTCGCCCGCCACGGCATCCGCTGCAACGTGGTCTCGCCCGGCTCGACCGACACCGCGATGCTCGCCGCGCTCGGCATCGCCGACCCGGTCGGCGGCGACCCGGAGCGGTACCGGGTCGGCATCCCGCTCGGCCGGGTCGCCGACCCCGAGGACATCGCCGACGCGGTGCTCTTCCTCGCCTCCGACCGGGCCCGCCACATCACCATGCACGACCTGTACGTCGACGGCGGGGCCACGCTGCGCGCCTGACCCCGGCCCGCCCCCGGAGGCGCCCCTTCGTCACGCCCGCACACGGAGAAGGACCAGATGCACGCCCCACCACCTGAGACCGGTGCCTTCGACCCGGCCCGGTCCGCCATCTTCGCCTCGCCGCGCCGTACCCTGCGCGCGGACGGCGTCGCCGCCCGCCTGACCGGCGGGCTCCACGGGCTCGCCCACCGGGTCGCCGAAGCGCTGCGGCCCGGCTCCCTCGCCGTGGGAGCCGTCTCCTTCGACGGCGCGGGCCACCTGATCGTGCCGGAGTCGCACACCTGGGGCGAGGGCGGCGACGCCCTGCTCGCCGCCGCCCCGGCCCCCGCGCGCGACTGGCGGATCACCCCGGCGCCGCACCCCCGGGACTACGCCAAGGCGGTACGGCTCGCGCTCGACCGGCTCGAGGCCGGTGCGCTCACCAAGGTCGTGCTCGCCCGCAGCCTCACCCTGCGGGCGCCCGGCCCGGTGAGGGCGGCCGAGCTGCTCGCCACCCTGCCCGCCGAGGGGTACCGGTTCGCGGTGCCGCTGCCCGGCGGCCGCACCCTCCTCGGGGCGAGCCCCGAGCTGCTCGTCCGCCGGGAGGGCGACGCGGTCGTCGCGAACCCGCTCGCCGGGTCCGCCGCCCGCGGCAGCGACCCCGCCGAGGACCGGCGGCGCGCCGAGGCGCTGCTCGCCTCGGTCAAGGACCGGCACGAGCACCGGGTCGTGGTGGAGGCGGTGGCCGACGCGCTCGCGCCGTACTGCGCCGAGCTCGACGTGCCGGAGCCGGAGGTGATCGCCACCGGGGCGGTGTGGCACCTGTCCACCCGGATCACCGGACGGCTGCGCGACGCGGACACGCCGGTGCTCGAGCTCGCCGCCGCGCTCCACCCCACCCCGGCGATCTGCGGCACCCCGGTGGCCGACGCCCGCAAGGTGATCAAGGAGCTGGAGCCGTTCGACCGGGGCTTCTACACCGGGCTCGTCGGGTGGACCGACGCGTCCGGCGACGGCGAGTGGGCGATCGCGCTGCGCTGCGCCGAGCTCGACGGCGAGACCGCCCGGCTCTTCGCGGGCGCCGGGATCGTCGCCGGATCCGAGCCCGAGGCCGAGCTCGCCGAGACGTCCGCGAAGTTCCGCACCATGCTGCGCGCACTGGGGGTGAACACCGATGCCGCCGACGCCTGACGGGGTCGTGCCGTACCCGCCGGAGTTCGCCGAGCGGTACCGCGCCAAGGGCTACTGGCGCGGGCAGACCTTCGGCGGCCTGCTCCGCGAGCTCGCCGGGAGGTACGGCGAGCGCACCGCGATCGTCGACGGGGACCGGCGGTGGACCTACCGCGACCTCGACCGCAAGGCCGACCGGCTCGCCGCCGGGCTGTACGGGCTCGGCATCCGGCCCGGGGACCGGGTCGTGCTCCAGCTCCCCAACATCGCCGAGTTCTACCAGGTCTGCTTCGCCCTGTACCGGATCGGCGCCTGGCCGGTGTTCGCGCTGCCCGCGCACCGGTCGGCCGAGATCGGCTACTTCTGCTCGTTCACCGAGGCCGTGGCGTACATCCACCCGGGGGTGCACGCCGGGTACGACCACGCCGAGATCGCCCGCGGCCTCGACGTGCGGCACGTGCTCACCCCGGACACGCTGCCCGAGACCGACCCGATCGAGCTGCCCGGACCGAAGCCGGGCGACGTCGCCTTCCTCCAGCTCTCCGGGGGCAGCACCGGCCTGCCCAAGCTCATCCCCCGGACCCACGACGACTACATCTACAGCTTCGAGGCGAGCGCGCGGATCTGCGAGCTCACCCCGGAGAGCGTCTACCTGTGCGCGCTGCCCGCGGCGCACAACTTCCCGATGAGCTCGCCCGGCGTGTTCGGCGTGCTGTCCGCCGGGGCGACCGCGGTGATGGCCCCCGACCCCAGCCCGGACACCTGCTTCCCGCTCATCGAGCGCGAGCGGGTGACGATCACCGCGCTGGTGCCGCCGCTCGCCCTCGTCTGGATGGACGCCGCGCCGAAGACCAGGCACGACCTGTCGAGCCTGCGGGTGCTCCAGGTCGGCGGGGCGAAGTTCACCGAGGAGGCCGCCCGGCGGGTACGGCCCACGCTCGGCTGCACGCTCCAGCAGGTGTTCGGCATGGCCGAGGGGCTGGTCAACTACACCCGGTACGACGACCCCGAGGAGATCATCGTCACCAGCCAGGGCCGCCCGATCAGCGAGGACGACGAGATCCGCATCGTCGACGACGAGGACCGCGAGGTGCCCGAGGGCACCGTGGGCCACCTGCTCACCCGCGGGCCGTACACGATCCGCGGCTACTACAAGGCCCCGGAGCACAACAAGAACGCGTTCACCGAGGACGGCTTCTACCGCACCGGCGACCTGGTACGGCGGCTGCCGAGCGGCCACCTCGTCGTCGAGGGCCGGGCCAAGGACCAGATCAACCGCGGCGGCGACAAGATCGCCGGCGAGGAGGTGGAGAACCACCTGCTCGCCCACCCGAACGTGCACGACGCGGTCGTGGTCGGCGTGCCCGACCCCTACCTGGGCGAGCGCGCCTGCGCCTACGTGATCCCGAAGGGCGAGCCGCCCACCCGGGCCGGGCTGCGCAGGTTCCTCCGCGACCGCGGCATCGCGGCCTTCAAGATCCCTGACCGGTTCGAGTTCGTGGACGCCTTCCCCACCACCGCCGTCGGCAAGGTGAGCAGGCGGCGGCTGCGCGAGCTCTCCTGAGAGGACCGACCGTGGCGATTCCCCACATCTCCCCCTACCCGATGCCGGCCGAGCCGCCCGCGCCCAACCGGGTGGCGTGGACCCCCGACCCGCGCCGGGCCGTACTGCTCATCCACGACATGCAGAACCACTTCCTGCGGCCGTTCACCCCGGGGCGCTCGCCGCTCACGGAGCTGCTCGCCAACGTCGCCACCCTGCGCGACCACTGCGCCGCCCTCGGCATCCCCGTCGTCTACTCGGCCCAGCCGGGCGCGCAGACCGCCGAGCAGCGCGGGCTGCTCAGCGACTTCTGGGGCGCGGGGATCGGCCCCGACCCGGAGGACGCCCGCATCGCCGACGCGGTCGCCCCGCGCCAGGGGGACGTGCACCTCACCAAGTGGCGGTACAGCGCGTTCCAGCGCACCGGGCTCGCCGAGCTGCTCGACGGGTGGGGCCGCGACCAGCTCATCGTGTGCGGGATCTACGGCCACATCGGCGTGCTGATGACCGCCTGCGAGGCGTTCATGCGGGACATCCGGCCGTTCGTGGTCGCCGACGCGATCGCCGACTTCTCCGCCGAGCACCACCGCATGGCGCTGGAGTACGCGGCGACCCGCTGCGCCATGACGGTCACCACGGCCGGGCTGATCCGCGAGCTGTCCGGGCAGGTGGCCGGTGTCTGAGCCGACCCCTGCCGCCGCCGCGCTGCGCGCCCGCATCGCCGAGCTGATGTACCTCGAGCCGGAGGACCTGGAGTTCGACGAGAGCCTCATCGACCAGGGGCTCGACTCGATCCGGGTGATGACCCTCATCGAGGAGTGGAAGACCGAGGGCATCGAGCTCACCTTCCCCGACCTCGCCGAGGACCCGACGATCACCGCCTGGGCGAGGCTGCTCGACGAGGCGCGGGCCCGCCTGGGGGAGGGGCGATGAGGCTCACCGGTGCCCAGCCGGGCATCTGGTTCGCGCAGCGCCTCGACCCGGAGAACACCGTCTACAACACCGCCGACCGGATCGACATCCGCGGCCCGGTCGACGTGGCCGCGCTGCGGCGGGCGATCGAGCGGTGCATGGCCGAGGCGGAGATCTTCCGGGCCCGGTTCACCGAGCGGTACGGCGAGCCGGAGCTGCACCTCGACGGCGGGATCCGGCCGGTGGCCGTGGCCGACCTGCGCGGCGAGGCCGACCCGGCGGCGGCGGCCGAGGCGTGGATCGCCGCCGACCTCGACCGGCCGCAGGACCTGGTGACCGGGCGGCTCTACACCCAGGCGCTGCTGCGCCTCGCCGACGACCACGTGGTCTGGTACCAGCGCATCCACCACATCCTCGTCGACGCCTACGCGCTCACCCTGCTCGTCGACCGGGTCGCCGAGCTGTACGGCACGGCCGACCCTGGGCCGAGCCCGTTCGGGCGGCTCGCCGCGCTCGCCGACGAGGAGGAGGCCTACCGGAACTCCGACCGGTACGCGGCCGACCGCGCGTACTGGGCGGGCGTGCTCGCCGACCGGCCGGAGACCGGCCCGGCCGGTGCGGCCCGCCGCATCGTGCGGCACGCCACCGCGCTGCCCGGCCCCGCGCACTTCGCCGACCTGGCCCGGCACGCCCGGGTCACCTGGGGCGAGATCACGGCCGCCGCGGCCGCGATCTACCTGGGCCGCCTCACCGGCCGCACCGAGCTGCTGCTCGGCCTGCCGATGATGAACCGCACCGGCGCGGCCCTGCGGGTGCCGTCGGCCACGGTGAACGTGGTGCCGCTGCGGCTCGCCGTACCGCCGACGCTGCCGCTGGACGAGCTGCTGCGGCAGGCCGCGCGGGGCATGGCCCGGGCGCGGCGGCACCAGCGGTACCGGATGGAGGACATCCGGCGGGACGCCGGGCTCGCCGGGAGCGCGGACGCGCTGTTCGGCCCGGTGATCAACATCAAGCCGTTCGCCCGCGCGGTGACCTTCGGCCCGTGCACCGCGACGGTGACCAACCTCGCCGCGGGCCCGGTCGACGACCTCGCGGTCGCGGTGATGCCGGACGGCGACCGGCTGCTGCTCGAGCTCGACGGCAACGCCGACCGGTACACCCCCGAAGACTTGGCGGCCCATGCCGGGCGGCTCGCCCGGCTGCTGGCGCGGCTCGGCGAGGTGCCGCCGGACACCCCGCTCGGCGCGCTCGACGCGCTCGGCGCCCCCGCCCTCCCCGAGCCCGCGGCGGCCGCCGACCGGCCGCTGCTGCCCGAGGTGTTCGACCGCCAGGTGGCGGCCACCCCGGACGCGGTCGCGCTCGTCGCGGGGACCGAGCGGCTCACCTTCCGCGAGCTGGGCGATCGGGTGCACCGGCTCGCCGCCGAGCTGGTACGGCGCGGCGCGGGCCCCGGCCGGCTGGTCGCGATCCGGCTGCCCCGCTCGGCCTCGTTCGTGGTGGCCGTGCTCGCCGTGCTGCGCAGCGGCGCCGCGTTCCTGCCGATCGACCCCGAGTACCCGGCCGAGCGCCAGGGCTTCATGCTCAGCGACGCCCGGCCGCTGCTCACCGTCACCGAGGACGGGATCCTCGCCGGTCCGGCGGCGGCGCAGGGGGACGCCGCCGACCCCGCAGGGCCGCGCGCCTTCCCGGAGATCACGCCGGACGATCCGGCGTACGTGATCTACACGTCGGGCTCCACCGGCCGCCCCAAGGGCGTGCTCGTCCCGCACCGGGGCCTGGCCGCGCTGTTCGAGAGCCACCGCGACCGGCTGTTCCCGGACCGGCCGATCCGGGCCGCGCACACCGCCTCGTTCTCCTTCGACGCCTCGCTCGACCCGCTGCTGTGGCTGGCCGGCGGCCACGAGCTCCACCTCGTCGACGACGAGACCCGCCGCGACCCCGAGGCGCTCACCGCGTACCTGCGCGAGCACGGCATCGGCTACCTCGACCTCACCCCGTCCCACCTCGCCGAGCTGCCCGCCGTACTCGACAACCCTCCGGCGATCACCGTGGTGGGCGGCGAGTCCGTGCCCGAGCCGCTGTGGCGGCGGCTCGCCGCGGCCGAGGGGGTCACCGCGGTCGACCACTACGGCCCCACCGAGGCCACCGTCGACGCCTACACCTGGCTCGGCGACGGCACCGAGGGGCCCACCGCCGGGACCCGGGTCTACGTGCTCGACCAGGCGCTGCGGCCGGTCCCGCCCGGCGTCGCGGGCGAGCTGTACCTCGCGGGCGAGGGCCTCGCGCTCGGCTACCTGGGCCGGCCCGGGCTCACCGCCGAGCGGTTCGTCGCCGACCCGTACGGCCGGCCGGGCGAGCGCATGTACCGCACCGGCGACCGGGCCCGGTGGACCGCCGACGGCAGGCTGGAGCTGCTCGGCCGCGGCGACGACCAGATCAAGGTGCGCGGCGTGCGCATCGAGCCCGCCGAGGTGGAGGCCGCGCTCGCCGCCCACCCGCAGGTGACCGCCGCCGCGGTCGCGGTCCGCGGCGGGCGGCTCGTCGGCTACGTCACCGGCGACGCCGACCCCGAGGCGGTGCGCGCGTTCGTGGCCGAGCGGCTGCCGCAGGGCATGGTGCCGAGCGTGGTCGTGCCGGTGGACGCGCTGCCGCTCACCCCGAACGGCAAGCTCGACCGGGCCGCGCTGCCCGACCCCGGCGTGGCGGCGTCCGGCCGTCCGCCGCGCACCCCGGCCGAGCGGGCGCTGTGCCGGATCTTCGCCGAGGTGCTCGGCGTGCCCGCGGTCGCCGCCGACCGGTCCTTCTTCGACCTGGGCGGGCACTCGCTGCTCGCCGCCCGGCTCAGCGTGCGCATCCGGGCCGAGCTGGGCGCCCGGATCGCGGTGGCGGACATCTTCGCCGCGCCCACCGTGGCCGAGCTCGCCGTGCGGCTCGGCGAGGCGGCCGCGGCGGCCGAGCGGCCCCCGCTGCTGCCCCGGCCCCGCCCCGAGCGCCCGCCGCTCTCCTACGCCCAGGCGCGGCTGTGGTTCCTCCACCGCCTCGAGGGGCCGAGCCCGACGTACAACATCCCGCTCGTGCTCACCCTCACCGGCCCGCTCGACGTCGACGCGCTGCGCGCCGCGCTCGGCGACGTGGTGGCCCGGCACGAGATCCTGCGCACCGTCTTCCCCGACGAGGGCGGCAAGCCGTACCAGCTCGTGCGCGAGCCGGAGCCGGTGCCGCTGCCGGTGACCGAGCCGGACGACCCGCAGGCGGCGATCCGGGAGCTCGCCCGGCACCCGTTCGACCTCGCCGCCGAGACCCCGATCCGCGCCCACCTGCTGCGCACCGGCCCGGAGGAGCACACGCTGCTGCTCGTGCTCCACCACATCGCCGGGGACGGCTGGTCGACCGGGCCGCTGCTGCGCGACCTCGCCGCCGCGTACGCCGCCCGGCGGGAGGGCCGGGCGCCGGACCTCGCGCCGCTGCCGGTGCAGTACGCCGACTACACGCTCTGGCAGCGGGAGCTGCTGGAGACCGTCGCCGACGAGCAGCTCGCGTACTGGACCGAGGCGCTGCGCGACCTGCCCGACCGGCTCGAGCCGCCCGCGGACCGGCCGCGGCCGCCCGCCTCCACGTACCGGGGCGGCACCGTGCCGGTGCACCTCGACACCGAGGCGCTCGCCCGGCTCGCCCGGGACGGCGGGGCGAGCGTGTTCATGGTGCTGCAGGCCGGGCTCGCCGCCCTGCTCCACCGGCTCGGCGCGGGCACCGACGTGCCGATCGGCACCCCGATCGCCGGGCGGGACGACCCGGCGTTGGAGGACCTCGTGGGGTTCTTCGCCAACACGCTCGTGCTGCGCACCGACCTGTCCGGCGACCCCACGTTCCGGGAGCTGCTGGAGCGGGTCCGCGGCACCGACCTGGAGGCGTACGCGCACGCCGAGCTGCCGTTCGAGCGGCTGGTCGAGGCGATCAACCCGGCCCGGGCGCGCAACCGGCACCCGCTGTTCCAGGTGATGCTCGTCCACCAGGGCGGCCAGGACGCCGTTGTGGAGTTCCCCGGCCTGACCGCCCGGCTCGGCCTCGCCACCACCGGGACCGCCAAGTTCGACCTCACCCTCAACGTGGGGGAGGACGGCACCGGGTTCCTCGAGTACGCCGCCGACCTGTTCGACCACGCCACCGCCGAGGACCTCGCCCGGCGGCTGGAGCGGCTGCTCGCCCAGGCCGTCGCCGACCCCGACCGCCGGGTGAGCGAGTACGACGTGCTGCTCCCCGGCGAGCACGACCGGCTCGTCCGCGAGTGGCGGGCCGCCCCGCCCGGGGACGGCCCGGACTGGAGCGGCCGCACCCTGCCGGAGGTCTTCGCCGAGCAGGTACGGCTCCGCCCGGACGCGGTCGCGGTCACCATGGGGGAGGAGCGGCTCAGCTACGCCGAGCTCGACCGGCTCGCCAACCGGCTCGCCCACCGGCTCATCGCCCAGGGCGCCGGCCCCGAGCGCATCGTGGCCCTCGCCATGCCGCGTTCGGTCCGGCTCGTGGCCGCGCTGCTCGCGGTGCTCAAGGCGGGCGCCGCCTACCTGCCGCTCGACCCCGACTACCCGGCCGAGCGCATCGAGTACATGATCCAGGACGCCGGGCCGGTGTGCGTGGTCGACGAGGGCTGGTTCGCCGGCCTGGACGCCTGGCCGGACCACGACCCGGAGGTCACGGCGGGGCCCGGCAACGCCGCGTACGTGATCTACACCTCCGGGTCCACCGGCCGCCCCAAGGGCGTGGTGGTCACCCACGCCAACGTGCTGCGGCTGTTCACCGCCACCGACCACTGGTTCCGGTTCGGCCCGGACGACGTGTGGACGCTCTTCCACTCCTACGCCTTCGACTTCTCGGTGTGGGAGCTGTGGGGCGCCCTGCTCTACGGCGGCCGGCTCGTGGTCGTGCCGTACCGGGTGTCCCGCTCGCCGGGCGACTTCCTCGACCTGCTGGAACGCGAGCGGGTCACCGTGCTCAACCAGACGCCGTCGGCGTTCTACCAGCTCGTCGCGGCCGACGACGGCCGGGAGCTGGCGCTGCGGTACGTGATCTTCGGCGGCGAGGCGCTGGAGCTGTCCAGGCTGCGCGACTGGTACGCCCGCCGCCCGGACCGGCCGCTGCTCGTCAACATGTACGGCATCACCGAGACCACGGTGCACGTCACCCACCGGGAGCTGTCGCCCGCCGACCGGGAGGGCGGCCCGATCGGGCGGGGCATCCCCGACCTGCGGGTCTACCTGCTCGACGAGCGGCTCCGGCCGGTCCCGCCCGGCGTGGTCGGCGAGCTGTACGTCGGCGGCGCGGGCGCGGCCCGCGGCTACCTCGGCCGCCCGGGGCTGTCCGCGATCCGGTTCGTCGCCGACCCGTACGGCCCGCCGGGGTCGCGCATGTACCGGTCCGGCGACCTGGCCAGGTGGCGGCGAGACGGCACCCTCGACTACGTGGGCCGCGCCGACCACCAGGTGAAGGTGCGCGGCTTCCGCATCGAGCTCGGCGAGATCGAGGCGGTGCTGCTCGACCACCCGGCCGTGGCGCAGGTCGCCGCGGTGGTCCGCGAGGACCGGCCGGGCGACCGGCGGATCGTCGCCTACGTGGTGCCCGCGGACGCCGAGCTCGCGGCCGACCCGCGGCGGCTCGCCGCCACGCTGCGCGGCCACGCCACGACCGTGCTGCCGGACTACATGGTGCCCGCGGCGTTCGCGCCGCTGGAGCGGCTGCCGCTCACCACGAACGGCAAGCTCGACCGGGCCGCGCTGCCCGCGCCGCAGGTGCTCGGCGACGAGTCGCGGCCCCCGGCCGACCCGCGCGAGGCGACGCTGTGCGAGCTGTTCGCCGAGGTGCTCGGCGCGGCCCGGGTCGGCGTCACCGACGGGTTCTTCGACCTGGGCGGGCACTCGCTGCTCGCGGTCCGGCTGGTGAGCCGGATCCGGGAGACGCTCGGCGTGGAGATCTCGATCGGCGACCTGTTCGAGGCGCCCAGCCCGGCCGCGCTCGCCGCGCTGCTCGACCGCGGCGAACGGGCCGACCCGCTCGGCGTGCTGCTGCCGCTGCGCTCCGCCGGGGACCGGCCGCCGCTGTTCGCGATCCACCCCGCGGGCGGGCTGAGCTGGTGCTACAGCGGGCTGATCCGCAGCATCCCGGCCGGGCACCCGATCTACGGCGTGCAGGCGCGGCGCGACCCGCTGCCGGCGAGCATGACCGAGCTCGCCGCCGACTACGTCGCGCAGATCCGGTCGGTGCAGCCGCGCGGGCCGTACCACCTGCTCGGCTGGTCGGCCGGCGGGATCATCGGCCACGAGGTCGCGGTACAGCTCCGGGAGGCCGGCGAGGAGGTCGCCACGCTGGCGATGCTCGACGCCTACCCGGCGGACGGCTTCCGGCTGCTGCCGCCCGCCGACGAGGCCGAGGCCCTGGAGGCGCTGCTCACCATGGGCGGCTTCCACCCGGACATCGTGCCCAGGCTCGAGCTCGACGCGGTGATCGAGGTGCTGCGCCGCGAGGGCAGCCCGCTCGCCGGGCTCGGGCCGGAGGTGCTCGCCTCGCTGAAGGACCTCTACCTCAACCTCAACCGGCTGATCCGGGAGTTCTCCCACCGGACCTTCGACGGCGACGTGCTGTTCTTCCGCGCCGTGGTGGACACCGTGGACGACACCCTCACCGCCGACACCTGGCGGCCGTACGTCACCGGGCGGATCGTCAACCACGAGGTGGCGTGCAGCCACAAGGACATGACCCAGCCCAAGCCGATCGCCGAGATCGGCGCGATCGTCGCGGCGCGGCTCAAGGAGCGGCACCCGTGAGCCGGACCCGCGAGCCCGGGCGTGACCCGGAGGGGAGCCCGGTGAGCGGCCCGGGACCGGCCACCGAGCGGGGAGGCGGCATGGGCGGGCGCCCGGCCGCCTCCCGGCCGCCGGCCGTGCTCGGATTCGTCTACGTCGTCGCGATGGTGATGAGCGGGCTCGACGCCACGATCGTCAACCCCGCGCTGCTCACCATCGGCACCGACCTCGGCGTCGCGCCCGCCGCCACCAACCTGGTCGAGTCGGCGTTCCTGATCAGCCTGTCGATCGGCATGCCGGTCGCCGGGTGGCTGTGCGACCGGTACGGCGCGGCCCGCACCTTCCTCGCCGCACTCGCCGCCTTCACCGCGGCCTCGGCGCTGTGCGGGCTCGCCTGGAACCTCACCGCGCTCGTCGCCTTCCGGGTGGTGCAGGGCGTCGCCGGGGGCCTGCTCACCCCGGCCGGGATGACCATGCTGTTCCAGGCCTACCCGCCCGAGCGGCGCATGCGGCTGTCCCGGCTGCTCGCCATCCCCACCGCGCTCGCCCCCGCGGCCGGCCCGATCCTCGGCGGCCTGCTCACCGAGCACGCCACCTGGCGCTGGGCGTTCCTCGTCAACGTGCCGCTCGGCGTGCTCGCCGTGGCCTGCGGGCTGCGCCCGCTCGGCCGCATCGGCGACCGGCCGCCCGAGGCGTCCCGGCTCGACCGCACCGGGCTGCTGCTCGCCGTACCCGGGTTCGGGATGCTGCTGTACGCGCTCGGCGACGGGCCGTTCCGCGGGTGGGCCTCGCCGGTGATCCTGGTGCCGCTGCTCGGCGGCCTCGCGCTCGCCGTCTGCTACGTGCGCACCGCGCTGCGCACCCCCGAGCCGCTGCTCGACCTGCGGCTGCTTCGCGACCGGCGGTTCGGCGCGGGCACGGCGGTCACCTCGCTGGCGGCGGCCGGGCTCATGGGCATGCTGTTCACGTTCCCGCTGCGGTACCAGGACGAGCTGGGGGCGAGCGCGGCCGACGCCGGGCTCGTGGTGTTCCCCGAGGCGCTCGGCCTCATGGCCGCCTCGTCCGTGGTCGACCGGGTCTGCGCCCGGGCCGGCGCGCGCCCGGTGATCGCCGCCGGGCTTGCGGGCGGGGCCGCGCTGTTCGCCCTGCTCGGCCTCGCCGACCTGGATCCGTGGAGCCTGCGCGCGGCCATGTTCGCCGTCGGCTTCGTGCTCGGCCACGCGGTGCTCGCGGTGCAGGTGGCCGCGTTCGACACGATCCCCGGGGACGCGATGGGCCGGGCGATGGCGCTGTTCCAGTCGGTGCGCATGCTCGGCGGCTCGCTCGGCGTGGCGGCCTGCGCGATCGCGGCCGCCGCCTCCTACGCGGCGGGTTTGCTCGTCGCCGCCGGGCTGCTCGCGGTCGCGCTCGGGGTCACCGTGGCCGCGGCGGCGCTCGGCGGACGCGCGGCCCCGGCCGGTACGGCCGAGCCGTCCCCGGCCGAGGGGTGATCCGGTGCCGGATCGGGCGATCGATCCGGCGCCTTTCCGCGTAGGTGCGCCGGCCGGGCTCACGCCGTGCCGTACGCGAGATCGGCCGCGGTCCACGCCAGGGCGGTGGCCCCGTCGAGCACCGCCCGGTCGGCCGAGGCGGAGACCGCGAGCGCGGCGAACGCCTCCTCGTGCGGCGCCGCGCTCCCGTCCCCGATCATGATCATCGGATGGATCGCCCGGGTGACGTGGGAGACGTTCGCCATGTCGGTCATCGCGAACGGCTCCTTCTCCACCGGCTCCGGGCGGCCGAGCGCGGCCGCGTTCGCGCCGTAGCAGGCGGCGAGCGCGGCGTCGTCCCGGAAGTCGAGGTAGTCGGGCTCGGGCCGGGTGAACGTCACCTCGCACCCGGTGGCGATCGCCCCGGCCCGGAAGCAGTCCTCGGTACGGCGGCGCAGCTCGGCCAGGTGCTCGGCGCGGGCCGCCCGCAGCTCGTAGCTCGCCGCCGACCGCGCGGGCACGATGTTCGGGGCGTCCCCGGCGTGCGTCACCACGCCGTGCACGTGCCGGTCCCGGGGGAGCGCCTGGCGCAGCATGCCGATCGCCACCTGGGCGAGGGTCATCGCGTCCGCGGCGTTCCGCCCCTCCCACGGGGCGAGCGTGGCGTGCGCGGCCCGGCCGCGGAACTCCACCTCCAGCGTGCCGAGCGCGAACGAGCGGAACCGCACGGTCTCGAACGGGCCGGGGTGCACCATCATCGCCGCGTCCACCCCGTCGAACACCCCGGCCTCGAGCAGCAGCGCCTTGCCGCCGCCGCGCTCCTCGGCCGGCGTGCCGATCACCTTCACCGTCAGCCCGAGGTCGTCGGCGACCGGGGCGAGCGCGAGCCCCGCGCCCACCGACGCCGCGGCGATGACGTTGTGGCCGCAGGCGTGCCCGAGGCCCGGCAGCGCGTCGTACTCGGCGCAGAACGCCACGGTCACCGGCCCGGATCCGGCGGTCGCGGCGAACGCGGTGGGCAGCCCGCCCGCGCCCGGCGTCACCGCGAACCCGCCGTCGGCGAGCAGCTCGGCGCACCAGCGGGCGGCGCGCTCCTCCTCGAACGCGGTCTCCGGGTGGGCGTGGATGCGGTGGCTCAGCCCGAGCAGCGCCTCGCGCCGCCCCTCGACGGTGGTCCGGATCGCGTCCTTCGCCGTCTGCACGTGCATCCTCAGCCTCCTCAGCCGTCCCGGCCCCAGGCGCGGGTCAGGTGGATGAGCCCGTCGGCGAGCCCGCCCCGCCAGCAGGCGTAGTCGTGGCCGCCGTGGAACTCACGGAAGGTGATCTCGTAGCCCTTGTCCCGCAACGTCGCGGCGAAGCGGCGGTTCTCGTCGAGCAGCAGCCACTCCAGCCGCCCCGCCTCCAGGTAGAACCGCACCGGCCGCCGCTCCGCCGCGCCGTACCGGCGGGTGAGCCACTCGGGGTCGTCGTCGCTCCACCAGTACGAGCCGGACTGGGAGAGCACGTTGCCGAACCGCTCCGGGGCGAGGAACGCGGCGAACGAGGCGGTGAGCCCGCCGAAGCTCTGCCCGGCGATGATCGTGCGCGCCGGGTCGGCGGCCACGCCGTGCTCGGCCTGCGCCCACGGCAGCAGCCGGTCGGCGAGGAACCGCACGAACGGCTCGTGGCAGGCGAGCTCCGCGTGCCGGGTGTCCCGGTCCACCGCGTCCGGCATCACCACCACCATCGGCGGCACCGCCCGGTCCGCGACGAGGTTGTCCATCGTCGTCGGGGCCATGTCCTTCCACACGTCCCCGTCGAGCAGCACGAGCACCGGGTACGGCCCGGCGCCCGCGGCCGGGGTGTACACCCAGACCCGCCGCCCGTCGAGCACATGCTCGCCCACGGTCCCGCGCGGCACGCCCGGCCGCTCGGCCACGTACGGCTGCGCCGGGGCGTCCGGCAGCTCGAGCAGCGAGGACGGCGGCCGGCCGTGCTGGCCGGGGAGGACGGCCGGGTTGCGCGGGTCGGGCAGGGCCTCGTCGAGCACCCGCCGCCAGGTGTCGCGGTCGGTGCCGGGCGGCTCGTCGCAGGGGTAGATCTGGTAGGAGACGCGCAGGTCGGAGCCGAGCTCGTAGCTGCGGTAGAGCACGTCGGTGCCCGGCACCCGCGCCATCAGGTGCCCGGACAGGTCCCCCGCCCAGCGGGCGCGGTCGGTGAGCGTGTGGAGGAGCACCAGCGCCCCGCCCTTCTCGGCCCGCCACAGGAAGGTCACCCGCCGCGTTCCGGGGTCGGCCGTCTCCTTCACGATGGGGGACCGGTCCACGGTCTCCCAGAACCCGGGCCGCGCCATGCGCTCGGTCAGCGAGTCCACCGGCGACATGTCATCCCCTCCGGTCATCCGTTCCGATCGGTGAGCAGGGTCCACAGCAGGAAGGGGCCGCCGAGCACGCTCGTCACCACCCCGACCGGGATCTCGGCCCCGGACACCACCACCCGGCCGAGGGTGTCGGCCGCGACCACGAGCGCGGCCCCGGTGAACGCCGAGCCGAGCAGCGGCACCGCGGCCGGCCCGGCGAGGCGGCCCGCGATCACCGGCGCGGCGAGCGCGACGAACGCGATCGGCCCGCCCACGCCCACGGCGAGCCCGGCGAGCGCGACCGCGGTGGCGAGGGTGGCGAGCCGGGCCCGGGCGGCGTTCACGCCGAGCGAGGTGACCACCTCGTCGCCGAACCGCATGAGCCCGAGGCGGCGGCAGGCGGCGACCGTGGCGGGCAGCAGGATCGCCAGCCCGATCGCCACCGGGAGCGCCACGCCGTACCCGCGGCCGTTGAGGCTGCCGATCGACCAGACGTAGACGGCGGTGGCCGCGGTGAGCCCGCGCCAGGCGAGCACGGTCTCGGTGAGCGCGGCCGCGATCGCGGTCACCGCGAGGCCGGTCACGATGATCCGGTAGCCCTGGGTTCCGGTGCCCCCGGCGATGGCGAGCACGACCAGGGCGGCCACCGCGGAGCCGAGCGGGCCGATCCACCAGTGCGCGAACATCGTCGGCGCGGCGCTCACCAGCCCGGCGACGAGGATCGCGACCACCGCGCCCTGGTTGACGCCGAGCAGGTCGGGGGTGGCGAGCCGGTTGCGGGCGAGCGTCTGGGTGAGGCACCCGGACAGCCCGAGCGCCGCCCCGGCGACGAACCCGGCCGCCACCCGGGGCAGCCGGAACTCGTGCACGAGCATGGTCGTGGCCGGATCGCCGAGCCCGACCAGCGCCCTCGCCGCCTCGGCCACCGTGGCGCCCGCCTGCCCGGCGGCCACCCCGGCGAGCACCGCGGCCCCGGCGAGCACGGCGAGCAGCGCGGCCGCGACCGCCGGGCGGACGCGCACGCGCAGCGACACCGGCCCGGCCCGCAGCACCCACGGCCGGTCGGCGCGCGGCCACGGCGGCCGCACCGGGAGCCGCCAGGGGAGCGCCCGCGGTCGCCGGCCCGCGGCGCGGCGGACGAGCCGGTCCCCGGCGCCCGCCGCCACCGCCCGGGAGCGGGCCACGACGATCAGCACCGGCCCGCCGACCAGCGCCACCAGCAGCGACACCGGCGCCTCGTACGGCCGGATCACCACCCGGGCGAGCACGTCGGCGGCGAGCAGCACCACGGCCCCGATCAGCCCGGACGCGGCGAGCCGCGCCCCGACGCTCGTGCCCGCCACGGCGCGCGCGAAGAAGCCGGACAGCAGCCCGAGGAACCCGATCGGCCCGGCCACGGCGACCGCCGCCGCGCTGAGCAGGGTGACCGCCGCGGTCACCGCGATCCGGGTGAGCGCGGGCCGGCTCCCGATCGCGCGCGCCACGTCGTCGCCGAGGGAGAGCGCGGCGAGCGGCCGGACCGCGGCGATCGCCACGGCGAGCCCGGCCGCGAACGCCGGGGCGACCGCGGCGAGCCGCTCCGGCGGCACCCCGGCGAGCGAGCCGAGCACCCAGAACCGGTACAGGTCGTAGGTGGTGGTGTCGGACATGAGGATCGCGGAGGTGAGCCCGCCGAGGGTGGCGGAGAGCGCGGCCCCGGCGAGCACCAGCCGCAGCGGGGAGGCGCCGCGGGCGATGAGCAGCACCACCGCGCTCGTGGCGAGCGCCCCGCCGAGCGCCCACCCCAGGTACGCCCCGCCGGTCTGCGCGCCGGCGAGCGTGATGCCGAGCACGACGCCGAGGGCGGCGCCGGAGTTGACGCCGAGCAACCCGGTCTCGGCGAGCGGGTTGCGGGTGACGGTCTGCAGCAGCATCCCGGAGATGCCAAGCGCGGCCCCCACCACCACGGCGGCGGCCGTGCGGGGCAGCCGCAGCGTGGTCACCACCATCTCCAGGTGTGCGTCGGCCGACTCGCCGAGCAGGTAGGCGACGACCTGCCCCGGCCCGATCCGGCCGGCCCCGGTGAGCATGGAGGCGCACGCCAGGAGGATGAGCGCCAGACCGAGCGCGGTGAGGGCGGCGCGGGCGCCGGCACGGCGCACTTGCGTAAGCATAAGGTAAGGCTAACCTAAAGAAGGTAAGCCTTACCTTTGCATCGGGAGCTTTTCGCATGTTCGCATTCCGCCGCGTGGGCGGGCTGATCGCCACCACGGTGCTCGCCGCGCTGGCCCTGGCCGGCTGCGGTGGCGGCGGTGACTCCGCCACCACCGGTGAGGCCGCCCCCGACTCCTCGTCCTCCGCCGCCGCGACGCGGCAGATCAAGGACGCGACCGGCACGATGATCACCGTGCCGGCGAACCCGCAGCGGGTGGTCACCCTCACCCAGGAGGACCTCGACGCCGCCCTCGCCCTCGGCGTCAGGCCGGTCGGCATCACCAACGGCCAGGGCCTCGACAGGCCTCCGGCGTACCTGGAGGACAAGGTCGCGGGCATCCCGATCGTCGGCAACCTGCTCCAGCCGGTGATCGAGAAGGTGGTCGAGGTCAGGCCCGACCTCATCCTCGCCGGTGACATGCAGGACCAGCAGATCCTCGACCAACTCAGGAAGATCACCCCGGCGACCGTCGTCACGATGGCCCCCACCGACGACTGGAAGCTGTCGTTCAAGGCGATCGCCAACACGCTCAACAGGCTCGACGAGGCCGAGAAGGTGCTCGCCGACTACGAGGCCAAGGTCGCCGAGGTGAAGGGCAGGCTCGGAAAGAACGCCGGCGCCGAGGTGAGCATCGTGCGGTGGAACCCGCAGGGCCCGAGCTGGATGGAGAGGCGACAGTTCGCCGGCAGCATCGCCCTCGACCTCGGCCTCAAGCGGCCCAAGGCGCAGGACAAGGACGGCACCGCCCACTCGATGCCGCTCAGCCTCGAGGCCCTCGACGAGATCGACGGCGAGTGGCTGTTCCTGTCCAGCCTCACCGAGGACGGCCGGAAGGCGCTCGACGAGGTCAAGGAGAGCAAGGCGTTCCAGGAGCTCAAGGCGGTCAAGAACGACCACGTGGTGACCGTGGACGGCTCGGTGTGGAGCACCCGCGGCGGCCCGCTCGCCGCCCAGGTCGTGCTCGACGACTACGCCAAGGCCCTCGCCGACCGGTGACCGGCTCCCCCTGACACGCCCGGCGAGACAACCCTCGCCATCCCACGTTCCCCTGACGCCCCGCACCCCCGGTGCACCGGCTCACAGTGCGATCATGCGGCCGGTTAGCATGCGGGGGTGCGAACGCTTGTGCTCTGGGACATCGACCACACCCTCATCGACGTCGCAGGGCTGAGCCGGGAGATCTACGGCGCGGTGTTCCGCGACGTCACCGGCCGCCCGGTCGAGAAGTTTCCGGACATGTCGGGCCGGACCGACCGCGCGATCATCACCGCGCTGCTCGACCTCAACGGTGTCCCGGTGACCGACGACCTCGTGGAGACGTTCGCCGAGACCCTCGCCAAGACCTTCGAGAACCGACGGGACGAGCTGGCCGCCCGCGGCCGCGAGCTCCCCGGCGGCCGGGCCGCGCTCACCGCCCTCGCCGGGCGCCCCGACGTGGCCCAGTCGGTCCTCACCGGCAACATGAGGCCGATCGCGATCTGCAAGCTCACCGCGTTCGGCCTGCACGAGTACGTCGACTTCGAGATCGGCGCGTACGGCCTCGACGGGCTGGAGCGGCCGTCCCTCGTCCGGTTCGCCCGGGAGCGGGCCCAGGCGAAGTACGGCCGGGCCTTCGGCGCGCACGACACCGTGCTGATCGGCGACACGCCCCGGGACGTGCAGGCCGGTCACGAGGGCGGCGCCCGGGTGGTCGCGGTCGCGACCGGGCGCAGCGACGCCGCCGCGCTGCGCGCCGCCGGCGCCGAGATCGTGCTGCCCGACCTCGCCGACACCGCGGCCGTGATCCGGTCGATCCTCCAGGGCGGCGAGGGCTGACCCAGGGGCCGCTGAGGGCGAACCCGCACCGTGCGCAAGAGCCGGCCGTGAGCGAGGGCTGACGATCCCGGCCCTGGTTGTGGGGCAGATCTTGCCGTTAAGGCGTGGCCGGGGCGTTCCTTAGAGTGGCGGGCACGGAGGTTCGCCATGAAGATCACCGGCAGTGCCGTACTCGGTGTCGAACGCGCCCGGTTGTGGGCGGCGTTGCAGGACCCGGCGGTGCTCGCGTGCACCATTCCCGGATGTGAACGGCTTGAGGCCCTCGGCGGCGACGTCTACCGGATGACGCTCACCGCCGGGGTGGCGTCGATCAAGGGCGTGTACGAGGGCGAGGTCGCGCTCGCCGAACCGGAGGAGCCCGAGCGGTTTGTGCTCCGGGCCCGCGGCCAGGGCGCGCCCGGCACCGTGGACGCCACCGTCCGGGTACGGCTCAGCGAGACCCCGGGCGGCACCCGGGTCGACTACGACGCCGAGGCCGTGGTCGGCGGCATGATCGGCGGCGTCGGCCAGCGCATGCTCAGCTCGGTCGCCCGGCGCACCGCGGGCGAGTTCTTCGCCGCCGTCGAGCGCCACCTGACCGCCGCCCCCGTCGCGGCGGCCGTACCCGCTCCCGCGCCCGCCCCGGAGACCGCCTCCGCGGCCGCCGCGGGGAGCCCGGTCGAGGCCGCGGCCAACGGCACCGCGGCCGCCGAGCCCGCCGCCGCGACGGCCGCTCCCGCGCCGTCGGCCGGGTCGCGTCCCGTCGCCGGGCAGGTGTTCGAGCGCCCGAAGGAGCCCGCCAAGCAGGCCGCGCAGCACCCGCAGGCCTGGACGACGCTCACCGCCTTCGTCCTGGGCGCGATCATCGCGCTCGGCAGCGCGGTCATCGGCTGGCTGCTCGGCCGCGCCGGCCGCCGGTGACGCCGGCCGGAAGCGGCTGATCGGCGCCGGCCAGGGGTTGACCGTACGGCGCCGGCCGGGAGGTAATGCTCACGCGGCGCCGTACGCGGCGATGGCAAAAGCCGACAACGACCGACGCGGTTTTGCAGCACGCGATTCACACCACGCGATTGGCACACGCGATTGACGCGGTGAACGGGCGGTGGCCCGGCCGCGCCGGCGGGCCGCGGGGCGGCCCGCACCGAGCCGGCCGGGCCACGGCCATGCGATCGGGGGCATTCTGGCAACGATCACCGAAAAACCCGGCTCCCTTGGGCAGGGTATGCCGATTCCCCCGGGCCACCACCATCGATAGACACAGGGATATGGGTGCGGAGAAGGCATGAGTCGGGACAAGGCACGCGTGCGGATCGGCATCGACACCGGCGGCACGTTCACCGACGTGGTCGCGGTCGATGAGACCACCGGCCGGATCGTCACCACCAAGACCCCCTCGACCCCGGCGGACCCGGCCGACGGCTTCATGGCCGGCGTGGCCAAGGTGCTCTCCGACGCGTACGGGCTCGACATCACGCTCGACGACGTCGTCGGCATCGTGCACGGCACCACCGTGGCGACCAACCAGCTCCTCGAGGACCGGCCGCAGGACCTCGGGTTCATCACCACCGAGGGCTTCGAGTTCCTGCTGGAGATCGCCCGGCAGAGCGTGCCCGACGGCTACGGCAACTCGTACTTCTGGGTGAAGCCGCCGCGCATCGTCCCGGTGCACCGGGTGAAGACCGTGGGCGGCCGCCTCGACCACCTCGGCAACGAGGTGCGCCCCTTCGACGAGGAGGAGGCGGTGCGGGTGGCGCGGTGGTTCCGCGACCGCGGGATCAACGCGATCGGCGTGTGCTTCCTGCACTCCTACGCCAACCCGGCGCACGAGGAGCGCATGCGCGAGGTGCTCGCCCGCGAGCACCCGGAGGCGGTCGTCTCCATCTCCAGCGAGGTGCTGCGCGAGTACCGCGAGTACGAGCGCTCGGTCACCACGCTCGTCGACGCCTCGGTCAAGCCGACGATGCGCCGCTACATCGCCAACCTGTCGCAGCGGCTCGGCCGCGGCTTCTCGGTGATGAAGAGCAACGGCGGCGTGCTGTCCGCGGCCGAGGTGGTGAACCAGCCGATCACCACCGTGCTCTCCGGCCCGGCCGCGGGCGCGCTCGGCGCCGCGCTCATCGCCTCCACCGCGGGCCACCGCTCCGCGATCACCCTCGACGGCGGCGGCACCTCCACCGACGTCGCGGTGATCGTGGACGGCGAGCCGTCGATCACCACCGAGGGCACGATCGGCCGCTACCCGTGCAAGATCCCGATGATCGACATCGTCACGGTGGGCGCGGGCGGCGGCTCGATCGCGTGGATCTCCCCGGAGGGCACGCTCAAGGTCGGCCCGCGCAGCGCGGGCGCCGACCCCGGCCCGGTCTGCTACGCCCGCGGCGGCACCGAGGTCACCGTCACCGACGCGCACGTGTTCCTCGGCCGCATCCCGCCGCACCTGCTCGGCGGCGAGATCCCGCTCGACGTGGAGGCCGCCAAGGCCGCGATCGAGGAGCTCGCCACCAAGCTCGGCCTCACCCCCGAGCGCACCGCCACCGGCGTGCTGGAGATCAGCGCGTTCAACCAGTCGAACGCGATCCGGCAGATCACCGTGCAGCGCGGCCTCGACGTGCGCGACTTCCCGATGGTCGCGTTCGGCGGCTCCGGCCCGCTGCTCGTCTGCCGCCTCATCGACATCCTCGGCCTCAAGGCGGTGATCGTGCCGCCGGACCCGGGCAACGTGTCCGCGTTCGGCCTGCTCACCGTGGACGTGAAGAACGACTACGTGCGCACGTTCGTCACCCGCGACCGGGACCTCGACCTGGCGGCCGCCGCGCGCGTCCTCGCCGAGCTGGAGGCCCAGGCCGCCGACGCCCTCGACCGCGAGGGGTTCGCCCGCGACCGGCACGTCTACGCCCGCAGCGTCGACCTGCGCTACTACGGCCAGGCGTACGAGGTGCGCGTCCCGGCACCGTCCGGCCCGGTCGACGAGGCGTGGCGGGCGGCCGTGGTCGACCGGTTCCACGAGGCCCACGAGCGGCTGTACGGCTACGCGTACCGGGACGACCCGCGGCACGCGGTCGAGTGGGTGAACCTGCGGGTCTCCGGCATCGGGCCGATCAACCGGCCGAAGATCGCCGAGCGGCCGCGCCGCGCCCCCGGCGAGCGGCCGCCGCAGCCCGCGTACCGGCGCGTCTTCTTCGACGAGGACGGCGCCGGCTGGCGCGACACCCCCGTGTACGACCGGGGCGGCCTCGCGCCCGGCGACGTCATCGACGGCCCCGCCGTCATCGAGGAGTACGGCTCCACCCTTCCCCTCCACCCCGGCTTCCGGGCCGAGGTGGATGCCTACGGCAACATCGTGGTCGAGCGCAGGGAGAACCAGTGACCGAGCAGAAGGCGCCCGCCGCCACCGTGGACCCGGTGCTGATCGAGATCGTCGAGGGCACCCTCGCCTCGGTGGAGAAGGAGGTGGAGACCGCGATCGCGCGGACCGCCCGCTCCCCGATGATCCGCGACGCGCACGACTTCCGCGCCGGCATCCACGACGTGAAGCTGCGCAAGCTCACCGGCCGCTCCTACTCCGCCCTCGTCAACCCGATCGTCCGGGACTTCCCGATCGAGACGATGAACCCGGGCGACGTGTTCTTCCACAACGACGTCTACCTGTCCGAGGGCGGCATCGGCCACCTGCCCGACCTGTGCGTCACCGTGCCGGTGTTCCACAAGGGCGAGGTGGTGGCGTTCGTCCAGGCGTTCGGCCACCACGACGACATCGGCGGGGCGGTGCCCGGCTCGATGCCCTCGCACGCGCGCAGCGTGTTCGAGGAGGGCCTCATGGTCCCGCCGATCAAGCTGTGGGACCGCGGCGTGCCGAACGAGGCCGCGCTGCGCATCATGACCCGCAACTCCCGCATGCCGGACTCGCTCGCCGGCGACCTCGACGCCGAGTGCTCGGCCTGCCTCATGGGCGCCCGGCGGCTGGCGGAGCTGTTCGACCGGTACGGCCGGGAGGCGGTCGAGGCCTGCTTCGACGCGATCATCGAGAAGACCACCGAGACGTTCCGGCGCGAGCTGCTGTCGAAGATCCCCGAGGGCACGTACGTCTGGGAGGACTACGCCGAGCACGACGGCGTGGACGAGCCCAAGCTGCACACCCAGCGGATCACCCTCACCGTCGACCACAGCAGGCCCGCGCCGCTGCTCATCGACTTCACCGGCACCTCGCCGCAGGCGAAGGGCCCGATCAACCACGCGGGCGACTACGCCGACGGCGTGTTCCTCAAGAAGTGGCTCGCCCCGATCCTGCGCAACCTCGCCGACACCCCCGAGCGCATGGCCGAGCTCGACGTCAACGAGGGCGTGGTGCCGCTCATCGAGATGCGCTTCCCGGAGAAGGGCACCCTGCTCACGCCGATCTTCCCGGCGCCGACGAACGCCCGGACGTTCGTCATCCTGCGGCTGCTCGGCGTGCTCGCCGGGGTGCTCGCCAAGGCCACCGGCGGCCGCATGCCCGCCGACCAGGAGACGATCCGGTACACCGGCGTGTACGGCGTCAACGACGACGGCGAGCCGTACCTGATGCGCGAGGTGCTCGGCGGCGGCTCCGGCGGCCGCTGGTACGCCGACGGCGAGGACACCATCCACGTGGTGCCGGATTCGCGGAACATCCCGGTCGAGTTCGCCGAGGCGCGCTGGCCGCTGCGGGTGGAGCGGCTCGGCCTCGCCGTCGACAGCGGCGGCCCCGGCAGGTTCCGCGGCGGCCTCGGCTACGACAAGCACATCCGCATGCTGCGCGACGCCTCGTTCATGTCGATCGCCGACCGGTCGATCCTGTCCTGCTGGGGCGTGAACGGCGGCAAGGCCGGCCGGCCGTTCCGGGTGGAGATCGAGGGCCGCGAGCTGGAGGGCCTCGTCGACGACGAGCCGGTGCGCGCGGGCGAGGTGATCCGCATCCGCACCACCGGCGGCGGTGGCTGGGGCTCGCCGTACGACCGGGACCCCGAGCGGGTCGCCGCGGACGTGCGCGACGGCAAGGTCTCCTTCGAGGGCGCCCGCGACGACTACGGCGTGGTGCTCACCGGCCCGCAGGACGAGCCGCGGATCGACTGGGAGGCGACCGAGAAGCTCCGCGCCCGGCTGCGCGCGGCCGACGACACCCCGTTCTTCGACCGCGGCCCCGGCTACCCGATCCTCTCCGGCGGCAAGCTCCACGCCGACGTGGACGTACTGTAAGCGCCATGGGACCTTCAGTGATCATGGCCGTACGGCACGGCGAGAGCGCGGCGAACGCCGCGTTCGCCGAGGCCGCCCGCCGCGGGGTGCCGCTCGCCTTCCCCCGGCCGGACTCCGCCGTCCCGCTCACCGACCGCGGCCGCAAACAGGCGGCCGCGCTCGGCCGGTGGCTCGCCGCCCTCCCGGAGGGGCGGCGGCCGCAGGTCGCCTGGACCTCGACCTACCTGCGGGCCCGGGAGACCCTGCGGATCGTGTGCGAGCAGCTCGCCGACCCGCCGCCGGTGCACGAGGACGAGCGGCTGATCGACCGGGTGATGGGCGAGCTGTCGCTGCTCAACCCCGAGGCGGTGGCCGAGCGCTTCCCGGAGGAGGCGCGCCGCCGGCAGGAGGTGGGGTGGTGGGTCTACCGGCCGCCGGGCGGGGAGTCGTTCCCCGACATCGCGGCCCGGCTGCGCTCCTTCCTCGCCGACCTGGAGCGGGAGGCGGCCGGGCGGCGGGTGCTCGTCGTCGCCCACGACTCGGTCGTGGCCCTGCTGCGGCACGTGCTCGAACACGACGACGACACCGACGTCCGCCACATCGCCGGGTACGGCGAGGTCGCCAACACCGGGATCTCGACGTGGGAGCGCCGGGACGGCCGGCTCCACCTGGTGGAGTTCAACGCCGTCCCCCACCTGTAGGGCCGGTGCCATGCCATACGCGACACGGTACGGCGGGCGGCCCGCGCGGTCAGGCGTCCGCGGGCGGCACCGCGAACTCGGCGGACGGGTCGTGCGGCACCGCGGGCGCGCCGTCCACGCGCAGGTCGGCCCGCGCCGCGGTGCCGTCGGCCGCGAACCACGCGCGCTCGGCGCGCATCCAGTGGTCCCAGCGCGCGCGCAGCTCCGGGCCGTCCCGGCGCAGCACACGCGCCAGCCGTACCGCGTCCGGGGCGGTCACCCAGATCGCGTACGCGAGCAGGTGGGCCGTGGCCCGCCGGGCCGCGCCCACCCCCTCGATCAGCAGCACCGGCGCGGGCGGCACCTCGACCCACTCGACGTACGCGCCGCGCTTCCAGTCGTAGCGGCGGAACCGCCCCGGCCGCCCGTCGGCGAGCGGGGTGAGCACCTGCTCGGTGAGCGGGGCGAACCACGCGTCCGGCGGGCCGTCCCAGGGCACCGGGAAGTCGTCGCTGTGGATCACCTGCGCCCGCGCCGCCGCCCCGAGCCGGCCGGCGAACGTGGTCTTTCCCGAGCCCGCCGGGCCGTCGATCGCGATCAACCGGATGTCTCCCCAGCTTGGCCGTAGGTTTCGGAGAAGTTCCGCCAAGTCGGCAAAGGGGAGGAACGACGGCATGAAGTAGATGATCCCAAGGTTGGGAGGCACGCCTTGCACGGACCCCTCGGCGACATCGTCGTGCTCGATCTCTCCCGCGCGCTGGCCGGGCCCCACGCCGCGCAGATGCTGGGCGACCTCGGGGCCAAGGTCATCAAGGTGGAGCACCCGCAGGGCGGGGACGAGTCGCGGGGCTGGGGCCCGCCGTTCGTCGGCCCCGACCGCGACATCTCCACCTACTTTCTGTCGGCCAACCGCAACAAGCTCTCCATCACCGTCGACCTGAAGTCCCCGGACGGCAAGAAGCTGCTGGAGCGGCTGGTCCGGCAGAGCGACGTGCTCATCGAGAACTTCCGCACCGGCGTGCTCGACCGCCTGGGTTTCCCGGTGGACCGCCTGCACGAGCTCAACCCCCGGCTCGTGGTGCTCTCCATCACCGGCTTCGGCCACGACGGCCCCGAGGGCGGCCGCCCCGGCTACGACCAGATCGCCCAGGGCGAGGCCGGGCTGATGAGCCTCACCGGGCCGAGCCCGGACGAGCCGTACCGGGTCGGGGCGTCCATCGCCGACCTGCTCGCGGGCCTGAACGGCGCCTACGGCGTGCTCGCCGCGCTGTATGAACGCGAGCGCACCGGTAAGGGGAGGGTGGTGCGTACCTCACTGCTCGCCTCCGTGGTCGGCGTGCACGCCTACCACGGCACCGCGTGGACCGTGGGCGGGGTCGTGCCGAAGGCCCAGGGCAACCACCACGCCTCGATCGCCCCGTATGGAGCGTTCCGCTGCGCCGACGGCATGATCCAGATCGCCTGCGGCAACGAAGCCCAGTGGCGAAAGCTCGCCCCGATCCTCGGCATCGACCCAGAGGACCCGCGGTACGCCACGAACCAGCAGCGGTTCGCCCACCGCGACGAGCTCATCGCCGACATGGAGAAGGCGCTCGCCACCGCGGACCGCGCCCACTGGCTCGGCCTGCTCGCCGAGGCGGGCATCCCGGCCGGGGCGATCCGCACCATCGACGAGGTCTACAACTGGGAGCAGACCCGCTCCCAGGGCCTGGTCATCGAGGTCGACCACCCGGTGCTCGGCCGCATCGAGCTGCCCGGGCCGACGCTGCGGTTCGACGGCCTGCCACCACGGGAGCACACCCCGCCGCCGCTGCTCGGGGAGCACAACGACGCGGTGCTGGAGTGGCTCGCCGAGCGGGAGGAGCGGGAGCGGTGACCATGTCCGGCCTGAAGCGTCCGGACTCCCGGACGCTCATCACCACCGTGCTCGACGAGAACTCGTGGCGGTCCTGGGACGAGCCGCCGGTCGACCCGGCGCCGCCCGGCTCCGCGTACGCGGACGAGCTCGCCGCGGCGCGGGAGCGCACCGGGTACGACGAGGCCGTGGTGACCGGCGAGGGCCTGCTCGGCGGCCACCGGGTCGCCGTGGTCGCCTGCGAGTTCTCCTTCCTCGCGGGCACGATCGGGGTCGCCGCGGCCGACCGGCTGGTGCGGGCGATCGAGCGGGCCACCCGGGAGCGGCTGCCGCTGCTCGCCGCCACCGCCTCCGGCGGGACCCGGATGCAGGAGGGCACGCTCGCCTTCGTGCAGATGGTGAAGATCAGCGACGCGGTGATGGCGCACCGCGCCGCCGGCCTGCCGTACCTGGTGTACCTGCGGCACCCGACCACCGGCGGGGTGTTCGCCTCGTGGGGCTCGCTCGGCCACCTCACCGCGGCCGAGCCGGGCGCGCTCGTCGGGTTCCTCGGCCCCCGGGTCTACGAGTCGCTGCGCGGCCACCCGTTCCCCGAGGGCGTGCAGGTCGCCGAGAACCTGCACGCGCACAGCCTGGTGGACGCCGTGCTCGAGCCGGGCGAGCTGCGCAAGGTCGCGGTGCGCGCGCTCAACGTGCTGCGCGCCCCGGTGCGCGGGCTCGACCCGGGACCCGCGCCGCAGGAGCGGGCGGCCGACGTCGACGCGTGGGAGGCGATCACCCGGTCGCGGCGCGACGACCGGCCGGGCGTGCGCGAGCTGCTCGAGCACGCCGCCGCCGACGTCACCCCGCTCAACGGCACCGGCACGGGGGAGGGGGACCCCGGGATGGTCCTCGCCCTCGCCCGGTTCGGTACGGCTCCCGCCGTCGTGCTCGGCCAGGACCGGGGGCGCGGCGGGCGCGCGGTGCCGCCGCTGGGGCCCGCCGGGCTGCGGACGGCGCGGCGCGGCATGCGGCTCGCCGCCGAGCTGGGGCTGCCGCTGGTGAGCCTCATCGACACCGCCGGGGCCGACCTGTCCCGCCAGGCCGAGGAGGGCGGGCTCGCCGGGGAGATCGCCCGGTGCATCGCCGACCTGCTCAAGTTGCCGGTGCCCACGGTGTCGGTGCTGCTCGGCGAGGGCGCGGGCGGCGCGGCGCTCGCGCTGCTGCCCGCCGACCGGGTGCTGTGCGCCCAGCACGGCTGGCTCGCGCCGCTGCCCCCGGAGGGCGCGTCGGCGATCCGCTACCGCACCGTGGACCGGGCGGCGGAGATCTCCCGGGCGCAGGGCGTGGGCGCGGCCGACCTGCGCCGCTCCGGCGTGGTGGACCGGATCATCCCCGAGCTGCCGGACGCCGCGGCCGAGCCGGCGGAGTTCTGCGCGCGGGTGGCCCGCACCCTCGAGTACGAGATCGCCGTGCTCACCGGGCGCGACCCGGCCGAGCGGCTCGCCGCCCGGCACGCCCGGTACCGCACGCTCGGCGGCTGAC